>Ga0255341_1001144_pt1 | contig 39480 bp, 42 predicted proteins | sample wastewater_treat_8_FD_192418 | JGI IMG/M metagenome (GOLD analysis project Ga0255341, IMG submission 192418) | Wastewater microbial communities from Lulu Island WWTP, Vancouver, Canada - plant12 | ecosystem: Engineered > WWTP > Wastewater > Unclassified | place: Canada: Vancouver, British... | reverse complement strand
TTTTCCCATTTCAACTCTACGTGCCCTTTCTACACCGCGAGTTACTCTTCGCTCCCTCCAGTTAGGTTTGTATTCGGGCGGCATTCTAGTAATATTAGCTTGATGTCTAGCTTCTTCTGCATCTCTAACCGCTTTAGGAACTCTTGGTCTAGCTTTCGGTTTAGGTTTTGGTTTCGGCGCAGATTTCTTTACAGTCTCGGCAGCTTGCTTAGTCTTACCTCTTGTTGCCTTCTTTACAGTCTCGGCAGCTTGCTTAGTCTTACCTCTTGTTGCCTTCTTTACAGTCTCGGCAGCTTGCTTAGAAGATCCACGACTTCTTAATGCTTTGCCTGCAGCCTTCAAAGTATCATTAACAGATTCCTCCACCAACCCAAAAACTGATTCTGGAGCTAGAGACTCATTAAGAACCCGAGCATAACTTTCTAAAGCAACAGACTCCAACACCTCAGTATCAAGATACTCAGTGTCGCGGTTAGGGTTGTAGACAAGATTTAACAAATCCTGATAGCTGGCCTCGTTCAAAATGAAATGCCTGGCTGCAGCTCTTGTTGATTCAGTTAAAATTCCAGATGAATCAACATGATCCAATAACGCCTTTCGACAAGAATACACCAGATCTTTACGATCTTCCCTTGTAAGAATACTCATTCTATTTTCTCCTATTTCTTTTTTTTATTACACGTGTAAATATTAAAAAGTTTAGCTAGAACTTTTTTAATTTATTCCCTTAGACATATGGATTTATGTTTTGTGATATTCTACGAATTTTATTAGCAGCAATAGCTTTAGTCAGTCTATCTCCATACTTACCAGCCCTCATTTTATTTACTGCCGTCTTTCCAACAGCTTTCTTAACAGCTGCAGCTTTTTTAATCACATCAGCCTTCGAAATAGCTTTCCTTGCAGCCTTTGCAGCCGTAGATACATTAGAAGCAACAGCTTCTTCTACCATACGAAATGCAGATTGTTCTGGAATCACTGATTCGCATAAAACATCAGCATATTGATTCAATGCAACAGACTCCAACACCTCAGTATCAAGATACTCAGTGTCGCGGTTAGGGTTGTAGACAAGATTTAACAAATCCTGATAGCTGGCCTCGTTCAAAATGAAATGCCTGGCTGCAGCTCTTGTTGATTCAGTTAAAATGCCAGATGAATCGACATGCGCCAGCAAAGCACGACGACAAGAATATACTAGATCTTTACGATCTTCCCTTGTAAGAATACTCATAACAAAATTCTCCTTTTAATTACATTTTAATTTGTTCTAGATTTCACATATTGAATATATTTTTCTTTCCATGTCGGACCCAAATCTCTATACAATTGCTTTCGCTTCGCAGCCTCTTTTGCTGATTCCTTTGCTGCATCAGAAAAAAACTTCTTAGTTTTAGATGAAACGGATCTAATTTTCTTTCCAGTCTTCATCAAACTACTTTTAATCGATTCTGCAATTACATAATATATAGAAAATCCTCAAGCAAAATTTTTTAATTTGTTCTTTTTAGTTTCGATCTTAACTTTTCTATATTCAAATTAGACATCAAATCATCAGTTTCAATAATTTGATCTAGATCATCAGATAGAATCACCGGGAATTTTCCAGATTTATTTAATTTTCCCAATGCTTTTTTAATTACATATACAGATACATCACCAATAACACCCCGCTTCAATTGCACATAGTCTATATCAGATAAAAAAGTCTTTGCTATTTTACATGCATCACAATTTTCAATTCCAACTAAAATCACTTTTGATCTCCAAATTCTGAAATTGCTTTAACTAACAATCCTTCTGCAACCGCAGTCAATGGATCATCTGCGTGCTTAACTTGCTTGATATCAAATCCAAAATCATCTTTATACTCTTCTAGAATTTCAGTAAATAAAGGTAAAAATCCGGTAGCCATTGAAGTACCACCACTAACAATAACTGATAATGAATCCGGTAAATCTAAATCTCTAGTAGCCAAGCTCAATCTAGTTTTGATTTGATCTAACGAATATCTAATCATTTCTCTATAATAGTAAACGATAGCTTCACGAATTCGTCTTTCCTTTTTACTTCCATCCATAAAGTTTTGAAGATCAGTATTCTTTTCTTTAATGGCAGTCACTCGATTTGGAACAGTTCCCAAAGACATAGCAACATTATCATCAATCCAATCGCCAGATCTAGCAACACTAAACGTCAATACAGGAACACTCTTAAAACTAAGTGCAACATTAGTCATTCCTGCTCCCATTGAAAAAGCCAATCCCGTAAATTGTTCATCTTGGCAATGGCTATAAATAATAGCCATAGCTTCATTAAAAGGGGCAGCATGATATCCTAAATCAGAAAATATTCGTTTAAAAACTCCTTCATGATATGTAATATTATTATTTACATCTATTGATGGAGCAGGAATACTATATACACAATAGCCATTTGTAGTAGTTCCGACAAGTTTCTTAATCATAAGTTGTAATATGTCTATTCCATCAACTTCACTAGGAGAAATTAAACCTTTGGCCATAGGGCGTTTAACTGGAATACCAAAAATATTACCAAATGACATTGCATCATTGCCAACAATATAAACGGATTCATCAGTTTCAACGAAATCAATATTACTAAGTTCTGCCATAGTAACTTGTTGCTTATCTAAAGGTAAATACATATTTCTCATCATAGAAAGTTCAGCTGATTTATCTTTAGGCTCCGCGCAAATTAAATTCATTGTCCCAACGTCTACTCCAATCAAACGAGGAGGCTGTGGAGCATTTAAATCAATAATTTCATTTTTCTTTTTTTCAGACATATCTTTTTCACCTCTTCAGTATTGATTTGAATTCATCAATAACTTTACTTTTTTCACATTCCCATTGTGATTTACCAATTCTAAAATATAAGTAATCATTCGTCTTAAAATCAGAACATTTTTGAATATCTCTACCTGAATTCTCATTATGCACAAAATCTATAATCAATTTCAATTCTGATATATAACCACTAGGAAAATATCCTATTATTTGCGGTCTTCTGATGATAGGATATCTAGACAAACTTTGTAATTCATCTAGACATAATCGTTCAATATCTTCATCTCCGTCGATTAAATTTTTCACATATCACCCCTTCTTCTCTGATATAGTTGCGCCAAGCTCTCCTGATTCACACGAACCCCCATAACATGCTTCTCCAGCCTGACCAAAATCTAATGACCCATAAGAATCCTCTTTACATAATGACCAATCGATTTCAACATATTCACGTTTTAAATCACACCACTCTTTCCAATTATAAACATCCTTCAAACAATAAGTCATTTGACGCTTATCACCATTGAAATATCTATTGGCGAATTGATTTGCTTTTCTAATCCATTCAATCTTACTGTCGTAATTCTTAACTTCAGATTTCAACCAAGCTTTTAATAATTTAATTGGAGTTTCGGATGATAATCCAAGCTCTCGCCATTTAGCTCCATTGATTTTACAATCATATGTGATCTTTTCTTTTAATTTGTTCGCATCTAAAATCTCTCCGATATCTAATACACAATCACACGCAGCCCAAAGATCATCGTTGAATGCATCTAATGCTCTTTCAATAATACCACTGGCAAATACAGAAGCATCTCCATGCATTCTAACTAATTCAGTCGGGGTAAATACTGCAGTAAATGGAGTTTGAGGATAATCCTTATCACTAGATACAGGCAATAGAGAAACACCAGCAAACCAATGTCGGTTTTCATAAATAAAATCTTCAACTGCTTCCCATTCATCTGGCTGAACATGAATAGTATTTGAAACATTATGTCGCAACCATGGTCTATTCATATGATCATGTCTAGTTCCATATTCAACCCAATTCTGCTGAGTCAATTTTACTACTTTCAATAAATCAATTGCATTAACAGTATTTTTAGTTTTAGCTCCATCTGGGACTTCACACAAGAACGTAATAATTTCATCCGTGGATGCCCAAACTGACGGCTTAACTGCAGCCGGATTGAATTGTTTAAAGAATTGCAACGGAGTTTCAATTTTATTAGCTTGAACTCTTCTAAAATATCGTTTAGCGTGGTGTGGATGAATACCAGATGCGGTTCCAAGGACGCAACTTGATGTTCCCGCAGGCTTAATGCAGGCAGATCTGGCACATAAATTAACTCCAATTAACTTTGCTATTTTTTCATTCGTATCTAATACTAATTTAGCACCCTCTCTTTGAATTTCTGGATCCAATGCAATCTCCGGACAATCTGCCATACCAGTCATTGAAACTCCAAGAAGTGCTTCTTTCTGAGCTATCAAAGTACTAACTTCTCCAAGATATTCAAAATTAGTATATTTAGCTTGGATAGTCCCAAGAGTAGATGCAGCTCTACATGCTTCTAAAAACTTTTCTTTAGTTGTTGCTTTCTTGATATTAATTTCACATAGATTACAAAACTGCCAACCAGAAAGTTGTTGATCATTGTTCTGAATTCTAATCTCATCTTTAAATTTTTCTCTAAGATCATCATTTAAATCAAGTTTTGCATACATTCCAATTTCAACACATGGATTATATAAAGCTTCCCGATTCTCAGACCAAATAAATCCAGGCTCGCCGAACTCTTTAACTCGTTTCATTAAAGCTGAAAACATTTCTTTAGATGTTTCACTTCTAATCAAAAGCGCTGAATTATTAGATCTTGCTCTATGTTTAAATTCCTTTCTCCACGACCCAATTTTAGCATCAGCCATTTCATTATCATCAGGTGAAAAAATACAAATCGTAGCACTTCTCCTGATGCCTCCAGACAATACTGCCTCTGATGAATACATTACAATATCATAAGCATTAATCGGCTTCAAACGAGTCTGATGCTTAGCTGATATATATAATAAATGAGCAATACTATCTAAAGATTCCTTTAACTTATCCGGACCCGGAGCTTTGGCACCAAATGATAAAGGAGAGCCTTCTGGTCTAATTAAACTATAATCAAAATTTACTTTTTTCCCTCGATATTCAGGAAATGGAGTATTATCACTATCAAAATAAGATGACATTAAAACACCAATCGAATCTGCCCATCCTTCAATAGTATCAGGAATAACATATGTTACTTGATTATTTTCATCGATTGGTTTAATTTCTGGCAATTTTTCAATATGATGCTTTTGAACAGAAAATCCTACCCCACAACCACACAACAAAAGCCACATTGCTTCTTGAAAAAATCTAGGTCTATCACAATAAGAAACTGTACAATTATACATTCTAGCATGCTTCTTAAGAATAGGGGCACCGCCAAATTGTAATGCTCTCTGAGATCCAAGAACTCTCTTCTGTAAAACCATTTTCTTGGTGAAATAAAAATCATCTTTTATAGAAGCAAGAATATCGGGACCAAGATACTCTTCATGCATGTTAAATACACGGTCCACTTGTTCCTGCCACGTCTCTCTTCTATGTAAATCTGGTAAATACATAGCATATTTGGCAAAACGAGTATATTCTTGTAACGCAGTAATAGACATAATAATTTTCTCCTAAATTGATTCTTGTTGTAATTTTAAAAGCTTTGATGCTGCATCTGATACATTAGATGAGCGATGTTTCTTCTCTACGTCGTTCACATTAACTCTCATATCTTCAACATTTGAAGACGGAATAAAAGGTGCCGGGTCAGGATTGGTTTCTTTTATTTCAGAATAAGAATCTTTTAATCCTGTATTTATATTTTCTTTCTGTAATGCTATAGCTCCAGACTGTTTAATGTCTCTCATTTCAGATAACAGCTGATCTATACACTGCTTCATTTCAAAAGCAAAAATATCAAACTTCTCAGATAATTCTTTATTATCTTGTTTTAATGCAATATTTTCTTCTAATAAAGAAACTCTGTGTTTTATATTCGACATTCTATCTAACTTCTTTATAACCACAATAAGCAATACCACAAGAATCTGCAATATTGTCAGTAAGACCAGTTTGAGCAGCAATATCATTTTTAACTTTTTCCATATGTTTATCAAATGTTTGTTGAAGTTTTTTTAATTCAGATTTCTCATGAGATATACTTTTTTTATTATCAATAATATTTTTCTTAACATCTAATTTTTCAATGTCAGATAAAGGATTTCGTTTTCGATTCAAAAAATTATTATATTTAGATATCTCTTTCTGTTTTTCTTTAATATAATATTTCTTTGAATCAATGAGTAATTCAAATTCTCGAATTTTATCTGATATTGAATCAAAATTTCCTGTAATAGGAATATTATAATGGTTAACAACTGCAAGCTGAATTTCCCATTTTTTTGATTGACCGTTCAATCCAGCAAACGAGTTAGCTTTCCAATAAGCTGGTTCATATAATCGAACTCGCTCCTGTAATATTTCAAAGCAAGTATTGATTGCTACTCCGTTCAATCTAGCCAAATATGCTAAAGTTTTAGCTCCTGATATTCCCAAAAACACATCCTCTATAAAACAAAATTCTGGTTTAAGTCTTTCTATCAAATGCTTCAATTCCAAATGAAAATAATGAAGTTTCTGTGGTAGATCCATTGATGATATAAGTTGAATAGATCCTCTTTCTAATAAATTATCATCTTCAAAAAAAGACCATCCAGTAACCGTAGCAATATCAAGACCTATATATCTCATACCACAAAATATTCCTATTGTTAATCCGTCACTGGTTCGATTTCTAATACTTTAATAGCGAAAGAAGGCAAATTTCCATCTGATAAATGAATATCAACTCTGGGAATATTTGATAATGAACGACCATCTATCATAGATGTGAATTTATCAGAATGCTTTTTAAAAATATCTTGAATATCATCTTCTGATAAATTATCTTTTTCTTGATATTCAAAATTAATAGGACTGATTTTAACATCCTGATTTTTGATTCTAAATAATTTCGAAACTGCTATTCGAACAGGAACATGATCATGTAAATATTCAGAATATTTTCTCTCTGGCAATCTAGAAAATAAAGCCTGAATAACACCATCATCATTTACTGATATACCATTTCGTTTTACAGAATCTATTTTATCTCGCTTAATATAAACAAAAAAATAAGGTCTCATAATCAACATATCAGTATTTGGATGATTTGCAAGAATCTCTGATACTAATTCATATCCATTCATTTAAATAGTCTCCATCTTAACCATAATCAAAAACAACATTTGGAACAGTAAGTCGCTCGAATTTTTCTATGGTCTTATCGTAAATTTCTTTACCTTCTTGATATAAAGCATCTCCATTTAAAGGAATTTCACCGAAAGGAGTTTGCATATTGGTATATTTTTGTCTAAGTCTACCCACTCTCATAAAAAATAGACCCTGACATAAATCTCTAAAATAATGTTGAAGTTCAGGATTGATTGTTGATAATTCTGGATCGTGAGACCTCTCATATTCAACTACTACTTTGCCCGAATAAGTCGGTGTAATACGAAGTTGATTAGGCGGGATAAATTCATGCACAAATTTCAATTCAGAATAAAGAGATTTTAAATTGGAATTATATACACTTAAATGCCATTCCTCTACATCCATAAACATAGTTCCTCGAACAGGATGACCATGATAAATAAATTGATTAAGAGTGGGGTAGACTCCAACTACAGTCTTAATCTCTCTATCATCAGGATCCAGCAAATAAAATTCCGAATTTCTGCCGGGAACTTGTACAGATTGATCAGTTATATTCAATGTCAGTCGCCATTTTTGAGGAAAATAAAACGTAAATTCCGGCAATGCAGTTTCTTTTAAATATTCAATAATCTGGTCATTACTGATCTCAAGCTGCTGAAATGGGAGAGACATCTCATCACGAATCTTTTTTAATATAGCTGACCAACTTAACATAAATAATACTCGCTCCTTTAAATTTTATTCGTCTTTTTGCGAGTATATCGTTAAATCTTTTAATGGTTCATATACAAATTTTTTAATTCAAAATCGTAAAAGACGTTTGGAGCAATAGTAAGCAATGTACTCAAACATGTAGACATAAGTTCTCTAATTTCCCACTGTGCAGATTTATGACATCTAACTTCAAATATATGTCTCCATTCTCTAAAATTAGCAGTTATTTGAATTTCACTGCAGCATGCATTAGGCAACACAAATCTAGCATCTTCTTTCTTAATGCCTCTTTTAACCCATTCATCATACATAGATTGAATAGTCGTCATTTGAGATTCGAATAATTCTTTATCAATAGATTCAATAGACGGTGGAATTACATATTCAAATTGACTTTCATCAACATATCTTTGACTTTGCTGTGAAAATGAACACATTCTATGTCTAACCAATTGGTGAGTCAGCGATCTAGATACACCGCCAACTTTAAATGATGCGACAGCATGTTCTAAAACTGAATGATGCCCGCTTTTAATTAAAGATCGAATCAATATACCATCACCTTTATATTGGCTTTGATAACATATTCTTGCTGCCTTTTCAATTACATCTTCTGCATTAGGAGTAACCCATACCAATTCTACATTCATTGTATTAAACCTCGTCATAAAAGTTATCAGTTCTCAATTCATTCACTAATGTTTCACATAATTCTTCAATATCAATATTATCAAGAAACGGAACCCCTCTAACAATTCGTAAATCATTTTCAACTTCTGCTTCGGTTAATAATTCACCATTATCATCTAATACAGTTGCAACTAATCTTAAACTTGCCATTTTCAACCTCCAAACAAAGTTAATAATGTTTGTTCCGATATCAGATCCGGCTGACCTGATTTAACTAATGCTGAATGTAAAATACCAGCCCTACTACACTTATTTTCATTATTCACACATTCTAAAATCTTTTTCTTTTTCTCAAAAACATTTACTGGGTAATCGCCATCAACATAATCAGATAGTATCTTATAAGATGAAAGTTTTAAATTTCTAATAATAATGTCTTGTTGATCTATAATTTTTTTAAGAGCGTTATCTGATGTTTTATAATCAGGTTTAAATATAGGAATATTCTTTGATATATTTAAATAAACTTGATTCATTGAATTTCCACATAAAGTTTTAATATATGGAAAAATTCTGATGAGAGTTTTGGGGCCAATTCCTTTTACCCCCTTAAATGAATCAGATTCATCTCCAATTATAGATAGAACCATAGGAAACCATTCTGCAGCATGAGGCTCATCTAATTCCATCTTAGGCCATTGTTGGTAAATATCCTTTTCAGAAATCATTTTAACATTTTTATAATGTCGATAAAATTGATATGCATCAGGAATATCTAAACACTGAAACATATCCTTATCGGTACTATATATCACATGGATAGATGAATCGACAATATCTCTAGATAAACATCTATTCATTAAATACCATGGAACAAAATCTGCTTCTAATCTCTCTAATCTAATAAAATAAACGCTCGGAAGTTTATTTAAAATCTTTTCAGTTACTATATAATTTTTTTGTAATATAGTATAAAAAAATTCCTTTTTCTCCATATCCAATCCAAAAAAATCACCCTTCTTCCTATTTGATTTATATTCAGGATGAATCTTCAAGTGATACTCCGATTCACCAGTCTCCATAAACATATAGATATAGAGATCTATGTTTCTCTTTCTTGCATATGTTTTATGAAAAGAAACAAATTCAATAATAGATGAAAAAACTGATGTATCAATAACTCTAGAGTCTAAACTTTGAAATAGAATCTGTTTGACGGCCCATTCTTGATATAATGCCTGACCACATCCCTTAACATCAACATATAGATTTAAACGTTTTTTATCGCTAAAAGATATAATATTATCAAGATATTCATATTTAGGATAATATGAAAATAATTGAGATGTATTAAAAATAAATGATTCGCTCATCAAAATAAACTCCTTTAATTTTTGTTCAGATTTTTCAATTACATATCAAACATAATAGAAAAATTGAACAATCTCACCAACAATGGGAGTAATCAAAATTACAACTTCCTGATTCTCAAAATCTATCGAATAATCAAAATCTCGTATCAACTTCCCTTTATATGAAATTACAACCAAATCATCCATATTATATATTTTCTGTGGAAGTTTTATTTTCGGTTTAATTTCTAATTTCTCAACATCATCTTGAGTAAATTCATAAATAGATATCAATTTAGATTCCTTAATAACCATCAATTCACCGCCAATATAAATTGATGATCCCTTCCGAGGAGCAGTAGTGAATCGAATTAATGAATTATCAATGATATCATAATCTGAACCATAAACCTGCAAAACATCATCAACATATATTAATAATTCAGAATAATTTTTATTATCAATAATAAAATTTAACAGAAAATCAGTTTGAAGACCATTAGTATAATCACAAACGAGTCTCTTCATCATCCTATTAATGTTTTCTCTGGCTCTATGTTCCGGTAAATCATATGGAAAATATCCATCTCTGGCGTTCTTTACTGCATCATTATATGCATCAATATCTCTATCTTTAATATCTTTCAATATTCGATATGATAACTCTGGATCATTATTTTCTACTTGAACAACAGCCAACTCATCCTTATAAAGTCGACGTCTCCTAGTATCAATTGTGATCATTGTTTTAACTCGAGAAAGAACAATTTGTCTTTCTTCTTCTATCAAATTACAAATACAAGGCTTTTTCAAAATTTCACATTTTGAATAAAACTCTCCAATACCAGTATCATTCAAACTGATAACAGCTAAAGCTTTTCTAATATATGGCAAATATTCTGGTTTATAATAATCAATAACTATAATATTATCACGCTTAACCACATTATTCGGTTTAGATATAAACGAATCATTCACATGTAATAATACACCGCTAGAAATATAATTCCATCTTTGAATTTTCTCTGGATATACTAATGAATTAGGGGAAAATTCCACCAAAAGATTATCCCGCTCTAAAATATCATCTTCAATTTTAAAAAAACTATAATCACCAGTAAAATATTTCTTAAAATGTTCAGTGTTCTCCAACGAAATTAAAACTTTATCAGGAGATACTAATGGATATTTTGTATAAGTATTGCCCAATGAAAGATTTAAAGTTAACGTGGGATCAACATTTTCCGAAACAACTACATAGGTTGGAATATTAACTTCATATGTAAAAGATGCTGATAATTTATATTCTGTTATTGAATCCCCGCCAAATTTAGTTGAAGAATCAGAAAACGATTCCAATCTCCATATAGGATGTAAATTAATCGGTATCACTCTTTTATGTTTATTAATAGTTTGGACATGAATTATATCAGATAAAGTATTCCCCCAATCAATCTTTGTACCATCTTGTTTTTCATAATCAGAAACATCCTCAGATAGCATTAAATATGTCCAAAAAATCTCAGGTCTACACCATCTATTAAATCCACCACAAAATTGAAGTAGAGAAACTCTAAAATCCATAAGTTCGTAGATAGATGATAACCAAAACGTGACTTCATATGTCCCCTGGTATCTAGAATAAACAGGAGTAATTAAAATATCTTGTTCTTTTAAATCAATACTGGGCCAAACCCGAATCCCTATTCCAGGAGCATATCTAGAATGTTGCCACAGAAATCTCCCACCTTGCTCAGCATTAGAAAAATCTAACATTGGATCTAAAGTAATACTTGGCAACAAATTTTTTAAATTTTCATTTCCTTGAGTTTTTAATTTCTTAAAATATTCGATCGCTTTAGAATATGTGCCGATAACTTTATAATTGAATCGAGGATAAAAATCTGATGAAAACCAATTTAAAACTCCACTAAAAAATGATCCAAAAATATTATGAATCATAAAAGAATTGGACGTAAAATGTTCTCTGGTTCGTTTATCATATCCTCTAAGATTTGTCATACTTCTAATCCTTACTAATTTTTTCTCCAGGAACAAATACTGATGATATTGCAGAATCAACAGATTCACTAGCAGTTAAAAAATTTCTATTGCTAGTTTCAACTATTTTAGCCATATCTTCAAATACTTCATTTGAGCATAGCTGAATAGCCCCAGTTCGAACTATCTTTTTATCTAATACTACATCAATATGCTGTCTCTCGGCTAAACAATACAAAAAATTATTTTCAAAATCAACATATCTAAAAACATAAACAAATAAGCAACTTTCATATACTCCACGTTTAGTTTGAACTTTTGATAATTTTATTGTTTCATTAGTTTCATATTGAACACGATCTCTATAAATAGGAAGTATATTGTGAAATTGCATTTTAATATCTAAATTTCTGGTTTTAAAATTCCGAATATCTAAAAAACTGGTAGCAAATTCGGATTTATCAATATCTTGATAAATAATACTCCTAAACTCATTATTTCTAGAACGAACGTAATTTTTTTGATCTAGATTAAATCCAATAAATGAATTTGATTTATTAAATATAACACTAATTTCGCAGAAAGAATCCATGAACGGTAGATACAATGTATATAATCTATTTAATTTAGTACCCAATACAAACATACTTTAAATCCCTTCAATTTCTTACTGCAATGAAACTATTAACAAAATCGATATCAATAGAATCCTGAATATTTGAAAGTAGAGATATAATCATCTCTCTAGTCAATGAACATTTTTGAACAGATTCTCGGTAATGTAAATAATTTATTGATATCTTAGGATCTCTATCTATATCCCATAAAAATATTGCTCTTAATATTTCTACTGGAATTTGAGTCAAATCAATATGTTTATCTTTCAAATCTCTATAACTGAAATTTATATGATCAACAATACCCAACGAAATTTTTTGTAGATCTTGATTTTCTCCTGATAATTCCTTAATTAATCTTTTTAAATTAGTATTATCATATTTCTGTTCTTTAATATCAAATTTACTTAATACAGATTTCGGAATATCATCAAAACCTTTATGATTCATTTCATCAAATTTGATTTTTCCATTCTTTCTAAAATTAAATTCCAAAGAAATAATCTTTTTTATTTGTTCATTATCGAAAGAATTATTTTTAAAATCCTCATATGATAATCTCAATCCAATAAAATCAAATTTCTTAAACGAATAAGGAATTGTAATTTTATCAAAATATTTACACATTGATTGATAAATCCTACTAGCTTCTGTTTTCAATGAATTCTCATCCATGTTAAATCTGAATGAATAATTACTATATATCTGATCATTAAGTTTATCAAATACTTTATTTTCTTTATATCTTCTTAATCTATTACCAATTTCATTTAACAACGTACTCTCATCGATTTCTTTCAATAGAGAAATTGCTAGCGGCGACGCTATCGTCTTAAACGAATAACACATAAAATCTTTATTGTTAATAGGATTCAGATCTTTATCTTTTAATACATTTCTAAGTTGAGTATAATAGATAAAATATATCAGCAAATCATACATTAAAGATTTTATCTGTGGTGATTTATTCATTGTTGAAAATACAATGGGCGGAATATTGGATGGAAAATCTACTTGTTCTTGTAATGATTTTTTCATAGTATGTTTCAAATAATTAGCAATTAAATATTCTACGCTACGATTTTCACTATTTGAAACTCCTTCTAGTGGATCAAAACCAAGTTTGTTTTGAATTAGCTCACAAAATTTAGAAAAAGGTAAATCGTCGTTAACTATATTCGTAATATACATTTCTAAATTCAATATATCATTTTTCAAAACGGTTTCAGTGAAATCTCCAATTGCTAACAAGTCTTCATCAATCTCCGGAGGCGGATTTTCATCATCTTCTAATCCCAAATTGACTTTTGGAGCCTCTCGTTTAATAAAATCAGACATTTGGTTCTGTAAATCTAAATTGAAATCTGGTTCTACTTTATCTTTGATTGATTCAGTAGTAGATTCCACCAAATCTTTATCTTCATCGGGCAATATCCCGAAGAAATTAGTTATATGATCAGTTGATTTCTTGATCTCTGAAACTATATCGTCCAAGGAAAAATCTTCAATAATATCAATTGTTGTTTCTGCTTCAGCTGTTGAAGATGAATCCCCATTTGAAATGTTATACATATGATCGACAGATTTACGCTTAATCAAATCGACAGATTCAGAATAATAACCCGAAAGTTTAGTATTAAGATTTTCAAGAACTGTATATACCTTATTTAATAACATTGAATGATTTACCGCCGCTGAAATATGATAATAATCATCTCGGAAATTAATTAGAACCTTCAACAGTGACACAAAATCAAAAATTGGCAAATATACTTTCTCAGAATCTAAATAATTTTCATTTCTATCACTCAAAATAATTCGAACACAAGGACCATTATATTCAGTTCTATGTAATATAGATATAATAATCTTCTTTTTTAATTTAATGGTATAATTAATAACTTTGTTTGTATCTTGAGATATTTCCTGAATAATCTTAGAAAGTTCTGTGTTAAACGACTTAATCTTCATCAAAATCTGATAGACATCAGATTGATTCAAAAAAATATTGTTTATATTCTGAGATTTAAATTGACTGATTGACATTTTCAATCTAACAGGCGATACTCCCCATTTAGACATTGTTGAAAAACTTTCAAATGTCAAAAACGAGTTTGAAATTTGTTTATCGCTAAATTGCCAAATACATTGATTGAAAAATTCAGTATCATTATTGGGATCAGACATCGTTAAACTCCTTTAAAAAATTTTCGTTTTGCCCATAGAAGATAGCAGCAATTCATAATATCAATAAGTTCATGATCAATATCATCTTTAATTTGAAATTCTCGAATCTCCTGCATTAAATCATCAATGAGTTCATGTTCACTTTTAAATCTCCAAGAATTCCCCTTGATTGCATCATGTTGTTTCAACACTTTCCGCATTTCTTCGATTACTGCTTCAAAACATTCTTTATTGGTAGCTGTCATGTTTCAAAATTCCCCAACAAATCATCTAAGCTAATATCCTTATTAGATTTAACTTCTGATTTTTTACTTTCCATTTTCTTTCTTTCAGCAACAGTAACTTTCTTCTTCTTTGGAGTATAGAATCCAAACATCTCATATATAGAATCTTTATCTTCACTTTTATCAATATAATCAACCAACATAAAAACTTCTTCTTTTTTCAAATATGGATATCTTTCTTTCAAAGCATCAACCATTTTATTTTTAGTTTTTGGTTCCCTTTTAATAAATGGCGGCTTATATCCAGTTAATTGAATACACTGTTTCATAAATCGAAAAATATCTAACCGATCTATAGAAAATAAATTATAGTTGTTAAAATATTTATTAATGTAGAGATTATAATGACTCATCTGAAAATAATACAATATATACATTTGAGAGATCGATTTATCATTAACTACATCATCTGGTATTTGAGTGCTTTTACTCCCATCAAATAACCATCTAGTTAATAAAGTATAATTAGATACTGGTTTCTTTTCTTTCATAATGATGTTTTTTATTCCATGTATTAATATATTTCATAGTTGCTATTGATCTAGATGTTTCCACTAATGCATTTTTAAATTCTTTCTCGTATTTCTGTATAATATCATTTCCTTCAGAAATAAAATCAATATATATACCCGCATCAATCAAAACAGCGGCCTTTCTAAAACATGCATTACATTTCATACATTCTTTAGTAGTATAAATATATTGAGTTTCATCGTCATCTATACTATAAATACGGTCAACGCTTTCATCTAACGGATTATAACAAGAAAAAGTATCTTTTAATAAATCCAATTTATAATCTGGATATATACTAGAATACCATCTAACCATATCTTCTTTATAACACCCATAAAAAGGAGAATCAACTTTGATATATTTTCCATTTACATCGGTTAATAGTTTTGATAATTTATCACATACTTCTGATTTATTATCACCGATCCTATCCGATAAAGATCCACCCAGCCAAATAGTATCATATCCCAAAGAATTAGCCATCATAATCATCAACAAATTTCTATTTGGTATAAAAGCATCATATCTTTCAATTCTATCGAATAGCAACTTGTTTTCTATTCTAACACTAAAATCTAAACTTTTTATCTTTTCAATCTCATGCTTACAATAACGACCTTGATGATTGAAATATAAACAGTCAAAAAAATGATCATGATATTTTAGATATGATCGAGCAATATAAGAATCAATTCCTGCGCTATATAGCAAACATTCATTTTTCATAACAAAATAACCTCCTAATGTTAAAAACTCCTTTAAATTTATTCATCTATATCAAAAGAGATTCAATATATTGAGCAGCATCTTCAATATTATCCACGATAACATGACTATGAGCTTCAACCCAAATATCTCCTCTGCAACTTAAATTAGGATTGATGATGATAACAGGTTTATCATTTTGAAGAAAAGCATGATATATTTCCATAGCAGTTCCAAAACTGGGTCTCTCAATATAAGCAACAAAAATATTACACGAATTAATTGAATATTTATCTTTAGCCACCATTGAAAGATCAGCTTCCATCTCAGGTTTGGGATCTACAAATTCAACTAAATCGTTATTGCTAAATAATTTTTGAAGTTTAATTTTCCATGATTTAGCCGGCTCTTCTTTGTAAATGGTTCCCGCTAAATAAATTCTATTTTTCATAGATGATAAGCCTCACTAGGTAAAAAATTTGTTACATTTTTCTTATCTGAAAATTCATATATAGGGATCTTATATTTTATACAGATTGAAGAATATGTTGTATCTGGATAAGTAAACAATTTTTTACAACTTCCAATATAATTAACAATAGTTTGAATATCATTAGTTTTAACTAAATGAATATTGGTGAATGTCTTTAGTTTCAATAAATCAGAATATACAAAATGTTTTTCAACATCCCCAATCAAACAAATAATCAAATCTTTAAATCTCTTTGATAATTGATTGATACAACTAAATTCAATCCGGTTACCATGTTTACTATCTTTTAATATAATGACAACAAAATCTCTAAACAAGGAAACTTTTTCATTTGGAACTACCTCTAAATCAATATTTTTTTCATACATCATTTCTTCTAATATTGATGGCTTCTTTTCTTTAGGAGTAGAAACTATTGCCGGTCTAGATTTAATTTCAGATTTAGTTCTATTATCGGATTGAGTATAATCTTCTTTACATTCTCCAATATGTTTTTCTTTTCCGCATCGCTCACATAAATTCTTCTTTTTTCTATATGATATGATCGTATTTTTCTTTTTATCAGAATCTACTTCTATTTTGAGTCTCATTACTTTCGTTCTCATATCGGCTTTTGTATAATCCTCAATACAATCACCTTCATGTATATCCTTACCACATCTCAAACAAAGATTTTTATCTTTACGATGTCTCATCACAACTGCTCGTTTCATTTTCATACGACCAGTTAATTTATCATCAGTATTAGTCATGATTTAAATATTCAGGTCTCCTTTCTGGATGTTCGGAAATTTCCTTAAGGTGATTTAAAACAAGATTCTGTAATTCGATAAATTTTTGATGTCGCTCCGTTAAACCATCTATAGATGCAACATTATGAATAGTTTCTTTGAATCCATCCCATGCTGTTAAAAATCCTTCAATTTCAGCCAATACTATATAGATGTTATTGTTTTCAAATATCACCGGAGTCTTTAATATAGAGGAAAGATATTTATACATCTGTTCATAATTATTAAGAAGTTCTTTATCTTTTCCAGTGATTTTAAATCTTCCCAAAAATACAGATGATTCATATATTTTTTTAAATCGACGTAAAAATTTTTTTTGATTGAAAGTACAAAAATTTAATTCCATTAGTAAATCTCTTTTAATGTTTGTTCTTTCAGGCGAAATTTGGGATCTTTAATTGAATGAGTTTCATGCGATACTTTTTCTAATCATTTGAATATTTAAAGAGTTATAACTCTTTAATAATTATAGTTATAATTCAGCATGTAGTTAATATGATGTATCGAACAGACAAAAATGGAATTCTGACCTCCCACTTGGAAGTCAAATATTTGATTTGTTATCTATTCAGTTTGTAACTTGGTTATTACTCTTTGATATTGAGTTTTAACTAACAATATGTATCGAACAGACAAAAAGTCAAATTCTGACCTCCAAGTATGGAAGTTTTGAATTTTTTAAGTTTATTCCTGTCTGATTAAGAATGATTCTTTTTATTAATTAGTTATAATTGATATGTTACACAATGTTATGTATCGAACAGACAAAAATTAAAGTTAACCTCCCACTTGGAAGTCAATAGTTTTAATTTAGTTTTATTTGTTTGATTCCCAAGTAATGGAAGTTTAAAGTTTTAATTTTTATTCTTTAATTAAAAAGAATCATTCTTTTTATAATTTAGTTGTAACTCAGTTTTTTATTGTTTGATCTTCAAATTTTTTGAATGATGTAATGAGTAGATTAAAATATAATTAAATTTTATTCGATTCAATCTAAGTAGAGTTCCGAAGGTGTTTCAGTTTTATTTATTAGTTTTAATGGTATCCCTAATACCATATTCAATCGAGGTTGCTCGGCCCAAGAACCTTTTCAAGGTTCATCATACTTCGTGCCGAAACCGTCCCGAAGGGATATATTTATAGTTTATTCAAGTCATTCAAAGTTGTTTCTTTTGTAGTCAGTATTACTTTTAAGTACCAAAATCGATAATCTCTTGATTTTGATCAAGATGATGTAGTAAGTAGATTAAAATATAATTAAATTCTATTTAAGTATAAGTTCCGAAGGTATTTCTGAAGGGGTTTTGATTTGGGGTCATTTAGTAACTTTGTTACATTCTAAAGAAGAAGTAAGATTCATATTCCGAAGGGGGTAATCAGTAACTGTTTAGTAACTTTTATTTCTATCGGAATGGACTAAGTAATATAGAACTATTTTAAGAAAGTCCCTGATACTCCTTTCCAGTCGATTGCGACCCCAAGAACCTACAGGTTCATCGTCCTCTTGTTCGCTGTCGAACCTACAGAACCCTAAAGAGGTTCATCGCATCTGCCCAGAAGATCTTCCGTTCAGAAGTACGGGGTGGGTCCCCCACCCCTCATGGGGTTTCTTCTTATATCCTTTTGTTCTTGTGAAAAAACAAAACATTCTTTTGTTATCCAAAGAATCAAAATCTGACGTTAAGGAATAAATTAAAACAATTAACAACTTAAAAGGAGATTTGTTATGTCTAATGTGACTGAGTATTATGTTGAATTTGTAACTAGACTAAAAGCTAAGTTTAATTCCTTTATGCTAGATGCTGAAGCTGCAATTGAAAATAAATCAGCTGCATTGAGAGCTAGAAAGCTGTCGATGGAACTGAGACAAGATCTTAAAGATTTTAAACAATTGTCTACTCAGCATGATAAAGCAATTACTAATAGTAGAAAAAGTGACTCCGCTGATTAATATATAATATATGGTATAGGGAATCAACTGATGAGAAAAAGTTTTGCCGATTGCAGTAAATGCAAATTGTTTGAATGTGATGGTAAAGTATGTGAGACCAATTGTCCGAAAAATATTAGTGAGGTAAAAGTTCTTTATTTGGTTGATAAAGTTGAATGGTTAGAGGATATTAAACATTATGCTGAAAATCAAAATCAAAAATATTTGATAACATTTCCAGTTTTGTGTCAATCTGAAGAACCATTATCTACAACTGAATATGAAGAAATAATGGGACTATGTAAAATCAATGCAAATACCATTATATCAAAATGCAATCCTGAGCAAGTAATTGCAATTGGTATATATTCTTGTCATGTAAAAGTAAAACCCGAAACCAAAATTGATGTATATCAAGATTTTGAAGCTTTTGTTGAATCGATCGGATCAAATGATAAAATTGAAAATGATTTAATTGAAGATTTGAATTTGTTTAATGAAACTATTCCAATCACAACAAAAGCTGAAAAATCAGAATTAGATGTTGAAGTATGGGGCTCTACAAAGGCCCCATACACTTTTAAGATTCCTGAAAAATATTATACCGATGAATATAAATTAGTTGATGTTCAAACTATTATGAATCAATCTAGGGTTATCTATATTTTCAGGGATAAAAATAATAAAAAAGAATATTATGAAGTTCCAATTAAAGAAGATGATTTTTATTGGTATGAATCATTAAGTGCTGATAACAAAATTATTGAATCTTTAGATAATTTGGAATTAAAAATTGGAAATTATAAAAATAGATGCATTGATATCACCGGATATGGTGGAGATATGGATTTAGCGACAGTCCATAGTGTTGATTATTTTTTGAATAATATTGAAGAAGCTTCAGTTAATAATAAGAATATTTTACATTTTGACATTGAAGTGTACACATATAAAGATAGAATTTTTCCAGATCCGAGTGAATCCAAATATCCAATCAATGCTATTTCATTTAGATTGAATGAAAATGATGTTGAGCACATTTATCTTTTAAAAATAGATAATCATATTGACCCAAAAATTGATGATATTGTCAAATCTGGGAAATATCCAACATTAACTTTATTTACTAGCGAATATACGATGATATGTGCATTTTTAGAATATATTCGAAAAACTGATCCTGATTTTATTTGTGGTTGGAACTCTAGTTATTTCGATTTTCCATATATAATCGGCAGAATGCGAAAACTAAATATTCCCATGAAAAATTTATCTCCATTTGGAAATGTATATGCTGGTAACAATGGAAAAGTTATAATAACTGGATATGTTCCATTAGATCAATTGACTTTATATAAGGATCAAAATCAAACAAAATTACCATCATATTCTCTAGATGCTGTTGCAAAAGAAGAAAATGTTGGCGAGAAAACTCCATATGATGGAAATTTAAATACTTTGTATAATGACAATATTGATAAATTTATTGAATATTCTTTAAATGATACTTTTTTGATTAAAGGAATTGAGGATAAAACTCAACATATTTCAATTCAAGATGAACTTAGAAGAATTTCAACTAATAGCCACTCGGGAGCGTCAACTACTCTAGGGCAAGCTGAAGGGTTGCTTGCGTCATCTATGAAAAAACAAGGATTGATTGCAAGAAATAAAAATGAATATTCAATGAAAGAAAAATATCCGGGTGCTTATGTTTTTGATGTGAAAGGTGGTTTATACGAAGGATTATTATGTGACTTCGATTTTACTTCTCTTTATCCTAGCATTATTAATACTTGGAATTTAGGTCCTGATACATTTATTGCTTTTGTAGTTAATGAAGATGATATGTTTAATTTAATTTATCATCGTGAATTATTGAAAGATAAAAAAATAGAAATTATTAAAGATCCAATTTATAATACTAAAACAGAAAAAGTAACGCTGGATGAACTTGATAGATTTATTAAATCTAAGAATGCAAATTTAAATATATCTGGAGCAATATTTGCAGGTCGAGATGTTGATCAAAGTATTTTATATACGGTTATTGATTTCTTGTTTAAGAATAGAAAAACGTACAAGAAAAAGATGTTAGAAGCTAAAGAATCTAAAGATTCATTAAATGAGAATATATATAATGGAAAACAATTAGCTTATAAAATTTTAGCTAATTCAATATATGGAGCTTTAGGTAACGAATATTTTAGATTTTATAATATCAATTTAGCTAAAAGTATTACACTTCCAGGTCAAGAATTGTTAAAATATTGCACAGTCCATTGTGATCATTTTATGCATGCTGGTGGGCAAATAGATTCTTTCGTCATGGATAAAAAATTCATGGATAAAGTAAAGTCATTAACTTATGTAGTATACGGCGATACTGACTCAATGTTTGTTTATTTAACCGACTATTTGAAGAATAAAGGAATAGATTACAAAGATCGTTCAAAATCTCAAGATGAAATTAATAAAATACAATCCTTCATTAATGATGTAGCCATTGGTGAATTTTTAAAAGTTCATAATATCGAAAGAAAAGATTCAATTATCTATTTGAAAAATGAATTTTTATTTTCTAAATATTATACTTTAAATGTTAAAAAACATTATGCAACAAAAGTGATTTCACAAGAAGGAAAAGATATTAATTATATTGATGTTAAGGGTCTAGAAATTAAAAGATCGGATTATCCGTCTAGATCACAAGAACTTTTATCTGATATCCTTGATGTAATATTAGAAGATGATATTAAAAAATCTGACATTAAATTAAAAGTGGATCAAATAGTTTCGGATGCTAAAAAAGAAATGTTGGAGCTAATTAGGAAAAGAGATAATTCAGTTGTTAGAGCTGTATCATTTTCTAAACCATTATCTGAATATAAGAATAGACCACAGCACATTAAAGCTATGTTAATATGGAATACTTTAATGTATGAAGATTTTCGTTTTGGTACAAAGGGTAAATTGTGGAATTTAACAGGAATTGATTTGAACAAAGCTCCATCTATGGTTAAAGATAATTATCATAATAAGTTTCTTAAGAAATTTAATGTAAAAGATCTGGATTGTATTTGTTTACCTGAAGATGTGAGGTCGCTTCCAGAATGGTTTATTCCTGATGTGAAAAAAATTATGAGTTATGCATGTGATGAGCGAGTTAATAATTTAACAGAACCATTATGGAAAGAATCTGAAGATATTCTTCTATTTTAACAAAGGAATTTAACATGTTTTCTATTTACTGCGTTAGACCTATTAGCGGTTGCAGTGCAGATGATGTTTTTAATTATTACGAAAAAACTAAAGAAATTTTAACTGGTATGGGATATAACGTATTTACTCCTATGTATGGAAAGCGATATCTTAGAACTGAATTGGAATTTAAAGCAAAAGATTATCGTTCTCCTATATCTACTAATGGGGCAATCTTCAAACGTGATAGATGGATGGTTGATCAATCTGATGTTATATATGCAAATTTTTTAGGTGCTAAACATGTTTCTGTTGGTTCAATGTTTGAATTAGCATGGGGATATGATACTAAAAAGCAAGTCATTGTTGTAATGGAAGATGATAATGTTCATCAACATTCTTTCGTTTTAGAAGCAGCTACTATCGTTTTTAATAATGTAAGTGAAGCTTTAGAATATTTAGAAAGACTAGTAAAAAAGGAGTTTTAAGTATGTATAGGACTTTCGATAGTGTATTAATTAAACCCAGATACTCTGAAATTTTAAGTCGATCTAATGTCGATTTATCAGGCTTTTTATCTAACATTTATTTAAAACTGCCTATCATTTCATCCAATATGAAAACTGTAACTGGACCATCTATGGTTAAAGCAATGTATCAAGCTGGAGGGTTAGGTATTTTGCATCGATTTTGTAGTATAGAAGAAAATGTTTCTTCGTTTAGAGAATGTTTCGAAACAATTCCAACTAGCCATATTGGTGTTTCAGTTGGTGTGACTGAGTATGAACATGAAAGATGTTTAGCTTTGTTAAAAGCTGGAGCTAGATTATTTTGTGTTGATGTTGCACATGGTGATCATATATTGGTAAGAAATATGATCCGTTATATTAGAGAAAATCAGCCAGAAAAAGTTACTATCATAGCAGGCAATGTAGCAACATCAGAAGGCGCTTTACATTTATATGAATGGGGAGCTGATATTGTTAAATTAGGAATTGGTCCAGGTGTAGCGTGTCAAACAAGAAGAAATACTGGTGTAGGAGTTCCTCAGTTATCAGTTATTGAATCAGTTAAATGGGAATACCCACAAATTCCTATTATTGCAGATGGCGGGTGCAGAACTGGTCGACATATTACAACTGCTTTAGCTGCAGGAGCTGACGCTGTTATGTTAGGTGCTATTTTAGCAGGAACAACAGAAACTCCAGGAAATGTATATCCAGAAGATACTGAAGATCTAGTTAATCGAACTTATTATAAAATGTATGGCGGGTCTGCAAGTGCTCAAAATAAAGGTGAAAATAGATTTGTAGAAGGTAAAATGATGAAAATCCCATTTAAGGGTCATGTCAAATATATTTTACGAGAAATTAAAGAGTCTATTCAATCTGCATGCAGTTATGTTGGAGTTGATAATTTAAGAGATTTTAGAAAAGCAGCAGAACTTATAGATATTGATCAATCTGGTAATATTGAGTCTTCAACATGATTAAATATATTGTAGTAGATACTGAAACCCAAAAACATGCCGATCAAGTATCTGGTGGTTGGGATAATATTGAAGGTATGGGATTTGCTAGCGCTGTTACATATTCATCTCAGTTAGATAGATATGTATTCTGGAAATCAAATCAACGAGAAGATCTTTGTAAATATTTGAATAATCAATTAGTCGTATCCTTCAATGGAATTAATTTTGATACTAAATTATTACTTGGAAATGATAGGGTTTTGAATAACAATGGCTCGACGGAGAATGGAAAGTATAAATGGTTCAATGCTGATTTATACGTCGAAATATGGCGAAATATTCTCAATTTAGACCGAACTAATTACAATATTATCATCAAAAAAATTGAAGAGCAAAGATTTCCAAAAGGGATGTTTGATCTAGAAAGCATTGGAAATGCAACATTGGGAATGAAAAAAGCAGGTAAAGGATCCAGGGCACCTGATCTATTTCAACAAGGTAAATTGATAGAGTTATTTCAATATAATCTTCAAGATGTTCGTGTCACTAAATCATTATATGAATTTATCAGAGAAAGAAAATATATTATCACTGGTGGGTATGATGTTGTATCGTTCTCATAAGATGTAATTTTTTGTTTGATGAATAAAATCAAAAGGAGTTTATTTTATGTTAGTTGAAACTAATGATTTGCTTGATCAGCTATGGGTGGAGAAATATCGCCCAAAGAGCATCAATGATGTTGTATTGAATGATGACCAGAAAAGTTTTATATCTAATTGTCTATCGAAAGGTGAAATCCCACACCTTGCTTTTTTTGGTCCAGCCGGCTCGGGAAAGAGCACGCTAGCACGAATCATTGTTGATTCTTTGATCCAAAATGATATGGATGTGCTAGAAATGAATGGTTCAGATTCAACTGGTGTTGATACTATGAGAACTACTGTTCAAGGATTTCTTAAATCTCCGCCATATCAAGCTAAGCATAAAATTGTTTATATTGATGAGTTTGATTATACAACTAATAATGCTCAGGCTGTTCTCCGTAATATGATGGAATCATATGCAGATAATGGTCGATTTATTGTCACAGGTAATTATTGGAGTAAAGTTCTTGATCCGATTCAATCTCGTTTTACTATGTTTGAGATGAAGACTCTACCAAAAGAATTTGTAATTAATTATGTTAAGACCATACTCGATAATGAAAAAGTTAAATATGATGAACAATCTGTTGATTTAGTTGTATCTAGTTTGCTTCCAGATGTTCGAAAGATTGTAAATACTCTGCAAAAAAATACAGTTGATAAAAGATTAAAGAAAATCGATGTTGATACTATTGTCAGCAATGAGAAAAAGATTAGCGGTTTATTGATTCAGATTGCTGAAAGCATGGGAACCGAAACTGAAAAAGCAACTATTAATAGGAATGTATCTCAGATTATGGAGTTGTTAAATACTCAGCATGAACCTGATTATATTAATATTTATCAGACTTTGTTTTATCATGAACAGATGCCAGCTTGGGGAAAGATTAAAGTTAATGAATATATGAATCGTCATAATTCATGTGTTAATCCGCCCAGTCATTTTATGGCGTTGGTATATGATGTGATTCAATCAGGAATGACATTTTTCAACATGTTTGGAAAAAAATAAGCAAAAAATAACAGGGTAGATAATCGTTTAAGATCATCTACCCTGCTAGTTACCTTCTGACTGCATACTGCCGATTGTTATCTCGGCAGTATGTAGCTTGAAGCTTCCTATTGACTTTTTTCCAATATGAAATTGTAGATCGCTTCTGATATCCTTTTGGTCCACCATTCCAGATACGAGCTAAGTCCTCAAACGTAGGTTCTCGACCCAGGCGCTTTGAATCTCCCCAATAGAGGAGATACAAGAAGCACATTTCCGACGAGTAATATGGAAAGTGTGCATCTCTGAGTCGGTATTTCCGATCAAGATTGTATAAACGATTTATATCGTTAACTACACTTTGCCGAATTTGTAACCGACCAATTTCGCCTGCTTTTCCAATAGCTTCATCTGGAAATCTATGATTCCCTGTCTCTACTGAGATCAAAATCGGGATCAACATTGCAATCATATTCGTAATCATAATCAACTCCAATGATAAGGACATTCGAACCCGTATCGAATATCATTCCTTATCGAAAGTAAATATATATAGAATTATTTTCTTATTCAAATAAAGAATAGAATCAATTAATACATATATTTAGAATTTTCGTAATTTAGTTATCCATTCAAACTAAAAAAGCGATATATTTTTTGTTCTAATTTAAATATTTCTAATCACAAATTTTTCTTTTTTATTGATTTGATTTTCAATGATAGGAATAAATAACATGGACATTGAAAAATTAAAACAAATTTTAATAGATAATAAAATATTTATCTCGGAAAAATCAAAGAATTTTGTCTGTAAATGTTGCTATTGTAATGATCATCCAAATCCAAGTAAATGGGGTCATCTATATGTTTCTAAAGATGAAAGTATTCCAGTTTGTCATTGTTGGATGTGTGGAACAGCAGTTCCAATTCCAAAATTAATATCAGATCTTACTGGAAATAAAAATCTTTATAAAAATATTATAAGCGATGAACAACTTCAAAACTCATATCAAAAGACTAAGCAATATTCTGCAAAACAAAGAACTCGGATATATAAAATTCCTGAAATATCAAACGAAAGATTTTCTGAAAAAAAATTATATATCAGAAAGCGAACTGGAAATAAATTAACATCAGAAGAGGTTCCTAATCTTATTTTAAATTTTTTTGATTTTTTAAATATAAATAAATTAGATATAGTTGGTCAGGGAAAATTAATGTCTGATTGGGAAGCTGATCTTATTCATAGGAATTTTGTATGTTTCTTAAGCTCTAATCATTCTATGTTATTTTGTCGGAATATAGATCCCAATGCAACTTTCAAATTTAAAAAAATATATTTACAAGAGGATCCATTATATTTATTAGATTATTGGAAAATTCCAGTTCGGGAATATGGAAATACTATAATTCTATCGGAAGGGAATTTTGATATATTATGTGAATATGCATATGATTCGTTAGAATTGAAAAATGATGTCAGACTATATGCAAGTGGAAATTCATTTTCATATAGTTCTTTATTAAAATCCGTATGCTATGATGAGAGTATTTATAAATCAGATGTTGTAATTTTGAGTGATACAGATAAACCGGCTCATTGGTATAATAAGTTTTTAAAGGAAAATGAACATTTAATTAGAACTTGTAAAATATATATGAATAGAAATGGAAAAGATTTTGGATCTTATCCTCCTGTGCCAACTCGAATATTTTAAAAAGATACAGATTCTGTTTCACTGGAATAAACTAAAAATTTAAAATATTTTTAAGGATTTATAATATAATGGCGATTTCACAGACTAAAGCAATAATTCGTTTATATAACGAAGTATTATCAAATGGTATATTTGTAGATGAAAATAATGATATCGATGATATCATCAAGTCTTGTGAAAAAAGAGGCCAATTTATTTTTCGAGGAGATTCATATTGGAGCTTTGTTCAAACTAAAAAAAATGACCGATTATGTATGAGGATGATTTTTACCCTCAAGGAAAATGTTGGGGGTAAAGTTCAAAATATTGATCGTGTAGTTGAATTAATAGGAAGTATTGAACGAGTTTTGATTTTTATTGATGATGTTAAAATCGTTAGAAAAGGCGGTTTTATTTACTTAGATGTTATCAAATTCATCGACAAGAAATAGATGATAAAAGGAAATTAGATTATGTCAAATGGAAACTATCAACTGAGTGTATCTAGAGATGATTTTTCAAAATTATTGACTTTATTAAAAATATTTGAAAACAATTGTAACGATTGTGATATTCAAGGCGGATTGATGAGATGTCGAACTAATGATAGACAAGCTATAATTTCAATGGATCTTAGTTCGATTTTAGAATCTAATTCGTTACAATTTAGTTTAATGAAGCAGAAAATAATTCTCCTTAAAGCATTCGAGATCAATGATACTATTCAAATGGAAGATAAAACAATCTCCATTGAAAGCAATGAATCGAATTATGAAATCAAAGACCCGATTTCAAAAATTATATTCCGAAAGCCAATTCAGCAATATATTGATAATAAATATGTAAATGATGAAGATTTTGGGAGAATGATAAGATGTCAAGAAGAGAATTTAATTTTTTCTTATGACATTAGTCATTATTTAAAAAAGAGAATTTCTAATGTTGTTCAAGGTTTTCAGACTGATATTTTGAAATGTCAAATTGTTGAAAATAGTGGAAATTTAACAGCTTCTACTAAAAACTTTGAAGAGTCTTGTGTATTTGTAAAAGATATCGTTATGAATAGAGAGCTTCCTGATTGTGAATTTAAAATGATTGCTCTGCCATTTATGTTAGATATCGCATCAGATTTAAAACTTGGTGTATATCACGTTACTAACGATGTATATCTTTGCAAATTTGATCAGGTATATTACGGAATTCCTATCACTCTATATACTCAGGTAAAAGTTAATTCTATTTAATCAATTTGATTTTCATTAGGAGTTAATTATGATTGATCTCAATACTACTTGGAGACGAGGCGGTGGAAATTTTTTAAGTGCTGGCGTAGATACGGTTCTTGCTCTATTTGGTAATTTTATCGATAAACATAGCAATGGTGAGTTTTTTGATGATGAAAAACTCTCTATATTTTTAGATAATTCTATTAATCGTTATCTATATAGTTTTGGTACGGGTCTATCATATAAAACTAGAAAAATGTCCCCTAAGCATTCGTCTAGAATAGCTTCTCAAATTAAAAAAATCACATCTAGACAATTTTTAAAAAATACAAAATTGTATATAGACAGTGGCGGGTTTCAAGTCGCTATGGGGGCAGTTGAAACTAAAGATATGCCTAATTTTATTGATACTTATCATAAATTTGTAGAAGATAATCACAATATGTTTAGTTATGCTTTTAGTCTTGATTTGCCCCCGGGACCATCTAGTGCTGCTGAGATTTTTGAATCTTATGATCAAATTGAAGAATTGAATAGATTGTCGTATCGTGAAACGTGTCAATTCCCACAAAATATTAAAGATAAGATGATTTATATTCATCATTTTAGAACACCATCATTATATGATACGTGGTCTAAATTTTTATGGGAAGAAAATTTAGCAGATGGGTTCAAAAATTTTGCTACTGGTGGATTAGTTGCCAATTTAGCCACTGATATGACAATTCCGGTAATTTTATATACAATTCCATTATCTGAAATTTTAAAATATGCAATCGAAAAAGGATTCCGTGAATTTAATTTTCATGTTCTGGGCGGAGCTAATTTTATTGATGTTTTTTATCATAAGTTGTTTTCATATCATATAAAGAGAGTTCATAATGTAAAAGTAAATATTACTTATGATTCAAGCGCATTATTTAAAGGACTGGCGATTGGTAGATTCGTTCCGGTATTTAATTCAGATAATACTTTAATTAAAATGGATTTAAGAAGTAAATCTTTACAATTGCGATTTGATGGACTGCATACAATCCAAGATACTGTTTATCGATTACTAAATGAAATAGCTGATGAATATGGCTTTAAAAATTTAAATCCAATAGAACATCCAATTTATAGTAAAGAAAGAGGGACATTTAATCGAGCTATTCATATGTATTTGATTTGCTATATGTTAAGATCGTATAGACTATTAGAATTAATATCTGAAGAATATGTTCGAGAAATATATCCTCTATTCGAGCAAGAAAAATATATTGATTTTGATAATAAATGTGCATATATAGCTCAATTGTTTAACCAAGGAAAAAATACTAAAAAACAAAAAGCGAAAACTGCTAGTATATATCGATCATTACAAGTATTAACTAATTTAGATAGAGACTATAATAAACATTTAATTCATAAATTTATGTCAAATGATGATATTTCTATTATTGCCGGAAGCGGAATGTTAAAATTCGAATAAAATTTAAAATGTAAGAGCATCTTTAAATATACATTAAAATGATTTAAGAAACTAGTGATATTTTACGCTACAACCTCAAATTTTAAAGATGCTTATATTTGATTCAACATGAATTGGAGGTTAACAGTGAAAAATCAATATATCACTTGGGATGAGTATTATTTTCGCATTGATGAATTAATCAGTAGGTTTAGAAGTGAAAATGATGTTGAGAAATATAATTTTATTTTATCTGCAGAAGAAGATGATGATTTTATAGCTGCATATGTTAGTCATCGTTTAAATATTCCAATGACTAACATATATGAATACAATACTACATATAGAGGTATTTTTTATACTGATAATAAAAGATTAGTCACTTCTAATATATGCGGTCCTGGATCGGTGTATACTTCAATAGTTAAAAAACTTCGAGATGACTTCGATTCATTAATTATATTTAAAGATAAAGATTCCGAGTTTAGTCCGACGTATTATCATGAAATTCCTGAATTATATATTTATTTTCCATGGCAAAAATCTGAATATTTGAAAGAATTTGAATCTAAATGTTAACTGAGCCATTTATCAATCTATGTTGTCTGGTATTACTCAGTGATAACAATAAATTCACTACAAATATTATCACCGATATTGCAACTATCTTCGCATCATACGAGGAAGAAGAAATTGCTTTACAATTTCGAAAAAAGTTTTCATTATCAAAAACAATTCTTCGACTCAAATTAGAAAAAAAATCTAAAGATCAAATATTAGATAATATTATATCTAGTGGACATTTTCAAGAACTTGATTCTTATCTAAAAATATTATCTATTAAAGAATTAGAAGATGAAAAAATAGATGCTGCAATTCATCAGATCAATGAGAAAAAACAATTAGTTAGATTATACTTAGATGTTCCAGTAGTTGAAGATTTTATATCTAAATTTAATTCTAATTCGTTTGTAGATTCCGGTGAAACTTTAGATTATTGGAATGGTCTAATATCTAAACTGCATAGTAATGTACTAGAAGAAAAAAGAAAAGAATCTAAGGCTAGTATTAAAGAATTAGATTTATTTAGTGATGATTTTACTCCAGTATTAAATCAAATCGAAATTAGTTATTCAGGAAAAAATTCAATTTCTACTGGATACAAACAACTTAACGATTATTTAAACGGCGGTTTTGAACCTTCTAGATTATATATTTTTGGGGGCTGCAGTGGTGATGGAAAATCTGTTCTTTTGAATAATTTTGTTAGAAATGCAGTTGAAGAAAATAGACATATTAATGGACCGATGAGTATATATGTTTATTTTACTCTTGAAAATTTAGTAGATGAATCATTAATTCGATTATATTGTTCTATCGAAAATAAAAAAATAAAACAAGTAATTAAAAATTTTGAAATTGAACGGCCAATATTAGAACAACGAATTAAAGAATGGTGTCGAGATCATAATTCTGTAGTAAGTATGGTTTATTTTCCCCCAACTTTAACATCAGTTAGTGATTTAATTTCATATTGTGATCTATTAAAAGTTAAATATGAAGGTCGAGCGGTTCTTAGATCAGTATATGTTGACTATTTAGATCTTTTGAAAGCCGGACAGATTTTTGATTTACATCGTCTTGAAATGGGTCAGATTACTATTGACATGAAAGTTGCTGCAGTAATGCAAAATATTCCATGGGTGACTGTTACTCAATTAAATCGCGGTGCATATAATCCAAAAGAAGATTTAAGTTTAGCAAATATGAGTGAATCTATTAAAAAAGTAGAACATTCAGATTTTGTTGGAATTTTAAGAAATATAGAAAATGAAGCTGATACTAACCAAGATATAAGGATACCATCTGAGTATGGTGATTTTAGGATCATCATTGGAAAAAATAGAAGTGGTCCGAAAAACGCGACTGTTAATTTAAAATCGATTTTCTCTTGCTCTAGAATTGAAGATATTGATAAAAGTGTTGCTGTCCCATTTATAAATACTGATGTGATGGAAGGGGCATTTCTGTAATGAAACGTTATCAATTTGTAACCGAATAAACTAAAACTTTAGTTGGGCAAGATGTATTTTCTTACTCATTTTAATAAAATAGATGGAGAATTTAACCATGAAGAAAAGATATTCACAGATTTTACAAGAAACGATAGATATGTCGAACCCAGAAAAATATATGGGTACTGTTGGTGACATCCTTAGCTATAAAGGTGATGGTAATTTACAGACTCATAAAAAGGTTTCAAATATTGTTTCTGTATTAGAAGAAATGTATTTTAAGGAAGATAATGATCTTCCTACATTAGGTGATGGCGAAGAAACCAGAATTCCTTCTGGTGAAGGTCCGAGTTCGAAAATTCATAGTGATATTGATGAGAAGGATCTTGGCGACACACATAGAGCTAAAGGTGGTGCAGAAGTCAATCCCGATGATACTGATCAATTTGATAATACCATTATGGATGAATCTTTGTTCGAAGATGATGACGATGTTGATATTGATTCGGAGCCGGATTCGGATGATGATAATATTGATGAGTCTGATGAAGAAGGTTCAGAAGCTGAAGACGTAGATGATATGGAAGACGATTTATCTAGATTACCTGATGATGCTGATGATGAAAAGGGTGTAGAGGAATATGGTCTATTTGAAGAAGATGAAGAATCTGATGACGACGAAGGTGAAGATGATCTAGAAGAATATGGCCTATTCGAGGATGATGAAGAATCTGATGAAGATGAAGGCGATGAAGGCGAAGATGATCTAGAGGAATATGGTCTATTTGAGGATGATGAAGAGTCTGATGAAGATGAATCAGATTTAGAAGATCTTCCTGCTGATGCCGAAGATGATGTCTCGGAAGAGGACGAGGAGCTGGATTCAGATGAAGATGATTCTGAGGATGACTTAGAAGAATATGGTCTATTTGAGGATGATGAAGAATCCGATGAAGATGAAAGTGAAGATGATTCCGATCTAGAAGAATATGGTTTATTCGAAGATGATGAAGAATCTGATGATGACGGTGATGAAGATGATCCCGAGGATGACTTAGAAGAATATGGTCTATTTGAGGATGATGAAGAAACTGATGAAGATGATTCTGATCTAGAAAAACTTCCAGATGATGCGGAAGATGGTGTTTCAGAAGAAGATGAAGAGTCTGAATCTGATGAAGAAGATGAGGAAGAGGAAGAAGCACCGGTCCTCGACGTTGATGCTGCTGATCAACAGCTAAGAGATAGGGAAAAAACCGAAGAATCGATCATCGAGAGATTAATCAGAGAAATGCAACTCGAAGAAGGAATGGATTATTTCGAAGTTGATTCTGATTTTGATTTTGATGAGTAATATAATATAAGAGAGGATGTACTCTTTAATTAAAAAAAAGAAGAGTACATCCTTCTTTTTGGAATTTTAACTATGTCAATTATCTATCAAGTAGTAGATAGTAATAAATCTTTTACTTTTAATGGTAAAATATATCGTCCGCCATGCTCTATATTTGTTTCAACTATAAGAGAAAATAACAGATTAAGAAATCGTTTAGAAACATTAAATATTCCTTTTACAGTAAAACAGACAAAATCAAAACCTGTAAAAATCAAACATAATATAAGTAGCGCTGATGGAAAAATCATTCTCGGAACAAAATTGGGATAAATTTATAGGAGTTAAAAATGAGTGTTCGAAAAATTGTTATATATCCAAAATCTGCAATGAAACCAATAGTCATAACAGATACTGATGATACTCCAATACATGATATTGAAAAGAAAATATTAGATATTCTCAAGGATAACAAGGTCGCAATTTTAAATACCGAGAATGATTGCTTAATTATAAAACCATCTGAAATTCAAGCGATTTTAGTAACTAAAAAAGAATCTGAAATCTCTGTAGATAAAACATAAGGTTCTATAAATGATATTTTTTTTGATATCGCTATTATTTTTAATTGGATTTGTTTTCTTGATCGATAAACGAATCAAACAATATGTATTATTGAACAAATATAAAAGTGTTCTAGAATTGTTTGATTATTTTTTATCTCTCGCATATGATGTAATTTATAATGATCAAGCATTGGCTTTTACATCAGAAGGGCATGTAAAAATTCCAAATGATGAATTTGAGACGATGGAAAGAAATTTCATCAATTTAACTGTTCAAATCATGGGTCCAGCAAATGAAAAAATGTTTATTTCATTCTATGGAAATAGAATTATGATGATAAAAAATATGATTTTATATTTTCGAAATAAAATAGATTCGGATCAAATAGCAAAAATGATTCAGAAGCGAGAATCATCGGGTTAATATAGTTTATGAGTGATTTATTAAATTCAATTAAGAGTACAATATTAGGAACTCGATCTAATCAAATTGATAAACAAATCGACAGTGCATTTAAATCAATAGAAAAATATAGTATCAGTTCTAACAGAAATAAATATTTAGAAACTATTCAAAATTTAATATCATCCGTAGGAACTGGTTTTCCTGATGAAGTTCTAAAAAATATGCAAGGAACTTCACAAGTTCAAAATTATGATACTTCCGGGAGAGTGTACCGTTATAATGAATATGATGCTATTGTTAAAAAGATTTCATATTGCCAGCGAGCTCTAGAAACTTTAACTGATAACATTATATCTCCAGATGATATTACTAAGAGAAGTGTTCAATATGTGACTGATAATCCTGAACAGCAATCTGATGATATAAAAACAACTATAGCCAGATGCAAATCCATCGAGAAAAAGATGAGACTCGATGAGCGAATTAAAAACATTGTCAGAACCACTTTGAAAAAGGGTGATAATTTTATCGAGATTTTAGTATCTCCCAAAGGACAAAATGCATTAACTATTCTTCAAGAAGACCATGAGATCGAATTTAAAAATAAAATCAATCATTTAGATCCTATTGAAAAAGAAATTCCTGTTACAATAATCAATGAAAACAATCATCCAGAAGAAGATATTATACATGCCAGAGTTTTAATTGAATATACTACTTTTGGCGGGGTATTTTCAGGATTGCCAGTAGATAATACCTCATTAGATAATAAAGTATCTTATCAGAAGATGGATCCAGAAAATCTAAGATCCAAAGATTCACATAAATCTGATGCGTCTTCTCCACCAGGAAAAAACGATGATGATGACAGATTTAAATCTAAATATGATGGGACAGAAGAACCGAAGAAAGATAAAGATAATAGAATTCAATTGCGAGATGTGTTCATTACTGTACATGATCCAAAATACATTATCAGATTAGAAACAGAACGATTTAGATCTTGTTTGGGATATTTGGTGTTCCCAAAAATAGATCCTTCTACTATGCAAAGCTCATCTATGTTCTCTAGTGGTGGACGTAATGTGGATGGTCTATGTCAAGATATTTTAAATCGTTTATATAGAAAACTTAAATCTGATAATGATAAAATTAAATTGAATGATGACATGAAAAAAGTCATTTTAAATTATCTGAATTCTATTCAAAAAGGTGATGATTTAAAAATTCGATATGTTCCGCCGGAATTAATGATTCATTGGAGAATTAACCCAGAAGCATTTGATCCTTATGGTGAATCTATTTTTGAATGTGTTAATTATGACTGTAGATTGTTAATGGCGCTAAAGACAGCTAAAACTATTAAACAACTCACATTTGCAACTGATAAAAGAGTAATATCGGTAGAAACCGGTTTACCTAGAGATGCTAAAAATCTTATCGAGTCATTGAAAGAAGGAATATCAAAACGAAAATATTCAATTGATAGTATGGGAAGTATAAATTCAATCCCGTCTCAAATTCCTACTTTTGAAACTATCTATCTCCCGATGAGAGATGGTAAAAAATTTATCGAAATTGAAAATCAGCAGTGGGGAATGAATCCGCAGGAAGATGTTGAACACCTGAAGTTTATTAGAGATAATATTGTCGCGAACCTCGGTGTACCTGCTCCCTATTTAGGTTTGGAGGAAAATTTATGTTTTTCGTTAAATACAAAAATACCTCTTTTAGAAGGACATAATATCGAATTGGGTAAATTAATCGAAGAATATGAAAAAGATCCAGAATCATTTAACCAGTGGACATATTCTATTGATCCGGAAACTCATAACGTTGTCGCTGGAAAAATTACTAAAGCTATTCGGACAAGAAAAAATGCAGAAATGGTTCGAGTATATCTGAATAATGGAAAGTTCGAAGAGTGTACACCAGATCATCAATGGATGATGCGAGATGGATCTTATAAACAAGCTAAAGATTTAGTTGAAGGTGATTCGTTAATGTCTTGGAATTACGATGAGCTCAAAAAAGAAGTCTTTCAAGATCACAGATTTAATCATTCTGTTTCTTCAGTAGAATTTCTAACTGAGAGACACGATTGTGGTGATTTAGAAATCGAAAATTATCATAACTTTGCATTGAGTTCAGGTGTATTCGTCCATAATTCTAACAGATCTCTTCTTACAGTTGAGAATATTAACTTCTGTAGAACCATCATTTCATTACAAAAAGAGTTATCTATTCCATTGAAAGAGATGTTTTGTAAAATCATTGATATAATTTTCCCAGAATCATCTGAACATATGGATGAGATTCAAATAACTTTCCCAGAACCAAAAATTAGCCCATACGAACATCAGATGGAATATGTTGAACAGATGCAACGTCTCATTGAAGCTCTAAAACAATTGGGAATTTCAGAAAATTGGCTCAAGAGAAAATATCTACCTAATATTAATTGGGATGAAGTATCGCAAGTATCTACTGAAGATAAACTTGATAAAGAACTTGGTGAAACACCATCTGATCAAGAACAGATGGCTATGGGCGGAGGATTTTACTAATGGAAAAATATCAAAATTTTTTATCAATTCAAAGATTGATATCTGAACAAGAAGAAGTAACAATGGGATCGACTGATTTTAAAAAATCTCCGAGATTGCTAGCTCTAAGAAAAAAAGCAGCTGATTTATATGTACAGGCTGAATATGAACGTTCCAAAAATCAATTGCGAAGAGCTAGATTGGATAGTCATAAGATTGATCAAGCGGAAAAAGAACTCAAAGGCAGTACCGCCGAGAAAACTAGGTATCCAAAGCCAGAAGGAAGCGAGGAATCAGAAGGTACTAAATTTCCTAGAAATCCAAAAGATGAAAATTTAGATTCCGGTAATCCACTTCAAAAAAAAGATGATGAGTCTGATGAAGAGGAAGAGGAAACGGTAGAACAAGAATCTATTTTCGAAGCTGATGAAGAACCTGCAGGTGCGCAAACAGATGTATCTGATGAAGAAATAGATTATAATAATGTAGAAGATGAAGAGGAAGAACAACCAAACATAGAAATTGCCGGTGATACTCCTCAAACGGAAGAAGAAGCAAAGATTGCACATATCCAAGCAAAAACTAGAGAAATTCAAGCTAATATAGGTGAATATACTCCACCCGGCACACCTGCTGTTGGAGAAGAAGAAATGCCTGAAGGAGAAATGGGTGAATTCGACCCAATGGCTATGGGTGGTATGGGCGGAGAGCCACAAAAACCAGATCCATTAAAAGGCTTTGGTGATACCACTGATCCTCAAAATCAAATGGGCATGGGTATGGGATACGGGATGGGTGGCGGGTTTGATCCTATTACAGGACAGCCTATAGACACCGGCCCTGCTAAAACCGCCAGTGCTGTAGGTCGATTATATATGCTAAAAAAATTATATAAACGATTTACTCTTCTCGATAAAGTCCTTACTAATTCTACGGATCCAGAACTTAGAGATACTAGAGAAGAAATTAAAGAGGCATTTGAAATTTTTAAAGTTATTGTTAATAATCTAAAAACATTTAAAGAAAAAGCAGATGAGCTTATTATTGATTTTTATATGTTAATTCGTGATGTTGCAACTGACCTCGAAGCTCATTACAAACGGAAACGAATGGAAACAGAATAAAATTAAAAGCGAGGTTTAATTATGCCAACGACATATGCATATAGCGGAGTATTTTCAAACATCATTAGAGAGTCTGCCGTTTTTGCAACTCCAGAAAAAGTTAAAAAATATACTGATGGAAAAGTTGTGTTTGAGGCATATTTACAAGAAGCTGACGCTAAAAACCAAAATAAGCGAGTTTATCCTAAAAGAGTTCTAGATTCAGCAATGAATAAAATCAATGATAAAATTAAAAGAAGAGCTTTTTTAGGCGAACTCGATCACCCAATTACTAGCGATCAAATTAGACAAACTACAGTAATGTATCAAAATGTATCTCATATTATTAGAGAATGGGGCTGGGTTGGAAATATGATTAAAGGTGTTGTAGAAACGACACCTTATTCACAAAGCGGTAAAACTTTATCCGGATTGATTTATGATGGTGTTCCTGTTGGTTTCTCATTAAGAGGCTTAGCCAATGTTGAGGATCGAGGCGGATACCAGGAAGTGTTAGATCCATTAGTTGTTATATGTTATGATAGTGTTTCGGAACCAAGTCATCATTCTGCTACTATCCAAGAGATCAAAAATGAAAACGTAATTCGTATTATAAATGAGTCAAACCAACTTATAAGTTGTAGTAACGGAAAATGTTACCTTCCCAATTGTTTAGATATGTTGATTGAAAAACGAATTTTGAAGTTATCTAAAAGATACTAAATTATTCGAAATAGTTATATTTCTAGGAGTTTATGGATAAAATGGCTAATCGTACAGAAAATGCAGTTTCTAAAGAACAAAATAAAAAGAAAAAGTTAGTTTTAGAGGATTTTCACAAACAATTAAAAATGATCCTTGAAAATGATGAATATGATCTGTTTCAAACTAAATCAAAAATACGATTAGAGAAACTACATAAAAATTCTAATTTAAAAATTCAAAAGCTTTTAGATTTAAAAACTAGATCAGAATTATCGATAGCTAAGATAACTAACGAAATAGAAGATTTAAAACAAAGCAATCAAGTACTGAAAGAAGCTATAATTAAACAATTGGAATCGGAGACTGTATAAATGGAAATTATCAAAACTGGACTAATTGATTCGAATACAGTTACCGGAAACAATGCATCAAAAATACTTTTGATGGATAGTTTAATAGAACATTTTTCGCCGCTGTTTTATGAAGATCTCAGAAAGAAACAGAGGCAAGTACAAAACAATAAGACTGATATTAAAAAGCTGTTAGGTATCATTGAACAAAATAAAAAAAGTCTTGTAGAGAAGAAAAAAGAACTAGAAGTAGAGTTACTTAAGCAAAAAATATTAAACTGTATTGAGAAACTTAAAAAACAAGACGTATTATATGGAAAGAATAAAACAACAGTCCAAAGTATCCTTTCGGCTATTGATAAGCTCAGTCTTGAAAACTTGAAGAAGAG
>Ga0255341_1001137_pt1 | contig 39607 bp, 40 predicted proteins | sample wastewater_treat_8_FD_192418 | JGI IMG/M metagenome (GOLD analysis project Ga0255341, IMG submission 192418) | Wastewater microbial communities from Lulu Island WWTP, Vancouver, Canada - plant12 | ecosystem: Engineered > WWTP > Wastewater > Unclassified | place: Canada: Vancouver, British... | reverse complement strand
GCGGTTGAGGGCCGAGATACGGTTGGTCGCCGTGCCGGGTTCAATCTCTTCGTTGTCAACCCGGTTCACCAGGACGTTCACGTACTCTCTGACAAGCTCTTCCTCGATTTTACACAGGTTCGTTAGTCCTGTCTCCCTGTGCATCTCGTTAAGAGTCGTGACAACAACCTTCGGGTTCTCGGTGCCTCTCCGGGACTCCGACGAGATGCCTCTTGCCACGCATTTTACCTTGTTGCCGTTTGTCAGCTTTGCCGGTTTGTTCAGCTTAACCATCTGTTCTCTCTCCTGAAAAACTTGTTAAACACGAAGGCGAACAAGCTAAGGGGGGGGAAGGCTGCCAACTATCCCGATCATTGGCAGCCTTCCCAGTGGATGTTGCATCTACAACCAGTTCAAATCCTGACTCATGCGCTCCAGGCGGTCGCCCTCGATGCCATAATCCACCAGGATCTTCCTGATTCGCTCAAGGCGATTGTTCACCTTTCGCTTTTTGGCGGACTCAGGATTGATTCTGATGGGCAGCCGGGAAGTACGAACGAACTTTTTTGCGGCCAGGGCATACTTGCGGATTGTCTCGGGAGACAGGCCACTGTCTGCCAGAAACGAGACAAAGGCATCATAGTGTTTTTGCCTTAGCTGCCTGATCTCCTGGAGCCGGTACTCCGCTTCGACATAGCCTAACCATCTCTCGACATAGCGCAGATTCTGCCGATTCCATTCGTTCGTATTCTTTCGGTTGCGAGGGAGCAGCCGTTTTCGATGAAATTCGTCAATCAATATTCCCATCAGTAGCCTCCTTTCCGTGCAGTTTTTAAAAGATACCTGTTGGCCTACGCAGTGGGATTTCTGCCGGCCTAACGCGTCCAGGAACACGTGGATATGTTGTCAGCCATAAGGCTGTTGGGGCGGGGGTGGTCAGACTCGCCGGGACACCGCAATAGCGTCAGGGCAAGTAAGGAGAGCTTAAAAAGCATAGGCAATCAGACTTTTTGCGAAAAAGTCCGATTTAGTCCGAGAGCGAAGAATCGCTCTCAGAGCCGTTCCGTTCGATATTGGGATACCCCCATTCACTTTGTATGTAACTTCGGCCAAGGCCGAAGTTCTGCCAAAGTGAATGAGGGTTGTCTGAGGTATGCTCAATCGGGAAAATCTGCGAGGTTGTACCGATGCGTACAACGGAAGCAAATCTATTGAGCAGATATGAATATATTTTCTAGTGGGCGTTTTCCTTGGATGTGGACGGAAAACTCAATCATTTGAATGATTTTTAGAAGCCTATTGGCTACGTTTACCACTCTTCGGTGGCTCAATGACTGATAATATCAGCCAAGGATATGTTGTGAATAGAATATAAGCACATATTTAGAAAAATGTCAAGTATTTTTATTCCCTTTCAGGGAAAATCCATTTAGTTTACCATTGAAACAACTGTATTATCCAGATCAAAGCGATGAACGATTACTTTCATTTTTGCATAAACATAACTTCTTCACGGAAGAAAAGTGCCTTGGATATGCTTTAGATATTTACAGGGATATGATATTGTAGTATATTTTCATTAACTGATGAGACGATGTATTTGGTTTGTGAGAGTACAATAGCTAACACTCATGAATTTTAACCAAATATCTCAGTTCCAATAGTGCGCTATCATGTTGCTAAGGCGATGGATTAAGTGGGTAGGGTATCATTAATAAAGGGAATAATCTGTAGATATGGATATGCTGACCGATTTAAAAGCCATACTTCATTCTAAGAGGGCCAATATTTATCTTCTAGAGAAATGCAGGGTTTTGGTAAAAAACGGTAGAGTGGTCTATTTGACAGAAGCAGCAGAAGAGAACCACTATTGGAACATACCTATTGCAAATACCACAGTTGTTCTTTTAGGGAATGGTACTTCAATAACGCAAGCTGCAGTCAGGCTGCTCGCGTCTGCTGGTGTATTAATTGGATTTTGTGGAGGCGGTGGAACACCGTTAATTTCAGGATCAGAAGTCGAATGGCTATCCCCCCAAAGTGAATATAGGCCAACGGAATACGTGCAGGGTTGGTTGTCATTCTGGTTTGACGAGCGAAAAAGGTTGAAGGCCGCCAGATACTTACAAACCCTAAGGCTTCAATACATTGAACAAACATGGGGTAAGGATAAAGACCTCCAAGAAGAAGGTTTTTACATCGATGATCCAGATATCTTTGAACCTCTAGATCGCTTTAAGAAAAAGGTAGAAACAGCTGGGAGCATAGGAGATCTTCTTCAAATAGAAGCTCAGTTAACAAAAAGCCTATATAAAATTGCGGCTAAACGAACCAAACAACATGATTTTGTGCGTGAAAGACACGGATCAGACATTGCCAATTCTTTTTTGGATCATGGTAACTATCTTGCCTATGGTCTTGCCGCAACAACACTGTGGGTATTAGGCATCCCTCATGGTTTTGCTGTTATGCACGGAAAAACGCGTAGGGGAGCACTAGTCTTTGACGTTGCTGATCTGGTCAAAGATGCCTTGATATTACCCTGGGCATTTATTTCTTCAAACGAGGGCGTTAGTGAACAGGCATTCAGGGATCAATGCCTACTCACTTTTCAAAAACATAACGCCTTAGATTTCATGTTTGAATGTGTCAAGCATATAGCATTGCGTGGTAACGCCCTATGATGGTGATATTTATTTCTGAGTGCGAGAAAAAAGCGATAAATAAGACACGACAAGTACTTGATGCCTTTGCCAATCGCATTGGTGATCGGACATGGCAGACAATAATTACACGGGAAGGGTTGATGGCTGTACGGAAATTATTGAGGAAAACAGCCACCAAGAACACAGCAGTAGCTTGTCATCTTATCCGTGGACGAAACCGTATTGAATTGGTCTGGATTGTAGGGGATAGAAAAAGATTTAATAGCCAAGGCATTGTTCCGGTCAACAGCACTGCTAAAGATGTATTGAAATCTCAATGGGAAAATGACTGGCACTACCTTCCTCTTATTAAAAGTCTAACTGCCTTGGCTGCCTTATTTCATGATTGGGGTAAGGCAACACAACATTTCCAGGATAAATTAAAACCCGGGAAAGCAAAGAAACTTATTGCCGATCCACTACGCCATGAATGGGTCAGTAGTTTATTGTTAAAGGCTCTTGTCAAAAATAAGTCTGATGATCAGTGGCTCGATCAGCTAGCAAATGGTAAGATTGATGGGAACATTATCAAAAGGAACGATGTTCAAAATAACACATATCCACTTAGTGGTTTACCTGTTGCTGCCAGCTTGATCGCATGGCTTGTGCTGTCTCACCATAAGCTGCCTATCCCTTCTCTTTTTGATATTGATTCAAAACATTACAATTATTGTCCTCTGGCAACATACGACGAATTACTTGATATTATCACCCAACAGTGGGGATATGAAAACAATTGGGAAGAAAATGAAGCATCCTTTTCAAGAACACTAGCCCATTTTCTTGACTTTCCATATGGTCTGCCTTGCCAGTCCGGCGTTTGGCTTAAAAATGCAAAGAAATGGTCATCAAGAATGAAGGGCTGCCTGCCTCTGCTTAATCAAGCAATAAATGATGGTAGCTTGCGATTAATACTATACTACTCGCGACTATCACTCATGTTAGGAGATTACTATTATTCATCGCTCAATGCCGATATAAAATGGAATAGCAACCTCCCCCTTTATGCAAATACAGATAGAAACACAGGCAAGTTGAAGCAGAAATTAGATGAACATTTGATTGGTGTGGCTAAACATGCACTGAATACAGTCCATATTTTACCCGCTTTCGAAAATGAATTGCCACATGCTCATGATGTGAATTCATTAAACCAAAAAAGCAGGACATCCGCCTTCATGTGGCAAGATAAAGCAGTTGCTAAGATAAAGAAATGGCGAGAAGCTCTTCCTCAAATGCAGCAAAAAAAGCCACAAGGGGTCTTTGTTGTTAATATGGCAAGTACTGGCTGCGGAAAAACCTTTGCTAATGCCAAAGTAATGCGTGCGCTGTCTCAGGATGGTCAGAGTTTACGTTATGTTCTCGCCTTAGGATTACGCACCCTCACACTGCAGACAGGAGATGAATATCGTGAAAGGGTAGGTCTCGATAGCAATGAGATGGCAGTAATAATTGGATCTAAGGCTGTTTTGGAATTACACCAAATAGATAAACAAGTTAATCAGGCACCTTTGAAACAAGGTGATGAAACGGCTTCGGAATCGCTCGACGCATTAATGGAAGATGTATTCATCGATTATGATTGTGCTGTTCCCGAAAGAGGTCTTTCAGTAATACTTAGTGACGTCCGAAGTCGTCAAATATTGTATGCTCCGGTATTGGCATGTACTATCGACTACTTAATGGCAGCCACGGAAACAATACGTGGCGGCCGTTACATACTTCCTGGATTGCGACTCATGTCATCCGATCTTGTTATCGATGAAATAGATGATTTTGACAGGGAAGATCTTGTAGCTATTGGAAGATTAATTCATTTAGCTGGGATGTTAGGCAGAAAAGTCATTATATCCTCGGCTACTATTCCTCATTCTTTGGCCGAAGGATATTTCAATGCATATAACGAGGGATGGAAAACTTATGCGAGTTCACGTTCAGCTAATTGCAACGTTTCTTGTGCATGGATAGATGAATTTGACGTCCATGTGAAGACCGTGCGTAATGGGAAAGATCAATATGCCGACTATCATGAAAAGTTTATTACAAAAAGAATTCGACGATTGAAGCATGCACCAGTCAAGAGAAAAGCTGAGATAGTACTGTGCGATGGTTCAACTGATGGCGATGTATTCACAGCTTACTCAGACAGGGTCCGGGACGCGATTCTCAAAAACCATCTCCACAATAATACGCTTGATCCATGTACTCAAAAACATGTTTCGTTCGGGGTAGTACGAGTTGCCAACATTAATCCTTGCATCGCACTTACCAAGTATCTGGCAAGTGCCGAATGGCCCGACACAGTTGATGTCCGGGTCATGGCCTATCATAGCCAGCAGGTCTTACTGTTAAGACACGAACAGGAGAAACATCTTGATAACGTATTGAAAAGAAAAGAGCCAGATCGTCTTTTCAATGATCCGATCATTCGACAGCATATTGATTCATCTTTCGCAGAGAACATTCTTTTTATTCTTGTCGCAACGCCTGTTGAGGAAGTTGGAAGGGATCATGATTTTGATTGGGCAGTAGTAGAACCTTCCTCATACCGCTCAATAATACAATTGGCGGGACGTGTATTGCGCCATAGAAACATCTCACCCGGTGCTCCAAATATAGCATTGATGCAGTATAATATCCGGACGTTGAGAGGAAAGAAACCTGCTTATTGCTGGCCTGGTTATGAGACAATCGAGCATCCGTTAAGAAGTCATGACCTGCGTTGCTTGGTTGATGAAAAAATATTGGAAGAGAGGGTCGACGCAATTCCTCGCATACAAAGAAATAAGGCGCCAAAACCGCATGAGAACCTTGCTGATCTTGAGCATCATTCGATCTCTGAATTGCTTACTGCTTACAATGAAAAAGGGCCAGAATCCTTGCAGGGATGGCTCACGCAAGGTTGGTGGCTAACGGGCCTTCCGCAAGTGCTCAGACCCTTCCGATCTAAGAGAGGGGAAAAACAACAAAAACTTTTCCTGATACCGGATCATCGCGGTGAGATTGCGTTTATGGAAAAAGATAATAAGGGAAGATATGTACCCTCAGAAGAGCTTTACAACATAACCTGGGATTCCGAGCCTGAAACAGCAAAAAACAGGTTGTGGCTATACAGGAATTATGAAGAAGTTCTTACCGATAATGCTGAAATGATGAACATTTCTTTGAAAGAAACAGCATACAGATATGGTGAAATTACTTTCCGCTATAATTATAAGCAGGACCTTAGTCAGGAATTTGTGTATTCGCATCAGTTCGGAATGAGCAAAAAGACCGATAGTTAGGAGGGATTATGGATTGGGCTATCGAGTTATTCGTCAGGGGGTTAAAAGGGGGAGATGAGACAAGCACTCTTCAGAAGTGGTTGAAAAAGCAATGCAAGGCAATAAAGGAAGGCAATTGTTCCCTTGATGATTTGAATCAAGCCCACGCGTTCCTGTCATTAAAGATGGACGATGGAAGGACAATACTAGAACATCTTGAAGAGTCTTCTCCATATATTCAGAACCAACTAGAAGTCAAAGACATCTCCTTTGATCAGATCCGGGAAGCATTTCTGACGGCAATAAAGGGCGAGACCGCTCTTAAATCGTTTATTCGAACAAAAGGTAAGAATGGGGAGACACTGGAGAATTGGCTTCGGAGAAATCATGTCCTTGCAAAAAACCTGTCTCGGAAAACACATTTTTGCAAGTGCAGCCATCCCGATAACAAAAACGGCTCCGTAATGGCTCACGGGGAGGGACGTGCGGATGGTTTTTTGCGAACCGGGAACGTAAGAGGTGTGCCTGATGATTGGGAGGGCAACGCTACATATTCTCCCCTTGGCACATTTCTGTCTTTGAAGATGGACGATGGAAGGACAATATGGGAGCACCTTGAGGAATCTTCTGTTTATATACGGAATATGCTGAAGATCAAAGACATTCCCTTTGATCAGATCCGGGAAGCATTCCTTGCGGCCACGAAAAACAAAGAACCAAAGAGCACCGAGGGAAGAATAAAACAGGTGTTTTTCCCGGTTGGCGATGATTACCACTTGCTATCAATTCTTACGCCACTAGGTATAGCAATGTGCCAGAGTGAGCGGATTCAGAAGATTCAAAATGAAGCTAAGGAAAGCTGGTATAATAGAGGCAAACATGATGATTTTCAGCGGGGATACACAATTGTGCCCCATGTTAGAATTGGCTATGGGGGGGAAAAGCCGCAAAATATCAGTTTGGGGAATGTACGATATAGATATGGAATCCAGCTGTTGCCCTGCTTGCCGCCTGTTTTGCCGGGCAGGACAATCCGCTTGCCCCAAAAAGACTTTTTTACTGAAACTCTTCGCTTGAAGTATTTCGAGGAGTCTTTCTCGAATCTGCATGGAATAATCGTCAGAAAGGCAAACAATAAATATATCCGTGATAAGCAAAACGGCATTATCCTTCATGAAATATTTGCCCGTATTATCTACTGTGCAAGAACTGTTCGCCAACAATGGAATGGGTGGTCACTGGCTGAAAACTACAGTATTTTGCCCGAGGAACAGAAAATCTGGCTTGATGACGCTCGTATGGAGGACCGCATGAAAGATGATGCTTGGATTGCTAAGATCATTCACGGATCTTCGAGGTGGTTTGTAGCTGCTTACAGGGACAAGTTTGGCATAGTCTTGGGTGATGTCGGGATGGATCATTTCAAGTCTATAGCTGAAGAAATGAGGGGGGATCTGATGTGAGGCAATTTTTAATTATTCCACATATAGAAGTCCAGAACGCAAACGCTTTGTCGAGCTCTCTCACTATAGGGTTTCCGGCCATGACTGCATGGTTGGGAGCTGTTCATGCACTACAGAGACATCTCAATCAGGATGGATTTGAATTGTTGAAGTTCTCAGGTGTCGGCGTTATTTGCCATGATTTCGATTTCCACATCGGGGGCGATAAATTCACGAGCTATGTGTCTGCATCGAAAAGAAGTCCGACAACGAAGAGGGAGTATAATTCTTTTAAGAAAAGTAATTCATTACCTCTTATTCCTGAAGGCCAGTGCGACCTAACCGTGACATTATTTATTGAATATAACGGCCTGAGCAGGATTGCGGAAAAGGATAATCTTATTTCTTCTATGAAGAATAGAATGCATCAGAATATGAGAATAGCTGGCGGGGATGTCATAAAGATTAGAGATCCAGAAATCTGCAATGTAAGTAATGAAGGAGAATCAAAGAAACTTTTAGGGAAAGTAATGCCAGGATATGCCATAACTGAGCGAAGAGATCTCATGATCGAAGCAATGGAATCCGGCAAAGATGCTCTCGACGCTCTCCTAGATTATCTGGCTATTGAATACACGCCGCATGTTGAAGAGGATGAGGGTGAGCCCCAGAAGGGTAAGAAGAAAATCGTCTGGACAAGCGGGCGCAAAACATCCGGCTGGATTGTACCCATAGCAACAGGATTTCAGGGAATTACCCCGCTCGGCAATGTCCGCAATCAGCGCGATCCAAACACTCCGCATCGTTTCGCCGAAAGCATAATAACTCTTGGTGAGTTCATCTTGCCAACCCAAGCTAAAAGCGTTGACAATATTCTCTGGCATTACCGGGTGGACCATGAAAAAGCTCTGTATCTTTGTGAGCAGGAGAAAAAAAATTAAATTATATAGGAGGCATACATGGCTAATAACGCTGCAAAAAGAGCAAAACAGGACAACAAGAGACCGTCGGTATTGGCTTTTGAAAAAAAGCTCGTTCCTTCTGATGGTTTTTTGTATGAGATGAAATGGGATAATGTTGCTGAGAAGAGATTTTCAGAATCTGATGCATTGAAAATCCTGCCAAAGACTGTTCGTGGTACGGCTTCTCATCGAGTTAAAGATTCTGAAATCAATAGTACCGAGAGCCGGCTCAAAGCCACAATGAAGTTAACGGACGCAAACATACAGACTGTGGATGCTTGTTATTTGAGCTCGGACAGGGATACGCTGAATGTCAGATTTACCTTGAAGGTATTGAGTGGCATAGACAAGCCATCGGCATGCAACAATGAGCATTTCCTGGAAGAGTATAAAAAGGCTTTTGAAGCATATAGGAATACATATAAGTTCAGTGAACTAGCTAAACGATACGCAATCAACATTGCAAATGCCCGCTATCTGTGGCGCAACAGGGTTGGCGCTGAGCATATCAGGGTTGATGTAAAGATTTTAAACGATAATATTGCCAATGCAGCGTGGCCATTTGACGCTCATAAATTTAGTCTCAATAATTTTGACAATCCCAGTGACGAAATTGAGAAACTTGCAAATCATATTGCCAAGGCTCTTTCCGGAGATATTCCCTTTATTCTCATTGAAGTTAATGCTTATGCGAAGGTCGGTTGTGCTCAAGAGGTTTATCCGAGCGAGGAATTTATTCAGGGAGAAAATAAGAAAAGAAAAGGGGCAAAGAGCAAGACCCTGTATCAGGTCGGAGAATTCGCCGGTATTCATTCTCAGAAGATCGGCAATGCGCTTCGCACGATTGATACATGGTATCCAGAGTTCGGAGAGCCATATTGCGATCATCCGATACCCGTTGAGGTTTATGGAACAGTGACAAATATTGGCAAGATATATCGAGAGCCTAAACATGGTGATTTTTATTCTCTCTTTGATCGTTTTGTGTGGGATAAAGACCTGCCTGAAAATGACCAGCATTATGTGATGGCGGTTCTTATCAGGGGTGGGGTTTTCGGTGAGAGTGATAGTAAAAAAGCGGAGGGCGAGTCATGAGATATTATATTGATATCACAATGTTGCCCAAGATTGATATTAGTGCAGGGTTTTTGTGGGGGAAGGTTTTTTCTGAGATTCATTTAGGCTTACACGATATACTGAAATCAAAGGGTGAACAACCAATAGGGATCGCTCTGCCTGATAAGTCTAGAGACTGTCCGTTTACAGGGAAATCCCCGCTCGGCCTCAATATGCGGTTACTTGCATATGAAAAATATGATCTTGATAAATTAAATGCTTCAATGAGATTGGCACGATTTCGGGATTACGTGTCAGTATCAGGTATTAGAGAGATTCCTCATCGAAAGATACAGGGATTTGCTCATTATGAGAGGATAAGGCCAAAGTGCGATATGGCATATTACCGGAGAAAAGCACGAAGAATGGGGCTTAATATAGATGAAGTGATTGAGAAATTCCACAACGTTGAAAATGAATATATCGATGCTCCCTATATAAATGTCATCAGTAAAAGCAATGACCAGAAATTCAAACTTTTTATTAAAGAAAGGCATGCAGAAGATTTGGTTATGAAAGGATTTAATTGTTATGGTCTAAGCTCAATATCCACAGTTCCACTCTTTTGACCAATTATTTCTTTGTTCTTTGAAAATATAATAAATATAGGCGGTTATGATGCTACGCCAAATATTAGCTAAAATAAGATAAATTCCGTAACTGATCAATAGTATTAAACTAACGAAGAGTTCCATACTGTTTACCGCCGCATAGGCGGCTTAGAAAATGGGGGATGATCGATGATGAAACGAAATGCCGTTTACCGCCGCATAGGCGGCTTAGAAATGACGCGCAAGTCCGCCCCCGCACTGCATGACGTTTACCGCCGCATAGGCGGCTTAGAAATTATTTCTCCCCCGGATACCGCCGGGGAAAGGGTTTACCGCCGCATAGGCGGCTTAGAAATGCTATTGTTCGTCATGGAGAATGGTTCAGCAGTTTACCGCCGCATAGGCGGCTTAGAAATCTGCCATTCCCCAGAAATCCGGCGCGGTCATGTTTACCGCCGCATAGGCGGCTTAGAAAAAGAACCGGCCACGTGTTGCTTGTCCCTATCCGTTTACCGCCGCATAGGCGGCTTAGAAAATTGATTTTCCTCAGATCAAGCTCGTGGACGCGTTTACCGCCGCATAGGCGGCTTAGAAAACCGACACCAACACGCTCGGGACGCTCAAGGTGTTTACCGCCGCATAGGCGGCTTAGAAAATGACGGCCGAGAACAGGGGCGTTTACCCGGTGTTTACCGCCGCATAGGCGGCTTAGAAAGCAAAATCCGTAGTAGTGGACGTGGGAGCGTAGTTTACCGCCGCATAGGCGGCTTAGAAAACCAGAGTGAATATATGTACGCTCCGAAGATCGTTTACCGCCGCATAGGCGGCTTAGAAAACGTTCATTCTGTGCAGATCCAGGGCGAACTCGTTTACCGCCGCATAGGCGGCTTAGAAAATCCAGAAACATCGCTCACGATTATTGAACTGGTTTACCGCCGCATAGGCGGCTTAGAAATTTTCTCCTGATCGCCCAGATCCTCCTCCCTCGTTTACCGCCGCATAGGCGGCTTAGAAAACACGCCATTAACGGGGCCGCAGGGCAAACCTGTTTACCGCCGCATAGGCGGCTTAGAAAATGAGGTGACGCCTACGGTAGCGATAGTAAAAGTTTACCGCCGCATAGGCGGCTTAGAAACTAATCGCGTAAAGCCCTGCCTGTACAATCTCGTTTACCGCCGCATAGGCGGCTTAGAAATTCCGTTTTAAACCATTCCTATTTCGGGAATGGTTTACCGCCGCATAGGCGGCTTAGAAACAGTGGGGGGAAACAACGTATGGTTTCCAAACGTTTACCGCCGCATAGGCGGCTTAGAAAACCCACACGCTCGGGCAGTCGAGCTTCCGTGCGTTTACCGCCGCATAGGCGGCTTAGAAATGCCTGCGTCCGTTTTGAAGTAGATCCCGTCTGTTTACCGCCGCATAGGCGGCTTAGAAAAAGAGCTGCGGCATCGAGTTCGCCCTCGGTTAGTTTACCGCCGCATAGGCGGCTTAGAAAATTTCCCAGACCGCGTCGCAGAGGGCGTAGTAGTTTACCGCCGCATAGGCGGCTTAGAAATTTTCAGTCTGGATTACTAAACGCCATTCTTCGTTTACCGCCGCATAGGCGGCTTAGAAATCGCTCATCACTTCCCGATCAACAAAGTTCCCGTTTACCGCCGCATAGGCGGCTTAGAAAAAGAGGCCGTGGCTCAGGCTCCAAACCAATGAGTTTACCGCCGCATAGGCGGCTTAGAAAAACATGGCGAAAATGGTTTCTCTATCCATAGTGTTTACCGCCGCATAGGCGGCTTAGAAATTCGATACGAGGTGCGCTACGACAAACGCATCGTTTACCGCCGCATAGGCGGCTTAGAAATTGGTCCTTCTTTTCGCCAGCCATTCCTCATCGTTTACCGCCGCATAGGCGGCTTAGAAATTTACAGGACCAGAAAAAGGCATACCAGGACAGTTTACCGCCGCATAGGCGGCTTAGAAATGCTAGGCAATGCAGGTCGGGAGTGAGCGTATGTTTACCGCCGCATAGGCGGCTTAGAAATATTTCGAGGAATACCTTATGAGGAAGGCGACGTTTACCGCCGCATAGGCGGCTTAGAAATCCGGGCTGGAAGTCCGGTGTCTTGCTCATTAGTTTACCGCCGCATAGGCGGCTTAGAAATTAACACGCCTTAACCCTGTCGAGCGATTGTTGTTTACCGCCGCATAGGCGGCTTAGAAAAACAAGCTCAGGTACTACCTGACCCCGAAGCTGTTTACCGCCGCATAGGCGGCTTAGAAATTGATGGATAGGTCTATGAATGACACGACATTGTTTACCGCCGCATAGGCGGCTTAGAAAGATGTCACCATGGTTATTGAAGGCATGGAGGTGTTTACCGCCGCATAGGCGGCTTAGAAATTCTGGGGTAACGCCGGGGCACACAGGAAAACGTTTACCGCCGCATAGGCGGCTTAGAAAGCAGACTGGAAGGCAAGAAAGGGACCGTATTTGTTTACCGCCGCATAGGCGGCTTAGAAAATTGTTCCCATTGTTTCCTCTTGTGCCATCATGTTTACCGCCGCATAGGCGGCTTAGAAAAGGCAGGCCATATCAACATGGTGCGCGATCAGGTTTACCGCCGCATAGGCGGCTTAGAAATCAAAGCCTTGAGCGATGGAAGCCTCACGCCTGTTTACCGCCGCATAGGCGGCTTAGAAATGGAGTACGAACGCAGGAAGAAGGCCCTGCCGGTTTACCGCCGCATAGGCGGCTTAGAAAAATGCCCTTTTGATTGCCTGATTTCTGTAACTGTTTACCGCCGCATAGGCGGCTTAGAAAACAATTGTTCTCCTCTATCCCGTTCAAAAAACGTTTACCGCCGCATAGGCGGCTTAGAAAATTTTCGAGTCTGACAACCGGGTCCATCGGCCGTTTACCGCCGCATAGGCGGCTTAGAAAAAATGCAGCACAAACCGCTTTTCTTGCCTCGGTGTTTACCGCCGCATAGGCGGCTTAGAAAACAACTGTCGGCCTGGAAGATGATCTAGTTGAGTTTACCGCCGCATAGGCGGCTTAGAAAACAAACGAAAGGAGAGCAAAACAATGATGGACGTTTACCGCCGCATAGGCGGCTTAGAAAAACTGTCCAGCAGATCACAGAGGAGCTGGTTGCTTTACCGCCGCATAGGCGGCTTAGAAAATGAGGTCGGCAGGATCGACAGGAGCGTGAACGTTTACCGCCGCATAGGCGGCTTAGAAAGCGTCGATTCGGGCTCTTTGCCGGACGTCCCAGTTTACCGCCGCATAGGCGGCTTAGAAACGAGGAGTGGGAGGATTGCCCCGGCGAAAAGGGTTTACCGCCGCATAGGCGGCTTAGAAAAGGCTCGATCATATCCACCAGCTCCGGCACAAGTTTACCGCCGCATAGGCGGCTTAGAAATCCAGGCGCACGGTTTATAGGAAGACGGGGCTGTTTACCGCCGCATAGGCGGCTTAGAAATCCCTGGAGCGTCTCGAGCGATACGTCGATCGGTTTACCGCCGCATAGGCGGCTTAGAAATGTCAGGCTGGCCCCAGCTGGCAATCCACCGGGTTTACCGCCGCATAGGCGGCTTAGAAAACAAAGGGCACCCGGCAAGATGTTGACGACAGGTTTACCGCCGCATAGGCGGCTTAGAAATAGCCCCCGGCGAAAGGAGAGGAAGGGATGGCGTTTACCGCCGCATAGGCGGCTTAGAAATTGTACGCCGCCCATGACCTTCCCCCATTCTTTAGGCCATTTTTAAGGCGAGTGTTTTAGTGTCTAACATATCCATGTGTTTTCCGGCAAATTCATCCGGGGTACATCTCCCAAGTGAACTGTGTCTGACAATCAGTTCCTGATCCACAAGTTTATCAGCAACTCATTGATATTGCTATTTAATTCTTGACAAAAGGCCAATATTATGGTATATAATAATTGTTGTTGATCAGGGAGGGAGGCATCTTGGATAGGGCAAATCACAGATAGACGGGAAGGCTATCGTGGCTTACTCGCTTGAGGATGTGGGGAATAAAAAGGCAGAAGAGGTAATCCGTGAGAGACAAGGCTAGGTATTTCACAACTTACTCCAAGCCGTACCATCGTATCCCGATGACCAGGTTCAAAAGAATCGGGAGGCGGGCTGTCACGGTATTTCTCGATGCCCTTTTCTTCCTTGTCTTGTTCGGGCTCGTGACCGGGGATGAATTCTCGGAGATGTGGGAGGATCACGCTCAGTGGTATCTGCGCAATAAGCGGACTGCCTCCGGAGCGAGTCGGGATGCCAAGTACAGCTCTTTCATGGGTGAGGTAGGGGGCATCGGCGGGGAAAGAGGGCTGCCATGATCAAGAACGATGCAATCATTGATCAGGCTGCTGGGCTTTGGGATCGTTCGGGTGATAAAGCATGCCGTGACGGCAGAAAGTCAGTCTGTCACTCCATCCTGTACCTGTCTGCCACATCGATTCTGGTAACCAAAGGCGCGCTCAACGGGCTGGAGACGTTCTGGGCCGCTTGTCCTTACATAGTTGGCATTGCCATCGTGGCAGTGGCGAATCTAATCGGCTATGCTTTGTTTGTTCGAAAACATCTTCCCAGGGAAGAGGCGTCTGGGAAGGTTGGCAAGACCGACTTGGAGGATCAGCTGATTGAGCGGAATCTCCGGGAAGGAGAGGGGATCTCCCTCATGGTTCCCGGCGATAAGAACGGAGGATTCTTCATCATCGGCAGGGATGAGTATTTGGAGAATCAGTGAGATGCCGGCAAATCTGGAAGCCTACAGGGATAGAACATATGCAATTAAAGCGGTGAAGGAGGGGCTTCCGGTGGAGGTCTACACGGTTCTCAAAGAAGAAATAAATGTCTCCGGCAATGTACTATCCAAAGCATTAAGGCTCTCCGAGCGGACCATTCTCAGGAGAAAGCGAGAAGGCCGGTTCAAACCGGATGAATCTGAGAGGATCATGAGACTCGTAAGGTTGTATGATTTGGCAAAAAATGTTCTTGAGGATTCTGATAATGCGGTGCGATGGCTGCAGCAAAAAAATCTTGCTCTTGGGTTGGAACCCCCCCTTGAATATGCCAGCACAGAGCTTGGAGCCAGGGAAGTCGAAGAGCTCTTGTATCGGATAGAATACAGCTTGCTATCATGAACAAGTAGCACCTTGGTAGCACCCCGCCTGAAAACCCTGATCACGCCTGATTGATGGGGGGTTCGAATCCCCCGTTCTTCTTATCTCAAGAGTGGATTGACAATCATGCCGATAAATAATACAAATAGTACATAAAGTACTATAAGGGAGATCGGTACAAATGATACGTGTATCCACGAGCGATTTGAGAAAGGATACGGCTGATGTGCTGAACAAGGTGGCCTATGGCGGTGACCGAGTAGCTTTGCAGCGAAGGGGCAAGGACGTTGCCGTGATCGTCTCGGTCGAGGATTACGAGCTGCTGAAAGTCATCGAGGACAAGGCCGATCTGGAGATGATCCGGAAGATAAAGGAAGAGGGCGGGGATGACGTTCTCTGGGATGATCTCAAGAAAGAGCTCAAGCTGTAATGAGCTATACGATCAAGTTCAGCGCTCACGCCGCCAGGTCTTTCCGCAAGCTCCCCCGCCAAATCCAGGTGCGCCTGTACGCGGCGATAGAACCACTCAAGGATGACCCCAGGTTGCCGGGGTCTGAAAAGCTGAAAGGCTCGAACAATGCTTATCGCGTCCGGGTAGGCGATTACCGGGTCCTGTACGAGATCATGGATGACGAGCTTGTCGTGTACATCATAGAAACCGGACACAGGCGAGAAGTGTATAGATCATAGTGATTCAGCGTTGTTTTCCATGGCCCGATTAATCACATCATTTATTGATTTGGTTATGACATAGAATCACATCACTGGATTTAAAAAACCATCCTTGAAAACCGTATCGCCCTGATCAATGAGCCACGGATTTGCCAAAAGGTATAATAGCTATTATATCAAGTAGTTAACTTTCTAAAAAGGCCTAATTCATAGGTTCCAATCCTCCGGCTAGAGTCAGCTCAAATCCTTTGCGGATTCTTGACTGTCCCGTAACTGTCCCGTGATGCCTGTAGAACAAGGCTATGTCAGGCCGGAAGCGTGGTTCAAATCCCCGTTTTACTTATATGGTATGGAAATTATTTGTTAAGCCAATAGGATCTCTTGATCCACTTGTGCGCAAGAAATGGCAAATACCTGACTGAAGCTAAATTATGGTAGCTACAATCTGAGCATACAACAAACTTCAAAAAGGAGAGCAACCGTCATATCGAGATTTGATTCTCTCCCAGGCGAATTATTTGTAAACAGACTGTAAACAGGTGCCCGCAAAGCTAGGCCCAGAGTGGTCTTTTGGTGGGTTCGAATCCTAAGTTCTAAATCTATTCTCTGGTCATTATTCTATAGCGATATCGGCGGTCACAAAAAAGTGCCCGGAAAGTGCCCGGAGCCACCTGTAAAGCAAGGCATAGAGCCAAGGGAATAGGGTTCAAATCCTCGCTACCGGGGATTATTCCGACCGTGCATGAGTATTGGGAAATATCAAAATCATCAACAACAACGGTGTCTGATCTGACTTCAAGGATGGGAAATGGACCGGGAATAGTCATCAACCAGCCAAGGAACTGTCGGCGTAGTCATTTAGAACAGACTGGAATAGAAGACCATTAGCCAATATACAGCTAGAACATATAACTCTTAATCAGTAGGTCCCAGGTTCGAGCCCTGGATGGCCCACCAAAGGAAGAGGGGCGCGGCAGATGACGCCGGGTCCCTCTTCCTTCTTTGTATTCGGGCCGCACGGCCGCCGATGCGGGCCCACTGAAGGAGAGAGGCCCCTTTCCCGTTGCAAGGACGGTAACACATGGTTCTCAGGAGTCGGTTTTCCACCTTCCCGAATATCCTGATGATCACGGAAGCAATCGAGATCAGGGGCGGGAACGGCAGGCAGCGGGCTCCACGCAGGGTCGGACCCCGCCTTCAGGGGCTCGTCCTTCTTTGCGCTCCGCCAGGATTCCCTCCCCGCGCACGTGCCTGCGGCATGGCAAGAGGACATGCCGCTCACTCCACTTCCCCTTCTTCCTCGTCTCTCACGCTTAAGTCTTCTCCGCCGTAATCGCTGTCGCCGTAGTCTTCCTCGTAATTCTCATCCGGGCTGTACCATTTCCCTTCCACCGGGTCGTACCATGCATCCGGAGATTCCGTGGCATTGTACCACCACCTGATCTGGTCCAGAAGGTCATCCACGCCGGAAATCTCGACACTCTTGATCGAGTCCATGGCGCGCCTGTCGCCGTCGGTAAAGTAGTCTACGGCAATGGTAAGGAGGTCCTTCAGGTCTCCGCTCTCTCCGTCCAGAAGCGCCTCGTCGATGACGTCTTCGGGCAGATAGGGCTCCAACAGCTCCTTGATCCTTTCGATGTCCAGCGGGCTTTCCGCGCTTTTGCCCCACCACCTGAGCCTGTCGAGAAGCTGATCAACGCTTTCGACCTTTTCCTTCCTGACGGCCTCCAGAGCATCTTTTTCACCGCCGGTATAATATTCCACGGCGGTGTACAGCACATCCCACAGGTCGGTGAGAACCCTGTCTTCGAACATATCGGTAATGATATTGCCGGGGAGGTAGGGTTGCAGGGCCTGCTTCAGTCTGTCCGTATCCGCTGTATCAATCTTCTTCTCCATGGGGCGTCCTCCCTGTTCTCCGTGTCGGGGCACAGGGCGGGCCCGTTTCAGCGAACCCTGCGGCAATGCCTCCGCCTGTGACAATCCCGGGCGGAGAACGGTGTTGTTAATAGTTATATGGAGTGTCGATCACGGTTATTCAATATCCGAAAAACTGGGGTGGGGCTCGATGGAAGGCGGCCGGAGAATTCTTCCGGTACGGCCGTGAAAAAATGTCCGCCGTGCCAGAAAGTCCAGTCGGAGACGAGGCGGGTTCAGGACAGACAGGGCCGGGAAACCCCCGGCCCTGCTCACGATCGTCTCACGCGCTATATCCAGCCGAGCACACCCATGAAGATCACGAGGCTCGCGATGTCCACGGCGAAAATCGCTCCCACGGTGATGGCCTTTGCCCGGATGGTTCTCATGTCGTAGACCAGATAGGCGACCACGAAGAAGTAGAAGTATCCAAAGATCCACAGCAGCCAGGGGAACCGCGCGCTCCACCAGGAATACTCCCAGGTCAACGCGCCTATGGCATTGAGGATGATCTCCACGATCACGGCCAGGGTGGTGAATATGATGGCGAAAAAAAGCCGGTTGGGGATCCCGAGGATCTTCATCCTCCGGTCCTCGGGCAGAATGATGGTGCAGGCGACGCCCATCAGGAGAAACATCAGGGAGATCTCGATATTCAGCCCGATGAGAATGACATATGCGCTGTCACCCGGCGTCCCCCAGACAGGCGCGTACTGGGTGAAATGGAACACCAGCGCGTTCCAGATCTCGTTGAACCAGTCACAACCCCACAGGGCGAGGCCGGCGAAGACCGCGCTGTAATTCTTGAGCCGTATTTCGTTGTGATAGATGTAGATGACGACAAGCAAGAACGGGATGACGTACCACTCGAAGTTCGAAGTGTCCCTCAGGATGGATAGTGCCTGAGATGCCGAATCTGTCATAAAACACCTCCTGCTATTGTATTGTCTGTTCCTTTACACCACAGATGAAAACGCTTGTTGTTCTGAGGCAATCGTAGTATCCGGCAGGCGGTCAAGTCAATGAAAATTTGAACATTTTGTTCACTTCATCATGTTTTCATCTTTCGCGTCCGCCCGGTGAGCAGCAGGAAACCTCCCCTGCTTCACGGATGCTGCATGAATCGGCACGTTATGACGGTTGTGCCGCGGACATCCGATTTCCCGAAGAATCTCTCAAGGATGAATTGCTATTGACATCGAATACCCGAGATGCAAGATCAGGGATACACGAACATGGTGCTCGATGAACCGGGAAGAAAAGCTTACCAGAATTTTTGAAGCCGCCTTGAGGGTCTTTGCCCGTTACGGGTACAGAAGAACCCGGGTCGAAGACATTGCCGACGAGCTGGGGATGACCAAGGGAAACCTCTACCTGTACGTGAAGGACAAGCGGGACCTCTATGAAAAGGCTGTAGCCCAGGGGCTGCTCCGCTGGCAGGCGATGGTGGGGAGATCGATCGAGAAAATCGATGACGTGTGCGATCAGTTCCTCACCATGGGCAGAAAGAGCTACGCCTATCTTTCCCGGGATGTATCGTTAAGGACCGTCCTAATCAACGATCCGTCCATTTTCCCCCTTTCGAGCAGGGAGGACCAGTTCTCCGAGATCAACCGCGCCTCTATGGACATGCTCAGGAGCGTTCTGACCCGCGGCATTCAGGAAGGCAGATTCCGGGAGGTGGATGTCGACCACCTCACCGAGCTCCTGTACTCGATTTATGTCATGTTCATCATCAAGACCTATGTGAAATCCGAGGGCAAATCCACCCAGAAGATGTTCGAACAGGGCCTCGACATCATCTTGCACGGGCTTTTGAAGAGATAGACCGATCGGTGCGGGCTCCGACCCTGCGGGGCGCGCATCGAAGCATCCCGCCTGTTCCCGATCTCTTGGACTTCCAGAGGTGCGCCCATAAAGCGAAAATATCGTGTTGACAGCGTCACGGTTGTCCTGTTGATAGCTGGATCATGAGTAAGCGTGTGGAATATCCGGGAAGATCCGGGAGAATAATATGGTAGAGGCGGCACTGATGTGGGTTTCTTTCCACGAGACCCTGCTCAAGTACCTGGGCGCTTCCTCTCTTATCGCCCTCTTCCTGACACTCGTCGTAGTGATCTTCCTCATCATCCGCATGCCGGCCGACTATTTCACCTATGAACGCAATGAGATCCGGGAATACCGGAAAAAATATCACCCGGTAGTCTGGATGGTTCTGCTGCCGCTCAAGAACGTCCTGGGCATTGCGTTCATTCTCGCCGGGTTCGCCATGCTGGTTCTCCCGGGACAGGGGATCCTGACCATTCTTATCGGGCTGACGCTCGTCGACTTTCCCGGCAAGCGCAAACTTGAATGCAGGATAGTCGGGCAGAAAAAAGTGCTTTCGACCATCAACCGGGTGCGCGCTCTCGCCGGCAAGCCCCCGCTGCAGCTTTCCAGAGACTAGGGGCATCATGCCCGCCTGCAGGCGGCACAATGGGATTTACAAAACACGAAGATGCCGCTATAAAGGATGTAATTTTACAATATGTATATGAATGAGGAGGGTAGAATGCAGCGCTGCAGATCACTGGCGGTGTACTCGGCGATTCTTCTCTTTCTCTGTGTTTTTTTCTTCGCCCCTGATGCACATGCCGATGCGCAGACGGATTCCGCGCGAGAGATATATGCAAAGGCCCGGACTTCATGGGAGAACGGGGAGTGGGAAACCGCTTTGAGCTTCTGCGACGAGGCGTTGAAGATCAACAAGAGGCAGAAGGAAGCCTGGCTCCTGAAAAGCCAGATCTACTTTCAGATGAAAGACCACAAAATGGCGCTCAGCTCCTGTAATGAATATTTGCGTCTCGATCCCAAAAACGTCTCTGTCTGGGTGAATCGCGCATCGAACCTCTTCGAGCTCGGGCGGTACAGGGAAATGCAGGAGAGCTTCCAGAAGGCCCGTGAAATCGACCCGGACTATCCTCCGCTCTACAAGGCAATGGGCGTCAACCATCTCCTGATGGGGAATTTCGAGGATGCCCACCACGCCTTTCAGAAGCTCGAGGAGTACGGCGAAACGAGCGTCTACTCCCTCTGGACAAAGAGAATGCTTCAGATAACCAGCGAGGCCTACGCCCCTCCTGCGACCTGGGCCGCGAGCGCCGACAGCTATCAGAGCGTGCTGGAGATCACCGATCCTTCGAAGACCGGGTACTTGGTCAACCTGACGTCTACGATCGGAACATCCATCAGGTTTTCCGGAAGCCCGGAAGCCCCGTTCAAGTATGCCCCGAATTTCGAGGTATGGAACGGTGCCGTGATCTTCGACAAAAGGGGCGAAGGCCTCCTCGCCAATGGCACCCGCTTCAGATACACGAGGATCTCCGGAGACATCAAGACTGTCGAAGAGGGAGAGATCAGCAACTGGAGGCTTGATCTGAGTACCAAGAAGTGCTTCCTGCTGAGCCAGTAGCGCCGCCCTGAGATCAGAACATCCAAACTCGATCGCCCCGCCCGGATACGCGGCCTGCCTGTAAAATTCCCCCGAACCGAAATTGGTCTAATATTTTTCCTGACAAGTGGCGATAAAGAAAAATGACCGGCATCATGATGAAAAGTTGAGGGATTTTCCAGACTCATGAAGACGACAGCGGTAAAACCCATGAAATGTGAGTTCGCCACCGAGGGCCTTCTCTGGATAGACAAGATAGCCACCGGGGTGGGCGTCATTCTGTTCAACCCGCACATCAAGCTTGCAGCCGGCGTCCATATCTTGAGAGGTCATTCCCAGGGCCGCGCCATGGACAACCCGGCATACTATGCCGATACGGCCTTGAGCCATATGCTCGATGAGTTCAAAAAGAGAGGGTCGGACCGGCAGATATCAGTGGCTATTGCAGGCGGCTCCGCCATGCTGGGCTCCCCGGAAGGCGAAAATATCGGCATACGGCTCGTAAGCACGATCAAGACGTTGTTGTCCGGACACAATCTTTCGGTGAAGGTGGAAGGGGTGGGGGGAACCAAGCTTAGGACCATGATTCTCAACATCGACGAAGGAAAGATAAAAATATCGTAAAAACGGGAAACGACTGTGGACAGGAAAAATACAACGTGGCTGACCACGGACCCGGGTCCGCACAAGGACGGACCGGGCGGCAGGAGAAAACCGTGAAGATACTCTGTCCTCACTGCAACAAGGAATATACCATCCGCGAGGAAACCCTCAAGGCATACTCGGGAACGGTTTCCATACCATGCCCCAGCTGCGGAAAAGCATTCCCCATCGTTCTGGAACCCGGCTGCGCAAATACACCGAAGGATGCGGGCACGACGGCAACCGGCGACGCCCTGAAACAGCGGATCTTCAAGACGCTGAAAGATCTTCCTCCCATGCCGCAGGTCGCGGAGAAGGCGAGAAAGGTCATCGCCGACCCGAAATCGAGCTTCGGTGACCTCGCCAGGGTGATCGAATCCGACCAGGGTATCGTCACCCGGGTGCTGAAAATGGCGAACTCGCCGTATTACGGCCTGAGCGGGAATGTCTCTTCGGTGCAGCACGCATCGGTGGTCCTCGGGACCAAGACCCTCATGGAGCTCCTCAACCTGGCGTGCTCCTCCGAGATCCTCGGGCAGACCCTTCAGGGATACGATCTTGCCGCCGGCGATCTCTGGATGCACTCGCTGGCCGTGGCCAACGGCTCCCAGCTCATTGCACGGCGCGTGAGCCCGAGCCTCGAGCAGGATGCATTCGCGGCGGGGCTGATCCACGATGTGGGAAAGATCATTCTGGACCCGTACATCCAGGAGAGAAAACCGGAATTTCAATCCTTCGTGAACCGGGGTGATGAAACCTTCCTTTCAGCGGAAAAGAACATCCTGGGGTTCGACCATGCGGAACTCGCGTCTGAGGTATGCGCACGCTGGCAGATACCCGGGCATATCACCAAGTCGATCCGCTACCATCACGACCCCTCGCCTTCCGGACAGGACACCCTGTCATATATCGTGCATCTTGCGGATGCCGTCGCCATTATGAGCGGCATCGGCGCCGGGATGGACGGAATGCTCTATGCCATCAACAACGAGGTGCTCAAGCATCTGAAGCTCACTGACGACGATCTTATCCACATCATGGGTGAGGTGGCCAGCTACGTTGAAAAGACGACACAGCAAATCTAGGCGCCCCCGATCATCTCATCGATATACCGCCCCGGACTCATGGAAGGCGGCCTCTTTCATGAGAGTTGAAACACTCCCTGGTTCTGCTACATTTCTCTGAAGAAGCGGTCATGAATCGAAAGGGGAATTTAGTGGCGGTGTTCGAACCCATTTCTCTGCAAAGACAGGATGAATACCTTGAGCGGCTTTCTCTCAGCTCTATCTCCGCATCGGATTACAGCTTCGTCAATCTGTGGGGCTGGGCGAAGGAATACGGCCTTAGCTGGTCCTGGAGCAACGACCTGATCTGGATCAGACAGTCATGGCCCGAACATGTATTCTGGGCCCCGGTCGGCCTCTGGCAGGGCATCGAATGGGAAGAAGCGCTTGCCGGATTGGGGGAGCCGGAGGCTGTCTTCTCACGGGTGCCTCACGGCCTCATGGAGATATGGAAAAACAGATTTGCCGAGCGCGTCGAAATTCAGGAGGCAAGGGATCAGTGGGACTATGTCTACTCCGTAGATGACCTCGTCAGCCTCCGGGGCAACCGGTATCACAAGAAGAAGAACCTGCTCAACCAGTTCATGAAAAAATACTCTTATGAATATCTGGACATGAGCATGGATCTCACAGGAAAAATCCTGGCGATGCAGCAACGCTGGTGCGAGTGGAGAGATTGCGAGTCGTCCGAGCTGCTCGCGGCGGAAAACCGGGCTGTCGAGCGCCTGCTCGGCTCATGGAACGGGCTCCGCAACGTCACGGGCGGAGCGCTTTTCGTCGATGGCAGGGAGGCGGCATTCTGCCTGGCGGAGCGGTTTTCGCCGGAGATGCTGATCATTCACGCGGAGAAGGGTTTCCCGGAGTATTCCGGTGTGTACCAGGCCATAAACCAGATGTTTCTCTCCGCCCACCGGGAAGCTCCTCTCGTGAACCGCGAGCAGGACCTCGGCGAAGAAGGCATGAGGAAGGCGAAGATGTCGTACCACCCGGTCGATTTCATCCGAAAGTACCGCATCCGTTTTATCAGATGATCTTCCCGGGTTCCCCGTTCCTTCCCGGGGGCCCTTCTGGTATAATTGTTTTGTCATTGTCCTTGAGATTGCCGGCAGACGCCGGACGGCCGCCTACTCCGGGGCCCGTGCTCAAGGTTGCATGCTGAAGCCGCCGTGACGGCCGGTTCCGGCATCGGTACGGAAGACAGCATGAGGGGGGATCATGCATATCGGCATGAAGGTACGCGTCGCCTTCTTTTCTTTTCTCTGCCTGATCCTGTTCGCCTGCAGCGACGCCGCGTTCATGTATCCCGGGTCATCCGGCTGTGTGACCGGCGCCGAACGATGGGACGAGGCCGACCGGCTCTTCAGAAACGACGACCGGTGGCTCGGCGGCGACGGCGCGGCATCCATCGATCTCGGGGAAGGCAGGGTGCTGTGGCTCTTCGGAGACAGCTTCATCGGCCCGGGATATTCCCGGGACAGGAGGAGCGCCGTGGTGGTGAGAAACACGGTTGCAGTACAGAGGGGATACGACCCGTCCCGTGCATCCGCTGCGTTTTACTGGAGCATCGTCGAAGGTCGCCCCGAGGCCTTTTTCCAATCCCCCGGCCCGTCTTGGTACTGGCCCGGAGGAGGCGTACTGGTCGAGGGCCGGCTTCTGGTCTTCCTTATGGAAATCGAGGCTGCGGACAACGCTCTCGGCTTCGACGCCGTGGGGTGGGCGGCCGTGCTGGTGAAAGACCCCGTGAGGGAGCCTTCCCGATGGAGTGTGAGCCGGGTTCGGGCGCCGCGAAACGACTACGGGGTGATTGTCGGATCTGCGGGCGGCATGGTGATCGATGGATATCTCTATGCCTTCGGCGCCCATTCCGCCGACCACGGTGCGTATATTCTACGGTGGGAGCTCGACGACGCTGCCCGGGGCGACCTGATGCATCCTCAGTGGTGGACCGGGGACGGCGGTTGGGTGGATCAGGGTCTCCTGACGCACAGGCCCGACCCTGTATTCAAAAACGCGCAGATGGAGTTCTCGGTCCATTACGAGGAAGCTGCGGGCAGGTTCATTCAAGTTCAATCGGAAACCTTTCCGAAAGCCTGCCTCGTATACCGCTGGTCCAGGAGTCTCACAGGCCCCTGGTCGATGGAAAAAGTGCTGTACTGCCCCGAAGAAGCCCGCGAAGCAGGCGTTCTGTTCTACGCGGCCAAGGCACACCCCTGGCTGAAAGGGCCCGGCCTCCTGTGCACCTATGCCCTCAACTCTCTGAATGAAGACAGGCTCCTGGACAGCCACGACCTGTACTACCCCGCGTTCGTTTCCATCACGATCGCCAGCCCCTAGGTGACGGGCGCAGGATAAAAATTGTGAATATGCAGAATACGAGCGGACAGACATTCACCTGCGGGCCTCTGGTCCGTGAGCTTCTGGACATGATCGGGCTCTTCGACCGGGTGCAGCGCAGGTTCCATCCCGCGATGATACAAAGACACAGGGAAACCCTCCATGCAAAGGCCAGGGCCCTGGAGGAGGTCAAAAAAAGGCTTTCATCCGAATCACCGGGCCTTTCCGACGGCCCAGGATGCGAGGCAGTCCTCAGGGCGTCCGAGCTTGTTCTTCAGGCCTGCGGCACGTTCGGTGCTTCGGACGATATTCAGGAGGGGATCTTCTCCGCCATGCGGGCTATGAGAAAGATATGCCGGGCCCGGGAAATCCTCTTCGATCTCAGGTATGTGTCACCTGAGATCGACGGTTTTTTCCGGGAGACGCCCCGATATCGTCAGCAGGGAAAATCCTACAGCCGCAGAGAAGGCGACCGGATCATCCACTTTGGCTTGAAGGCCGACCCCTATGCCAGAGGAAACGCGTCTCTCTTCGTGCCCGAACCGACGGGGAGATCGAACCCTCTTTCTCTGGTCATCGCACTGCATGGGGGATTCGGCCACGGCAGGGATTTCATCTGGACATGGATCCGGGAAGCCCGGACCAGGGGATTACTGCTCATGTCGCCCACGTCTTTGGGCAAAACCTGGGGGATCGAATCCCCCGAGGCCGATCTGGAATGCATCCTCGGCTGGCTGGACAAGATCGCGGAGGACTATCCCGTAGACCGGAGCAGGACCCTGCTCACGGGTCTCTCCGACGGGGGCACGTTCGCGCTCGGGTGCGCCATGCTGTCATCCTCTCCTTTTTCCGCCTATGCGCCGGTATCGTGCGTGCTCCCTCCGGGTGATGTCTCCCGGGCTGCGGGAAGAAGAATCCGCTGGGTCCACGGATTGTATGACTGGATGTTTCCGGTCGACCGCGCCCGTCGTGGCTGCGCCTTCCTGAAAGAGGCGGGAGCGGAAGTCGTGTGCAGGATCGTTGATGATCTCGCCCACGCATATCCAGGAGAGGAAAACGGCCCAATTCTCGCATGGTTCGACTCCGGGCCGGCCTTGCCCGCTCCCTGATTCCAACGCCTGCGTCTCCAGACGCAGACAGTGAATTCAGCATCGGCCGGCGAACAGTCGATAGGATATCGGAGAGGAGGTGGTGAACATGAGAGGGGCGTCGCTGACAATGCTGTTGGGCCTGATGATCCTGTTCTCCGGATGTGCGGCTGCGAACCGCGAAACCCGAACCATGGAGGTCACCGCCTACTGCAGCTGCGGGAAGTGCTGCGGATGGGAACGGGGAAGCTGGAAACGCCTCAAGCTCGACGTTTGGAACAAATACATCAGCTACGGCCAGATGGAAGGCAAACCATATACGGGCAGAACATCGAGCGGAACGAGGCCACAGGAGCCTCGGCCCGGCCTTTTTTCTGCAGACAGCATAGCCCGTCCGTGGATGATCCCGGTCCGGACTGTGTTCTTCCCCTGGCTCATGTTCCCCCGGGAGGGAACGATCGCCGCTGATACCCGGCACTATCCCTTCGGCACCCGGATGCATATCCCAGGCTATGGATGGGGCGTGGTGGAAGACAGAGGATCGGCGATCAAGGGGCCGAAACGGATCGATCTTTTTTTCGATTCTCACGGCCAGGCATTGAGGTGGGGAAGGAAAAAGGTTAAGGTGCAGATCGAAAGGTAGATTGAATGTGCTGCATGCATTCTCCTTTGAGAATCAGTGTATTGAGAGGCGATTCGTGACAGCGGGATTTCAGGCTGGAGGCCCGTCGTGAGGCTCCTGCCCGTTGCCCATGCCCCGGGAAAGCACTGCGCGAGCACGGCCATCCGGGACATGATGAGATTCCACGGAATCCAGCTGAGCGAGGCCATGTGCTTCGGCATCGGAGCAGGCCTGGGCATCTGGTACCTCGATCTGCCGGGCATGGCCGTAAGCCGCCTTGTCCACGTGCGCTCCGCGGATATCGAGGCCCAGTTCTTCCGCCGAATCGGCCATCCCTTTACCTGGGAGACATCCGAGAGCCCCGAAGAGAGTGAAGAGCTTTTGCTCCGGGCTCTGGACAGCGGCCTGCCCGCGCTGGTCCGGACTGATATCTACCACCTGCCGTACTACCGGTCGCGCACGCATTTCCCCGGGCATGTCATCATGGTCTGGGGGTACGACAGGCGACGGCAAGTCTTTTTCGTCACGGACACCGAACGCGAAGAAGTACTGGAGGTTCCGTTTACGGACATGAGGCAGGCGCGGCACCAGAAAGGCTCCTTCTTCGAGATGAAGGGCAATCTCTTTTCGCCGGAGGGGATCGAGGGCCCGGGCGATATGCAGGAAATCATCGCACGCTCCATTGTCCACAACAGCAGGGTGATCCTCGATGAAGCGTATGATTTCCAGGGCATCAAGGGGCTCGCCTCCTGGCTCAGCGAGATACCTGCATGGGGAGAATTTCCGGACTGGCAGTGGACCGCTCGGCTCGCCTACCAGATCATCGAGCGGCGCGGAACCGGGGGAGGCGGATTCCGTCTCATGTATGCCGATTTCCTCAAGGAGGCAGCCGCCTTTGTGCCCGAAATCCTCTCGCTCAGGCTGGCCGAGAAGATGCTTCTGGCTGCAAAGTCGTGGCAGGAGCTCGCAGGATCGCTCAAAGCGGCCTCGGAAAAAGAACGTCCTGATTTCCGGGATGCTGCCGGATCCCTCGAGCGCCTCCGCGATCTTGAGGACGCCTACCATCGCGCCGCATCGAACCTGGCCTGAGTGGACCGATCTCCTCAACCCCTTCCCATCGGCATCTTCACGCGGGTACGATCCGGAGAAGCAAACTCTCCTGCACGTGTTTGAGAAACTCCCTCAGTCGAATATCCAATATCCCATGAAGTTGCGAAAGATTCAGGTCGAGTGCCGGGGAGGACATCCCCACCACGATGTCCCTGTCGCCTTTCTCCTCGAGGGCAGGCGCTACCCTGTCCTGGAGATCACCGACCGGTGGTTCGAGGGCAGGAACGCGCCGGGAAAGGTAGGCCTCGACTATTACCGGGTCCGCACCGATCAGGGGGAATATATTCTGCGCTACAACACCCTCTTCGATGCATGGGCAATCATCGGGTAATCTCGGAGCTTGCATTGCTGGGAAATTTCAGGAATATGGAAGAGCCATGGGCATCGAGCTGCAGCGCGTGAAACCCTTCGAAATCTGTTCGATACGCCCACCTACGGAGAACTCGAGCCTCACGTTCAGGCTCACGCGGAACTGCTACTGGAACAGATGCGCGTTCTGCCCGGTCTACAAGTACGGGGCCCGGTTCTCCCGGCGCGATATCGGCGAGGTGCTCGAGGACATCAGGCGGGCCAAGCTCATAGACGATCTCATGTTCGAGCACTCCATCGGCGTCGTGTCGCACGGCGGCGATGAGTTTGCGCGCGCGGACGAGCTGGCGGCTGCGGTGGAGCGGGCCTGCCGGGAGGCGGGGGAGGACGGAGCCGGCAGACCGGAGATGACGTCCGCGGATATCGATCCCAGGCTCGCCTGGTTCCATTCCTGGTTCAAGGACAGCCCCGACATGACCCATGCCTTCCGGCATGTTCTCTCCTGGCGAATCGCCGGCGGCAGAACCTGCTTTTTCGGCGATGCCGACTCCCTGATTCTGAACCCGGATTTCCTTCGGCGGGTCATAGATCATGTGAAGCTCAGTTTTCCCTCTGTCCAGAGGTTCACCGTTTATGGAAGAACAGCCACGGCGGCCGGAAAGCGCAGCACAGCCGACCTCGAGGCCTTCCGGGAGGCGGGGCTGGACAGAGTGCACTTCGGTCTGGAGAGCGGGTGTGACGCCGTTCTCTCTCTGGTGAACAAAGGAGTGAGCAGTCAGGAGCATGCCGAAGGCTTTCTCAAGACGCGTGAGGCAGGTCTTTCCTGTTCAGCGTACGTGATGCCCGGACTCGGAGGAAAAAGCCTCTCCGAAGAGCACGCCGCAGACACCGCCCGACTGATCACCCGGATAATCCCGGACTTTGTCCGCTTGAGAACGCTAGAGATCTTTCCCAATACCCCCCTGGAAGAGAAGGCGAAGGCCGGCGAGTTTATAGAGGCGGATGAAGAACAGGTGGTACGCGAGATCCGAACCCTGGTGGAGGAAATCGACTGCCGCACCGTGCTGATGAGCGACAGCGCGACGAATCTGCTGGACGTGCAGGGCAGGCTGCCCGAGGACCGGAAGAATATGCTCGCGGAAATCGAGAGATACCTCGGCCTCGATGCGAGGGGAAAGCTCGAGTTCAGCTTGAGATCGAGGATCTCCTCATTCTATGGCCAGTACGGCGGGCTCACCGCGGATATCTACCGTGAGGTCGGACCGTACCTTCGGCAGGAGGGCCTCGATTTCACCCGGGCGTCCGATGACGACCTGAGGCGCGGAATCGTCGTGATCCGTGAGAAGCTGATGCCCTGACCGCCGGTTGAAAAGGTCCTCTGTCGCACGCAAAGAACGAAAAAAGCGTTGTGCTTATACGATGATTATGATTATTCACCTCTTGTGGTGTCTTTTCTGCGCCGGGTTGCTGAGAATGGACGGCAGACAGAGGTGAAGGTTCTTATCGTCATCGATGCTGGAGGAGGGAAATGTCCGGGAAAGCAAAGGCCATGGTTCTGGGATCGTTTATCGGAGATTCGCTCGCCCTGGGAGCCCACTGGATCTATTCGACCGAACGGATCGTCCGGGAATTCGGCCGAGTGGAGCATTTCATCGAGCCCACGAGGAATTCCTATCACAAGAACAGGAAGAGGGGCGAGCTCACACACTACGGAGACCAGACTTTCCTTCTGCTCGAGTCCCTTGCGGCATCCGGCGGCTTTGACCTCGATGACTTCTCCGCCCGGTGGCAGGATCTCTTCGGTGCCTATGACGGGTATATGGATCAGGCCACACGGGAGACTGTGAAGAATTTCGGCATGGGAAAGGGTCCGCTGGAGTCGGGTTCACCCTCGAGCGATCTCTCCGGCGCCGTGAGGATCGCATCTCTGATCTACGCCCTGAGGCACGATCCGGAAGGCCTGGTGAATGCCTGCAGAATCCAGACCGCCATGACCCACGGGAGCACATTGACCATCGAGGCCGGCGAATTCTTCGCCCGGGTGTGCCTCAAGGTTCTTGGCGGAACATCCCCGGTTCGGGCTGTCCAGGAGGTCGCTGGCGGGCGCTTCAGGGACACCCGGATGGGCGGATGGGCGGCCGACGGCATCGCTTCGCGGGACCGGGAGAGTGTGGAGGCCGTCATGAACTTCGGACAGGGCTCTCACACCATGGAAGCATTCCCGGGTATCATCCATATCATCGCCAGATACGAAGACGACCTCAAAGAGGCTCTGATCCAGTCGGTCATGGCCGGAGGGGACTCGGCCGCGCGGGCAATGGCGGTGGGAATGGTGCTCGGCGCACACCTGGGTATGGAGGGTATTCCCGAGCAGTGGCTGGCAGATCTTGCACCGAGCAGAGAAATCCTCGGCCTTCTCGAGAAGATCGGCTGATCTTCGCCTCGTCACGGCTTCCTTCCACGCCGGCGCCGTGAAAGATTCACCGGAGTCGGGTCATCACCCGCACGGTCTGTGACGGACGAGGGCTGCCTATTTCTCACAGTCTCTTCGAGCAGGCGCTTCCCGGGCCGTTTACGGGCGCACACCGTCTGTGAAGGACCTTCATCCCAATGAGTTCTTCAATGACAAGGCCCCGGAAATATTTTATATTGGAGAAGAACGCCAGACAGCAGGGACAACAAACTCTAGGAGCAGGAGGTGCGCAATGCTGAATACACGGAACGAAGAGGGGATCATCATCGCTGAATTCGATCACGGGAAAGTGAATTCCATCACCCGGGAGACCCTGATAAAACTGCGCGAAACGGTGAGAACGGCAAACGAGGACAAGTCGATCCGCGGCATCATCCTCACCGGCGCGGGCAGGACTTTTTCCGGAGGATTTGATCTGCCCATGTTCCTGGGTTTCAAGACCCTCGAGGAGATCGTAGAGTTCTTCGATGAAGAAGAGGAGATCCTCGTCGAGCTGTTCATGTGCAAAAAACCCGTGGTGTCGGCCATCAACGGTCACGCCATCGCCGGGGGCCTGATCCTTGCCATGGCCTCGGACTACCGGATCGCCAAGAACCATCCGAAGATCAATCTGGGCATGAGCGAGATCAAGCTCGGTCTTCCCCTTTCCCTCGCCCAGGCGGAGGTGATGCGCTTCGGATTCGACAGCGACCGGAAGTACCGAGACATGATGTATTTCGGCAAGATGATGAACGTTGAGCAGGCGAAAGAGTTCGGGATCCTCGATGAAATCGTTGAAGACGCCGACCTCATGCCGCGCGCGAAGAAGATCGTCTCCAAGTGGATCGACAATCCGGGACAGGCCTTCATCAAGCTCAAGGAAGGTCTGAAAAAACCGGCCGCGGACCGGATCAGGCAGCGGCTCGCACAGGAGGACTGGCAGAGCACCCTGAACTGCTTCTTCGACCCGAATGTCCGGGGGGCGCTCGAGTTCGTCCTTTCCATGATGTAGGAAAAACAGCCCAGGGGCGAGTGAGGCCGAGCTTTGTGAAGGCAGCGGGGGAGTGCCGGCCCGGCTTCTCATTGAAATATCAGCGCATCCCCTTATCATGACACCTCGTCCTCAGGGTCTCAGGGCGGCTCACGGCACGGGATACAGCCCTATGGAGGAGGGGTCAAGGGTTTCGAATACGTACAGGACCGGCTATGATTCCCGTTACCGACCATATCTCTCTGGACGAGAGCGAACTCAGATGGGATTTCGTCCGCTCGTCCGGGCCGGGAGGACAAAACGTCAACAAGGTTGCAACCGCGGTCCAGCTGCGCTTCGATGTCAGGCATTCGCCCGGCTTGAGTCCGGAGACAAAAAAGAGGCTCGCCAGGATCGCGGGCAGAAAAATGACCTCCGACGGGGTGCTCGTCATTACAGCCCGACGTTTCAGATACCAGGAGAGGAACCGCATGGACGCCCTGGAGCGTCTCGTGGCCCTCATCCGCCAGGCCTCCATTGTGCCGAAACGCCGTGTCAGGACCGCCCCCTCCAAGGCCGCTCGGGAAGAGCGGCTGCGCGAGAAAAAAATTCGCGGTGGGAAGAAGAAGGAGCGCAGGAGAGCGGGCGGGCTTCCGGAAGATTGACCATCCCGGACAGGGCGCGGCGGGTCCTTGATAATATCATACAAAAAACGGGACAGGACGCGCCCTCGATATTCGGGCACGGTCCCGTCCCTGTTCGAGCCGTTGCCTATCCTTCGGCGTAGAGCTTCTCGATCATGTCCTTGAATCTGCTCACAACAACCCGCCGTTTGAGTTTCATGGTCTGGGTCAGTGTTCCGTTTTCCACCGTGAAGTTTTCGTGAAGGAAGAGAAACTTCTTGGGAATCTCGTATCCGCCGTATTTGCCGGTGAGGGAGGAGATCACCTCATTACGGATCATCTCCTGAATCTCGGGGTTTTCCGCTATCGACTTGGGATCGGCGGGGATACCGCGATCTTTTGCATATTTCGCAAGAACCAGGAAGTCAGGGACGATCAGGCAGACATTGTACGGTTTGTTTTCCCCGTAGATCATGGCGTTTTCGACAGAGGGGATGAGCCGGATATCCTCTTCGAGCGATGCAGGGAACACGAACTTGCCGTTTTCCAGCTTGAACTGCTCCTTGATCCTGCCTGTGATGAAGAGGAACCCATCTTCGTCGAGCCTGCCCCGGTCGCCGGTCCGGATGCCGCCGTCGCTGGTCATGACTTCGGCGGTTGCCTCCGGCTTGTTATGGTAGCCCTTCATGACATTGGGGCCGTAGGCGATGATCTCACCGTCTTGTGCGCCCTCTTCCACCACCGATTTGTCTATGACAACCTTTACGCCCGGGATGGGCCTTCCCACCGAGCCGATCTTGTAGGCGCTCGGGCAGTTCATGGTGATGGCGGGAGATGTCTCGGTCATACCATAGCAGTCGTAGATCGGAATGCCCATGTCGAAGAAGAACCGGGAGATGTCCGGGTTCATGGCGGCGCTTGCGGTCATGACTCCCCGCAGTCGGCCGCCGAAGCCCTCTCGGATCTTGGAGAACACCAGCTTGTCGCCGATTGCGTACTTGATGTTGGTGAGCAGGTCGGATCTTCCCGTCTCCGAAAGCTCCCGCCTCTTTTTTGCGCTCTCGACCGCCATGAGAAAGAGCTTTTTCTTGATGCCTCCTTCCCGGTTCATTCGGGCATAGATACCGTCATAGATCTTGTTGAACACCCGGGGAACGGCGATGAGGAAGGTGGGCCTGACCTTTTTCATATCCTCCGCCAGGGTCTGCACGCTCTCCATGAAACCGAGCGATGCCCCGAGGTACACGAAGGTGTAGAGCTCTGCGGTCTGCGCGTAGGAGTGAGCCCAGGGAAGGATGGAGACGCCCCTGTCGTGCTGGTTGAACTCCGGGTAATACTTCTGGCCGCCGAGCGAATTACTCGTGAAGTTGCCGTGGGTGAGCAGGACCCCCTTGGGATCGCCGGTGGTTCCCGACGTGTAGATAAGAGAAGCCACGTCTTGCGGGCCGGGCTTGATCGAGGGCACCGGCTTTTTGCTGCCGAGATCCTCCAGCCAGGCCAGAGAACCCTCTCCCGTGCCTTCGATAAGGATCATCCTCTCCAGGGTGCCGATCTCCTGGGGGAAGCTCCTGACCTTTTCGAGTATGGCGGGCTTGGAGACAAAGAGGATCTTGACCCCGCTGTCCGCCACGATGTACTTCCAGATCTGCGTGAGCTCCGCCTCGTACATGGGCACCCACCTGGCGCCGAGGCCGAACGTTGCGAACGCGCAAACAGCCCATTCCACACGGTTGTTGGCGATGAGGCCCACCGCATCCCCCCGCTGCACACCGAGTTGCGCCAGCCCGGCCCTGAGGTTGTCCACGCGCCTGCCGAACTCGCGGTAGGTGATCCATTCATACTCTCCCCGGTCATTTTTGGTGCCGAACAAGGGGTTTTCGGGATACTTTGCGACGCTGCCCTCAAGAAAATCCACAAGATTGTCAGGTTTCTCGTACTGATACATGGGTACCCTCCTCGTGATGCTAATATACACTGGCTTTTTAGCGTACAGAAAGGGTGGTATGTCAATGGAAATTTGCACACCTCTTGCCGTGAAGCGTTTCCTGTCGGCCCTGAAAGCCGATATGCATGCAGTGACAGTCAGCGTCGGATGTGAATTCATCCTGTGCTTGCCTCATGCATGCGAAGAGGGTAGATTCTTTTTTATCAGGCCATTGAAGCCCGTCCTGAGCGGGCCGGGCGCTGTCAAGAGGAGCAGAGCGGAAATGAGAAAGAGCGAGGCACAGGCATATGTCTGAGCGAAAACTCATCGTACTCGGAACCGCCAGCCAGGTGCCCGCCCGCGATCGCAACCAGAACGGCTACTTCCTCCGGTTCGACGGCCAGGGGTTCCTCTTCGACCCCGGCGAGGGCACCCAGCGGCAGATGATCCACTCCGGGGTATCGGTTTCGGAGATCACCCGGATCTTCATCTCACACTTCCACGGCGACCACTGCCTCGGGCTCGCCGGGATCATCCAGCGTATTTCACTCGATCGCGTGCCGCATGCAATCGAGATCCACTACCCGGCATCCGGGCAGATGTACTACGAAAACCTCCGCGACGCCTGCTCATATCACCGCACGGCACACCTTGTCGAGCGCCCCATTTTCCAGGACGGAACGCTCCATGAGGATGACCTGATCCAAATCGAGGCAAAACGCCTCGACCATGATATCGACACCTACGGCTTCCGCGTGCGGGAAAAGGACTCCTGGACGCTGAACCCGCTGAGGCTGCGGGAGGCAGGGATATCAGGTGTGGCGGCCGGCAGGCTGAAAAAAGAAGGCAGTCTGTCCGTAGGAGAACAAATCGTTCGCATCGAGGACGTGGGCAGCAAAATGCCGGGACAGATCTTCGCATATGTGATGGACACCCGGCTGTGCCCGGCGGTGTATGAGCTTGCGTCCGGTGCCGACATGCTCCTCATGGAGGCGACATTCCTGAGCAGTCTCGAAGACAAGTCCCGGGAATACGGCCATCTGACCGCCGCGCAGGCCGGAGCGGTCGCCAGGGACTGCGGGGTGAAGCTGCTGGTCATCAGCCATTACTCCCAGCGCTACCAATCCTCCGATCCCCTGGTGGAAGAGGCGGCGCGTTTCCATCCGGAGACACGGGCGGCCGGAGACGGGGACCACATCGATTTCCCCAGGCGCAAGCGACCGGACCTGGCCGGACGGGATCTCTGACCCTGTCGCCTCCCTGCGCCGGGGGCAGGATCTCCCTGATTCAGTGATTGCCGGAAAGGGCCCCGGCCGACCTCCTTGCCGCCCTGCCTGAAAAACGCCTGCGAGTTCCGGATGTGCATCCACGGACCGCTCTGTGATCAGGCGCTCTTGACCTCAGATACGAGCACCGTGATCACGGCATCCATGACCGTATCGCCCGATGAATCACTGACCGTGACCAGCAGGTCATTGTCGCCCGTATGGAGGCGCCCGGGATCGAACTCGCACCTGCCGGTGAGCGTGCCGCGGGCCTTTTTCAGATAGCGCGCCCGCATCTCCCGCGGTATCCATCTCAGATGCGAAGGCATGCCGGGGTGCAGCGCCATGCCCATGGTGAGCTCGCACAGGTTGCACATCGCGATGGCATGGACGGTCTTCAGATGGTTGCGCACGGCCCGCCGGTCCTTCATCACGATAGTGCAGGAGCCGGGTCTGAGCTCGGTTATGAGGGGGCGGATCGTGGAGAAATACGGGGCGCGCAACGATACAAACCGTGAAAATACGTGCCTGCCCAGCGGAATGCGGGCTATCCTCTCGAACATCGTGTGTACTTTACTCATACATGTCCTCCCCGGCGATCAGATTGATGAGAGAGTCGATAAATCGGTGGATCACCTGCAGCTCTTCCCCGGTAAACCCCCGGGTGATCATCCCATTGAGCCGTTCCAGAAGGGGGAACGCCCTGCCCGCAATATCGCGGGACCGGTCCGTGAGAAAGACCTTTGTCACCCGAGCGTCCCCGGGGTCATCCTCTCTCGTGACCAGGCCGGCCTTTTCCATCCGCCCCACCAGGCCCGTTACGGCCGGCTTGTTGAGGTGAAGCCCCCGTGCAAGGTCTTTCTGGAGACAGCCGTCGTTCCGCAGAAGGAAGAATATGGCGCCGAGCTGGACCGGGGTGATTCCCAGGAGCTTCTGACACTCCTGCTCGACATGGGTGTAGAGAAGGTGCTGCGCCCTGTTGAGTTTGAAGAAGAGACGTTTGTCCGCCATGAACCGACTCCCAAAAGTTTGTATGCAAACTTTATAGTTCGCATATAAACTTTTGTCAAGCAGGAAGTGTCTGTCGTGCGGCTCGAAACGAGTCACAGCCGGTTGTCCGGCAGAGAATCCGCCTCATCTTCCCGGTCCTGGTAACGTCTTTTCCGGAGCCGGAAGCGGATGTAGGCGAAGAGCGTGAGCAGCGCCGCCAGGATAAAGAGCACCAGGTAGAGGTTCCCGGCAAGATAGGCCAGGAGCACGGGCCAGCTCCTCAGATCGGCGCGCCACTGCTGCTCCAGATCGTACCGGGAAACCATCAGGGCTGTCTCGATGGCGTCACCGGCCTCGGCTCCGCCCTTCATGGACTGCAGGATATTGAGGACACCGTTTACACCATACACCCGGATGATGTACTCCACCACGGACCTGCTCTGATCGTATGCCAGAGAGAGCCCCCGGCTGTCCCGGGGAAAGTGGTGGCTCAGCGACTCCAGAGGAGTGAGCGTGCCGGTGATGACCGCAGCGGAAAGGGGGGAGCTTTTCCTGCTCATGATGATCTCCGGAATCCCTTCGCTGACCCACTGGCAGACTCCTTCGTCCAGCCATTTCGGGAGATGTACCCCGGTTATGTGGCGATGAAGGAGCAGGTGACACAGCTCATGTTTCAGGGTCGTTTCCAGGGTGAACGGGTATGTGCCCATACGGGTATAGTCGATGACCACGAGCCGCCCTTCAGGGACTGCATAGGCCACGAACGCATCATGCCCCGCCATCTGCAGGAAAGACCGCCGGTCGCCTACGAGCAGGACATCGGGCCTGAAATCCACCTCCCACAGAAAAACCGACTCGAGGCTCGCCCTGATGAACGGGTAGCGCCGGATCACCTCCCGCGCTCCCGCTTCCAGGGAAGGATCGCGATACAGAACCCTCACCCCGGAGCCTTCGATGCCCAAGAGGTCCTGCCCAAGGGCCGTCAAGTGGGCCGCGAAGAGAAAGAATATCGCGAAAACGCCTGAGATAAACAGGAGTGCGAGGCGCTGCCGGGCAGAGCAAAACCGCATAATATCTCTGCGCTTCTCCACTTCCTTCAGACGCCGGGAACGGGGAACGGGAAAATCCTCCGGACAAGATTTCTGAAATCGTATTCTCATCTCCACATGCGTCCCATCTTCTTTCATGACAGGAGAACACCAGGCTGGAATATGCCACAGCCATCCTGCCCTCACCATATCACATCGCTGATTCGAGGAGAACCGGCTCAGGTGTTCACATCTACGTGCCTGTAGTTTCTTGACAGTATTCTTCCGTCAGAGTATTTGTACCGAACGGTCCATCCACATGAGCGATACGCCCGTCACCCCCAGGGGATCCAGAACGAGGGTTTATGCGCTGAAGGCGGCCAAGGAGCTCTTCGACGCCCGGGGCCGTCACGCCACGACACTGTCGGATTTCACAAGCGCATGTGGTGTTCAGAAGGACAACCTCCATCTCCATTTCGACACCAAAGAAGACCTCGCCCTAGCGCTGATCGAGAAAACCCGCAAGGAATATCTCTCGTATCGCCGTCCCAACGAAAGAGGAAACGCACGCTGGAAAAGATCGAAGGCGCGCTCGACGACGTGTTCGCTTTTCACGCGGCAAGGAGTTCCACAAAGGGGATGCATTTTCGACGATACGGCCCTTGAGACGGGAGATACGCAGCCGCAGTTCAGGGCAAAGGCCTCACCAGGGATGCATTCAGGGAATGGACGTCCCTGCTGAAGCACCTGCCCCCAGAACCGTGAGCCGAGTGGATCTGCACCGGGATGCGCAGCCCGACCGGCCGGCGCGACATATCGCGGCCTGCCTTGAAGAGGGTATCATGCTCTCGCGGCTGGCCAGGGACGGCAGAGATGTGCTCGCGTGTATCGAATCGCTCGAGACGATGAAGACAAGGAAGCCCCGCAGGATGCCCGGGGCGTTCGGGGCAGTGAAGACAGCAGTCCTTGGAGGAAGGAGGTTTACCGCCCATGGTGACGAAAGACGAGGTGATCGGATGTGCACTGTCGCTCGGGTTTGAAGACATCGGATTCACGACTGCGGAGGCGTTCGCGTCACACCGGGAAATCCTGCTCGCCAGGCAGGAGGAGTACGGATGGGCGGAAAAGGCGGGACTGGACCTGCTCGGCGGCACCGACCCGAAGACCGTGCTCGAAGGCGCCCGTTCGATCATCGTGTTGGTAGACGCCTACTTCCGAGAGAGCTTCCCCAGGGAGCTGGAAGGATTGTTCGGAAGGTGCTACCTGGATGACGACCGGGTCACGAAAGACGGATTGAGCAAGCGCGTCAAGGAGTTCCGCACATTTCTCCGGCAGCGGGGCGTCGACTCGAAGGTCCCGTTCAACCTCCCCCACCGGGCCGCCGCCTCGAGAGCGGGCCTCGGCACGCTGGGGAAGAACTGCCTGTTCTACTCCCGCAAGGTCCGGGGCAGCTCGTGGGTCATCCCGCTCGCCTTGGTGGTGGACCGCGAGTTCCCGCCAGACGAGCCGACTATGGAGTACGGCTGCCCCCACTGGTGCCGCAACGCATGTGTCGCGGCCTGCCCGACCCGGGCGCTGAAGGGAAACGGGTCGATCGACCCCAGAAAGTGTATCTCCTATCTGACCTATTTCGGCGGAGACATCACACCCCGGGAGCTCAGAGAGCCCATGGGAATGTACGTCTACGGCTGCGACCGCTGCCAGAACGTCTGCCCCAGGAACGCACCGTGGCTTGCCGTGCACATGCCGGAAAATGCGCGGGTCGCGGCAAAGGCAGCCCACTTCGAATTGCCCCGCCTGCTCGGCATGGACAAGGACTACTTCACCGCGCATGTCTGGCCCCACATGTTCTACATGGGCCCAGAGAAAATCTGGAAGTGGAAGATGAACGCGGCCAGGGCGATGGGCAACAGCCGCGACGACCGTTATGTTCCGGACCTCGCCCGGGCTCTTGCCGCCCCCGAGGACGAGCGCGTACGGTCCATGGCCGCCTGGGCCCTGGGCAGGATAGGCGGGCACC
>Ga0255341_1001131_pt1 | contig 39773 bp, 29 predicted proteins | sample wastewater_treat_8_FD_192418 | JGI IMG/M metagenome (GOLD analysis project Ga0255341, IMG submission 192418) | Wastewater microbial communities from Lulu Island WWTP, Vancouver, Canada - plant12 | ecosystem: Engineered > WWTP > Wastewater > Unclassified | place: Canada: Vancouver, British... | reverse complement strand
GCACGAGGACGCCGATCTGCTGGTGGTCAATAAACCGGCGGGACTGGTCTGTCATCCCACCAAGCCGGATGGCCGTTCCAGTTTGGTCAGTCGCCTGCGCGGTTATCTCGGCGGAGAAACCATCCCGCGCTTGGTGAATCGGCTGGATCGCGAAACCGCCGGCGTTGTGCTGACCGCCAAGACCCCGGCGGCCGCGCGGGAGCTGGCGCGCGTGTTTGAGGCCCGCGCCGCGGAGAAAATTTACCTCGCCATCGTCCGGGGACGCGTGCGGGAGAACGCTGGCGTCATTGACGCGCCGCTGGGCCGTGACGAAACCAGCGCGGTCGCCATCAAAGACTGTGTCCGGCCCGACGGCGCGCCCGCGCGGACGGAATTTTGTGTGTTGCACCGTTTTCAGCGCCCGACCGCCGCCGATCCGAATTTACCCGCGCCCGCCCAGGCAATATCGTCACCGCATTTCGAAATCGCACCCGCCACCGCTCCGGCTTGGTTCACACTGCTTCGTTTGCGCCCGCACACGGGACGCAAACATCAACTGCGCATTCATCTCGCGCATCGGGGCCACCCGCTCGTGGGCGATAAGATTTATGGCCCCGACGAGCAATGCTACCTGAATTTCGTGCGCGGATGTCTGACCCCGGAACAGGCGCGCCGCCTGATTCTCCCTTTTCACGCGTTGCACGCCGCCGAACTCCGGTTTGTCTGGCGCGGACGCGACTGGCATTTCCGTGCGCCCCCCGAACCGTGGTTTCAGGAATTTACCCAATTCCCAGAGCCGTGCGCATGAGCATGCGGGCCCGTAATCAGGAATTTTACTCCCCTTTCCGCCCGTGACGGCCTGACTCGTTCTCTTGTCCCCAGAACTGGGGACAAGGCCGTGTCACCAGTTTTGTCCCCAGTTTTCGCAAATTTTTTCTCGAAAAATCGGCTTCCCCAAGGACTGAAATTCTCTCAACTCATTGATATACAATGAAATACATCAATTTTTGCGAGCTGAAAAAATGTTCAAAAAAATTCAATAAATAGTTGACAGGAAAATCATTCTTTGGGAGATTGACCTCGCACACGGCAATATAAAAAGCCAAAAAGAGAAAAAACATGAGAACAAAAGCACTATTGGTCGCTGCGGTCCTCGCAGCAGGTCTCGCCACCTCTATGGCGCAAAACGTGTACTCACTCAACGTAGTGGGCTACCACACCGTGACTGTTCCCGCGAACGGCTTTGCCTTGGTCGCGAATCAGTTGGATTCCGGAAACAACACCCTCGCCAGCCTGATTCCCAATCCGCCTGTCGATACGATAGTTTACAAGTACGATAATGGTTGGGTTGGTTATACGTTCGACGAGTTTGACGAGGCTTGGTTGCCAAATGGAAATGCGACGATTAATCCGGGAGAAGGTGTCATGATTAGGAATCCTCTCGGCACGCCACTGTCCATTACCTTTGTCGGCGAAGTCTTACAGGGTAATTTAGCAAATCCGCTGCCTGCTGGTTTTGCAGTGCGGTCTTCCATGGTGCCGCAGGCGGGTGGTATAACGTCTGTTTTAGGTTTCCCAGGTGAACCGGACGATATTGTTTACAAATATAGCGGTGGATACACGGGATATACGTTTGATGAATTTGACGAAGCTTGGCTACCCAGCGAGCCCGTAGTAGCAGTTGGCGAAGCCTTCTTCTCTAGGAAGGTTAAAGCTGGCAGTTGGGATCGGGTGTTTAGTGTGCCTCAATAATGATCGAAACTCAAAAAACCATAAACAATAATAAAAACAAATATGAAAAAATACATTCTAGGATTGGCGGTAGCGTGCCTAACTACTAGCCTGTTTGCTCAAGGAACGGTGCTTTTCAATACGCATAATACTTCATTCGGTATCTCTATGCGTGTTTACGCACCAGAGCCTGGTTCTGAAACCATTGCCAAGTATGGTAATACAGCCACACAAATACCGGCGGGAACACAGACTTATGGCGGTGCATTGCTGGCTGGAAGTGATTGGACCGCTCAATTGTGGGCGGCGGCAGGGGCCAACGCAGCAGAAAGTAGTTTGGCAGCGGCGCTCCCCACAACCACCTTCCGGACCGGTTCGGCTGCGGGCATTGTTAATCCAACCACCGCAACGTTAACCGGAGTTCCGTTAGACGCTCCAGTCGCCACAGTGCAATTGCGCGTCTTCCCGGCTACCTTTGCAACATGGGAAGCAGCGGAAGCGGCTTGGTTGGCGGATGCGACCGGGACCGTCTGGATTGGCAAATCGCAATTGCTCAATCTGGAGGCGATTGGTGGTAATTTAAATACGCCACCGCTTATGGCGGGAATGGAGAGCTTCAGCCTCGTGGCGAATATTATTCCCGAACCCAGCACGTTTGCGCTGTTGGGCTTGGGTGCGCTCGGAATGTTCCTGTTCCGTCGCAAGTAAGCGTTTGACGCTTCTTTCACAGGCCGTCCGGTCCGCCGGACGGCCTTTTTTATTCTTTGCCGTTCCGTTTTGGTAGCCTTGCCCGTGGGAGGGCCAAACTTTCTCCATTCCCAACCGTACCCGCCGTCTGTGACGGTCACGGCTACGAGCCGTAGCTTTTCTCGGGAGGATGAGAGACAATTTTTCCCGTCCGCAATGTGGCAATTGTAGTTGTCTTGGATTATCCCACTATTTTGACGGAGAGCGGTAAACGCTTCCGCCTCACAAATCGGGAAAACCGGAAAGGTCAAACCATTGGATTTGATATTGAGCGGGATTCAGCCCCGCCCACCGGCTCAATTCATCCAAATCGCGTTGATAGGCATTGCCGGGCAGGGTGGGGACCACAGCGACCCATTCCCATCCCTGCGGACCGTTCAAGACGAAGCCGCTGTAATGTCCGCTGTCGCCGGGCTGCGCCATGGAATGGCCGGCACTGCGCGTGCTGCCCACGTATCCGTGTTGGCACCGCCCCATCAGCGGCCAAGTCCAAACATCTTGTCCACGTGTTTTGGCGTTGAATTCATTCCAATCCATCACCCGCACCGGCTCGATGCTGGCCGGCAGGTCTTCGTTGAACAGGTAAATCGAGTAATCGAAACGGACATTGTTGGTCGTGTGCAATCGGGTGATCCGGGCGGCGATGGTGCGGGCGATGATTTGGTTGTTGGCGGTAACGAAAAACATCCGGCGTCCGCTGTAATCCGTGGACAAGGCGGAGGGTTTGCCGGCGCAATGTCCACACGCGAGCGCGTGCCGGCGGGTGACCAGCGTGGCCGGCGCCTGCATATCCAGATAATTCGGCGCCCACGGACTGAACGCGCCGCTGGACCAGCCGGTGACGCCGCGCACGCCGGCGACGAAGGATTGAGGATTACGCACCGCCCGTCCACCGTGAATCGGCCAGCCCGGAGTGGCGGTCCGTTCAGACATGAGCCGTGGCGACCGGCCATTGGTGAGCCGTACGAAATTCGTCCAGATCATTTCCGGCAAGGTCAACGCCACACTTGGCGCGGACGGCAACGCCGCCGCTTGGATGGGAAAAGTGGGGGCCGGGCTCACCGATGGGGCCTTGTCCAAGCGTGGTGGTTCATTTTGTGCGGTAATTGGCGGTCCGGCAACTGCGGCTTTTTGGGGTGCGCAGGAGGAGGTTGCCGCAGCGAGCAATCCGGCCAAAAGGCCAATCAAATGAGGCCGCAAACCACAAGGGAGATCACCGGAGAGAATGGCATTCCAGCGGGGGCGGATATTTTTGCAAGCGGGCGTTTCGCCTTTGTCCGCCATACCCCAGGTGCCGTCGTTGAGGGGGCAAATCGCCCAGTGAATGAAGGATGAAACAGTCTTCGGCATCATACGTGAACCGTAAATGGAGGTCTCCCAAGAGTAAAGCCAATCGGGAATGCGGCGAGGGAAAGATTGGGGATATCGTGCTCCCCCCCAGTGGAACGGGCGACCCGCCCGTTCCGTCCGGCCACTGGCCGGACGGATGTAATCTCTTTCCTCTACCGTCGTCGGGAAGTCTGCCGTGAACTGTCAAGGCACATGGTTGGCCTGGGCGACAGGTTGTCGCCCAGCACGGCCAAGTTGGCCGTTCCACCGGGACCCAAAGAAGTTGGAGGGCGAGAGCTGAAATCGAAAATCATCCAAGCCCCGTCAGGGGCGGCATCGTCCGATCCCGCAACCCGATTGCTGTGCCATTCAACCTTCGCTTCGATAAAAAAGAAAAGAGGATGCCGCCCCTACGGGGCTCGAAAGAAACATGGCCTGCGGTGGCTACACAGATGCCGCGCCTCCGGCGCTCCACGAGCCGCAGTGGAAGTGGAATTTACCGTAAGGAGCGCAACCGTCTCGGTTGTTGCACCCGGTTACAGTGGAACGGGCGACTCGTCCGTTCCGTCCGGCCACTGGCCGGACGGGTGTAGTCTTTTTCCTCTACCGCCGCCGGGAAATCTGCCGTGAACTATCAAGACGCATAGTCTGCCTGGGCGGCAAGTTGCCGCCCAGTACGGCCAAGTTGGCCGTTCCACCGGGACCCAAAGAAGTTGGAGGTCGAGGGCCGAAAGTCGTAGATCATCCAAGCCCCGTCAGGGGCGGCATCTCTGTAGAAACAAACCCAAACAATTTTTCAGCTCCGTCAGGAGCGGCATCGTCCGGCCCCCAACAAAATGGCCATTCCATTCAGCCTTCGCGATAGGAAAGGAGAGAAGATGCCGCGCCTACGGCGCTTCGGATGGGTGTGTGTGGTTTATCGCTGCTACACAAAAGAACTATCTCACAAATACTTTCATCCGCAGATTGCACCGATTCACACCGATGGGGCACCGGAAAAAATCTGGAAAATCTGCGTCATCTGCGGATTCGTTTTTCAGGCTTCTACCGGCGGCACGGGTTCGGCTTGGATGATGCGCTCGTCGTAGCTCGGGGCGATTTGCTGGCCGGGTTGGACGATCAGGAAATCCTTTTCCGACCAATCGCCGTCCAACCATCGCTGCAACAAACCGAGGTTGCCGATCATGGTTTCAAATTGCCAGCCACGGTCGGCGCAGATGCGTTCCACCTGCGCGCGAAGATTCAGCGGCTGGGTGAAATCGAAATCAATCAACACGCCGTGCGAGTAATGACCGGCCCAATCGGCCATCGCTTCCAACAGGTATTTGGCTTTTTGCTCGCCGTATTTGGCGACCCAATGTTCGTAGGCGGCCTGGGCGTTGTTGTTCCCCGCCGGCAGCAGGCTGCCGGTCTGCCCCGGCGACAACCCCCGGCGGCGCGCGCATTCCAGCCAGCCGGAGGTGTAATAGTAGGTGCCGGGCCGCTCCGCAAAGCACTGTTGGTAACGCTCCTTCGAGCCGAGAAAAAAGGTGATGCAATCGTGCGCCCGAGGCACCACCAGCGGCAGATGTCGGGCCCGCAACCCCTTCAGAATGCTGCCGCACAAGCCGTATCCCACCAGAATGGCCTCGTATTTGCCGTCCGGCACCGCGTCAATCCGCTTTTGAATCTCCCCGCGGCCGCGCTGTGGCACGTCGTGATGTCCCTGGGTGAGAAATTCCAGATCGTAGAGATGCGGCGACCGCGCGGCCAGATGACAGATTTCGCGGAACGCAATTTCGCAGGCGATAACCTTGAGTAATCGGGAAGGGTTGGCAGAGGCGCTCATGACGGGCCGGGATTGAGCGGTTGCCGGGTCACCGGAGACGCGGACGCAAAACCAGATGACGGTATTCCATGTTGGTGTGATCGCCTTGCAGATAAATCGGCCCGGGCCGGATTACATCGGACCACAACGCGCCGCCCGTGCAGCCGGCGAGGGGTTGGTTATCAATGATGTTGACGCCGTTGAGCACGACGGTGACGTGGCGATCCACGAGGGTGATTGCCAACGTCTGCCATTCCCCGGCGGGTTTTTCGGCGGCCACGCGCGGGGTGATGCGACTGTAAATGGCGCCCAAGTGATGGGCATCCACCGGTTTGCCGTAGCTATCCGATACCTGGACCTCGTAGATGCCGCGCAGGTAGATGCCGCTGTTGCCGTTCGGCGGCATCCGCACCTCCAGCCGCAGGTTGAAGTCTTCAAACTCGGCGTCGGTCCGTAAATTGCCGTACCGCTTGCGGGGTTTGCCTTCCTCCTGCCGGGTGTCATTCACCAACAACCCATCGCGGGCGTGCCAACCATTGTCGGCCTGGGGATCCGTGAGCCGCCACCCCGTCAGATCCTTGCCGTTGAACAGCGTGATGGGCGCGCCGAATTTTACCTGGCGGAGATCGGGCGCCGGCGGCAAAGGCGGCTGGCGACGACCCGTGAAAGTGGCGACCTCTTCGCCGCCTTGGGGCCGTTGCTTGACGGTGGTCAATTCCAATGCCTCGCCTTGGGCGGTGGCAGTGATGGTTTCTTTGAGTTGAATTTTGACGGTTTTACCCGCGGCATCCTTCCGTTCCACCGTGTGGAGACGCGTGACCTTGAGTTGCCCATTTTCGATTGACGCCGCTTCCGCCGGCAGCACACTGCCGCCGCCCCAGAGCACGTGGGCGCGGAGTTGCCCGTTCTGTTCCTCGACCCCCAGCCAGCCCGCGCGACCATCGGGCAGGGTTAAAGCCCACGCCCCGGTCCAGGGATTGGCGGCGGTGGCGAGGCTGGCGGTAAGGAGATAAAAACAGACGGCCGTCCCGCCGCGCATAAGGAGCGAAATCGTGGATTTCATTATGCGCGTGTTATGGCGTTTGACGGGAAACGAAACAAGCGAAAAAACCAGAGCAACAAAGAGGAGGCTGCGGTCGGGCAGGGGAATCCTGGTCGGCCAACCGTGTTTACCAATGATGGTTTGGCGGGTTTGGTGTCGTTGCCTTTCGGCGAAAAGCGCGCCCAACAAAACAGGCGGGCCGTGACAGCCCGCCTGTGAGGAAAGCGATTATTGGCCGATGCCAGGTTAACGTCGGTTACCGCCGCGCCGATGGCCCCGGCCGCGTTCGCGACGTTGTGGGCGTTCACGCCGCTCGTGGTTGGGTTCATCCGGGCGATCCTCGCGGGAAGCTTCGTTTTCCGGTGGAGAGTCCGCCGGGGCGTCCGCCGTTTCAGACGGCGCCGGTTCGCCGCTCATTCCAGCGTCGCGTTCAGCCATGGCGGCCTTCCGGGAGAGGCGCACCCGGCCTTTTTCATCCACGCCCAGGCACTTGACCCAAATCTCGTCGCCGAGCTTGACGATGTCCTCGGTTTTCTTGACGCGGAAATTGGCCAGTTCGCTGATGTGAACGAGGCCGTCCTTGCCGGGCAGGAATTCCACAAACGCCCCGAATTCCTTGATCGTCACGACCTTGCCCCGGTAAACCTTGCCGATCTCCGCTTCGGCGGTCATTCCGGTGATGGCTTCCTTGGCAATCTGCATGCCTTCTTCGGAAACCGAGAAGATGTTCACCGTGCCATCGTCTTCAATGTCAATTTCACAGCCGGATTCCTCGACGATCCGTTTGATATTCTTGCCGCCCGGACCGATCAAAGCCCCGATCTTATCGGGATCAATCTTCAGAGAGACAATGCGCGGGGCGTATTTGCTGAGTTCGGGCCGCGGCGCCGCGAGGGTCTTGGCCATCTCGCCCAGAATGGCCAGACGCGCCACACGGGCCTTCTCAATCGCCTCGACCATCAGCCGGGGCGGCAGGCCCCGCAGCTTGAGGTCGAGCTGGAAACCGGTGATGCCTTTTTCCGTGCCGGCGATCTTGCAGTCCATGTCGCAGAAGTGATCTTCCGCGCCGAGGATGTCGGTGAGCAGTTGGTAACGCGCGATTTCCCGGGCGTCGTTGTATTCGGTGCAGATGCCGATGCTGATGCCGGCCACGGCGGCTTTGAGCGGGATGCCGGCGTCCATGAGCGCGAGCGAACCGCCGCACACGGTGGCCATGCTGGTACTGCCGTTGGATTCCATGATCTCGCTGGTGACGCGGATCGAGTACGGATAATTCTCGGCGGGCACCATCGGTTCCAGCGACCGTTCCGCAAGGGCGCCGTGCCCGATTTCGCGCCGGCCCGGGCCCATGATCCGCCCGGTTTCACCGACGGAAAAATTCGGGAAATTGTAATGCAGGATGAATTTCTTCTCGGTGTCGCCGCCGGTGTACGAATCGAACTCCTGCGCGTCCTGACCAGTGCCGAGCGTGGCCAGCACCATGGCCTGGGTTTCGCCGCGAGTGAACAAGGCCGACCCGTGCGCCCGCGGGAGAATCCCGACTTCCGCGCTGATCGGGCGGACGTCATCGAACGCGCGTCCGTCCAGCCGTTTCCCCTGATTCAAAATCAGGCCGCGGACAGCCTCCTTTTGAAGAGTGTTCTGGGCGTCCTTGATGACGAACTCGGTGACTTTTTCCGCGCCGAATTTTTCGACGAGCTTCGCGCCGACCTCCTCGAAAATCGCGTTGATCGCAGCTTCCCGGGCCAGCTTGCCGGGCGTACTGGTCAGCACGGTGGCAATGCGGTCGCCGGCCAGGGTTTTGGCTTCATTCAAGATGTCCTCGGGGACGATGTTTAAGGCGATCTGCCGCTTCGGTTTACCCGCTTGGGCGGCGAGGGTTTTCTGGGCTGCGATGATCGGTTGCACGGCTTGTAGGCCGAATTCCAGTGCGGCATTGAAATCGGCTTCGGAGATTTCCTTGGCCGAGCCTTCAAACATGACGATCTCGGTTTCGCTGCCCACGAAGACGAGGTCCAGATCGCTGTCCTTCAATTCGCTGTGCGTGGGGTTGACGATGAATTGGCCCGCGATCCGGCCGACGCGCACGGCGCCGAGCGGTCCGGCCCACGGAATATCACTGACCATCAACGCGGCGGACGCGCCGTTGATGCTGAGGATGTCCGGGTCATTCTCGCCGTCGGCGCTGAGCACGATGGTTTGGACCTGGACTTCGTTGTACCAGCCTTTGGGGAAGAGCGGACGGATCGGGCGATCCGTCATGCGCATGGTGAGGATTTCCTTTTCGGTGGGGCGCCCTTCGCGCTTGAAGTAGCCGCCCGGGAATTTGCCCGCCGCAGCGGCTTTCTCCCGGTAATCCACGGTCAAGGGAAAGAAATCCTGGCCTTCCCGGGGCTTGGCGGCGGCCACGGCGGCCACAATGACCACGGTTTCGCCGAGCTGAACCGTGACGGCGCCGTCCGCCTGTTTGGCGAGCTTGCCGGTTTCGATGATGAGTTGTCGTTCGCCGGAACCGGCGGTGACTTGGGTCTGCATGATTTAGTTCTCCCTCCGTTGCTGCCGAGAAACTTCAGTGAATCCCGAAAAGCGTTCGGGACTGAATGAAATTGCCCGCAGCAACGGAGTATTTTTCCTACGCGATGGGGGTTGAAACGTGTTTCCGATCCGTTCGCGTTCCCCGGAACGAAAACAAAAAGGGCGCCGGCGCCGCCGCAGCGTCGCCCGGGCCCCGCGAAAATCTATTTGCGAAGCTTCAGCTTCTTGGTCACAGCTTGGTAACGTTTCCGGTCCGTTTGTTGCAGATACGCCAGCAATTGCCGGCGTTGGCTGACCATCATCAGCAGTCCGCGGCGCGAACTATGGTCTTTCTTGTTGGTTTGCAGATGGTTGCTCAGATGGTTGATCCGCTGCGTCAGCAACGCAATCTGCACGTCGGCGGACCCGGTGTCCCGCTCGTGAAGCTTAAATTCTTCAATCGTCTTCTGCTTGGCTTCCATACTTCTTTTATTTCTCGGAGCGAGAAGTTAGGGGGGAACAGCGGCGGTGTAAAGGGATTTCGCAGGATTTCGCTGAGCGGTGGAGCGGATGCATCCGTAGAAGCCGTAACCGCGCTTCGGAGAAAGGGCGTCCAAACCCGCCTTTCTGCCGGTTTGCTGACAGGGGATGGCGACCAAGAGCCTCCGCCGCCGCGCGCCGCTTCGCCTTCGTTTCAGGTGACGAATTCCAGTTCCTGACGATGCGGTAATAAACCGCGTTCGTAGCCCAGTCCCAAAAAGCGCCGGATGGATTCGCGCCCGCGCTCCCCGCAATCGAGCGTCAACTGGTTCACATACATCCCCACAAACCGATCCGCGAGGTCGAGTTCCATGTCGCGGGCGAACTGGAGCGCGTAAGGGACCGCTTCGGCGCGGTGATCCAAGCCGTATCGGATGCTCGCGGTCAGAAGATCGGAGATCTGTTTGCGAACGGCGGGCGCGTGGCGTTTATGGATGACGTTTCCGCCCAGCGGCAAAGGCAGCCCGTCCTGCGTCTCGCCCCACCAGACGCCCAGATCCACGCAAACCTCCAAGCCCTCGCGGGCGTAGGTGAGCTGGCCTTCGTGGATGATCAAACCCACTTCGGCGCGGCCCTGGTGCACCGCTTGGAAAATTTGATCGAACGGGACAACCTCGTAATGCAGCTCCTGGGCGGGGCAACCCAACCAAAATTGCAGCGCCAGAAACGCGCTGGTCATGGTGCCCGGTACGGCGATTTTAGCTTGGCGAATTTGCGCTGGGGTAAGCGCCCGCTTCGCCACCAGCATCGGGCCGTAGCCGTCGCCCATGCTGGCCCCGCTGGGCAGTAGCGCGTATTTGTCCGACACGTAGGCGTAGGCGTGAATGCTGATCGCCGAAATATCGAGTTCGCCGCGGGTGGCGCGCTCGTTCAGCGTTTGGATGTCCTGGAGAATATGCTCAAACCGGAAGCCGTGCATGGGAATCAGCTCCTTGGCGAGGGCATAAAACATGAAGGCATCGTCCGGGTCGGGCGAATGGCCGAGAGTGAGCGCGCGTTCGTGCATGATAGAGCGCATTGTCCCGCAGCCGCACGGCGGTGTCGAACAAAAACCGGAGAAAGGCCGGAGTCGGTCAGGGATTCGCCGTGGACGTCCCAGTGGGCGAAGGCGACGGTTCCGTTTTGTCGCGCGCGGTTTTCTCGTGATGTTTTTTGATGCGCAGCGTTTCTTCCTTCTCGAATTCCTGTTCGGCGCGGCTGATGCCCGGCAGGCGGGCGCGTTCCTGGACCGCCAAGGCCGAGGCCAGTTCCGGGGTACGCAACACGATGGGCCGCATCAACACCATCAACTCGCTGCGGTCATTCTGGCTGCTGTTGCTGCGGAACAACGCGCCTAGCAAGGGAATGTCTTTCAGGAGCGGGACGCCGGCATGCGATTTGGTGCCGAACGACCGGATGTAACCGCCGAGAATGATGCTTTCGCCGTCGCGCACCGCGATTTCGGCGGTCAGGGTGCGGCTCTTGGTCTTGGGCACTTTGCCTACGTTTTCGATTTCCACGTCTTCGCCCAATTCCTCGATGGCCTGGTCAATTTGCATCAACACCAATCCATCCGGGTTGATGAAGGGCGTGACGTTCAACTGAATGCCCACGCGCAGTTGCTGGTATTGCGCGCTGGGACCGCCGCCCCAACCGCCGTAGTAGGTGCCGGTGATGTAGGGCACGGTTTCGCCGACAAAGAACGAGGCCGGCGTGGCGTGCGAGGTCTGAATGCGCGGTTTCTGGATCACCCGCACCGCGCCGTCGCTCGCCGCCGCTTCCAGGTTGATGAAGAAATCCCGGTCCACGTTCAGGAAATACCGCAGGCCCTGGCCGAGCAGTTGTTCCGAGGGATTGTTGGTGCCGCCGCCAAAGTTGAAAAACTTGGCGTGGTTGGCCGAGCCGGCGCCCAGGACGCCGCCGCCCAAATCCCGGGTGGTCTGCGCCGCCGAGATGCCCAGATTCCACCGGTTATTCAGCGAGACATCCAGGATGGTGGTTTCGATCAACACCTGCGCCAATACCACGTCCAGCTTGGAAATCACGTCCTTGATCATTTCCATGTCCTGTCGCATGGCGAAAACCAGCAGCGAGTTCGACCGCTCGTCCGCGATGATCTTGTTTTGGCCGATGATTTCCATGTCGCCAGAGGTCGAGGCGCGCCGGATGATCTGTTGCAACCGATCGCTGAAGCTGGATTGTCCCGCGGCGGTGGCGGGCTGGCCGGGTTGCTGCATGCCCAACGCCGTGGTGCCGGGCTGGCCGGGCAGACCGGTGCCGGGGCGGGCGCCCGGGGTGGTCGAGCGGCCGCCGGACGGGCGGGTGCCCACGCTGGTGCCGCCGCCGCCGCTGCTCAGGCTGTTCAACGCGTTGGCGATGTCCGTTGCGATGGCATATTTGATCGGAATGACTTCCGAGATGAATTCCGAGGGGACCGTTACGTCAACTTCCTCGATCAATTCCAGCATCCGCTTGACGTTCTCGGTGTAGTCGCGCAGGACCAAAATCTGGCTGCTGTCAATCGGCAGGATGCTGTTCGGCACCTTGGCAAACGGGGTGAGCACTTGCACCAGTTCGCTGGGGCGCGCGTATTTCAATTGGGTGATGTGGGTCACATAAGACCCCAGTTCGGGCAGGGCCTCGGCCTCCAGCCGTTGGATCGGCGCGCCTTCCTGGTTGGCTTGCGCGGTGGGGACGGCTTTGGCGAATTTTTCGCCCATGGGAATGAGGGACACCCCGTTCATGGCCAGAACGCTTTCCAGCGCCTGAACGACTTCGGCGCGGGTCAACGGCGTTTCCGTGCGCAACAGGATGGGCGGGCTCTGCAGGTTGGCCGGACGTAAAATGGTGCGTCCCACCAGCTTGGCGTAGTAATCCAATACCTGGTTCAAATCCGCGCCTCCCGAGCCGACCCAGTCAATGGTGCCGGCGGGAATTAATTCCTCCTGGGCTGGTGCCGGCTTGGCCGTGGCGACGGGAGTGCCCAGCGCGGTGGGCGCACCCGGGGCGCCCGGGGCTTCCGGCGTGGCTGGCGCGCCCGGTGTGGCCGGCGCGCCGGGGGCCGCGGGCGCGGTCGGCGCGGGGAGCGACAAGTTGCTACTCTGATTCGCGGCGTCGGGGGTAACGACCACGTTGGTGCCCCGGGCGGGGCGTTCGCGCATGGCTTCGCGCCGGGCGCGGGGATCCGATGGAGCGCCCGACGGAGGGAACGACGGCGGGGCCGGCTGAGCCAGCGCGGTCAGCGTCAGGCCGCATGCGAGTAAAAATGGACAGATGGTTTTCACGATCGTTTGTCAGTTGACTTGGCAGCGGGTGTTCCCGGTGGAGGGCCGGCGGGCGGCGACTTTCCCGCAGGCGCCGGCGGGCGGCCACCGGTGGTCGGCGGCGGATTGGTTGCCGGCGCCGGTTTCGCCGCTTTGCCGGGAGCGGGTTGGATTGCCTTGGCGGATTTCTCCGCAGGTTTAGCCTCCGTTTTGGCGGTTTGGGCGGCCGCCCGCGGGATGGTCCGCGCGGGGGGCCGACGTTGGAAACTCGCCACCAATTTGATGTTGCCGTTGAGTCGTTGCCGCGGCGGGTCCGGTCGCAACGACAGGTCGCGCACGCGCACCATCGAGGCGCTGGTGCCCAGCTTGAAAAGAAAATCCACCAAGGGTTGTTCCTCGCAAATCACGGTAATCGTCTGTTGTTGTTCGAGGAAAAACGGATCATTGGTGCGGGTGGTCTGGCGGGAGGTGCCGCTGATGTTCACCCCGCTCTGCGCGGCCTGCATTTGGACGAGGCGCAGAAATTCAGTCTTTTGATCTTCTTCCGGCACCGGTTCGGCTTCGGCTTCCATCGCCTTGACCCGCGATTCGGTTTCCGGCTTCTGGCGGATTTCCTCCTGAAAGGTGGTCTGCTTTTTGCGCGCCGTTTTGAGGGCTTCCTTGGCCTTCTCGTAATCGTCAAAGTGCGGCCAGACAAACACGATGTTGAGCACAATGAACACGACGGCGCCCACGCCCACCACCAGCCGGCGTTCAAAGGGCCGCAGGTTCAACCGGTCAAAGGTGCTGCTCATTTCGTCTTCTCCTCCGCCCGGTTGAGTTCAAGGCTGAAGCTCCATGTCACCGTCGCCGCGCCGGGATTCTGCCGTTGGGTGAAGGCGTCGCCCTTGAGCGGATCAAACATCGGCTGGCCGCGCACCTGTGCCTTACGCAACGCGCTGCTGAATTCAATCACGGCCATGACCTGGTCGGCGGGCACGTTGCCGTTGAGGGCCAGCTTGCGGCCGTCGGCGAAATCGAGGCCCTGCAACGTGGCGCCTTCCGGGAGGAGCTCCGCTACCAGCCGCCAGCAGTCCAGCGCGGCGTATTTCAATTCCTGCCGTTCCTTGAGCACCTCGTACCGCGCCTTGAGCTGGAGCGCGTTGGTGTAGCTCCGGCTCAAGTCCGTCACCTTCTGCTCCACAGCGTTCTTTTGAAACACCACCACGCCCAGCATGGCGAAATAAATCAACACCCCGAGACAATAGACCGCGCCCACGGCCAGCAGGCTGCGGATCCACAGGCGATCCACGAATTGCTGCTGGTAACGCTTGGCATACTCCGGCGGAAGCAGGCCGGGCAGATCGCCCGCGCGCGCCGCGCGATGGGCGGTGCGCGCCGCCAGGTCCGTGGCGGAGGGCGGCGGAATGACCCGCACCGGCGCCTCCACCGCGGCGCGCAGGGCGGATTCCCACGGCCCGGCGCTGGCTTCCCCGGCCACGAGGTGCCACGCGGGCGGCGCGGTGAGCCAGCCATCAAGTTCACCAGCCCAGGCCGCCTGGGTGAGTTGTTGCCGGAGTTGCGGCACGCGGGTTTCGCCGGGGGGCAGGTGCAGCAGGCTGAGATTCCGCAAAATGCCGCCGGTCCACCACGCGACCAAAGCCGTGTCCGGCGGGCCGCCGTCGCTCACATGCACGTAGGCGCCGTCCTCACGGATGGGGATGGCCTCCAGTTCATCCAGCAGGCTTAACTCCAGGCGGTCGGCCAGAAAACCCTGCCCTTCGAGCGTGCCCAGGAAATCCTCCACCACGTCGCGCGCCACAATCACCACGATGAGGGTTTGCTGGTGGTCGCGAATTTCCGGCAAGGCATGCACCGTCCAGGCGATTTGCGTCACCGGAACAGGCGACAATCGTTCCAACTGCAGCTCCACCATCGCCCGGGTTTCCTCCGGGCTGGCCTCCGGGAATTGCGCCACCCGCAGGAACACCTGCCCGGGCGGCAGCCAGGCCACGTTCAGCTTGCGTTGAAACAGCGTGCGCCAGTCCTTGAAAACCCATTGCGTCGGCAGGGCCTGGTTGGCGGGCACCGTTTGCGTGCGGTCCAGTTTGAACCCGCCGCCCTTGGCCGCAAACTGCCAGAGTTGCCGCGCCTCGGTCCCGGCGCTCAACACGTTACAAGAATGCCAGCGGATCTTTTTCACGGGTTGAGCGGGAACGCGCCTTTTGGCCCCTCGGTCAGGGCGTCAAGATGTTCTTCAATCTGGGTGACCCGCAGCACTTCCTCGATGGTCGTGACGCCGTTTTTGACCTTGGTCCAGCCGTCCACGCGCAGGGTGCGCATGCCGTTTTCGATGGCCTTCTGGGCGATGGTCGAGGCGGGCGCGCGGTTCATGATCAACGGGCGCAGGGATTCGTTGACAATGAGGAGTTCGTAAATGCCGGTGCGGCCCTGGTAACCCAGTTGGCGGCATTCCTCGCAGCCGGCGCCGTGCCAGAACCGCGCGGTGTCAATTTCCGCCGCCGGAAAACCGACGCGCTTGAGGTAATCGCGTTCGACCCGTTGTTCGCATTTGCAGATCGGGCAGATGGTGCGCACCAACCGTTGCGCCATGAGGGCCTCGACCGAGGACGCCACCAAGAACGGCTCGATGCCCATGTCAATCAAGCGCGTGAACGCGCTCGGCGCGTCGTTGGTGTGGAGCGTGCTGAAGACCAGGTGGCCGGTGAGCGCCGCGCGAATGGCGATCTCCGCGGTTTCCAGGTCGCGGATTTCGCCCACCATCACCACGTTCGGGTCCTGGCGCAGGATGTGGCGCAGGCCCATGGCGAAGGTCAGCCCAATCTCCGGGCGCACGGCGATCTGGTTGATGCCCTTTAACTCGTATTCCACCGGCTCTTCAATGGTGATGATGCGTTTGTGGACCGAGTTGATCGAACTGAGAAAGGCGTAGAGCGACGTGGATTTGCCCGAACCGGTCGGGCCGGTGACGAGAAAGATGCCGTGCGGTTTGACGATGATCTCCCGGATGGCCGCCTCTTCGTGGGGCAGGAAGCCCAGCTTGTCCAGGCTGAGAAAAATTTTGCCGCGCGTGAGCAGGCGCAGGGAAACACTCTCACCGTACACCGTGGGCACGGTGGAGACGCGGATGTCAATCTCCTCGCCTTTGATGCGGACGTTGATGCGGCCGTCCTGGGGCAGGCGTTTTTCCGAAATGTTCATCCCGGACATGACCTTGATGCGCGAGATGATGGCCGACTGGTAGCGTTTCAACTGCGGCGGCATCGGAATCTGGTGCAGGATGCCGTCAATGCGATTGCGGATGCGCAACTCGTCCTCGGCGGGCTCGAAATGAATGTCCGTGGCGCGATTGAGGTAGGCCTCCCAGATGATCTGGTTGACGAACTTGATGACGCTGGCCTCCTGGTCGCCCTCGGTGATTTCCTTGTCCGCGCCGACGAGCAATTCGAGCGGCTCGTCCTCGGCGATTTCATCGAGCGTTTCCGCGCCCACGCCGTAGTATTTTTTGAGCGCCTTTTCGATCTCGGCACGCGGCGCGAGGGCGAAATGCACCGGCCCTTTGGCGTCGAAACGCACGGCGTTGAGCATCGCGTTGTCGAATGGGTTGCTGATGGCCACCTGCACCGCGCCGTTGTCCAGGGCGGTGGGGATGACGGCGTATTGGAAGGCGACCTTGGTGGAAATCTTTTTCTGGGCCTCGGGGGCGACCGCCAGCTTGGCCAATTCCAAGTAGGGCCAGCCGAGCGCCTCGGCCAGGCGCTGGAGGAAGACATCCTCGGCCAGGCCGCACTCGCGGCAGATGAACGCCAGTTGGGGCTCCGACGAGCCGCTTTCCGCGGCCACCCGCCAGGCCCGACTCCATTCATCCAGTTGTTCCGGCGTCACGTTCAGGACGCGCGCCAGAAAGCTCTTCAAAGAGGCAAACGCCATTCGTAGGTTCCTATCAGCTATTGCAACAGTGGAAAAGCCGGAAAGTTGCGCCGGACACCAAAGAAGTCGGTCCCTGTGCCGGCCCGTAGGCGAAGCGACGCTCCGCCGGGGCGGCCCGGCTGCGGTGGGCGCGGGAGGAGGCGGTGCGGAACAGGCCGCCGGGATCTTCCCATTAGCGGAGGGAAACGGGCTTGGCTTGGGCTGACGCCGTTTTGTGCCTCGCATTTTTCCTTGCCTTAAACGGGGGAATAACTGAACTTGAGCCCAGACAACTGATTCCCTGTGTCAACATGAAAGCCTGTAGCCAAGCCAGGTTCTTCGTCGCCCGACCCACGGATAATGGGGTGTCGCCCCCGCGCCGTGGTTTTACCTTGATTGAATTGTTGGTGGTGATCGCCATTATCGCCATTCTCGCCGCGATGCTGTTGCCCGCGCTCGCTAAGGCGAAACAAAAGGCGCAGCAGATTTACTGTCTGAACAATGGCAAACAGATGATGATCTGCCTGCATCTGTACACAGGGGACTACCGCGACTTATTCCCGCCCAATGAGGATGATACATTGGCCCCGAAGGGACATGCCTGGGTCCGGGGTCACGCCGGGGCGCCCTCGGGGGCGGATCAATTCAATCCGGATATCTTGATGGATCCGGAGAGCGCGTTGTTGTGCCCCTACATCGGAAAAAACGTGAGCATTTACAAGTGTCCGGCGGATAAACGGGTGGGGTTGTACACCGGCAACAATCCGGCTGATTATAACAAACAAGTTCCCGCCGCCCGCAGTATTTCCATGAATCAAGCCGTCGGCACGGCGTGTGACGGTAAAGCCATGAACGGCCCGCATACCTTCAACACCCCGCCCACCCGGCCCGTCAGCGGGCCCTGGCTGGACGGCTCCCACGCCCATCTCTCCGGGCGGCCCTTCAAGACTTTCGGTAAAACCTCGGATTTTGTCGGCGCGGCGGCGCCGGCCAACATTTGGGTTTTCGTGGATGAAGATCCCTACAGCCTGAATGACGGGGCTTTTGGGTTTAACATGGCCTATCCGGAGTGGGTGGATTACGTGGCCACGTCCCACAATTACGGCGGGGGATTTGCCTTCGCGGATGGGCATTCGGAAGTCCATAAATGGCGGGATGGAAAAACGAAACCGGTCCTGCCGGTCACCCGGATCGGCTTGGACGCCAACAATCAAAACGACTGGCGCTGGATGGCCCAACGCACTTCCGCCCGTTGATTTTTTCCCCTTTGTTGACCGACGACAAAATTACCTGACACCGACAAATTCAACTCCCAAAAACACAACACATCATGAAAAACAAAATCCTGAGTACAATGACCGCTCTGGCGGTGCTGGGCGTGGCCTGCGTCCACGCGGACTTTGACCCGGTCCCGCTGAAACCGGAGAGTTTCACCGTGGACGTCATCGTGGAGGCGGCGGCGCCGCCGCCGTTGGGGGCTTACACCACCGCGACGATGGACGGCGGGACCAACAACAACTCGAATGTCTGGTTCGAGCAGGGCTACCTGCCGGGGCATTGGGGGCTGCTGGGGTTGCCCGCCGCCGGCAGTGAGTTTACCGCGCAGGACGACCCGAACCGGACGTATAAAATGGCGCCCAGTTATAGCGACGACAACGCGCTTTTCCTGAGCCTCAACGGGTCCCCGAGCGGCACCTTGACGGTGGCCGACCCCAAGGCGGGAATGGTCTTATCCGTGATAGGCAGCGTTGCGGGCGGCGCCACCACGATCGAGTACGTCGTCTACCATCAGGATGGCAGTTCGACGGCGGGCGAGGTCGAGGTACCGGATTGGTTCAACGTCAACGTCAACCGCGCGGTGACCACGGGCGGCCGGATCAACGTCGTGAATGGGCGATGCGACCAATTGGCCGCCAATAATCCGCACCTGTACTACGTGGACATCCCCCTGCTGAATAACACTTCCCCGGTGACGAAAGTGGATTTTACCACGACCCGGGACAGCAACATGGCTTTATTCGGCCTCAGTATTTCCAGCGATTACGCCACGTTCACCCCCTTGGACGTCACCGGGTTTAACCGGGACATGGTCGTGGAAGCCGGCGCGCCGGTCACGGGCGGTCTTTTCGACAAATGCAACGTCATCATGGACGATGGCGCGACGAATCTCACGGGGAACACATGGTATGAGATCGGCTTCAACAAAGCGGCGCCGACCACGGGGTTGCCGGCGGCCGGCACCGACATTTCCGGGGGCACCCCACTGCATACCTTCACCATGCCGGCCAGTTACGCCGTCAACAACTGTCTGTACCTGGGCCCCTATGAGGGGTACACCAGCGGCACGCTGACTCTGACCACCCCGGTCGCTTTGAATGGATTGTCTTTTCTGGGCGCGGCGGGGAATGGTTCGGTCAACGCCAGTGTCACCGTCCATTTTGCCGATGCTTCCGTCGAGTATTATACGCTGTCCATTGCCGATTGGTTTGGGAATGACGATTTTTACATTGCCCGGGGACGCTTCGTGCCCGCCAACTTGGCGTTTAACAACGTGAATGATAACAATCCCCGTCTGCATCTGAACGACATCACCCTGGCCAACACGAGCACGGCGGTTACGCGCGTGGATTTTGAATACACTTCCGGGGGCCGGGCGATGATTTTCGCCGTCGCCGGGCAGGCCACCAGCGGCGGGGAGTTCACGCCGCTGGCGTTCTCCGGCTTCAATGCGGACGGTGTGGTCGAAGCCGCGGCGGGGCGCTACCCCAATCCGCTGCTCACTCCGGTCACGGCCACCATGGACAGCGGCATCAACCTGACCGCGCCGCTCGGCGATCTGAATACCTGGTACGAGCAGGGCTATTATCGCAACCGTCCAGACACCGGCCTGCCGCCCGCGGGCGCCGTGCTGCAAAGTCAGGTCCAGCCGGATCACTACTACCAGATGCCGGCCAGTTACACCGCCAACAACGCGGCGTATGTGGATGCCGGTCTGCCCGAGGCCAACCTGACGATTGCCGAACCGGCGACGTATTCCGCGCTGTCTTTCCTGAGCGCCACCGCCAACGGAACGGTCACCAACCAGGCCATCATGCAATACGCCGATGGCACCTCCGAGACCAACACCTTTCTCTCCCGGGATTGGTTCAACAATACGCCGTATGCTTTCACCGCCAAAGGCCGGGTGGAGCTGGGCTCGCGCACGGTCAACAACGTGGGCTCGGATAACCCCCGCCTGTACGAAGCGCAATTTGTCCTCAAGAACACTGCCAGTCCGGTGACCAACATTGTGCTCCGTTATTTGAATCCTCTCAGCTCCAACGCCCGCATGTATGTCTTTGCGGTGAGCGCCACGGCCGGGGACGTGCCTCCGATCATCACTTCGGTTTCCGTCACCCCGTCGGCCGCGCTGGAGGGGGGCGAGGTGGTGTTTGCCGCGGTCATCTCCGGCGGCACCGAGCCCATCACCTATCAATGGCAAAAGTCTGTTGACGGCGCGTATGTGGATTTGGTGGATAGCGCCACCATTTCCGGCGCCACCACCGCAACCATGACGATCTCCGGGGTTACCCCCGCGGACGTGGGCGATTACCGGTTGGTTGCCAGCAATGTCATCGGCCCCGTCCCCAGCGGGGTGGTTTCCCTCCTCCGGGTGCTCTCCAATCTGCCGGACATCACCAGCCCGAAGGATTCCATCCACATCCTTACGGGCACCACCCCCGGGGCGGAAGGGGTGGAACATGCCATTGATAACCGGATTCAAAAGTACTTGAACTTCGGTGTCACCGGCAACAATCCGCCGTTTGTCGGCCCGGTCGGGTTTATCCTGCAACCCGCCATTGGCAACACCATCGTTTCGGCCCTGCGCTTTTACACGGCCAACGACGCGGAAGCGCGCGATCCGGCGGACTACGTCTTGGAAGGCTCCTTGGACGGGGTGGATTATTTCCCGATTGCCTCGGGCGCCTTGGCCTTGCCGGCCGGACGCAACACCGCCACCGGGGACGCAATAGATCCGTTTGCGCATTACTGTCAGGAGGTGCGTTTCGCCAATACCACCGGTTACAACTTCTACCGGTTGAGTTTCAACAACGTGAAAAACAACGCCGCGGCTGTCGCGATGCAGATCGGGGAAATCGAATTCCTCGGAGTGGTGAATCCCAACCCGCCGCCGCGGTTTACGCTGTCCCCCGTGAATGTGTCGGCCAACGAAGGCACGACCGCCACCTTCACCTCCCTGGCCACCGGCGCCGCGCCGCTGGCCTACCGATGGTATGAGGTCACCGGCGGTGATCCGGGCGTGTTGTTGGCGGGGCAAACCGGGCCGAATCTGGTCCTTCCCAACGTCACGGTGGCTCAAAACGGCAGCAGCTATCGCGTCGTGGCCTACAATCCCTACGGTGCGGTCACGAATCCCGCCCCGTCCCAGCCGGGCGTCCAGTTGACGGTTAATTCCGGGCCGGTTTACCTCAGCCCGGACGGCGATCTGCCGACGGAAACGGTGGGGTACGCCGGGCGCACGGTCCGCTTGTCGGTTGGCGCGGTGGGGACGGCGCCGACCTATCAATGGTGGTCCAATGGCGTGGCGCTGGTTGATGGAGGCCGGATTTCCGGCGCCACCAGCGACACCCTGGCCATCGCCAACGCGCAGCCGTCGGATGCGGCGAGTTATCACGTCGAAATCGCCAACGCGTACGGCGGCCCGATATCCAGCACGCCCACGGCCCTGGACATCGTGACCGTACCCACGTTCCACGGTGACGGTGTGGGGTGGCAGTTTGTCAATGCTGGCGGGGGCGGGTCGCACTTCCCCCTCCCGGACGTCATGCTGATGACTTGGGCGGCTTCCCAGCAACAGGCCGCTTGGTTGAGCATCCCCATGTATGTTGACGGGTTCCAAATCTCGTTCGTCTATCAAGACCTCGGGCCGGAGGGAGATGGCGCCGGCGGCGGCGCGGATGGCTTTGCCGTCGTGTTGCAAAACTCTCCCGCCGGACTCCAGGCGCTGGGCGGTGCCGGGGGCGATCTGGGGTATGCCGGGATTGATAACAGCGTTGCCCTGGCGTTCAACATCTATGCCAACAACAATGTGGGCATTGCGTTCTTCACCAACGGCGTCGTCAATCCGCCGTATGCACCCACACCTCCGGTGAACATTGCCGGTGGTCATCCCATCCAGGTCAATCTGGCCTACGATGGCGCCATCGCCACCGTGCATTTGCAGGACCTCACCACCGACCAGACGTTTGACGCCGCCTTGCCGGTGGGAAGCATCGCCTCCATCATCGGCACCAATGTGGCCTACGTCGGCATTACGGCCGCGACGGGCGGCATTGCGGCTCATCAACAGTTCAGCAACTTCCAATACGTGCCGCGTCCGGTGCTGGCCGCGGCTCCGGTGGACAGTGGCATTCTGTTGACCTGGCCCGCGGCGGTGGGCGGCTATGCGCCGGCGGTCAGTTCCAGCTTGATCTCCGGGCCTTGGACCGTCCTCACCGGGATGAACAACCAAACCAACGATCTGCATCACCGGGTCGTTGCGCCATCGGGGGACGGTCAATACTACCGCTTGGTCATGCCGTTGCCGTGAGGCATCGGCGGCCCGCGGGAATGAACATTCCTGATCGGGCGGCGCGAAGCTAAAAACATGAGGGCCGGGGTTTTCCCGGCCCTCTTTTTTGGGAAAGCTCCGGGCGCGCCGGCTGTTCGTTGACATCGCCGGTCTGGCTGGACATGCTGCGGCGTATGACAAAAAGCAATTGTCTGAGCCAACCCGCATTGTTCTCCGAACAACTTTACGCCCACTCCCTCCACCAGCCGTTGCTCTCTTCGCTTCTTGCGCGCGAGCGAAGAAGCCCGGGCGCGGAAAGAATGGGGACCGGGATTCAAAGCATGGAATCAGTTTCACGAAAATGCCTCTCCCTCCGCTTCATTGCGGTCCTCTGTGCCAGCTTGATTGGTGTTGCCCTGGGCGGGACGGCGGCGCCGGCTTCCGCTCCGAAACCCGCCGCCATCCCGGTGATTCTGGATGCGGACATTGGCGATGACATAGACGACACCTGGGCGTTGGGCCTGTTGTTGAAGTGTCCGGAATTGGATTTGAAGCTGGTGGTGGGCGACTTTGGCCGGGCCGAATACCGGGCGGCGTTGTTCGCCAAGCTGCTTGAACGCGCCGGGCGGACGGATGTGCCGGTGGGCGTGGGGCTGGACCTGCCCAGCACCGGCCCGGGGCGGCAGGCCGCGTGGTTGAAAGATTACGGTTTGAAACAATACCCGGGCGTGGTCCACCGGGATGGCGTGCAGGCGTTGATTGACACGATCATGCAATCGCCGCGTCCGGTGACGTTGATCTGCATCGGGCCGGTGCCGAATATCGCCGCCGCCTTGAAACGCGAGCCGGGCATTGCGCGGAAAGCGCGGTTCGTCGGCATGTACGGCAGCGTGCGCGTCGGGTACGGCGGCAGTGAAAAACCGGCCGCCGAGTGGAATGTGCGGTGCGATCCTCCCGCGTGCCAGGCGGTCTTTACCGCGCCGTGGGCGATGACCATCACACCGCTGGATACCTGCGGTTTGGTGGTGTTGAAGGGGGACAAGTATCGGCGCGTGCGGGATTCGCGCAATCCGGTGGCGGTGGACGTCATTGCCAACTACCGCGCCTGGGTGGCCAGCAACCCCCGGATGCCCGCCAACGAGGCGGACGAACGCAGCAGCACGCTCTTCGATACGGTGGCCATTTACCTCGCCCTCCAGCACGACTTCTGCGTGATGGAAAAACTCGGCATCCGGGTGACGGACGACGGCATGACGGTGATGGATCCGGAGGCAAAACGGATGGACGTTGCCACCGGGTGGAAGGATCTGAGCGGCTTCGAGGATTGGCTGGTGGAGCGGTTGACCCGCTGACCATGGCGCGTGGCCGGCCCCTGCCCAACGGGTATTCAGCCGGGCGTTGTCGTCGCCGGGCGATGGCGGTTTGATTGATTCGGCGCCGCGAACGTCCGCTCAGGCATCGGTCAAGCGGTCGCGGAGTTCCGGGGGGAACGGCAATAGGCCATGTAATAAAGCACCGGCACCGCCATGCGGCTGAGGAGCAGGGACGCGACTTCCCCGGCCATCAAGGAAATGGCCAGGCCTTGGAAAATTGGGTCCGCCAGAATCACCGCCGCACCGACCACAACGGCCATTGCCGTCAGCAGCATGGGCCGGAAACGCACCGCGCCGGCGTCCACCACCGCCTCGGCCAGCGGCATGCCTTCAGCCAGGCGCAGTTCAATGAAGTCCACCAGGATGATCGAATTACGCACCACAATGCCCGCGCCGGCCATGAAGCCGATCATCGAGGTCGCGGTGAAAAAGGCGCCCAACGCCCCGTGCGCGGGCAGGATGCCCACCAGTGAAAAGGGAATCGCCATCATGACAATCATCGGGGTGAGAAAGGAGCGGAACCAGCCCACCATCAGCACGTAGATGAGGACCAGACACGCGCCGAAGGCAAGGCCGAGATCGCGGAAGACCTCAATGGTGATGTGCCATTCACCATCCCATTTCATCGCCGGGCGTTGGCTGGTGAAAGGCAGGGTGGCGTTGTAAATCTTGAGGGGCGAACCGTCGCCGCCGAACGGCCGGGTGTCGAGCGCCCGCAACGCCTGGTTCATCCGGCGAATCGCATAGACGGGACTTTCGATCACGCCCGCCACGTCGCCAATGACGTAGGTCACCGGCATGAGGTTTTTATGGTAAATGCTTTTGTCCGCCAGCGTGTGTTCGATGGTGACAAGTTCGCGCAGAGGAATGAGCGGCGGTGCGCCGGTGGCGGCCCCGGGTTCAGGCAGGGCGTTGGCGTCGCCGGAGCGGACGCGCAGGGCCAGTAATTCCTCGGGACTGGTGCGCGCGTAACGGGGGAGTTCCAGCACCAAATTCACATCCTCCTTCTCGCGCGGTTGATGCACCAGATCCACGGACAAACCGCCCACCGCAATCTGGAGCGTCTGCGAAATGGTTTCCGCGCTGACGCCGTGGAGCGCCGCCTTTTCCTTGTCAATGACGAACCGGGCCTTGGGTTGGTCGGCCTCAATGTAGGCGTCCACGTCCACCACGCCTTCCGTGTCTTTGAAAATGGCGCGCACCGCCTCGGCCAGGCGCAGGCGCGCGTCCTCGGTGGGCCCGTAAATTTCCGCGACGAGGGTTTGCAACACCGGCGGTCCCGGTGGCACTTCGGCCACGGCGACGCGGGCGTTGAATTTATCGGCCACGGCGGCCACCGCCGGCCGCACGCGCTTGGCGATGTCGTGGCTTTGCGCCCGGCGCTGGTCCTTGGGCACGAGATTTACTTGGATGTCGGCCACGTGCGCCCCGCGGCGCATGAAGTAATTGCGCACGAGCCCGTTGAAATTGAACGGCGCGGCGGTGCCCACGTAAACCTGATAATCCGTGACCTCCGGCTCGGCGCGGAGGGTCGCGGCGATTTCATGCGCCGCTTGGGCGGTGCGTTCCAGCGAACTGCCTTCGGGCATGTTCAGGATGATCTGAAACTCGCTCTTGTTGTCGAAGGGCAGCATCTTGACCTTCACCCAGCCAACGCCCACCAGCGCCATCGCCACCAGCAACAGGATGGTGATGCCCGCCAGAAAAACGTGCCGCCAGCGGGGATGATCAATCAACGGTCCCATCAGCCGCCGGTACAGCCGGGTGAACGCGTCCTCCTCATGCTCCGAAAGGCGGTGCGGTTTGGCGGGTGCGGCGTCTTCGGCCGGGTCGGCGGGTTGCCGTTTCGTCAGCGACGCGTATTTCGTTCCCCAACGCAGGATGCGGATGCTGGCCCAGGGGGTGACGATGAAGGCGATGAGCAGCGACCAAAACATGGCCGCACTCGCGCCGATGGGAATCGGCCGCATGTACGGGCCCATCAAGCCGCCCACGAACGCCATCGGCACCACTGCGGCGATGACGGCGAACGTGGCCAGAATGGTTGGGTTGCCGACTTCGCCCACCGCCGCCACGGCGATGTCCGCCCACGGCCGGCCTTTGCTGGCGGGCAGGTGGAAGTGGCGCACAATGTTTTCAACCACCACAATGGCGTCATCCACGAGAATGCCGATGCTGAAGATGAGCGCGAACAGTGTGATGCGGTTGAGGGTGAAGCCGAGCAGGTAAAACACCAGCAGGGTCAACGCCAGGGTCGAAGGAATGGCCACCCCCACGATGCCCGATTCGCGCCAGCCGAGCGTCAACCAGAGCAACAGGGTGACGCCCACGACGGCGATGCCCATGTGCAGCAGGAGTTCGTTGGATTTTTCCGCCGCGGTTTCGCCGTAATGCCGGGTGATGCTGATGGCGACGTTCGCCGGGATGACCGTGCCCTGGAGCGTCTCCACTTTCCGCAGGACTTCGCGCGCCACGGCAATCGCGTTCGCGCCGGGGCGTTTGGCGATGGAAAGCGTGGCGGCGGGTTCTTCAATGAACCCGGCGGCGCCGGGGGGCGGCGCCTGCCGTTCGCTGACCCGCGCGCTGGCCGCCGCCGCGGCGCCGTAGCCAAAAAACACATACTGACTCGGTTCCTCCGCGCCGTCCCGCACCTCGGCCACTTCGCGCAGGTAAACCGGCTTGCCGCCGTACACGCCCACCACGACCTGCCCGACCTCCTCCGCTGTGCGCAGGAACGCGCCGGTTTCAATCAGCACCTCCCGGTTGTCGCTGGTCAGGCCGCCCGCGTGATATTGGCGGTTGGCTTGTTGCAGCATGGGAATCAGCCCCACCGGACTCAGGTTGCGCGACGCCAGTTTCACCGGATCCAAGAGCACGCGCACCTGCCGCCGCGCGCCGCCGATCACCATGGTTTCCGCCACGAGCGGCACCTGCTTGACTGCGTCGTCCACCTGGGCCACCAGCCGGCGCAAGGTCAGATGATCATACTCCGGACTGTGAAACGTGAGCGCGAGGATCGGCACGTCATCAATGGACTTCGGTTTGATGAGCGGTTGGGTGACCCCGTGGGGAATGCGGTCGAAGTTGGAGCGCAGTTGCTCGGTCAGTTTGACGAGGCTGTCGTCCGGATCGCTGCCCACCTCGTAACGCACGATGACCAGGCTTTGGCCCTCGCTGGAGGTCGAATAGACATATTCCACGCCGGGAATTTCCCAGAGCAGTTTCTCCATTGGCCGCGTGACGCGTTCTTCGATCTCTTTGGCGTTCGCGCCGGGCATGGCGACCATCACGTCAATCATCGGCACCTTGATCTGCGGCTCCTCCTCGCGCGGCAACCGGATGACGCCAAACGCACCCAGCAGCACCGAGGTGATGATCAACAGCGGCGTCAGCTTCGAGTCAATGAACGCCCGGGCCATCCGCCCGGCCAGTCCGGGCCCGGTATGAGGGGTGGGGGAATGAGGCGCGGCGCTCATGGGGTCTTTGCGGGCTTCGATTTTCCGATGGTGGATTTCATTGCACTTGCACCGGCTGGCCGTCTGTCAATTGGTCTCCGGCCTCCACCACCAGGGTTTCGCCGGGATTCAGTCCGGAAACAATTTCCACCTCGGTTTTGAGTTGCTTGCCGGTTTTCACCAGCCGCAACTGCGCCTTGCCGTCCACCACCACAAACGCAATTTCCATCTGACCGCGCACAATCACGGCGCGGGTCGGCACGCGAATCGCCCGGACCTCGGCCACTGGCACGGCCAGCCGGCCAAACTGTCCGCTGCGTAATCCCGCGTGCGGCGGGAGATCGAGAGTGACGGGAAACGTGCGGCTGTTGGGATCGGCGACCGGCGCAATTTCGCTGACCGTGCCTTCCAATTGGGCGTCAATCGCCGGCACGCGCACGGCCAGTTTGTCGCCCAAGGAAATCCGGTCCATCAACGCTTCCGGCACATCGGCCTCCAGCCGGAGGGTGCGCGGATCCTCCAATTCCACCAGCGGCCGGCCCGGCGCGGCCAGGTCGCCCACGTCCGCGCGTTTGCTGGTGATCACACCGTCAAACGGCGCCGCCACGCGGATGTAGCCAAGCAAGGTTTCCGCCTCCTGAACCGCCGCTTCGGCCACGCGCAATTGCGCGTCCGCGGCGTCAAACTCCGCCTGGGAAATTAATTTGTCTTGGAGCAGGATCTCCCGGCGTTTGAATTCGCGGCGCGCCTCTTCGCGCAACGCCTGAGCTTGATCGTGACGGGCCTGGATTTCGCGCGCGTCCAGTTGCACCAGCAACTCGCCGGCCTTCACCCGTTGGCCGGGCACCACCCGCATTTGTTCGATGCGCCCGCTGACCTTGGCTTCGATGACCGCCCGCAGCTTGGGACGGATGGTGCCCACCACGTCTTCGGTGGCGATACGGGGAAGGCTTTCCACCGGTTGCACGCGCACCGGGACGGCGGGCCCTTCGACCGCTTGGCCGCCGGGCGGTGGGTTGGGGCCGCAGCCGGCGAGTCCGGCGACCATCAACAACAACCCGCCACTGATCAACAAGTGTGTACTCCTCATAACATGAACTCCGCGTCCGGGGGATCATGCCCGGGATCGCGCGGGTTGCCAAGCGCGGGCTAGTGGCCGCCGCCGGAGATCGCGCCGGATTTCGAGGCGGGCGCCGCGCAGCACGAACCGCCCACGCCCAGTTTGCGCAGGATCGTTTCCAAGGGACACCGACGCGTGAAGGACGACTGCAGCAGGTTGGCTCCGACAAACGCGGTGAACCACAACCAGTGCGGGCTGTGATAGTGCGCCAGCAACAGGCTGACGAGAATAAACGTGCCGGCAAAGCGGCGAATGATCATTTCCATGAGTGTTGTTTCGTATGGATCGCGGCCGGCAGAAGGCCGCGGAGGTTTTGCGTGTTATGCAAGGCGGACGCCTTTGGCGACGCTCTGCCGCGCCGCCGCGCCGGACGGTTCAATGAAAACTGCTGGCCAGCAACGCGCCCATGACGGCGCCGTAAATGGAGCTGATGACCGGGTTGCTGGTCAGGGGACAGGTCCCCGTCGAGCAGCCCACGAACTTGTAGAATGCAAAGCCGAGGCCGCCGCCCAGTGCCGCACCCAAAAGAAGTCGCAGGATCATGGCGTGTGCTCCGGGTCAGGCGGCGACCGTGGTGATGAATTGCGGGGTGGCGGTCAGTGCGGTTGCCAGCCATTTCCGCAAGGTTTGGGGCGCGGCCAGGCCGACCATCTGATCCACCGGTTGGCCATTGCGGAACAGCAACAGCGCGGGCACTCCGGTGATTTGGTAATCCTCCGCGAGCGTGGGCGCGTGATCCACATTCACCTTGGCGAATTTTATCCGCCCGGCAAACTCCGCCGCCAGTTGATCCAGCAGGGGCGCGAGCATTCGACAGGGCCCACACCAGGGCGCGTAAAAATCCACAAGCACCAAGCCGGGCGCCTGCCGCACTTCGGTCTCAAATCCGGTTTCCGTCAGTTCAACCACGTTTTTCATGTTTTGACTCATTCGTTACGGTGCTGTTTGAGCCGGCAAGCGCGGAAAGGTTACAGAAAATACGCACCGCCCAGGCGCGGACCGATTGCCGGCGAGACTTTTCTGGGAAAGCCGGTTCGTTCCGGACAACGGGCCGCCCAGCTTGATCCCCGCCAATTTTTTCCGTGCAGTCCCGGCGTTCCCGGTTAGCATTTCGGATATGTCCGACGCTTACGCGCAACTGCTTGACGCCACCATCCGCCACTTGGAAACCCTCCAGGCGCGCGGCGTTCATTTTGTGCCGGTGACGCGCGAGGTGTTGACAGCCTTGAATCAGCCCCGCGAAGTCCGCACTCCCCCCGCGCGCGCGACCCCATCGCTCACGTCGAAGCAGGGGAGCGGAATCGGACCCAGTGCCGGTGGCACCAGCGCGCGCTATGTTGCGAAAGCTGCTCCCGCCGCCGTCACGGCGCCGGCCGTGGCGGTTCCGGCCGAATTACCGGATCAGGCATCCTCGTCTGTGGACGCGCCGGCATTGTCACCGGCGGCGCGGGCGGCGGCGTTTGACGAATTACGGACGCGCGTGCTGGCGTGCGTCCGCTGTCCGCACCTGGTCGCCGCGCGTCAGACAGTGGTGTTCGGCACCGGTGCCCAGGATGCCGAATTAATGTTTGTGGGCGAAGCCCCGGGCGCCGAGGAAGACGAACAAGGCGAACCGTTCGTTGGCCGGGCCGGGCAGTTGCTGACCCGGATGATTAAAGTCATGGGTTTCGAGCGCGACGAAGTGTACATCGCCAACATTCTCAAGTGCCGGCCCGACACGCCGGGCCAACGCACGGGCAACCGCAAACCCACCGCGGCGGAGATGCAGACCTGTCTGCCCTACTTGCACGAGCAGCTTGATCTGATCCGACCGCGTGTGGTGGTGGCCTTGGGCGCCACCGCCGTGGAAGGGTTGCTGGGCAAGACCCTGGGCATCACCAAACTGCGCGGTCACTGGCAGACCTGGCGGGGCATTCCCCTCATGCCCACCTATCATCCCGCGTATTTGTTGCGCAATCCGGCGTTGAGCGAAAAACGCAAGGTTTGGGAAGACATGCTGGCGGTGCTGGAGAAACTTGGCCGCCCGATCAGCGAACGCCAGCGAACCTATTTCCTGCAGCGTTGACGGGAAACGCGATCTCCCGCCTTAAAGAAAACGGCGCCGGCTGGTGACCGGCGCTGTCTGAGTCGAATCGGACGCGGGTTGATCGCTGCGGATCAGTCTATTGTTTTAACCGGAAGAATTGTTGCCCGGATTCCTGCGAGAGCAGCACCACCCACTCGCCGTTTTCGATGACGGGTTGCGCGGTGATGGCCTCCCAATTGCCGGGCAACGTGCCGGTGGTTTCCAGCGTGTAACCCGTATCGGCGGCGTCCCAGGAGAGGCGCACGATGTTCTCCGGCAACAACGCGATGCGCAACTGCGCCGGCGGGCGGGCCTCGCCGGCCACCAGGCGCACGTTATCGAGCAGCAACGTGGCGTCAGCCTCCGGATCACTGGCGTTCTCAAACCACAAATCGCCCTCGGTATTTCCGGCGGTGAAGACGAGGTGTTTTGTGTGGTAAGGATTCGATCCCTCTAAATCATCCACCGGCCGGACTTCTTCTTCGAGCAGGATTTCCCCGTCAAACGACACGCGGATGAGGGGAAAGTTGTCGCCGATTCGCCGCGCGTTCAACGCGAAGATCAGGGTGTATTTTTCCCCGATTACCAGATCGGACACGGTTTGGCTGACGTAACTGCCGCCGTTCTGGAGAAACAGCACCAGGTCCTGATCCGGCGCGGCGCCGTTGTTGGCAAACGGGCCTTCCCCATCAATGTTCACGCCGTAGCCTCCGGCGCTGGTATGCCAACCGGCAACCAATTGCGGCGTAATGTAACCCACGCCGGCCGGCGTGCCGCTGGCTTCAAAACTGGGATTCTCCAGCACCACATCCGCGGCGCCGCGCGCCACAATGCTGACGGCGTCCAGCAACAAACTGACGTCGCCAGTAACCGGTATCGCCGAGAATTCGAGATTGCCGGAGGCGGCCGTCGGCGTGAAGACGAGGTTGGTGAAATAGTATCCCGTCAGGCCCGCCTCTTTGGCGGGTTGAATACCCGTTATGTTGGCCAGGGTTTCCCCGCCAAAACGCACGACCAGATCCAGGAGCGGGGGGCCGCTCTGGCCTTCCGGTACGTAGTCCCGGACGTTGTAGCGAAACTGCAGCCAGTAAGATTGTCCCGGCGTCAAACCGTAGATGGTTTGCGACATCGTCCCCTCGCGTTGAATGAAGGCCACCAGTTCACGATCGGGAATGGGCCCGTTGCTGCCGTCGCCGGCAAACGGCATCCCCAGGCTGTTGCGGCCGCCGTTGCCGGTTCGGTTCCACGCCAGAATCGAGCCATAGCCGACGCCCGTAACGGCGGGGCCGCTCTCGAAACTCGGATTTCGCACGAACGATTCGGTCACAGCAATCCGGGTGACGTTGGCGACTTCGAGCTCGTCGCCATCCTTCACTTCCACCTGGGTGGTGCCGCGTTTTACGCCCGTGACCTCCACGGTTTGAACCACTGGCGCGGCTGGTCCGGGAGGCATTTGTTCAAAATACAAAGTGATTTCGCCGTCCTCATCGGCCCCGGTGATGGCCGCCACTTCGGGGTCAGCGTGGAGCACCACCTCGCGCGCCCGGAGGACCAGCGCCTCGCTCGGGAGGCTGACTTCCACGTTGACGGTTTGTCCCGGCGCCAACAGCGCTTCGGTCGGCGACAGGGTTATGGGCGGGAACGACACCGCCGCCTGACCGCGCACCCGGACATTATCCAGCAACACCGTGTCGGCGGTCGCTTTGGTCTGGGCGAAAGACAGGACCACCTGTTCCGTCGTGGCGGTAAATTGCGCGGTGGCGGTATGAAAGGCGGCCCCATAGCCCACCGCCGTGACGTCCGTGTCCAACAGGACCGTTGCACCGGCTTGGACCCGCAGGTGCGGCGTTTCATTCAGCTTGGCGTTGTAGGCAAAAGAAACGGTGTAGGACTGCCCGATGATCAACCCGGAAATGGTTTGTTCCAGTGAACCTTCGCCTTGAATGAAAGCCGCCAATGCCTGGTCGGGAATGTCCCCGTTATCGGCATAAAAGCCGAAGCCCATGTCCACGCCGAACTCCCCCGTGCCCGTCCAGCCGGCCAGCTTGGTGAGGACGCCGGTGTTCGGCTGATAACCGCTGGCCTCGAAACTTGGGTTGATGACGACCAAATCATCCTCATCCCGGGCGACAATGGTGACCGCATCGAACAACGCACTTTGATCGCCGTACGGAACGATGCTGAAACTGAGCAGCCCGTAGTCGGATGCCGCCGTGAACGGGACGTTGCGGAAGTGAAAGGGTTTGGTCTCGCCCACCGGCTGCACGTTTCTGATCGTGTCCAGCAGCTCGCCACCAAAGGAAACTTTCAAATCCAGTGGCCCGGGCATCCGGCAGTTGTAGAAGAACTGAATCCAATACGTTTGCCCGGGCGTCAGGCCGAAAATGGTTTGCGACAGACTTCCCACGTTCTGGATGAAAGCAACGCGGTCACGGTCGGGCGTCAATCCGTTGTCGTGAAAGGGCCCGCCGGAATCCAGGCTGCGGTCATTGATTCCGGAGCCTCCGCTCCACTCATCCACGCCGCTGTAGTGCGGCCAGGTCGGATTGAAGTTGCTCTCGAAGCTGGGATTTTGCACCAGCGGAGTTTGTGCGACCAGCGAGCTTCCGAGCAGCATGAGGGGCAGCGCCAGGATCGTCTGGCGGACCCGCGTGATTAAGGTTGGTTTCATCATGGTTTGTTGGGGGTTGTATTTTGATGGCAAACAATTTCGTCCGGCAACCTTGACTGCAACGCCAGGCCGGTTGCGCGCCCCGATTCCTGATCGAAGACGGGCGGACATACGTTGGAAGCTTATGGATTTACCGTCGGGGCGGCAAGCCGGAAAAAAGCGGATTCCGTCCCGTCGTTGGTCCAATAAAACCAGGCGGCTTGCAAGTGGGGCGGCGCGATCACGCGTTCCCAGACGCCATTCGGATTGAGCGCCGTCGTGCGTTCCAGGAAATAATCCCGGGCGCGGCCGGGCCACCGCAAGACGGTGGTGGCCGGCGGATGCTGCTGAATTTGCAACCAGGCGATGGCCGGGACGTTGATTTCCACCTGGGCTGTGGGGGGCACTTGCACAATGAGCCATCCTTGCGCCGGCGAATACGCCTGCGGCGCGGTGAGCGCAACCGCTTGGCCGTTGACGCGCACCGTGGGCGTCTGCCGCAGGCCGTTGAGCAGCAGCCAATGCGGCTCGTGGGTCCAACCCTGCACGATGAAACGAAAGCCATCCGGGCGCTCTTCCAGATTGGTCAACCGGCCTGCGGCGTGCAGCCGCACGCCAAAACGGCGCAGCGCCAGATAATCGTAAAATGGCCGGCGGCCGAAGTATTGCCAGCTTTCCGCGAGCAGGGTGGCGGGGTTGATCGCCGGACCGTTGCGGGATTGCAACCGCAGCGAAAAACTGTCCGGCAGCAACCCCTGCCGCGCCGGTTCCTGAGCGCGATAGATTTGTTGAATGCCCGCGGCGGCGATGGCATCGGCCAAAGCCTGCCACGGTCCGGAAGCATCATACCGCGCCAGGCGATACAAGGCGTTGCCGTAAACCAAGCCGCACCATTGCACGGGCAGCCCGATCCACAACGGCGCCTGCCAGTCGGTGGCGCCCAGCACGGCAATGGTGGCACCCACACCCACCGCCCCCGGCGTGGGCGGGGCCAGATAGACAAACGGCACGCCGGTCCACGCCCAGTAACGCGCCCGGTCGAGCAGGGTGGCGTCGCCGGTCAGTTCGTAGCCCAGCGTGTACGCCCGCACCAGATACGCCGCCGCCAGAATATCCGGCGTGTGCAAGGGGATTTCCCAGGTTTGCGCGCCGCGCGGCACGGTGTGATCGAACTTGGCGAGGGCGCGCAGATGGTTCAATCCGTTGGTCAATAACCCCGGGTCGCCGGTGAACAGGGCGGCTTCCAACAAACGCGCCGTGACGGTGCCCACCAGCCCGTTGGCTTCCTGGGACCAATGCGTCTCACTGTAATCCGGTCCGTTGGCCGGGGCTTGATATCGAATCACGCCGTCGCCTTGATACTGTGCCAACAGTTGCTGCCCCAGGGTGCGGATCGCGCCCACGTTGTCGGCTACCGCGCCGTACACGAGCGTCGCCGTGGGATGCCAGACGTGGCCGATGCCGGAGCGCGCATAGTTCTTTGGCGCCACTGCGGCCCTGGCCTGTCCAGCAGTGGTGCGGAGGGCGTTGGATAAGGCGGAGTCCGCCACGCCCGCCGCCAGCCAATCCATCCACACCGCCGCCTCGGCGGAAGGCGTGGGGCCGAAGTTCGCCCCGTCGGCATGACGGAACCGGTCGCCAACGCGGATGTCCGAATCAAGCCACCCGTGCGCCTCCAGTTGATGAAATTCGGTTTCGGTCAAATCCGGGGTCGGCGGTGTGGGCGGGCCGTGCAGGGCCACGTATTTCTGGATGGCCGGCACCACACTCGCGCCGGTGCCGCCGATCAATTTGGCGCGCAACACCAGCGGTGCATGGGCCGGCAACGGCCACGGATCATCCGGCAGCAGGTTGCCTTCATCGCGATTGTTCCCGTCCGATCCGGGGGCAATCAGGCCGAGCAAATGACCGCCGGAATGGAACTGGCGATCCGGCGAATCGAAGACGGGCGCAAGCGCGGGCGAGGTTTCCCAGATCACGCCCAGGTAGCGTCCCTCCGCCTGCAACGCCATGAGCGGAAACGTCAGCTTGGCCGAATCCGGCACCAACCGCCGCGCGCCGGCGCCGCGCACGTCCGCCTCCGAACTGCTCGGTTCGTTTTCCAGATATTCCACGCCGCTCAACAGCGCCTGATTTTTGTTGGTGCCGAACGTGTCGGAGCCCGCCAACAAGCAGAGCGCCGGCAAAAAGAGCACGTCCCGGGGCGCGTCCACCGTCACCGTGGTTTCAACTTCAATGACGCCGCCCGCGGCCGCTTGGAAGGCTTGGGAAAAATGCCAGTGCCCGCCGTCGGGGTCCGTCAACGTGGTTTGCGCGATCAACCGATCGTTGACCTGCTGCACGGTGGCGTTCGCGCTCGCACTGTCCAACGCCACCCAGCGCACTTGTTGGTTGGTGAGATAACCCAGCCACGCATTGGGATAACCCGCGGCAAACGCTTGTCCGTCCACTTCAACCCGGAACATGCCCGGGCCGCCCGGCGCATGCCGCACGCACAAGCCATCCGAGATGACGGCGGGCGCGGCGGCATCCGGTTGCGGTCGGAGGGGCGCCGGCCAGGTCGGCGCGATTGGTTTCAGGCGGGATTCAAACCACAATCGCTCCACAAGACAATTGCCGCTGTGCCCCGGCGGATCGAACCGCAGCCGGTAACCCGGGCCGAGCGCCGGAAAGCGTACTTTGAGATCAGCCCACACCCCGGCCGGCACGCCGAACCGCACGGAGTTTTCCTCCGTCGGGCCGGTCTTGAAATAAAACACCTGCCCCATTCCCGCCGTGTCCGATTTGAGGCGCAGCCGCATCCAGAGCGGGGTGCCGGACGGATAATCCCGCGGCGGTCCGCCCAGGTAAGGATCATCGCCCCCGATCGCGAGGTTGAGCCCTTCCGGGGTCGGAGTTAAGGCAGTGATCGCGTGCCACGCCTTCCAAGCCGTCGCATCCGGGCGCGTGCGAAAATCAAAATCCGGCAGACTGCCGCGGGCTTCGAAACGCACCGCCGCAAACGTGGCGCGGCCACTTTGGCCGGGCGGATCAATGCGCAGGCGGTAGTTGGGCCCCAACGCCGGCACCGCCAGGCGCACTTGCACCCATTCGCCCGCCGGCACCGTAGTCTGCACGGAATGGGCTTCGGCAGGGCTCCCGCTGGCCGGGAAATAAAACACCTGCAACACCCCGCTCGTTTCCGAGTGTAACCAGAGACGCATCCACAACGGCTGTCCGCTGGGATAATCGCGGGGCGGTCCGGCAAAGTAGGGATCGGGACCGTTGATGTCGGCCCGCAGCCCTTCCGGCGTGGCGACCAACGCGCTGAGATCATGCTGCGCGGTCCAGCCTTCCACCCCGGCCGCCGTGGTAAAATCGAATTCCGGCAACGCGGCGGACAACTGACACGCCCCGGCCAGCGCGGCGATTTGCCCAAGGAGGACGAGCTTTTTCATTTCTGGAAACACATGATGACCCTCTGGATCGCGCGCAAACTGATCGTCCCGGTTCGGATCGCGCTGGGCGTTGATTCAGCTTGCCTCTCGGATCCGCTTCCCAAGCTAACCCATTACCGCCATTCGTCAATGAACCCCGGCACGGCTATGGAGTGCATTGATTGCCGCCATAACGTCTTCTGAACAAGTCATCCCGGCTCACCGGCCTTGACGGGTTTTCATGCTTCCCTTGAAAAGTGTTCCGAAAGGCGCCTTGCGCGGTCGCGCCGTGCGCCTATGGCGGTTTAACTAACACTGTGGCCGTGACGGGAGCGCGGGCTTTAGCCCGCTGCCGCGTGATTTTGCCGGCGGGCATTGAAACGGTGTAAACGCCGCACGCCTCGGGCAAAGGAAAATCGGCTATAGTTTTGGCTGATTTGCTCTAAAATCGGTAAAATAAAAACATGATTGTGACCGCGACCGAAATGGCGAATAAAGCCCGGCAGATTCTGGACGCCGCGGAGCGGGGCTTGGAAACGGAGATCACCCGCCATGGGCAAATTGTGGCGGCCCTGGTGCCCCGGCCCCGCGTCAGCGCCCAGCGGGCCCAAGACGCCCTTTCCCAAAACCCCTTTTCGGCCGAAGAACGGGAGGCCTTGCGGGCCGCCTGCCGGGAAGCGAACCAAGCCTTTGCCTGAAGGCGACGGCGATTGACACGAGCGTTTTGATTGATTCAGCACACGCCGGCCGGCCATTAGCCTCAACGGGGCCGCGCTCCATTGAGCGCGGAAATCAGGGCTGCCAGGATGAGGTAAGCCGTGGTTGCGCCGCTGGTTCGCGTTATTATTTTGTCCGCAAGGCGGGCCGCCCTCTGTTGGCCGAGAATTCAAATTGGAACGAAGAACGAGATGAGTAAAATTTTGAGCAGATTGATCCAAGGCGGACTTTACTGTGCGTTGGCCCTTTCCGTAATCGGCGGGGAGGCCAGCGGTTTTCATCCGGCGGTGGTGGGCCTCCGCGGGGGAGTGGCCGGACAGGACCGCGGCGGCAACATGGCGCTTGCGGAAGCGTTTGCTATGTGGAATCTGCCCTGGCAATGGGAGTGGGGTCAAACGTGGCAACTGGAGAGCCGCCTGAGCGCTGCCGCCGGATGGATTGGCGGACGGGGCGAAGACGCTTTCATGGCCAGCGTGGGGCCGAATCTGGCCTTGGGTTGGAAAGGCGTGCCGTTTTCGGTGGAAGGGGGAGTCAGCCCGACCGTGCTCAGCCGTCGCACTTTCGACCGGTTGAATCTTGGTGGCGAATTCCAGTTTACTTTCTATGCGGGATTAAACTGGCACATAACGCCGCAGGTGGGGTTAGGTTACCGCTTTCAACATCTCTCCAACGCCGGCCTCTAGCGGCCCAATCCGGGATTGAATTTTCACGCCGTCTCCCTCTTCTGGCGATTCTGACCGGGAATCGGCGATGGATCCGGGTAGAAAGGGGGCGCCCCCTACGGGGTCGAACATGGATTTTCCCTCGACCGTAGGCTGACGTCCACGGCGGTTCAAGTCGGACCGCTTTTCGGCCGGAATTTTGGGGGCAGGATAAGAATGTGCTCCGCCGCCGTCTTCGGTGTCCTTAATTGTGAGTCAACGTATACCCTGCTTTTTTAGGCCCCGGTGTCTTTTTTCATTGAGGCAACACGTGTGTTCATCCGTAGCGTGTTACCATTCATCCCGAACGGAAATCCTGGCTTGATCCATCACCTGGGACATGGCCCAGTGATCCATTATCGTGCTTCGGCGACGGCGGGCAGGGGATGCAGTTCAAATTTACCGGGCTCGAGCACGACGTGTTTGATCCGCCGCCGTTGCCAGGTGTAGGTGATGTGGACGCGGCCATCGCGGGATTGGATGACCGCCGGATACGAATACTCGCCCGGCTCGTTTTCGAGCACCAACGCCGCCCGCCAGTCGCAGCCATCCGCGGAAACTGCCACGTTCAACGGCGTCCGTCCTTTGGTCGTGTGATTGTACACCAGCAGATGCCGCCCGTCCCGGAGCGTCACCGCGTCCGTGCCCGAATTGGGATTGGGCAAAATCGTTGCGGTCATCCCGCCCCATGTCCGGCCGAGGTCGTCCGAGGCGATCTGAAAAACTTTTCCCTGCCGCGTCCGGCCCAAGGCCAGCAATCGGTCGCCGCCCAAAAACAAAACGCTGGGCTGAATCGCGCCGAACTCCCGGCCGTCGTTCACCGGGCCAATGCGCGTCCACGTCCGCCCCCAATCGCGGGTGATTTCAAAATGCACCCGCCAGCCGTCGTATTCCGTGCTGGAAGGACACAGCAGATCGCCGTTGGGCAGTGGCACCGGTTTGTTTTTCGCCGGGCCGTCAATGTGCTCCGGCAAACGCCGGGGCGCGGACCAACTTGCGCCGCCGTCGCGGGAAGTGGTCAGCATGCCCCACCACGCCCCCGGATTGGGGCCGACTTTGTAAAATAGCAGCAACGGTCCGTTCCGCGGCTGGAACAACACCGGATTCCAGCACGGATGCCGATGCGCCGTGCCGTCGGCCTGCCGGTATTGCACGCCGTTGGCGACCTCGACCGGCGCGGTCCAGCGCCCGGACCGCTGGCGGGACAACCAGATGCCGACATCGGCGTTTTTCTCGCGCGTGCCGCCGAACCACGCGACGACCAATCCCCGGCGGGTCTCCGCAATCGTGGACGCGTGACATTGTGGAAAGGGCGCCGTCTCGAAAATAAACTCGGATTTCACCAAACCGGGCGGCTTCGCTGGAGGTGGCGATCCGTCCAACGATTGAGAGGAAACGGATTGCGCTTCCACCGCGCTTGCCCAACCGAACCCCAGAATGAATAGCCAGCGTTTCATGCCGTTAAGCGTGGAAGCAAGTTCGCACCATTCGCAAGCGCGATTTTACGCGGGTTTGGCGGCGTCAAACTGAAACTGCCAGCGCTTGCCGTTGCGATTGGTGAGCACGATTTGATTGCCTGCCACTCAAGGGTTTCCCGCTCAGGGTTTCAACGCTTGCAAATGCGTTTGTTGCTCGCGGATTTCTTCCCGCAGCATCGTGCCCCAGTGCGCAACGGTTGCCCCTTCCACCAGTTCCGCAGGATTGCACTTTTGCATTAATACCATTTCCTGTTTGTAGTTGCATTTTGTTGGAGGGTATGGCAAGTCAGGTTATGCCGAAGCGATTTCATCTGAACCGGCCCGACCTGGCGCAAGCCGTGGCGGCGGCGCTGCCGGGTTGCCAAGACGTCAAAACCCAACAACGGCTCCTGGCCATGCGTCTGGCG
>Ga0255341_1001127_pt1 | contig 39843 bp, 28 predicted proteins | sample wastewater_treat_8_FD_192418 | JGI IMG/M metagenome (GOLD analysis project Ga0255341, IMG submission 192418) | Wastewater microbial communities from Lulu Island WWTP, Vancouver, Canada - plant12 | ecosystem: Engineered > WWTP > Wastewater > Unclassified | place: Canada: Vancouver, British... | reverse complement strand
GGACATCGGACCCGCGCCCTCCGGGACGCTGAGCACGGACACACCTCCGGGGCCGGTCTCGAGGAAGATCGCGTAGAAGTTGCCGTTTGCCTCGAGATTGCCTGTGATCCCCATCTGCAGGGCCGCGGCTGTATTGCTCAGGAACAGAGCGTCCAGTTCCGACCCGCTGCTGCCGGCCTCTCCGGCGGAGTTGCTGTCGCCGAACTGCGTGAAGTTGTTCTGCGTCGCGGCGAGCGTCGCGCTGCCGGAGTCGGCGGGTATGTTCTCCCCGTCCGGAGCCGAGGCGGTCTTCTGGACGAGTGTGACCTGCGCAAATTGATTGCCAGGCGCAACGTCCGCGCTCGACAGATCCACCGGCGCCATGCCCAGGTTGTCCTTCTGTCCACCCCCGCCAATTCCGGGGAGGAACTGGTTCGAGAGGTAGCCGCCGTTGCTCGCCAGCAGCGTCATCAGCTTGATGCTCGAAACGGATTGATCGAGTCCAACCGCGGACAGATTGATGAGCATCTCCAGGCCCTTCGACGCCGTCGCCGCGTCCAGCATCTGCTGCGCGGCATCGCGAGTGTTGTCCGAAGTAACGCCTGAACTGTTCGTGTTGTCGAAGCCGACGACAGTTCCGGCGACCGTGCCGCCCGCAAGCTCACCGTCCGTTCCGAACGCGATGGAGCCGAGGTATTCCTTCGTGTCCGTCTGCAGATTCACGAGGTCCACATACAGCGTTCCGTCCCAGACGTTCATCGCAATGATGTAGTCCGGCTCGAAGCCGGCATCGAACTTCGTGCCGGTGAGCGAACGGACTGCCCAGTGGATGTCTTCGTTCGCGATACTGAGCGTGTTCTGCCCGCCGCTTGCCGTGTCAAGGAAGATCATCCAGAAGTTGCCGTTGTCTTCCAGGTTTCCCGTGATATTCAGGGCAAGCGAGCCGGCGCTCGCAAACACGTACAGCTCATCCATCTCGGAGCCTTCGCTGAAGCCCCCGGAGGGTGGGAAGGTATCCCCGAAGCCCGTGTGATTGTTCTGCACCTGCATCAGCGCGGAGCAGCCCTGCACACCGCCCGGGCAGAAGTCCGATTGAATGCCGAGTCCGTCAATCGCCGCCGAAGCCGCAATCGGCATGAGCAGCACGACAAACAGGGCGAGGAGTTTATTCATCGCCTTACCTCCTCCTGCGGTTGCCGCAGGAAAATGAGTTGCGGCGGGCGTTGCCGCCCGCCGCAAATGGAGTTGTCTGAGGCGCCGGCTCCCACCTGACCCACGCCTTATCGGTTAGCCGCGCCTACCGCCGGCGGAGCAGGCCTCCGAGGCCAAGCAGGCCGCCTACGAGCGCGAGAAGGCTGGACGGCTCGGGAACCACTTCCACACCAATGCGGCCATTGAGCGCATCGAGAGTAAAGATTGCCGTCGGGTTGGCGGCGGTCACCTCGAACCACTGCGTGTCGGCATTTATGCTGCGAGAGTCAGCGCCGATCGCGTCCCAACTGCCCGTATTGACCGCCTTCCACTGATACCAGCCCGGGGCGAGGCTCTGCTGATACTTGTAGATTCCTCCGCCCTGCGCTGCCATGGCAGTTGCCGCATCGGCGTTGTTCCAGCCCTGCCAGTCACCAACCGCCGTCCAGGCGCCGGGATCCACGTCAACCCCAATAGCCACAGGGGCGTTGCTGTCGAAGGTGACAGTGACATTGCCATCACCATCGGTGTAGGTCCAGCTGTTGCCGGAGCCCGGCCAGTTCTGCGACCAGTCACCAATCGTGATCTTGAATTCGTGGCGGCCGGCGCCCATATTCATGCTGGCCTGCCAGATGCCGCCGCCGAGGTCGGTCAAGACGTTGCCCGAGGCGTTCCATCCGTTGAAGTCGCCGGCCACATAGTAATCCGCTCCAGCCGGGGACACGATCACCGCCAGAGCGGCGATCACAAGAAGAGTCCTCATTTCCTTTTCTCCTTCGTCTGCATATGGGGCACGCCGCTCGTGCGGCCAAGCGCCCTGCCATGCCGGGGTAGAGTTGGCTCACCTCCGGCTGAGACATTTATTCCAGTACATTGTCCGCCTTGAACGCTCTCTTGTCAACGCTCAATCGCAAAAACCAGTACGATTACCGAGTCGCCAGTCTGCCCCACAACCGCGTTCAGAAGAGGATGGTGACGTCAGACGGCTGGCGCGTGAGCAGGCATGGGCGAATTTTGCCTGCAATCTCCTCCACCGACGAGACGCCTTTAGCCATCGCGTAAGCACCGGCTGGAGGTAGGGTAAAACTGGTGTACACCCGCACGCCCACGGCTGCGCCGTCTGATGCGCCGGAGCCATCGTCCAGGTAGAAGAAGGCGTTCCCCGAGGAATCCGTGCCTGTGGAAGTTACGCATCCCCAGATTCGAGCATTGATGCCCACGTTTGCGAGTCCCACGCCTCCTTCCACGCCCGTGAAACCGTTCGTCGCGCCGCCGCCCAGATCGCGGTTGCGCACTCCGACGGCTTCGGGAACAGGCGCGGCGCCTCCCAGAACGACGCCCGTGGCATAGATGACGGGCTCTCCCTGCTCAACACCCGTGAAGCCCGTCACGCTGACGGCCTGTCCAAGCTGCGCGAGTGTGCCGGAAGGCAACAGCACTCGAATGCCGCTGTAGTTCGCGGCGTCCTGCATATAGAACGACCGCGGCTCGGCGAAAGCGCCGGTGCCCACCTGCCCGCTGATACTCACCGGCGAACCGGCTGGAAGCATCCGAACCGGCGCGTTCGATCCAAACTGCTGATACGCGATGTTCTGCAGCGCCACCGTGGAATACTGCGTCCCCGCAACCTTGCCGAAATCCACAGGCCCGTTCCCGAGGTTCTGATACCCGCCCACGCATCCCGGCAGCATCAGCCCCATGCCGGGCAGCGACTGGTTCGAGAAGTAGCCCGACGGACCGGCAACTGCGGCGAGCAGCTTCACAGATCCGGTTCTGAGCTTGATGAGATCGAATGGAAGGCGAATCTCAAAGCCCGTGTTTGCCGTGTTCGCGTTGAGCACGGTTGCGCCTGTCACTCCTCCCGTGTTCGTGTTGTTGAACGCGATCTGGGCGCCACCCGCAAGCGTCGAAGCGGGGCCATTCACTTCGCCCGCCCCCAGAAACTCCGAAGTGTTTTCGGCCAGGTTCACCAGGTCGGCATACCAGACATTTGAGGGCACCGCGTTAATCACGAGCAGCCACGCAGGGGTGAATCCGTCGTCCATGCGCGAGCCTCTGATCGCGCTCACAACGCCCGGTCCCGCGGTTGCTGTCAAAACGCTGTCTACAGCTACGCCGCTGTCAATGAACAGAAGCAGCGCGTTCTGGTTCTGCTCCAGATTGCCCGTCAGCCCCACAAGCAGGCTGCTTCCGTCGTTGGCGGCAAGGAGTTGATCAATCTCCGACCCGCCCGCGCCAGGGCCGGCATCGCCGAAGCCTGTAGGGTTGATCTGTGTCGCGCGCAGCTTTCCCGCGAAATCCGCACGGATATTCTCCCCGTCAATGACTATCTGACCGCTTGGCGGCAGTCCGCTTTGGTTCGGAAGCGGCATGGAGCAGCGCGTGTCGGTTTGAATCGCCGGGGTCAGCGGGTTCGGAAGGTAAGAGAAAATCACCGTTGACCGCGCCGGGACCGTCACCGCCGCGGCGCCGCCCACAACGCTGATTGCGGCGGTGATGCCGAGGACATCCTCATACGTTGCGTCCGGGAAGGGAATTCCGGTGACCGTGACTGTCTGGCTCTGCCACCCGTTGTTGACTCCGACAAGTACCGCTGACCCGGCGGCCTCGCGGGAGAAGACAAACAGGCCCGAACTGATCCAGCGTTCCTCGATGTTGCCGTACTGAACAGCGGGACTCACGCGGCGCAGGTCCGATGCCTTGCTCAGGACGCGCGCCGCGAGCGTGTTCGGGTCGAACGACTGCATCATCGGCCGGTTGTAGGGGTCTCCTCCGGCAATCCCGTTTCCATTGACCGTGTCCACATGAAGGTACTGCTCCGTGCCGTAGAAGACCATCGGGATGCCCGGGACCATCTCCAGCAGCCCGAGCGCCATCGCGATGCGCTCTTTGACCTCCGGCAGGTTGGCATATCCGTACTTCTGCAGGAGCGGGATGATGAGCCGTTGCGTATCGTGCGAGTCGAAGAAGTTGACCTGCCAGTGCACGTAGGAAGTGCCTCCGGGCGCCTGCCCGTATGCCATGTGCCGCGAGTAGAGCACGTCGCGCAACTCGTACATCGTGGCCCACTCTCCAGTCACGGCCCGGAGCTCCTCGTGAAGCTGGAAGTCGAAGAGCGCCGTGCCAGCCGTCTGAATCCACCAGAGCGATTCGCTGTTCCATGCGCCCCCGCCGTACCATTCTCCCACGGCGTATGTACCGGGCTTGCGGAGCCAGTTCGCCACCTGATGCCCCGAACTCATCCATTCGCTCCCGAACGAAGGCTCGAAGTGCTTGGCGGCGTCCAGCCTGAAGCAGTCCACGCCGTGATACTGCCAGAGAGCCGCGCCCTGTTTCAGATAGTCCCGCACGGCGGCGGTGTCCTGATTCAGATCGGCGAGACCAAAGATGTCCTTGTTCACCTGGTCCCAGTACGAAGCGTTGCCAAAGTCTATCGGGCCGTAGTGATGGAACCATCCGCCCACGTCGTCGGTGTAGCGCGCAACCACCGTGCCGTCCTTCTTGAGCAGGCACGCAGATCCTGCCGCCGTCGCGGGCCCGGAGTTCAGGCTGATGTCCAGCATGAACTTCATTCCCCGGCCGTGCATATCGCACGTCAGCGCGTCCATCGCCGAGAACGTGCCGTGATGCGGATCCACGCGGAACAGGTCCTGCATCTGATAGCCGTGATACGTGCCGATGGACGGGTGGTTCTGATAGACAGGCGTGGTCCAGACGGTGGTAACTCCCACCGCATCGAGATAGTCGAGCTTCTGCTTCAGACCCGCCAGATCGCCGCCCCAGAACTTCTGCCAGTCCGTCTTCGTCGCGTCGTAGAGGCTCGGGTCAACCGCGGTGTTATTGGACACGTCGCCGTCGAAAAAACGGTCCGGAAGCATCAGATATATCGTCTCCCCACGCATTTCCAGAGCGGCGGCGGGAACTGCGGAGAGGAGAGCCAGCAGGGCAAGGAAACGGAAGCATCTGTTGGGCATAAGAGGGTGTCCAGATGTCAGCGAAACGAAAAGCGACAGTGTGACTGCGCGGCTCGAAAGCGGGCAAAGCCCTTTACTCGGTCTTACGGGCCGTGATACAATCCGAATGGTCCTATTATACCACCTCCAACTCTGGACGCACTCTCTTGAGGCGTTTGTGCGGGATTGCAGGCAGGGTAGCCACATGCACTATCACTTCGGCAGAAATTTGCTGGTTTCCGTAGTCCTTGCAGCTCTTGCGCAGGCCGTGTGCGCGACCCCTGACTACGTCCTGCACGATCCACTTCGGGGCGTCTACGGTGAATCCGCCGCAGTGACAATGCGCGAGCCGGACGCTCCGCGCGAAGCCGAGGCCCTACAGATCTGGATCAGCATTGGCTACTCCTTCTACTATGACCGGGTCGCCATCTACTACACGGACGACGGCGCAGAGCCTCAGGGCTCATTCGGCTCTCCGCAGAACGCATCTACCAGGGTGCTCGGTTCGGCAGAGGGCAGCATCACTTTCATCCGCAACGAGCCGCACTCCCCAAACATTGACTGGTGGCGCGCGCAGTTGCCGGGCGATTATCCGCTGCGGGAGTACGGAACCACCGTCCGGTACCGTATCGGAGCCTGGGACTCGGGAGGCGGGCCGGAGGTTTTCGCCAACAACACTGGCTGCGCGGACGGCACGTGCGACGATCCGTCCGGCGCTCCGGCGACGTTCGCCTACACAGTCAAGCTCGCCTGGCCTGGCAGAGGCGTCCCGAACGCCAGCCCGGACGCGGGGTATCCCAACGTCCACTTCTGGAAAGAAGAAGCCGTCACCGGCAACAACTGGATGAACGTGATGCTGGACCAAAACGGGTCCATCTACGACATCTACTACCCGTCGGCCGGGTGCGTTCAGGGGATGGGAACGCGCAACGAGGGCTACGCGGATGGGCTCGACACCTTCCCGCCATTCACTTCCGGGCGCGGGCAGATGAACATGAACATCGGCGCTCTCGGGATTCGGGTGGATGGCAGCACGTACTGGATGACCAACGAGCAGGCCGCTGGATACAGCGACGTGTCGCAGGCCTACGTTCCCGGCACGAACGTCATCCGTACCAGCCAGACACTCACGGGCGGCGCGAACAACATCCGCGTGGATCAGTACGACTTCTGCCCCAAGGGCCTTACGTATCCGAGCAGTCTGGACGGTCAGCCGGTGCGCGGCATGCACATCAAGCGCGCGGTGATCACGAACAACGGAGCCGCCCCGAAAACGCTCGATCTCTACTATTACGGCGACCAGGCGCTGAATGGCGGAGACGGCTACGACGCGATGTTCTTCGACGCGGCGCGCGGCGCGATGGGGTCGTACGACGACGTCTATCGCACGACGTCCGAAAGCGGGGAATACAACCCGACGTTCTTCGGCTCGTACACCAAGAACGTGAGCCTCTATCTTGCCGCCGCGCTGAAGCTGTGTTCCAGCGTTGGAGTCAGTTCGGGGAGCGTGGCAACAGACTCGTGGCGCGATTCGAGCCCGGACAACGGGCAGGGCTGGATCGGACTGCGGCTCGTGCTGCAGCCGGGCGAATCGCGCGAACTCGACCTTGCGCTCATTGGCGCTTTCCGGGCCACTGCCGCCGCGCAGCCGTCGCCGTACGAAAAGGACATCGTGCCGGCGCTGGAATGGTTCTACTCCGGGAGCATGGCTTCCGCGCAGGCGGCGACTGAGAGCTACTGGGCGGGCTGGCTCGGCTCCGGCACGACTGCCGAGTTCCCCGACCAGCGGTACACAGAGCTGTTCAGACGCAGCCTGCTCGCCACCGCGCTTCATTACGACGAGAAGGGTGGGGGAATCGTCGCGGGAATGCACAACGGGGCGTATCCGTTCGTGTGGCCGCGCGACGCTGTCTACGCCGCTGTCACGCTCGACCGCACGGGCCATCATGCCGAAGCCGCGGACGTTTACCGCTTCCTGAGCGCAACAGCCTACAGGGCAGATGAAGAACCCGGACGCAAAGGCTGGTGGTATCAGAAATACACGACGGACGGCTACGCGGTGTGGACAGCGCCTCAGGTGGACGAGACCGCCGTAGTTCCCTGGGGCGTGCGGTATCACTACCTCGCCACCGGGGAGGAGCCATTCCTTGCCGGCAACTATCAGATGGTTTACGAAGCCGCGCTTGCGTCCAGCCAGGACTCGAACATCAGCTCGCAGCTTTTCTACGACGATGCGAACAAGCTGATGCACTCGAACAACGTGTGGGAGGACTCGTACGATGACTTCCTCTACTCGAATGCGTCGGTGGAGCGCGGCCTGCGTGACGCCGCGCTGATCGCCGCACGGCTGCGGCGCGGCGACGACGCCGCGCTGTTTGCCTCACGCGCCGATGCCATCCACGAGGGGATTCTCGGCCGCCTTGCGTGGGACGGAGAGAACACCGACATCAGCCAGCTCGGGCTGACCTATCCGTTTGAGTGCCTCGCGGCGGACTCGCTGCAGATGCGCCACCTCGTTGACCGCATGACGGGAGCCGCCGCCGACCGCTATGGCAACGTCCACCCGATACTGAACTCCGCCGGAGAGTTCGCGGGGCTCGTCAATCGCTACTGGGGCGATTCGTACTGGAACGGCGGCCCGTGGTTCCTCACGACCCTCTGGTTCGGACAGCACCACGCGCTGTTACAGAACACCGCTCCCGGCAAAGCGGATATTGACGTCCTGAAGAACAAGCTCGACCTGCTCATTGCGCGGCTGGGCCCGGCGGGGCTCGGCGCGGAGCAGATCGCGCCCCTGAACAGCCTGCTTTACCCCGGCCAGCCCGACTTCTCGCTGCAGGCCGCATGGCCCAACGCATGGGAGTCCATGTCCACTATGGTGGACGCGCTGATGCTCTTCCTCGACTTCCGCCCGATTGCACCGGGCAACCGATGCGAACTCCGCCCGAAGCTCCCAACGGGATGGGGTGAGATGACATTCCGTAATGTGCGCTTCGGAGGCAACGCTTTCGATATAACATGCAGCGAAGACGCCTACGAAAGCCGCCAGACGTTCAGGAACGTCGCCGGCGCGGCGTTTCAGGTGGACACGGTTATTCGCATCCCGGCCGGGAGCACCGTTCTCGCGGTTCTCCGGAATGGAGTGTCCACGGCGTATGCGCTCGACGCGGCCACGGGAGGGGTGAGCGTCACGATGGATCTGCAGACGGGCGTGGGGGCGGAGACCCGCCTGAGCGTCTTCTACTGCCAGGGCTGCGCGGAGGCGACCATCGCCAGCGCGAAGTCCGTGCCCGAGGGCAGCGAGGTGCATCTGTCGGGCGTGGCCGTGACCCGCCAACACGACGGCCGCTTCTACGTTGAGAGCCCGGACAGGTCGTCGGGAGTCGCCGTCATTGGAACAGGAGCCGCCCGGGGGGAGTTTATACAAATGGTGGGTACGGCAGGGCTGAGCGGCCCTGAGCGCGTAATTGCCCTTGGCGCGATTCTTGCTCAGACGCCCGGAACTGCTCCGGAACCGGTCCGCATGAGCGGACGCACGGCGGGTGGTGCGGACTTTGGCGATCAGGCGGGCGTCATCAGCGGCGCCGGTCTCAACAATGTCGGGCTGGATGTCACCCTGTTCGGTGTCATCCGGCATATCCAGGACGATGGGTCTTGTCTCGTGGTGGATGACGGCTCCGGACGAGTGTCCGCCACCGGCCATCCGGGCGTACGGGTGACTGGCAATCTGGACACCGGACGGTTCACAGTGGGGCAGTTCGTCTCCGTTACCGGCTCGCTCAGCATCGAAGCCGGGCCGGGCGGAAACGTCGCGCTCCTGCGGGTTGCGTCGGCATCGGATGTCTCGTGGTGATCAACTTCTCATCCGTCAGCGCTCGCACCGCGTCAAGGTTCGAACGGGAAGCTGGAGTTCGGCCGCGCTTCGTTGCGGACGGATGCTTGCATTTATGCTGATATCAAGGACAAACGAAATGAAATACCTGTTCTCTGGGTTCAGGCTCTGCCGCTGCGGGAGACGGCAGGATCCGCGCCAAACGGCCGGGTTCACGCTTATCGAGCTTCTTGTGGTGATTGCCATCATCGCTATACTCGCGGCCATTCTTTTCCCGGTGTTCGCAAGGGCGCGAGACAGAGCACGCGAAACCGCGTGCCTCAACAACGTCAACCAGATCACGAAGGCATTCCTGATGTTCGCGTCGGACAACCAGGACACCCTTCCCACAGTGTATATGTGGTTCTACCCCGACCCGGCGGCTTCGGGCAGCGCAAAGGACAAATGGAAGCCGGGCATAATCGAGTCGAAGTATATGTCCACCCATGGCGCCAGCGTCTGTCCCGGCGTGCCCCGCGCCGTCAAAAGGAGCACGAGCTATCCTCCCTGGAGCTACATCGTCAATAGCTACTGCACTGTGGCCGGGTGCAAGGGATACTACGACGGCGGCCAGGATGCGCGCGCCAAGGGCAACGCCAACGAAGCGAAAGTCGGCACGTGGCAGATTAAGGACGGCATGAAGATGGGCTCATACTCGAGTCCCAGCACTGCGGTGCTGATCGTCGAGGAGGCTACCTGGGATGAGGATCCCACGATACCCGCGCCGAATGATCCGCTATTCTGCAATGTCGACTGGTATTCGGGGCGGCACAACGGGGCCTGCAATCTGGGCTATCTCGACGGGCACTGCGCCCGCTTGAAGGGTGGGCCTGGTCACATAGACACTCCGAAGTTCTCTGACGGTACGAAGGTCTTCTACGGCCCGCCAGCCTGTCCGTAGGCCGTGGTGAGTGTGAGGCAAGGGGGCGCTCCAGACGGGTGCGTGTTGCCGCCCGGTTTTCTGGACTCACGGCCCCCTTGTGTGCTAAGCTCGCCCGTAACGACGATTTCGCGCCGAGGAGGACACACGAGTGGCCAGACCGCTGAGCAAGATTGCGCCCGACTGGTGGGACTACACAACCATTGACAAGAGCATTCTCGACGACGCCGCGAACCTGACGCCGGAGGACCTGCTCGGCCTCTCCCGAGACGGTTTCCGGGTCGTGTTTTATGACACCCTGGAGGATTTCTATCTGGCCGAGGCGCTCGAGTACATCTCAGCCTGGCGGCAGTCCAGTCCGGACGCTCCTGCCGGAATCTGCGGGCCCATCGGCCCAACCGAGCAGCTTCCGCTGGTGGCGCGCATTGTAAACGCGCTGGACATAGACCTTCACAGCGCGCACTTCTGGGGAATGGACGAATGGGTGCTCGGCGGGCGAGAGGTGGCCGAGGACCACCCGCTGTCGTTCGCCCGCGCCGACCGCGAGCTCTGCTTTGGCAGGATCAGGCCGGATCTGGCGATGCCCGATGCTAACCTGCACTTCCCGAAGGCCGACCCGTCCGAGTATGTGAGTAGCTGGGAAGGCGTGCGCTGCGCCGTGATGCAGGGCGGGCAGGGCGACATCAAGCACTGGGCGTTCAACGATCCGCCGAAGCGTCAGGGCGCGTATGTGGACGCGCCGCCGTCGCCACAGGAGTACATGGCGCTTGGCACGCGTGTGGTGGACCTGCATCCGGTGACGGTTATGCAGAACGCCCGCACGTCCGGAGGCGGCAAGGTGGACATCGTGCCGAACCAGGCGGTGACGGTGGGCCCGGTTCAGACGATGAAGGCCGAAAAGGTGTCTATCTGGCATGCGGGCGCGCACGACAACGCCTTCGGTCAGCGTCTCACGACTCTCATGATTGCCAAACGTCTGCCTGACAGCGCGGTGCCGATGTCCCTGCTTGCGCTGCACCCGAATGTGCAGTTCAACTTCTTCCGCGGTGGAATCGGGTCCTGCGGCGTGGAGATGCACTGACACATGAGCAAAGGGGCGCAGTCAAAGGCTGCTGAGTCCGCTGCCTTCGCTCTCGCGGGAGAACCGCTTCCCGCTCAGGAGATCATACGCCGCCTGGAGTCCGGGGCTACGAGCGTTGATGATTATCTGGCCAACGAAATCTACGTAAATAGCGACCCGGCCTATCTGGCCCGGCAGCGCAGGCGCCTTGCCGAGACCGCGCGGATTCATGCCGAGCGGGTGGGGGAGCGCCCGATGTACCTCCTGCGCGCACCGGGGCGGCTGAACGCCTTCCTCGAGTATCTCGACATGTGTGCGGGCGACCACATGTCAACGACCATTGACGGCGACATCCCTGTTGCCGTTTCACCACGCACTGACGGCGTTCTTTCGGTCGCCAACGCGAACTCGCTGTTTCCCGCTGAAGAACTCTGCCTTGCGGCCGAGTTCGACCGGTTCGCGTCAGCGCCATGGTCCGGAAAAGCCGCCGAGCACGCCGACAACTGGGACAACCGCACGCTCTTTCATCCGCACGAAGGCCGCAAGCAGGGAAACTGGCTGAACTACGTCCTTGCCCCCTATATGAGGGTGCTCTGGGACAGGCCCGGCTTCGCCATTCGCGGCGCGGACATCACCTTCGGCCGCGCCACGGTGCCGTTCCGGGCCGGTACAAGCTCTTCGTCGGCGGTGGTCGTGCTCAGCTTTCTGGCGATGTATCTGGCAAATCGCGATCAGCTTCCGCAGTGGGAGGTTCACGAAGTTTGCCGCCTGCTCGGGGAGGCCGAATGGTATGTCGGAACGCACGGCGGCGCGAACGACCAGATGACGATTCTGCGCAATCCCGCCAACTGCGTCCTCTACAACCGCCACTCCCAGCCGCGCCTTGCGTCCACGCCGCTACCATTTGTCAGGGGTGTGCATGTCGTGCTGGCCAACTCGCTGTGGGAGGTCAACAAGACGCTTGGCGGCAACCAGAGCTTCAACATGCGCAAGGGCTGGATGCAGCTTGGAGACGAGCTACTGAAGCTGCTCATCGCGGACGTTCGGGCAGCGCGCCAGGCGGGCGCGGCGGCAGGCGACGGGTGGCTCGCGAAGATAGTCCAGGAGCGTTTCGGGCAGGCGCCGTCGGTTGCCACTCCGTTGCTCGAGCGCGCTCCTGAGATCTGGAACACGATCGAGCACAACTACTGCAAGTTCGGCAGCCTGTGCGAAGACTTGCTCGGAATCCCCGACGCGGCGATTATCGAACTGATCATGCTGCTGCCGGTCAAGGTCACTCCCAAAGAGGCGGCCCGGATTCTCGGCACGGATACTGAGACCGTCAAGAAGCTCTACACTCAGCCGAGGCGCGATATCGGGGGTTATCACGTTCGCACCACGGCCCGGTTCTTTCACAGGGAGAACCAGATCGGGCGGTCGTTGGAGAGCATTTTCACCGAAGCGGAAAGGCGCGTACAGGCCGGCGAACTCTCGACGGACTCCGAGGAGTACGACAGCTACCGCATTCGCGTGGGGCAGATGGTGGACGAACTACAGGACGCGCTCTCGTTCGACTTCCGCGTTTCGAACCCGCAGATAGACCTCCTGCTCACCATAGCCCGCCGAGGCCCGGGGTATCTGGGCGGCAAGCTTACCGGGGCCGGTAAGGGCGGCTGCGTCTCGCTGCTCGTGCGCGAGTCGCGGTCGGCGGAGATGTGCGAGTATCTGGACAGGGAATACTACGGCCGCTCAGAACGATTCGAGGTGTACCGCCAGGTGCTGGCGGACGAGCGCAGGTTCTCGCAGAAGGGAACGCCCGACCACGGTTCGGCAATCGAGAGGCTGGCGATTCTTGAGTCGGCACTCGCAAACATCGCCGAACAGCGCCGGGTGGTGACTTTCAGCCGCGGCGCCTGCGTGCTCGAGCTTCCGAAGGGGTGAGGCTCAGGCGATGTCCACGGCCCGACCGCTCGCCAGCGACACTATTGAACCTTCGGGAATGGCAGACACCGTCGGCTGCGCTCTCAGCGACTACGCCTCCATGCAAGCGAGCGCCTGATGTGTGGCTATGCGGTATGCGTACTGCCAGCAAGTTTGGAGCGGGAGCAACAGTGGCAGGCTGCGCCGAGCACAGTAGTTCGGATGGTTGGCGCACCAATCCTGGAAAGCGTAAAACAGGTCGTCTGCAAGCGGCTTCTGTGTTAGCGCTTCAGACAGGGCAAAGCTGATCTGGCACGAGACCCGGCCGTCGAAAAGTCCGTCGGGCTTGATGTCGTAGGTGTCGCCTTTCTTCCAATGGTAAGCAGCCTCGTATCCGCGACAGACGGCGAAGAGGAAGGTTGAATGAATCTCTTGGAATTGCAGAGTTCCTGTCGTATCGATGCGCTCCTGCACAAGGTGGTTCATCCAGGCGATGATCTTGTTCTCGTTGCCGAGTAGCTCAGGCACGACCTGCAGCCCGGAACTGCCGACATAGCCGTGAGCTTCCGCCACAGTCAGCATCAGCTCAGCCCAGACATCGGCCCCGTTGCCTGCGGATTTGCCAGTGATCAGGTTTCTTAGCCAGCCCATTTCTACACCTTCCCTTCCGATTCACGCGCCCTCAGGTATGCACACCCTGTTCGGCGGCGCCCTGACGACGGCGAACCGCCCATGCTGTGTACATCGCCGACAAGAAGCAACACCAGATGTTCATCCTTCGGGAATGGCAGACAGCATCGGGCTTTCGATGCCCTGAAGCCTAAATTCCCGAAGACCGGCCAGACCACGGCGGCCGCGCCCCCGGCGCCAGGTGAGGACACCCGGCGAGATCGAATATCTCCGGCCCGGTTGACCCGTTACCCGACCTCCACCGGCAGGCCTGTCTCGATAGACTCGATGGCGGCTGCGAGCACTTTCTGGGCCGCGAGGCCGTCCGCGCCGGAGCCGTCAATTTCGCCGGGCGCCGTGCCTGCCGCTACCTGATCCACGAACTTCAGAATGCGGGCGCGGAAGGTGTCGTCAAAGCCCCGGTATCCGCCAAAGACGGGATTGGTGTACACCTGCTTCACTAGATCGCTGGCGGGGTAGAGCGTCGCCTGCCGCCACATATCCTCGATGACAAACCGGCCGTCCACACCCGCCACCTCGCACCGCTCCATCGGGTGCCCGCGGCCAATGTCGTAGCTGCTTGTCAGGTGCCCGACCGCGCCGCTCGCGAGGCGGAAATTGAACGAGGCTGTTGACCAGATGCTTCGTCCCGGCGCCTTCATCGCAAGGCAGTGCACACTCGTGATATCCCCGCAGAAATGCCGGATGATGTCTATCGAATGCGGGTTCAGCGCCTTTATGTGGAAGTAGGGAGACTCCGGATCCTGAGGCTTTCCGATCCAGAGGGCCATATTCACGAACAGAATCGTCCCGAGCCGTCCTTCATCCAGCCACTTCTTCGCCGTATACGCGGCGGGCGTGAAGCGGTGGTTGAAGTCCAGCCCGAAGGAGCGCTCCCGCTCCTTCGCGACGCGCACCATCTCCTCCGCCTTCGCGATATCGTTGCAGATCGGCTTCTCGCAGAGGATGTGCGCGCCCGCTTCCAGCGCCTGAATGGCGGGCTCGTAGTGGTCCGAACTGTATTCGTATCCGCCCGTCGTGATGCTGCAGATATCCGGACGGACCCGCTCGAGCATGGTGGGAGCATCAGGAAACCACGGCACCCCGAAACGCCTGCCAGCGGCCTCCGCGCGCTCGGTGTTGATGTCGCACACCCCCGCGAGTTCAGCCTGCGCGGCCTCCTGATAGATGCTGGCGTGCAGATTTCCGATCGGGCCCATCCCGATCACGCCAACCCTAAGCATCTAGGCCGCCCCCGCTGGAATCTCGTAGCCCAGTTCCACCAGGTCGGGCGCAAAGAAGTCGTAGAAATGCACCCCGTCGTCGGACTTCCAGCGTCCGACAGGGTCACGGCGCACCTCGATCTTCACAAGAGGAAAGCCCAGGAAACGCTCAAGCGCGGCGAGCGCTTCGTCCTGCTTCAGAACGAAGTCTTCGAAGCGCACGACTGCGGTGTGCGCAGGAGGCGGGGTAGCCTTCACAATCTCACGCTGATACTTCCAGCTGATCGCCCGCCGGAAGCGGAGGTCGTCGGTCTTCTCGTACGGCACTCCGAAATCGGCCAGGTCGTCCGTGACATGCGCGCCCAGAATGCAGTCCCTCGGATCGCGCACCCAGTGGATGAAGCGGGCCTCCGGAAACATCCGGACAATCCATGGATACACGAGGGTTGTCTCCGGGAGTTTCCAGCCTTTGTGCACGGAGTCGCTGGAGAGAACCGACGCGAGGTACGATTTCACGAGCCGCGTGAACTCGGGGTCAATCGGCATCGTGTGCAGGCGTGAGAAGTCCCAGTCGAGCCCGCCCCGGTATTCGACGTAGCGCGCCATTACGCGGCACGCCTCGTACATTTCCTCCGGCGGAACGAGGTCCCAGGACGAGTTCATCTGCGCGCCCATGTAGACGCCGCTATCACTAAGCGTTTGAGACATTGCGCGCGTGCCGGAGTGTCCCCGGCCGATTACGGTAATGAGGGACACTAAAGCTCTTTCGCCCCTCTCTGCGTCTGAAGCTCCTTCGCCTGCAGAGCCTCGGCGGCCTTGGGCGACCCGATGTGCAGTGTGTCGTACGCCTCCTGAGATGTCTTGAACTGCACACCGCGCCCGTGCCAGTTAGTGTTCGTGTAGATCGGGTTCTGGCGGCCTGTCTCGCTCTCGCGCCTATCTATGTGGGCAAGCATGCGCTCGGTCAGCATCCGCACAACGCCGGGTTCCTTTTCGGCCACGTTGTCATACTCTTCCGGGTCTTTGATCAGGTTGTACAGCTCGACCGAAGGCTTGAAATGGATGTCGGGCTCGAGCGCGACGATCAGTTTCCACTCGGGCGTTCTCCATCCGTGCTTGCGCATCCAGGTACACTCGGTGAGGTACATCTCCGGCTCCTGCAGTCGGGGCTTGCCCTTCATGAGGGGCGTCAGGCTGCGGCCGTCGAAGCGGATCTTCGTGCGGATGCCCAGCAGTTCGAGGATGGTCGGCGTGACGTCCTTGAGCTGACAATAGTCGGAGAACCTGGCGCCGGCGGGCACCTTGCCCGGGAACCGGAAGATCAGCGGCACTGTCAGCGTGCAGTCGTACAGCCCGTGATGGTCGAACCAGCATTCGTGGTCGTAGAGCGTCTCTCCGTGGTCTGCATCAATGACGACGAGCGTCTCGTCCTCGATGCCCAGTTCCTGCAGGGTGGTGAAGATGTTCTGGATGCAGGCGTCCATGTAGGCCACCGCTCCGTCGTACTGGGCAACGATGTAGTCCTTGTCGCGCACGCCCGGCGGGAACCAGCTCGCGAAGTAGTCGCAGAACGGCTTAAACGCCATGACCGGCTCCAGAGTCTTGTTTGCCGGGTCGAACTCGTCCCTGTCATAGAAGATTCGCTCGAAGGGACGTGGCGGAAGATAGGGGGAGTGCGGGTCCATGTGCCTGAGGAACAGGAAGAACGGCTCCTCTTCACCCGCAAGCCGTTTCAGTTCTGGAATCGCAACCGCGTTCAGGTTCTCGGCTTTGGGGCTGCGGCCCGCTTCGAACTCGCCCCATCCGCTGAAATCAATGTAGTTCTGGAATCCGCGTGACGCCTGATTGCCGCTGAAGCCCACGCAGGTCGTCTTGTATCCGGCCTCGCCCAGGATCTCCGCGAGCGTCTTGACATGATCGCCAAGCGGCCCTTCGTGCCGCAGGGCCACGACATCCGTTCCGAACGTGTCCATGCCCGTGAACATGGACGAGTAGCCCGGTGTCGTGGGGATGGAGGGGCTGAAGCACCGCTCGAAGACGGTTCCCCCCGCTGCGTATTTGTCCATGTGCGGGGTGGTCAGCCGATGATAGCCGTAAAGGCTCATGTGGTCTGCCCGCAGGCTGTCAATACCGAAAAGTATCACATTTGGTTTTTTCATAGTCCCTGTTCTTCACACGTGAGAGCAGGCCGCCGGAAGGCAGCCTGAGTCATCAGAAAGCTGCTGTCGAATAACAAGCGGGAAAGCGTACGCCAGGGGGTCAGCCCGCGACTGCCCGGAACACGGCGTTCAGATAACCCCGTGTCTCCGCCGCTATGATCGACACCTCCGGCAGCGACAGCTCGCCTGCGCCGATGACCTCAAAGGACACCGGGCCATCATACCCGCCCTCGATCATAGCTTTGCAGTAACCAAAAAGATTGATGTCGCCGCGCCCGCACGCCTGGTCGGCCGGGGCCCCGGGCGAAGGTCCGCGACCCTTGCAGTCCCTTATGTGTATGTGCCTCACACGGCTGAGCACCGCGGGCAGCGCGTCCTCGGGGTTCTCTCCGCCGCGGTAGATATGGCTCGGATCCATGTCAATACCGAAAGCCGGCGATTTGATCTTGTCCATCACACGCAGGGTGGTCGCCGTGCTGTAAATGGACGCTCCGACGTGAGCCTTGACGCAGAGGGTAATTCCATAGCCCTCGGCCTTTTCGGCCATCTTCGCCATCAGATCGGTCTGGCGCTGAAAGTCCTCTTCCACGTCGCGCGTGCCTCCGGGGCCGATGTTGACGACCGGGATTCCGAGTTCTGAGCAGGCCTCGAAAGCCTTCGTCAGCCTGTCTTCTTCCAGCGACGCCACTTCGCTCGAAATCACTTCGAGCCCATTGTCCGCCACGATGCGTCTGACCTCGGGAGCTTGGGCGCGCCAATTGTCAAGATCAAGATGCTCGCACATCCCCTTGATTGCCGACACCTCAACGTAGTCGTAGCCAGCCAGTCTGATGTGCTTTGCCGCTGTCTCGAAATCGAAACCGCCAAAAAGCACGGAGTTGACGCCAAGCCTTATCATTTGGACCTCTCTGCGTGTACACGGTGATGCCCGGGATGAAGACCGGCCGGGATGGCTGGCGCCGCAGGTGCGCGAGTCCCATCTGCCGGCGGCCGCTTCGGTTTACCGTGCGTGTTGTGGTATTGTAATGTAAGGGCGTCCGGCACTTCAACCTTTCAGGCGCTTCAAGACTGGCCGAGAGGCACAAATCGGGTAAATATCCAAAGAGGGCAGGCGGCAAGCACAATGGAGGCATTCGTGAAACATATCACACGGGCGAAAGCAGGCTGGCTGGCGATGGTGTTTGCCGCCGTCTTTATGTGCGGCGGCTGCGACACATCGAAGCTTGTCAGCACGCAGCAGGAAGTCGAAGTCGGGCAGCAGGCTGCGCAGAAAGTCGAAAGTGAGAACCGTGTCCTGACAGGCACCAGCGATGCGCGCCGCGTGGAAGAGGCCGCCCGGCGAGTTATTCCTCAGGCCGACCGCAAGGATGTCACCTACACGGTTAAGCTGCTCGACAAGAACGAGGTCAATGCCGTGGCCCTTCCTGGCGGGTACATGTACATCTACTCCGGCCTTCTCCCTTTCCTGGAGCAGAACAAGGGGGTCCTCAGCAGTTCCAACTACGACGGCGCCAAGGTGGACACGAACGACGTGCTTGCGTGTGTGATTGCACACGAGGCGGCGCATGTTTCGGCGCGCCATCACGCGAAGACGATGGGACGCTCGGCCGTGTACGGGGCCGCGATCTCGGCTCTCAACAAGGGCAACGTCCAGCAGTGGGCCGCGGTCTTCGCCAACATAGATATGCTCCGCTACAGCCGCAGCGAGGAGTACGAGGCGGATCGGCTGGGCGCGGTGTTTGCCAGGCGTGCATCCTACAGCCCGTGGGGGATGGTCGCTTTCCTCGAGATGCTGGCAAGCAACTCGTCAAGCCGCCGGAGCGACCTCGAGAACATTCTCTCCACGCACCCGGCCACCGTGGACAGAATCAAGCGCGCGAGAGAACTGGCGAAGGAACTGACGAAGTAGCGGCGGCTCTGCAGGCCCCCGTCGTTCAGGCGGCGAAGACAGCTCGGAAACAAACGGGCGGGCGTACCGCTCGGCAATCGTAAGGACACCCAATGCTGAAACGCAACTACTACTCTCTGATCATCGCGTGCGCTCTTCTCGCCGCTGTCACCGCGACCGCTGCATCGGCGGCGAAGCCCGCGCTGGCCTTTGGGCTCAACGGCATGTTCAAGATCGTCCAGTTTACAGACACACAGGACGGGCCGGCCATTGACCCGAGAACCGTAACGGCCATGGGTAAGATTCTGGACGACGAACGGCCGCAGTTCGTTGTCATCACAGGCGACTGCGTTGACACAGGGAAGTGCAGGTCGGCGGAAGAACTCAAGCAGGCGATCGAGCACATCGCCGCCCCAATGGAGCAGCGCAAGATTCCGTGGGCGGTGACGTTCGGAAACCATGATCGGGACAACATCGCGGCCATTGGCGTCAAGCAGGACGAGATGCTGTCGCTGTACACGAGGTATCCGTGCAATCTGAACAGGCAGAGCCCGAGCGGCGTCCATGGCGCAGGGAACGCCAACCTGCTTGTTAGCGGCAGCAAGTCCCGGACGCCCGCCTTCAACATCTGGCTCGTCGACTCCAACGCCTACGCTCCCGCCGAGATTGCCGGACAGAAGCTGGGAGGATATGACTGGGTTCGCACATCACAGGTGCGGTGGTACAGCGATACATCGGCTGGTCTCGAGAAGCGATACAAGCGCAAGATCCCCTCGCTGATGTTCTTCCACATCGCGGTGCCGGAATTCAGGCAACTCCTCGGGAGCGGTAAGTTCACCGGAGAGAAGAACGAGGATGTCGGCAACAGTCACATCAACGGCGGTCTCTTTGCGGCTGCGCTGGAACGCGGGGACGTGCTGGGGATGTTTGTGGGCCACGATCACGTTAACACCACAGTGGGCGACTGGTTCGGTATTAAGCTGGGTTACGGCGGCAGCATTGGTTATGGCACGTACGGCCTTCCCGGCAACGAAACCGAGCGGAACCGCCTCAGAGGCGGGCGTGTGTTTGAGATCAGCGAGCAGAACCCGGCCGCTTTCGCCACGCGCTATGTGACCGCCACAAGCCTGGAGCCCTGATGCCGGCCCGACGGCCCCTGCTTCACGCAATCGGAAATGCACATATTGACCCCGTCTGGCTCTGGACCTGGAATGAGGGGCTGGAGGAGATCCGCTCCACGTTCCGGAGCGTGCTCGACCTGCTGAGCGAGTATCCCGGGTTCATCTTCACGAGCACCAGCGCGGCGTTCTACTGGCAGCTTGAACAGGTGGCTCCGGAGATCATCGCGGAGATACGGCAGCGTGTCGGCGAAGGCCGCTGGGAGATAGCCGGGGGTTGGTGGGTTGAGCCGGACGTGAACATCCCGTGCGGGGAGTCGCTGGCTCGCCAGGCGCTCAACGGTCAACGGTACTTTGAGCGGACGTTCGGCGTCAGGGCGGAGGTGGGTTTCAACCCGGACACCTTCGGTCACTGCGGTCAGCTTCCGCAGATACTGTGCGGCGCCGGTCAGCGCTTCTATGCGTTCCTGCGTCCGGGACCGCACGAGATGGACCTGCCCGGGCCGGTGTTCTGGTGGACCGCGCCCGGCGGCGGCCGGGTGCTCGCGTCGCGGATTGCCGATGCCTACGGCACGTGGGCCGATTCGGCAGAGGAGATGGAGGCGCACATCCTGTCGTCGCACCGCGCACGTCCGGATTACCTCCCCGATTACACCGTGTTCTACGGGGTGGGGAACCACGGCGGCGGCCCCACGCGCAGAAACATAGAGATCCTCTCCGAGCGAGGCGACACCGAACCTGCCGCTGAGATGAGCTCTCTATCACGCTACTTCACCTCGCAGTCGCAAGCCATTGACTCCGGCGCCGTGGTCCCTGAGCATTTCGGCCCACTGCAGTATCACGCGCGCGGCTGCTACAGCGCTCACTCCGAGATAAAGCGTCAGAACCGGAGATGCGAAAACCTGCTGCTGACGGCCGAAAAGCTTGCGGCAATGGCGCAGGCACTTGGGGCACGTCAATACCCGAAAGAGCAGTTGTCCGATGCGTGGAGACTGCTCCTGTTCAATCAATTCCACGACATCATCGCCGGTACCAGCATTCCGGACGCTTGCCGCGACGCCTGCGATCAGATGGGGCGGGCCGCGTCCATCGCCGATGAGGCCATCCACTTCTCGGTGCAGTCCGTCGCCCGTCTCGTGGACACACAGGGGCGCCCGGATGCGCTGATCGTGTTCAACCCGTTGCCGTGGCACGTGCGCGCTCCCATCGAAGTCGAGCCAGCACAGAGGTGGCCCGCGACCCCGCCGTCTCCCGAAACTCAGGGACTGCCCGGGTCGGCGGGTGAATTGGCCCCCGGTTTCCAGGAGATACAGGCAAGCAGCATCACCGGGCCGAAGCGCGCGGTGTTCGTGCCGGATCTACCCGCTCTCGGGTGGCGGGCGTACAGCCGCAGCGCGACGCACCACAATGCTGCATCCGACCTGCCAGGAATGCTCGAGGCAGGCGAGAACTGGCTCGAAAACACGGCCTTCCGCCTCGAGGTGGACAGGCAGACCGGGGAAATCACGAGCCTCTACGACAAACGCCACAATGTGGAAATGCTCTTCGCGCCGGCCTGTTTCGGACTGGTGCTCGACGACCCGAGCGACACGTGGAGTCACGGGGTGGACGCTTACCGCGACGAGATCGGACGCTTCGGCGGCGCATCCGTGACGCTCGAGGAGACTGGCCCCGTCCGCGCGGCACTGCGCATCGAAACAGGGTGGGGAGCCTCGAAGCTCACCCACCGGGTGTATCTCTATCGCGACCTCGAGTTCGTGGAGTGCCGCCTGACGATTGACTGGCGCGAGCAGTATCGCGCCCTCAAGCTGTCGTTGCCCGTTGGCGTTGAGGAGCCCGAAGCGACGTGCGAAACCCCCTACGGCTGCGCCGCCTGTCCGGTTGACGGCACGGAGCAGCCAGGTCAGCAGTGGGCGGATATCACGGGGACGGCGCGCGCGGCTGATGGCAGGCTTCTGCGCTGTGGCCTCGCGCTTCTCAACGACTGCAAGTACGGCTTCAGCTTTGCGGGTTCAGACATGAGGATGACCATGGCGCGCAGTCCCGCCTTCGCTCATCACCATCCCGCGCAACTCGATTCCGTCAGACGCTACCCACATCTTGACCAGCAAGAGCAGACTGTCACGCTGCGCCTCGTTCCGCATGCGGGCGGGTGGCAGGACGCCGCGATTCCCCGGCGCGCCTGCGAACTGAACGCGCGCCCCTTCCATGTGAATGAGTCTTTTCATAAGGGTCGACTGCCTGAGACGGCTTCTTTTCTCTGGGCCGAGCCAGCCAACATCGTTCTGACGGCGCTGAAGCAGGCGGAAGACTCTGAAGACCTTGTCGTGCGCGGCTACGAATCGTGTGGACTTCAGACCGAAGCGAAGATGCTTCTGCCGATGCTGGGAGTCGAGTGGACGGCGACTTTCGCGCCGCACCAGATAAGGACGTGGCTTCTGGAGCCCGGGCGCGGGCCGCTAGAGACGAATCTGCTGGAGGAGCCGGTCAGATAGGCGAGGGATCGGGCAGGGTCTGTCCTCCCGGCTCGCGGCCTTCCTCAGATGCATCCTGCCTCGCCGGTGCTTCTGTCTCAAGAGCCGCCAGCGCCTGCTCGGCCTGATCCTCGCGGACAAGCAGCTTCGCGGCCCCGCCACCCAGGTCGGCCTCGCGAGCCGAAAACACCATCTGGTTCTGGATGAACGACTCGATGCCGAGCGACTCCAGATGCAGGCGCATCATTTCGGCATCCATCGGCCGCAGGTTGCTCGCGATCAGCACAAGGGTGTTGTCAGCCATCGCTCATATCTCCCCGAACACATCTTAGCACGGGCGGGCGCCGCTCACATAAACCGCTTGCCGGTCGCCTCTTCGTAGATCGCCAGCACATTCTGAAGGGGCGTATCCGGCTGAATGCAGTGCGCCGGGCAGAAGATGTATCCGCCGCCGCGTCCGATCACGTCGAGCCGATGCCGCGCCTCAGCCCTGCAGTCGTCCACAGTGCCGTGCGGCAACGTGCGCTGCGTGCTGATCATGCCGCAATATGTGAGGCGGTCGCCGAACTCAGCCTTGAGTTGCTCGGGGTCCATCTCGTCAGGCTCGGGCTGCACCGAGTCGAGCACGTCCAGACCCATATCAATCAGCCGCGACTGAAGCCTTCGCGTCGAGCCGCACGAGTGCATCATCACCTTGCAGCCGTACTCGCGGCCCAGCCTGTAGAACCTCTCGATTCTGGGCCGGAAGAAGCTGTCGAAGGTGGCAGGGCTCATCATGGGGCCGTTCTGGCACCCGAGGTCCTCTCCGAGATACAGGATGTCTATTCGACCACCGCCTGCCTCCAGACCTCGCCTGCACCATTCGTAGTAGTAGTCCACGCGGTGGTCGATGATGGCGATGCCCAGTTCGTCTTCGGTGATGATGTCGGTCAGGACGCGCTCCATGCCCCGTCCGCGGCCGACGCCGTTGATAATGTCCGGCATGCCCGCATGTCCGTAACAGACAGCATGGTCGCCCGCCTGATCTATCTGCGCGGGGATGCCACTGAAATCCCAGTCGCCGGGAGAGGGCCACGCGTAGTTCTCGACCTCGTCCATTGTCTCGAGCCGCCCGAGGGGCTGGTCGGTCGCCTCCGGGTAGTAGCCGCCCGCGCTGTTCGGCACCTCCGAGTAGCCCGTGCCCCACTCGTCGTAGAAGCGCTCGGCCTGGCCGGGTACCGGTTCTTTGTTCGGCTTGATATGAGCGGGCGACACGAACCGGAAGTCCACTTCGAACTCGCGCATGTAGTCGCGATCGCCAAAGTAGGCCCGGATTTCGCGCTCAACTTCGGGCGTCGTGTAGATCTGTATGGGCGTGCGGTCCGGCTCCTGATGAGCAATGGCAGTCAGCACGCGCTGTCTCGGGGTCATCTCCACCGCGTTAGTGTCTCCTCCGTCTCAAAGTCTCACACCAAACGTTCGACGCGGCCGCGCTCAATCCTGCGCCTGATCGACAACCTCCCCTGCCACCACAGGCGTGAAGGTAAACTCGCCGGACGTGGCGGCATCAACCCGGACTGTGTCGCCCTCGCCGAACTCCCCCTGCAGAAGGCAGAGCGCCAGCGGGTCCTGAATACGCTTCTGGATCACCCGTTTCAGGGGGCGCGCGCCGTATGCCGGGTCGAAGCCCTGCCGCGCCAGTTCCTCCTGCGCCGGTTCGCTCACCTCCACCGACAATCCGCGATCCCGCAGCCTCTCCTGTAGGTGCTTGAGCTGGATGCCGACGATCTGCTTGATCTGCTCGGCCGAGAGGCTCCGGAAGACGACGATCTCGTCAATCCGGTTCAGGAACTCCGGACGGAAGTGCTCGCGCATCGAGTCCATCACGCGCGCTTCGGCCGACCCGCGATCCAGGGTGGGGTCACCCAGCCAAGCGCTGCCGATATTCGACGTCATGATGATGACCGTGTTCTTGAAGTCCACGGTGCGCCCCTGACCGTCCGTCAGGCGTCCGTCGTCGAGTATCTGCAGCAGCACGTTGAATACATCGGGGTGCGCCTTCTCTATCTCATCGAAGAGGATGACCGAGTAGGGCCGCCGCCGGACGGCTTCCGTCAGATACCCGCCCTCTTCGTAACCGACGTATCCGGGAGGAGCGCCGATGAGCCGCGCGACGCTGTGCTTCTCCATGAACTCCGACATGTCAATCCGCGTCATGGCGCGCTCGTCGTCGAACAGGAACTCGGCCAGCGCCCGGGCCAGTTCAGTCTTTCCGACGCCCGTCGGCCCGAGAAACATGAAGCTACCGATGGGACGGTTCGGATCCTGCAGCCCCGCCCGCGCCCGGCGAACGGCGTTGGACACCGCCTCCAGCGCCTCGTCCTGGCCGATCACCCGCTCGTGAAGACGCGTCTCCATGTGGATCAGCTTCTCGACTTCGCCTTCGATCAGCCTGCTGATCGGGATCCCCGTCCATTTGCTGACGACCTCGGCGATGTCTTCCTCATCCACCTCTTCCTTGAGCATCTTCTGATCGGCCTGAAGCTCAGCCAGACGAGTATTCTGCTCTTCGAGCTTCCGCGTCAGCTCGAGCATTCTGCCATAGCGGATCTCCGCCGCCTTACCGAGATCGCCCTGACGCTCGGCAGCCTGCTCCTCGGCGCGAGCATTCTCTATATCCTGCTTCGTCTGCCGGATTGCGCCGATGGCCTCTTTCTCAGCCTGCCAGTGGACCTTCATCCCACTCGACTGCTCACGCAGTCCCGCAAGCTCCTCGTCGAGCTTTGCCAGGCGTTCTCTTGACGCCTTGTCCTTTTCGCGATTGAGCGCCTCGCGCTCGATCTCGAGCTGCCGGATTCTGCGCTCGACGACGTCAATCTCCTGAGGCATGCTGTCTATTTCGATCCGCAGGCGGCTGGCGGATTCGTCCACAAGGTCAATGGCTTTGTCCGGCAAAAACCTGTCAGCGATATAGCGGTGCGACAGAACAGCCGCGGCCACTAGAGCGGAATCCTGTATCCGCACCCCGTGATGCACCTCGTAGCGTTCCTTGAGGCCGCGCAAGATAGCGATTGTGTCCTCAACGCCCGGCTCGCCGACGACAACAGGCTGGAAGCGGCGCTCAAGCGCCGCGTCCTTCTCGACGTGCTTGCGATACTCGTCCAGAGTGGTGGCGCCCACGCAGCGGAGTTCGCCGCGGGCCAACATCGGCTTCAGGAGGTTCGACGCATCCACCGCGCCCTCCGCCGCGCCCGCGCCGACAATCGTATGCATTTCGTCTATGAAAAGGATGATCTCGCCTTCGGCTTCGGCGATCTCCTTCAAGACGGCCTTCAGGCGGTCTTCAAACTCGCCGCGATACTTCGCGCCCGCAATCAGCGCGCCCATGTCCAGCGCGACGACGCGCTTGTTCTTCAGCCCTTCCGGAACATCTCCCTCCACAATCCGCTGCGCGAGGCCTTCAACGATGGCGGTCTTGCCGACACCCGGCTCGCCGATAAGAACGGGGTTGTTCTTTGTCCGACGGCTTAGCACCTGCACCACGCGCCTGATCTCGTCATCCCGTCCGATGACCGGGTCGAGCTTCTGCTGCCGTGCCGCGTCAGTGAGGTCGCGGCCATATCGCTCGAGAGCCTGATACTTCTCCTCCGGGTTCTGATCGGTGACGCGCTGATTGCCCCGAACGTCGGTGAGCGCGCGCAGGACAGTGTCCCGGGTCACGCCGTTTTCACGCAGGACCCGACCTGCCGCCCCGGAACCCTCGTCGGCAAGCGCAAGGAGAAGGTGTTCGGTGCTGATGAACTCGTCCTTCATTGTGGAGGCGGCGCGATCCGCTCCGCTGAGGACAGCCGACAGCGAGGGCGACGCCTGAGCCTGGCTGGCTCCCGAGACCTTCGGGAAGCGCGCGATCTCCTGGCGCACGCTGGCAACTATCTCTGGAGGCCGTGCTCCCGCCCGGGCCAAGATCGCGCGCACAACGCCATCCACTTGCTCCGCCAGCACCAGCAGAAGATGCTCCGGCTCGATGCGCGAATTGCCCTGCTCAGACGCAAGCTGCTGCGCGTCTCCAAGCGCTTCCTGTGCTTTGATTGTGAACTTGTCCAGTCGCATCGTCATTCTCCGGCCGCCGGGCATTGCCCGTACGGCGTGCTAACATGAGCGTAAGGTAATCTGAGTCTATTATACTCAATGACGCGGTCGCCGCAAGGGTTCCCGGTATAGCGCGTTCGACAGCCTGCGAAAAAAGACGGAGTCATTTTTGCGAGAAGGCTAATCTCACGAAGGAGAACGCCGTGGGGACGCGTAAGTCGGCAATACCAGGCGGGGATGTCGCGCGGGCCAGGGCCCGCGTACTGGCCGCCCGGACAACAGCACTACCGCCGCCGGAATGGTGTGTTTCACCCAGCCGGCGGCGATCAGACCAATGCCAGACTGGCGTAGAAAGAGGTAGTAGCGAATATGGAAGCTTACTGCGTCAAGTGCAAAGCGAAGCGCGAAGTCAAAGATCCCAAGGCCGTAACCATGAAGAACGGCAAGCCGGCAACGAGCGGAACGTGTTCGGCGTGCGGCACGAAGGTCTTCAAGATCGGCAAGTAAGAGCTCGGACTAGTTTTCGAAATCGCAGTTACGGATTTGCGGCGCCGCGGCGTAAGTGCGGCGCCGCGTCTGTTTTTTCAGGGCAAACGATAGCACGCAGGAAGGCGGGCTGTATCTGACATGGCGGTCGCGGCAGGGCAACGGGCAATACAATGGAGGGTGGCGCCCATTGAGCAAGGGGCGGGGGATGAGCTTGCTCGCGCGCTGGGCCTGCAGCCCGTGACCGGCCGACTCCTTGCGCGCCGAGGCATAAGGACGGCCGCCCAGGCGTTCGAATTCCTCTCGCCACAGCTAGATTCTCTCCACGACCCCTTCCTGCTTCCAGACGCCAAAGCAGCCGCCGAACGGGTCAGCCACGCGATAGACACAGGCGAGACGATATTCGTTCACGGCGACTACGACGTGGACGGCGTCACGAGCGCCGCGCTTCTCACCCGCGTTCTCGGCAGACTGGGCGGGCGGATTGTGCCGTTTGTCCCCTCCCGCTTCAGGGAGGGTTACGGGGTGCGCGTCAGCACTGTCGAGAGAGCCCGTGAGGAAGGCGCCGGGCTGCTGCTCACTTCGGACTGCGGAGTCTCGGCGCACGACGCCTGTGAGAGGGCGGCCCAGATCGGCCTTGATGTCGTCGTGACCGACCACCACGAGTGCCCCAACAGCCTTCCCCCGGCGATCGCCGTCGTGAATCCATCCCGCAAGGACTCCAGGTACCCGTGCCCACACCTGGCCGGGGTGGGGGTGGCGTACAAAGTATGCGAAGCCGTGTGCAGACTGCGGGGGGTCCCGGCGGAGTCCCTGCACAAGCATTTCCTGGACCTGGTCGCCCTTGGCACCATCAGTGATGTAGCCCCGCTTACTGGCGAGAACCGCACGTTTGCCTACCACGGACTGAAGGCAATCGCGGCTACCAGTAAGCCCGGACTGCTCGCGCTGATAGACGCATCAGGACTTCGGGATAGTGGAGTTAGCGCGGAGCATGTCGGTTTCCGGTTAGGCCCCCGAATCAACGCCGCCGGGCGGCTGGCGGAGGCATCCGCGGCGCTGGAACTGTTTCTGACATCCGACCACGCGAGAGCCTCGGATATTGCCTCGGAAATGTCCAGAGCAAACCAGGAGCGCCAGGATGAGCAGGCACGCATTCTGGAAGAGGCGCTCGAACTGATCGAGCAGGACGGCCTCGCCGACGATCGGGTCATCATCGTGGGAAAGGACGGGTGGCATGCGGGCGTTATCGGCATCGTCGCGGGCAAGATCGCGGACATCTTCTATCGCCCCGCGGTTGTGCTGCGCCCCGAGGACGGTATCTGGAAAGGCTCCGCGCGCAGCATCGAGGGCTTCAGCCTTGCGGAGGCGCTCGACGAACTGCGTCCGCTTGTTTCCGGGGGCGGGCACGCAATGGCGGCCGGAATGCACTTTGCCGCTGACGACCTTACAGAAGTTCGCAGGGCTTTCAACGCACTGGCGGACGAATGGCTGACCGAGGAGGATTTGCTGCCGCGTCTGGACATTGAGATGGAGTTGGACATCGAAGATGTCGGGCCCGCGCTGGCATACGAAATCGAGACGCTCGCGCCCTTCGGCGTCGGAAATCCTGAGCCGCTGTTCGTCACCCGTGGAGCGCGCCTTGCGGATGTTCGCACCATGGGCGCCGAACAGCAGCACTTCCGTGCTTCGCTCGCCGGAACCCGGGCGCCCGTATCGGTTGTTGGCTTTAGTATGGGAGAAGAAGCGCTGGGCCTGGATCCGGCTCGAACGTACGCAATCTGCTACAATCTGAGAGTAGGCAGATTCAATGGGAGAGAGCAGACTGAGGTGATTCTGCAGGATATCCCGTCAGCCGAAGGGCTAAACAGGAAGGACCAATCGTGAACGTTGAGGCCGAGCAGTACAGAGACGGCAGCAAGAACGCCGAGCTTTACGCGCCGCTCCTCGACGAACTGCTTGCCCGCGTACGGAGCTACAGCCCGGATGCCGATGCCGAACTGATCACCCGCGCGTTCTGGTATGCGGCTTCCTACCACGACCTCGACACGCCACCCCGCTGTACAGGGGAACCGTACTTCACCCATCCGATTGCAGCCGCCAGAATACTCACCGACGTCCAGATGGACAGTGTGAGCATCACAGCGGCGCTCTGTCACGATCTCATCGAAGACACGCGAGTGACCAGGGAACAACTCGAGGCGGACTTCGGCGTCGAGATCGCCACGATGGTTGACGGCGTCACGAAACTGAGGCTGGCCGACTTCGAGACGCAGGAACTGACTCCGGATGCAGGCAGGAAACGCGGCGTCGAACTGCGCCGCAATGCCGAGAACCTCAGGCGCATCTTCCTCGCGGTCGCCAAAGACCTCCGCGTGATGATGATCAAACTCGCGGACCGCCTTCACAACATGAGCACGCTGTATGCCCTCCCGCCGGACCGGCAGAAGAAAGTCGCAGAGGAAACGCAGCAGATTTACGCTCCCCTGGCGCACCGGCTGGGTGTCTGGACCTTCAAGTGGCAACTCGAAGATCTCGCATTCAAGTACCTCGAACCCGACAAGTTCGAGGAAATCGTCGAGAAGGTGGACCGAACGCGGGCTGATCGCGAGGACGAACTTCAGGAAGCGATAGGCATGCTGCGGGCCCGGCTGGAGGCGCAGAACCTTGAGGCCGATATCCACGGCCGCCCGAAGCACCTCTGGAGCATCTACCAGAAGATGCTCAAGGAACAGGTGGACTTCGCGGATATTTACGACCTTACGGCCATACGCGTCATCGTGGACACGGTCCCGGAGTGCTACGTCGCGCTGGGCATCGTGCACGACATGTGGATTCCTATTGCTGGCAGGTTCGACGACTACATCGCGCGCGCCAAGCCGAACATGTATCAGTCGCTTCACACCAAGGTGATCGGCCCACGGGGCATGCCGATAGAAATCCAGATCCGCACTGTTGAAATGCACCAGACGGCGGAGTTTGGGATCGCAGCTCACTGGCAGTACAAAGAGGGCGGGAGCGGCGGCAACGGGTTCGACCGCAAGCTGAGCTGGCTGCGCCAGCAACTCTTCGACTGGCAGGCCGACAACAAGAATGCCAACGACTTCCTCCGGGCAGTCGTCAACGACCTGTTCGCAGATCAGGTTTTCGTCTTCACGCCGCAGGGCAGGGTCATTGACCTCCCTGTCAACAGCACACCCATTGACTTCGCTTACAGGGTGCACAGCGACTTGGGACACCATTGTGTCGCGGCCAAGGAGAACGGGCGCATCATCCCCCTGTCGCATCCTCTTGCGAACGGCGCCATTGTCGAGATTATCTCGCGCTCGAATGCGGCGCCCAGCCGCGACTGGCTTACGTTTGTCAAGACCAGCCATGCCCGCAACAAGATCAAGTCGTATTTTCGCAGGCTAAACTTCGCTGAGAGTGTCACGAAGGGCCGTGAGCTTATCGAGAAAGAGATCGAGCGCCGGGGACTGGACCGGGCTCTGCTGAAAGGCGATGCTCTGGCCACACTGGCGCCCACCCTGAACAAGCAGAGCGAGGACGACCTTCTGGCCTCCGTCGGCTTCGGGCATATCGGGGCAGCAACCGTCGTGCACAAGCTTGCGCCGCCTGAAACCCCGCGAACCATTCTGACCGGAACGGGACGCCAGGCCCAGGAGGGGAAGGTGGCGCTCGAGAGCGATGAGCAGATCAAGGTCACGCGCGCGACCTGCTGCTCCCCGATTCCGGGCGATGAGGTCACGGGGTACATTTCGCGCGGGAGGGGGCTCACGCTCCACCACGACAGTTGCCCAAACCTGGCCGCTTACAGGGAATCCGAGCCGGAGCGGCTGATGAAGGTGGACTGGGCCGGCGACGCGGCCAGCCGGTATCAGACAGAGCTTCGCATCGAGACACTGGACCGCGTTGGTCTGCTTACCGAAGTAGCCAGCATCGTCAGTGAGATGAAGATCAACATCAGCGACCTCAAGGCCAAGGTTCAGGACACGAACAAGATGGCGCTCATTGAACTCAAGGTCGAGGTGAAGGATCTCACGGAGCTGAACCAACTTCTGGTCGCCATCAGCAGACTCTCCGATGTCATGCTCGTGCACAGGCTCGGGGGACGCAAGACCCGGCGCCGCGGGAAGCCCAAATGAAGGCAGTGCTGCAGCGTGTCAGCAGGGCGTCGGTCAGCGTGGGAGGGCAGGCTGTTTCAGCGATAGGCAGAGGGCTGTTGGTGCTGGTCGGCGTTGCGGAAGGCGACGGAGAGCCGGAAGCGCGCTGGATGGCGGAGAAGACCGCGAACCTGCGGATATTCGAGGATGATGCAGGGAAGATGAATCTGTCGGTACTCGAAGCCGGGGGAGAAGTGCTGGCGGTTTCGCAGTTCACGCTTCTTGCCGACGCGCGCAAGGGGAGGCGGCCGGGTTTTTCGGGAGCCGCGGCGCCCGAGGCAGCCGAAGCGATGTACTCCAGATTTGCCGAACTCCTGAAACAACAGGGATGCCCTGTGAAGCAGGGAGTCTTTCAGGAGCATATGCAGGTCAGCCTGGTCAATGACGGTCCCGTCACCATCGTGCTGGATTCACCCGTTTCCGGGGGACAGCAGGGTTAGCCGGCGATGAGACGCAGGAGAGCGCGCATCCCGGGGGAGAGACCCCCTGAGCATGCCGGGCAGACCAGAGATCTGACTCCTGACGAACTGCAGTTCGCGGGAGACTGCAGTCTGGCCGAAGGCGATCTGCAAGGCGCAATCAGACAATACCGCAGGGCAGTGACCGGCGACCAGCAGAGCGCCGAACGGCGGACGCGCCTGGGGGATGCCTACGTTCTCGCGGAGGACACGGGTAAGGCGCTCTCGGCCTACCGCGGCGCGGTCAAAACGTCTCCGCGCAAGGCGGAGCCTCACTTCAGCCTCGCCGAGGTCTACCGGCGTTACGGCAAATGGGAGGCCGCCATCGTGGAGTACGAGCGGGCAGTATCGTTCGACGGGTCTCGAGCTCTCTATCGCCTGAAACTTGGCGAAGCCCTCTGGCAGACAGGCCGCCGCGAGGATGCGCTGCGCGAAGCCGAATTCGCCGCGCAGATTGCCGGAACGGACAGCTACTATCATTTCCGCCTTGGCGAACTCTACCATCAGATGGGCCGCCTCGACGACGGAATCACGCAGATGCAAATCGCCACCATACTTGCGCCGCACGATCCGTACTATGCGATGCGGCTTGGGGTTCTGCTCTTGAGCGCGGGCAAGAACAGCGAGGCGGTGGATGTGCTTACCACCGCAGTCGCGCTCAAGCGCGGCGACCCGCTCTATCACTGCGTCCTTGCGGATGCGTATCTGAAGGAAGGGTTGGCGAGCGACGCCATACATCACTACAGGCAGGCCGGAGCGCTGGATGATTACGACAGAGTCAATCTCAGGCTCATCCGGAAGCTTGTGGAAGAGGAGTCTTCGGTCCCGGCGCACCGCCGCTAGGGGCAGGCTGCCCGCACCAACACTCGATGAAGGAGGATTCCAGTGCCCGATATGCTCGTACGCCTCTACGCCATGCCCGCGGCGTGTGAGGCCGTCCAACGTCTGAAACAGGATGGCATCACCATCCGGCGCCCGCAGCCGTACGAATGCTCTGTGGTACGGCGGTTCATCGAAAAGAACTTCTCTGAAACATGGGCCGATGAGACGATGACGGCCTTCAGTCATCAGCCGGTGACGGCCTACATTGCTGTTGACGGCCAGCGGATTGTGGGGTTCGCCGCGTATGAATGCACACGCAAGGACTACTTCGGCCCCACGGGTGTGCTGCCAGAGTACCGCAAACGCGGCATCGGCCTCGCGCTCCTCCAGATGTCCCTGCAGGGACTTGCCGATCTGGGGTATGCTTACGCCGTCATCGGCGGGGCCGGCCCTGTTGATTTTTACGCTAAGGCAGTCGGCGCGGAGGTCATCGAGAACAGCGTGCCAGGCATATACACGGCGCCGCTACCGGAGGAGGCACAGGAGTGACTCAGCACGGCGGGACGCGATGGTTCAAGGGGAATACGCATACCCACACAACACAGTCAGACGGCGACACTTCGCCGCGGGAGGTCATCCGCTGGTACGCAGCCCACGGCTACGACTTTCTCGCGCTGTCCGATCACAATGTCCCCTCTGAGCCTGCTGGCGTGAAGAAGCCAAACGGGGCGGACTTCCTGCTCATCAGCGGCGAGGAGGTCAGCGTCAACTTCAACGGCGTACCCATCCACCTCAACGCTCTGGATATCGGCGCCGCTCTGCCCCCGCTCTGCGAGGAGACAATCGCTGCAACGCTGCGGGCAAACCTCGAGGCAATTGAACAGGCCGGCGGGCTCGGACACGTGAACCACCCGAATTTCCGCTATGCGATATCCGCGGCCGACATGCTGCCCGTGGAGAACCTGCGTTTTCTGGAGGTGTACAACGGCCACCCCACGGTGTACAACGACGGTGATGCCGAACTGGGCAAGCAGTCCGTCGAGTCCATGTGGGACGATCTGCTGTCGTCCGGGCGGAAGGTCTACGGGCTTGCGGTTGACGACGCGCACCACTTCGCCGAGTTCCATCCCGGCAATGCGAATCCCGGCAGGGGGTGGATTATGGTTCGCGCCGCTTCCCTGACAGCCCGCGATATCATCGGTGCAATCCGAAGCGGCGAATTTTATGCAACCACAGGAGTCGAACTGGCCGATCTCACGAACAGCGCCTCGGTCATCCGCCTCCGCGTCCAGAGCCCCGCGAATACGCCTTGCGCGATCGAATTCGTCGGCCCGGGCGGATACGTCCTTCACGCCCTCAGCGGTGTCGAAGCAGAGTTCCGCCCATCACCGGGGCAGGGCTATGTTCGTGCCAGGGTGCGAACAGGCAGTGGGGCCAGATGCTGGACACAGCCGGTCTTTCCGTAACGCTGTCCGGAACATTTGCAGCCGATTGCCGGTATTGACATGCAGCCGCTGTTACGCCTGGTGGTATACTGACACGTGGCAACCCCGCTCGCGTGAGTTCCGGGCAGGGGGCGTTCGTAACGAAGGGAAGTGCGGCAACGTCTTCAAGACGGTGTAACATGGTGATTTGTGCGCGTTGGCTTGCGGTAATGGTTATATCCGCATACTGTTGCGCGCCTCTCATCGCCGGCGCTGCCACTGATGCCCCGCGACGCATCTCGGATGGTCAGCCGGCCATTCACGCGCCCGAGCCCGCAGGTCGAGTGCTTTCGACGTTTGGGCTGGGCATTGCTGGCTATTACATTGGCTGGCGCAGAATGCGTAACCGCTCAGAGGCGGCGTCCTCGATCAAGGCGTTCGACAAGTCGTCCTATCTGGCGCCTCAGGCAGCCCGGTCGCTCCTGGGCATCATCAACGAGCGCCTTTACCTTGTGTCCAAGAGGTTCGCCGATCTCCTGCTGGCAACGGCGGCCATTCTGATTCTGTCGCCTGTTCTGCTCATTATCGCGGCCGCGATCTACTTTGAGTCGCCGGGACCCGTGCTTTACGCACACAGACGTCTTGGACAGCGCAAGCGGAAGTTCAAGCTCTTCAAGTTCCGCTCGATGTGTTTGAACGCGGACGAAGTGTTGGCCGACCTTCTGGCCTCCGATGCCGCGCTCCGTGAGGAGTTCGAAGAGAACTACAAGTTGAAGAACGACCCACGCATCACAAGGGTGGGGGCCTTCCTGCGCCGAACCAGCCTTGACGAACTCCCGCAGCTCATCAACGTGCTGCGCGGCGAGATGTCTGTGGTGGGACCGCGCCCGATCGTTGAGGGTGAGGTCGATAAGTACTGGCCGTCCGAGGCGAGGCTGTTCAGCATACGGCCCGGCGTGACGGGCCTGTGGCAGGTAAGCGGGCGCAATGACACGAGCTACGAGGATCGCGTTCGCCTGGACATGAGATACCTGTTTGAGCGGTCGGTGCTGGGCGACGCGCTGATTCTGCTGCTGACGATCCCGGCCCTTCTACGGAGAAAAGGCGCCTACTGAAGTCCTGCACAGGTGGTGTTGCCGGTCTGGCAGGAAAAGCGATTGGCGGGCGCTAATGCTGGTATGTCAGGAAGATTTCATCGGCGGTCAGCCGGGTGCGGCCGCCGTCTTTGGGTAAGGATACCTGGATAGCATCATTTCATCGTGCAATCAGAAGCCGTGACCTCTACCTCCCAATCCCCACAGTCTCGCGCCTCGGAAGGGTGTGAGTTGCGCACACTCGTCATTCCGGGGCTGGTTCTCGCCGCGCTGTATTACAGCGCATTCGACTGGATGGTTCGTGCCTGGACTCTGCAGGGCTCCAACTACTCGCACGGGTTCTGGGTGCCCATAGTCATAGCCTATTTCCTGTGGGACAAGCGCTCGAGCCTCTCGGCGGTGCCCAAGCGCACGGAGCCGCGGGGGCTCTGGTACATTGCGGGGGCGATGCTGCTTCATCTCGCGGGCCTCATTCTTGATGTTCATGTGCTCTCGGGGCTGTCGCTGTTCCCTCTCTTCTGGGGACTGGCTCTCTACTACTTCGGGCCGCACGTGCTGCGCGAGGCGTTCTATCCGTCGCTGTTCATGATCTTCATGATTCCGCTTCCGCTTATCCAGGCCGTGCTCAGCATCAAGCTGCAGACGCTCAGCGCAATTGCAGCGTCACTGGTGCTCTCGCTGATGGGCTTTCCTGTTGTACGCGAAGGCACGATGATGATGATGCCCACGTTTCAGCTATTCGTCGAGGCGCCCTGCAGCGGCCTTAATACCATCTTCAGTCTCATCTTCGTCGGCAGTGTGGTCGCTTATCTCGCGCGCGGATCATTCTGGCGCAAGGCGGTGCTCCTCGTCTCCGCCGTCCCCATCGCGGTGCTGGCGAACATCTTCAGAATCGTCGCGATCGGTCTCCTGGGCGAATACTATGGCGAAGAGGTCGCGATGGGAGTATTTCACAACTTTTCCGGGGTGATCATGTACTCAATCGGTCTCATTCTCTTTCTGGCCGAGGCGTGGCTGCTCCGGGTCAAGTTCACATCATCGGAGGGGACAGCCTGAGATGTCCTGTGTCCGCATGCACGGTTTCGTAGTCGGGCTGGCGCTTTTCGTTCTGGCGGCGGGCTGGATGTTCGTGAGGCCGGAACCGCACCTTATGAACCGGCTGGACCTGTCTCCCGTGCCGATGGAACTGGGCCCATGGCGAGGCGAAGACGTCCAGATGGAAGGCGTCCCTATCGAGGATCAACTCGCTGCCCAGGCGGTTCTTTACCGGGACTACTACTTCGGGGCGCGCTCCGACCCTGTGGGACTCTGCCTCGTCTACAACTATGCCCGGCGCTCCACCAGTTTCCACGATCCGCACGTCTGCTTTCCGGCGCAGGGCTACAGGCTCGACGATCGCGGCATGGTGCCACTGAGCATCGCCGGACACGAACTGAGCGCCAACATGCTCGGGGCGGAGAAGAACTCCGTGACCTGGCTTGTGCTCTACTGGTACCTTTCAGACAAGCAGCCACTCGACGTCAGCGGCCGTCGCGAGGGCGATTTCTGGACAGCGGTCAAGACCCGCGTTCAGCGCAAACTGGGCGTCTCCACGATGGTTCGCGTGGCGTCACCCGTCAAGACCAGCGAAGACGAGACGCTGGCGGACATGCAGGCCTTTCTCGACAAGTTCTACCCAAAGATTCTGGAAGTCGAGGCCGACATAGCCCAGCCTCCGATGCCGGCTGCGAAGCTCTGGAGATCAGGTCCAGCCGGTCAGGCGGCCGTCGTTGCCCTGCTCGTCTTTCCGCTTGCGCTTTCCGCGGCAGGCCTTGTTCGCAGAAAGCCCGTCTAGGTAAACTTGCACCAGGCGGTCAACCGCCTGCACTCAGGAGGAATCGCGACTATGGATCAGACAGCCCCACCGGCAATCTACTGCGTCAGCCCGGCTCCGGCGGACTTCGTCCCCGACGGCGTGTGGGAGAAACCGGAATGGGCCGGAGTGCCTTCTGCGCGGATAGACTGCTACCCGTGGCACAAAGGCGGTTGGACTCCCTGCACCGAGTTCAAGCTGCAGTACTCGAAGGACTACCTGTACGTGATCTTTCAGGTGCAGGACCAGTTCGTGCGCTCGGTTTATACCACATTTAACGGGCCAGTCTGCCGCGACGCCTGTGTTGAGTTCTTCTTCCAGCCTGCCCCTGAACGCTCGCCCGCGTACTTCAACATCGAGACCAACTGCGGCGGCACCATACTGTTCAACAGCCAGACAGCCCGAATGGAGAATGTGGCCCCGATGTCGGAACAGCAGGCGGCTTTGCTCCAGATCGCTCGTTCGATGCCGCCAGTTGTTGATCCGGAGATACCCGACCCTGTTGTTTGGACCATAGAGTACCGTGTGCCACTCGCTCTTCTCGAAAAGTGCGGCGCAGTCACCCGCCCGGGGCCGGGCGTCAAGTGGCGGGCGAACCTGTATAAGTGCGCCGAGAACAACTCTCACCCGCACTGGGGAAGCTGGTCGCTTGTAGGCACGGCAAAGCCCGATTTTCATCAGCCGGACTACTTCGGGACCCTGAGCTTCCTCTGACATCCACGACTTTCTGGAGACGCAATGCTGAAGCATCTTGATCTCAACGGCGCCTGGAAGGCGCGAGGGTTCGACGGCACGCACGGCCAGCCGCATCAGTATATCGGAGCCAACTGCGACGAGAGGACCTTCATTGACGCCCAGGTGCCCGGGGACATCCACCTCGATCTCCAGCGCGAAGGCCTGATCGAGGATACGAACTACGGGTTGAACGCGCAGGCGGCAAGGTGGGTGGAAGAGCAGATATGGGTGTACCGCCGGGAGTTCATCGCCCCGAAAGACGCCGTCGAAGCGCACGCCTGGCTCGTTTTCGAGGGGCTGGACCTCGACGCAGTCGTCTATCTGAATGGCGAGGAGGTAGGCAGACACTCCAACGTCTTCCGTCCGTTGCGCGTAGATGTGACGGGCAGGCTGGCAGACGGCACAAACCTGCTGGCGGTGCAGGTGGACGGCGGTCTGTATTCCGTATCGGAGAAGCCCGGCGACGCGTATCAACCGGCCATGGACCACAGGCTGCACAAACGCTCGTGGCTTCGCAAGCCGCAATGCTCGTTCTCGTGGGACTGGAGCCCCAGGCTCATCAACGTTGGCATACCCAAGCCAGTCCGGCTCGAATGGGCGGCATCAGCGCGAATTGATGCCGTTGTGCTGACCCCCGAGCTCGCCGACGACCACAAGAGCGCGGTTCTGCGGGCAGACGTCCTGGTCGAGTGCGTTGAGGAGCAACCCCTGAACGCCGTCGTGCGCCTGCGCCTTCCGGCGAAAGGGCTGGAGAACGAACTGGGCGTGGTTCTGGAACCCGGGATGTCGCGGCGCCACGTCTCCATTGAGATTGGCGATCCGGTTCTGTGGTGGCCCGCCGGGCACGGCGAGCAGCATCTGTATAACGTGGAACTGACCCTGGAGGCGGGCGGAAAGACGCTGGACCGGGCCACCCGGCGCACGGGGATTCGCAGTATCCGCATCGCGCAGGACCCGCACCCCGAAAAGGGGCGCTATTTCATACTCGAAGTCAATGGACAGCCGGTGTTCGCCAAAGGCGCGAACTGGGTGCCCCCCGACACCATCTTCTCCCGGATCACGCCGGAGCATTACCGGAAGCTCGTCAAGCTTGCCGCGGACGCCAACTTCAACGCCCTTCGGATATGGGGTGGGGGACTGTACGCCGACCATGCCATGCTCGATGCCTGCGACGAGCTGGGCCTGCTCGTCTGGCACGATTTCGTGTTTGCCTGCTCGAAGTATCCGGGAGATGACCCGGAGTTCCTTCAGAACGTGCGCGAAGAGGTCGCCCACGTTTCGAGGGAACTGTCGGCGCATCCGAGCCTCGTCGTGTGGTGCGGGAACAACGAGCTTGAATGGGGCGCGTGGGAATGGGGATACGACCAGATCAAGGCGTTCCCGGACTACGCCCTCTATCATCTGGAGATCCCCCGTATCCTCAAGAGAGAGGACCCCTCCCGGCCGTACTGGCCGAGTTCGCCTTTCTCTCCCGGCCACGCCTTCCCGAACGACCCGCACTCCGGGGACCAGCATCCCTGGAACGTGTCCCTTCGCGAGGAGGGCAGCAACTTCTGGGCCTACAGAGAGGACGTCAGCCGCTTTCCCAATGAAGGAGGCGTTCTGGGCGCCACGTCGCCCGCAACCCTGCGCGACTTCCTGCCGGAAGGCCATCGGCGGTTGTTCTCGCCGTCATGGGAGTTCCATGACAACTCCTGCAACTACTGGACCGAAAGGCCCATAGCCTACCGCTGCTTCGAGGACTGGATGGGCCGGAGCATCGATCAGACCGATTTCGAGGATTACGCCTTCTACTCGGCGCTGATTCAGTCTGAAGGGCTGCAGGAGTACATCAACAACTTCCGCCGCCGTATGTTCAGTTCTTCCTCCGCGATATTCTGGATGTACAACGACTGCTGGCCCGCGAGCCACAGTTGGGCGCTTGTGGACTACTTCCTGCGGCGGAAGCTCGCCTACCACCCGGTGCGGCGCGCCTTTGCCCCGATCAGCATTGTCCCGGCCATCACCGGGGACACTGTCACGATCTTCGGGGTGAACGACACTCTGGAAGCATGGACGGGCGAAGCGCAATTCGGCGTTTTCACGCTGGAGGGGGGCTATCCCGTCAACATCACCGCACAGGCGCAACTCGCCCCGAACGCAGCCACGCTTCTTGGCAGCTTTCCGTCCGCCGACTGGCAGCGCGCCGGCTTTGCGGAAAGCGGAGCGTTTGCCGTTCTGACCCGCAACGGGGAGACTGTTGCGCAGCAGAGGCTCTTCCGCGCGCCCTTCAAGGATCTGCGCTGGAAGACCACAGAAATCGAGGTACGCCACGACGGTGATCGGGCGGTATTCCGCTCGGACGCTTTCGCATGGGCGGTCTGTCTCGATGTGGACG
>Ga0255341_1001120_pt1 | contig 40047 bp, 37 predicted proteins | sample wastewater_treat_8_FD_192418 | JGI IMG/M metagenome (GOLD analysis project Ga0255341, IMG submission 192418) | Wastewater microbial communities from Lulu Island WWTP, Vancouver, Canada - plant12 | ecosystem: Engineered > WWTP > Wastewater > Unclassified | place: Canada: Vancouver, British... | reverse complement strand
AAAACCCCGCAGCTATTCCAAAAACAAGGAAATAATCGAGCCTTATTATCCAGAAACCTAAAGTTGTTACTGCGCCCACAAAAAAGATTGCGAGCAGCATGCCATTTATCCAATTTTTAAGCACTTCCTCAATTTCTCTTATAGTAATGGTTATTGTATTTCTATTTTTTTCAGGAAATAAATCTAAAAACATATCTCGATATTCTGCTGGGCTTAAAGCAAAAAATATTGCAAGAATAATCATAATAAAAAAATTGACAATCCAGCCAGAAGCAGTAGCTATGTAACCCAGAGTGTTTCCTATTAGATTTTGTATAGTTGTTATCGTAGTTTGAGTAATATCTTCTATTTTTAATGCATTTGTTAGAGATGGAAAAATGGAAGTCAAATTTTTAAGAAAATCCTCAAAACCTCCAATTATGTTAGGAAGATTTTTAATAAGATTTTGTGCCTGTGCTGCAAATGGCATATATATTGAAACAAATGGTAAAAATAAAACGAGAATAAGTGCTATAATTGCAAGAGTAAAAGAGAACCATCTTTTAAGCTTTAATCTTGACTCAATAATTTTAGCTATATTTCTTATGAAAAGTGAAATAATTATAGAAAGAAAAGTAATTAGAATTATATCTTTAACAAAAGCGAAAATATAAACTAATAATGCTATTACTCCGATTATAAGTATCGTTACTAATACTTTTAATGAATAATCCTTTAAATCATTCAAATATTATTCTCCACTATTTAAAATTGTGTCAGATTCATTCGCAAAAATATTTTAGAATAAAAATATCATTTCTGCAAGAAATATGTTTTATACCTAAATGTCTATGTTGCTTATTGACAAAGCACAACCAATAAACCAGTTATCCAAAAGGATGATTTCTCAGTGAGGCTTAAAAAGCTATTAACCACTCACTCATCCTAAAAGACCTGAAGGAGTCCATTTTGATATCCAAGGGCTCTAATCCTACCAGTCCTCCTGAGGGAGCGTATTTATTTTTTGGTTCGTAAGGATTTCTTTTTTCATTATACTTATAAAAAATTGGCCTGGATCCTCGATAAAAGATTTCAGGGATGACAGCGGGCGTACTTTCGAGGATGACGCCCCCTCAATCACACTCAGGAAGCATATCTGTATTTTGCGACCGTAGGGTCTCCTTATGGTCATTCCCGCACACTCTGTCTCTGTCATTCCGCACTTGATGCGGAATCCCTTTTTATCATTCCTGCGACCTCTCTGTCATTTCACACACTCTCTCTGTCATTCCCGCGAAAGCTGGAATCCAGGATGTATTTCTTTCTTCTAATGTTAGAGAGAAAAAGAACATAGATTCACCTTTGTTGATTTCAAGAATTACAGAAAATTAAAATAACAAAAAGAAGAAAACACTGGATCCCCAATCAAGTTGGGGATGACATAAGTCTAGTCATTCCCGCGAAAGCGGGAATCCAGGAAGTATTTGTTCTTCAAATAGAAAGAAAGGGGAAAGAGCCTGGATCCCCAATCAAGTTGGGGATGACAATGGGTGTGATTTCGAGGATGACAGATACCCTCAAGTCATCCTGAGCAAGCAACCTTTCAAACTACCGAAGGATCTCAGTATTTTATAAATGTACCTATCCATTATTTCATATATCCGATTTTTTCTGAATCAAAAAATTTGCTTTTGTAAAAATTAAAGATATAAATTTTCTTAAGTGTTTGTGTAAAGTTTCAAGTATTTTAAATAAAAAAGAGAGGTTTTAAATTTATAAAATAAAATTTGCCTCCTTTAGCTTCACATTGAGACTACAAGACTCTCTTGTTCTTCCTTTGTATAAGGGTTCAACACTCAGAGGTGGTTTTGGTCAGGCATTTAAAAGAATTGTCTGTACTGTGAAGAATAAGAACTGTGAAGATTGTATTCTTAGATCTAAATGTCTTTATATTTATGTTTTTGACACTGTTCCACCCAATGATACAGTAATAATGCGTAAATATGAATCAATCCCTCGCCCATTCATCATTGAACCTCCTCTTGATAATAAAAGAAGGTATGAGGAAGGAGAAGAAATTGAATTTAACCTTATCTTAATCGGCAGAGCAATTGATTATCTTCCTTACTTTATCTACACATTTGAGGAGCTTGGAAAAATCGGAATTGGCAAAACCAAAGGTAGGTTTGAACTCAACAAAGTGAGAAATATAAAGCTTCTAAATGGCAGTAGTGAAGGTAATTTACTTTATGAAGGCAACTCTAAAATTCTGAATTCATTTGAGCCTGAAGAGGTTGAAGTTCCAGATAAGATTGAAAGTTTCTCTTGTTCGTCCATTCAAGATGAGCTTCTACTCTCATTTCTCACTCCTACAAGGATTTATTACAATGAGCATTTAACGCCTGACCTTGAGTTTCATATATTAATAAGAAACCTTTTAAGAAGAATCTCTGATCTATATTACTTTCATTGTGAAAACACTCTTATGAAAATAGATTTTAAAGAAGAGATTAAGGGAGCTACAGATATAAAAATAAAAGATAAAGCGTTAGGATGGTATAGCTGGGAAAGATATTCATCCAGGCAAAAAACAAAACTCAACATGGGTGGTTTTATTGGAAATATTACCTTTAGTGGCAATGTAGGTCCATTTATGCCATTTATAAAAGCAGGCGAAATACTTCATGTAGGAAAAGGCACAACCTTTGGCTTAGGAAAGTATGAGATAAATAATGTTAATAGAATCTAAATAATATGGAGGAGGATATGGATGGAGATATGAATATTGAGCGATATACTTGTGAAATCAAAACTCCTGTGTGGACAGGAGATATAGATTCGAAAAGTGACTTAGTAAAATCTACTGGAATTATAGGTTCTTTAAGATGGTGGACAGAAGCTATTTTAAGAGGTATGGATTATTTTATTTGTGATCCTACTGAAGAAAAAAACCAATGTCCAATAAAGGGAAATAATAATGAATCCGCTAAATATTGTTGTGCATGTCTTATTTTTGGAGCAAGTGGAATTAGAAGGATATTTAAGATGTATATTGATGGAGGAGAAAAAGTTTTTAGTGATAAGACACTAAATATAAGACCATCTGGAAGGAATAGAGGATGGTACTTAGGAAGTGGATTAAAAGGAGAACTAAATCTGAATATTGTTTCTTTAGATAAGGAGTTTAAAAGAGAATTTGTTCTTGTTCCTCTTGCTATCTCAGCCAATTGGGGCGCAATAGGTGCAAAAACTCAACATGGTTATGGAGTAATTAAGCTTAATGATAAAATTGGTGGGGATTTTACAGGATTTAAAAGTGGTATTGAAAATGTAATTAATTCTAACCGTTTTAAGAATTTAAAAATTAAAATACGAACTGGAAACAATGATTGTTTTCCAAACATAAAAGAAATGTTTTTTACTAAAGTTCAGTTTAAAGCTCAAAACAATTGGTGGAGAAATATCGACAGCATTAAAAATAATGCTTCAGATCAAAGAATTACTGATTGGATTAATTCTGGCTCTGTACCTATTTCTCCTGAAATAAAAAATTGGCTGAGATATGGCGGTGGTCAAGAGTTATGGAAAACATGTGATCAAAATAAAGATAGCGGAATAGAGAACTGGCTTTTTGGAACCACTCAAAGAGTCTGTAGATATTGTTTTAATAAAGTAAGAAATGATAATAGAAATCAAAATAATTACTGGTGTGAAAATTGTAAAAAATCTCTTAAACCTGAAGAAACTATGGAAAGAATGGCTTCAAAAATTAACATTTCTTGCGCTTACAAAATAGATGGCGATTTATGGGAGTTTAGAGTTTGGGGTTGGATTCCAAAAAATGGAAATCCATCATGGTTCGTTAGAGATAAATTTTTAGATGGACTAAAAGCAAGTTTAAATAGTACAGGTACAGTATATCTTCAGTGGAATAATCTTCTTGGAAACCAAACTACAAACCACTCATTAGTGGTCTGGCGAGAGTTTGATTCAAATAGGGATACAGTTAAATCGAACGAAAAGAATATTGGCAATTTTCTTAATGACCTTATAGATGACAAGGAGGTGGCAGGATGAACCATTTATATGATTTTTATGCAAATTTTCAAATCGATACAGAAGATTCTTCTAATGCTAAAAGTGATATTGATGATCTAACAAAGAAAAGAAACAAATATAAGAAAATAGAGGACACTTTATCGAGAATAAAATTACTATCTACCGCTTTTGGAGTAAAAAGTAAATTACCTGATAAAAATATGATTCCTAATAGGATTAATTCTGATGTCTATGCAAAAGTTGGTGAGGGTGAAAATGATTCAGGATTGAAAACTTTAATTCATGTAAGTAAAGATTACAATAAAGATATTAAGAAATATCTTGATGACGGTTTACAATTAATTTATAACTCTAATTCTAATAAATCAGTGAACATCAATATCCTTAATTTACCTAAAGGAAGTTGGATTATTAAATTTAAAATGACATTATTAAAATCGTTTATTTCGAATGATGATACTTCTTTTTATATTATTGATAATCCAGTCAAGAAGGATAAAGTTTTTGGGATACCTTACACTTCAGCAATGTCTTGGAAAGGAAATCTTAGATGGACAATGATGAAAATTCATCTGGAGCCATTAATTAATAGCCCCGAGGAATTTGCAGATATGAGATTTCTGCATACACTTCTCTTTGGATCCGAAAAAGGAATGGAAGAAGAGTCAGCGGGTTGGGCGAATTATCTGGATAACCTTTGTCAAAGTGCAAAAAAAAACTATCAAAATAAATTAAAAGAAGAATTTAAACAAGAAAAAATACCTAATATTAAAGGCACCCTCTTCTTTTATCCCACTTTTTGGAATGAAATTGATATGGATGTTATTAACCCGCATAATAGGAAGACTAAATCAGGTAAAAACCCCATTTATTATGAAATTATACCAGAAGGTGCTATTGGATCTTTTAGGCTATTGTACATTCCTATTCATTATTTTGCCTGCAAACTATCCGATGATTCCTTCTTTTTAAAGATTTTACAAGATATGTTAAATATAGTAGTAGCACTAAAGGAAATGATGTTAATTTATGGATTCTCTGCTAAAAAGAGTTGTGGATTTGGAGTAATAAAAGATGAATTTAAAGAAAGCCTTTTTGATATTAATGGAATAGATATTAAGGAAGAAGATAAACAATTTAAAAACTTTTCAGAACTCGAAGAAAAAGTCAAATCCGTTAAACAAAAAACTTTTAAAAGAAGAGGGTAAAAAATGACTTTAAAAGAAAAACTTGAAAAATATAGAAAGTTGATATTTATACTCGAACTTGCTGGATTACTTCACGATATTGGAAAACTCGATTCAAGATTTATCGACTATAGAAAGAAATGGCAAATCCATGGTAAAGGTGAAAATGGAGAAGAATGGAATTATTGGAATGATCCACATGATGACCCTAATAAGCCGTTTTTTGATAATGACCCTATTCTTAAAAAGAAGGAGTTTACTTTATTGAGCAACATACTCTCAACTAAACTATCCGATATCTATGGTGAGAAAAATATCTGGATTTCTGGACATTGTTTTAACCTTGAAATCCCTTTTAAAGAAATAATGCACAAACATACTTCAGCACAAGCTGACCATATAGCTTCTTTCTTAAGGCTTGGAGATAGTATAGATTCTGCTTATGATCGCAATAATCCACTTCTATGTAATGAACAAATAGATTCGCGCGAAACATATCAATCAACAGTTTTTGGATATGAAAATCCCTTAAATACTGAATGTTTCGATGTTTTGAGAGAAAATTTGTATCATAGCTTGACCTCAAAACTTCCTAATTATCTTACGAATTTTGATTATACAACACGTTTAGAGATATTTAATGAAGTTGAAAAATCTTTTATTAATGCTTTAACAGATACTTGTCGCCCAGCTAACGATATTTCATTATGGCAGCATACTTATGTAACAGCCGCGCTATGTAAAGTTTTCTTTATCCACTTCTTAATATATGGTGAGAAATTAGAAAAATTCAGCGATAGCAAATTTGCTCTTTGTGGTTTTGGGTGGGATGGGCTTTCATTTATTTCTAAAGGGCAAAAAATTGGGGATATTGTTGTAAGAAAGAGATTAATTCATGAACTAAAAGAAGGCATAAAAGAAATAATTGAATTCAAATATCCAATTGGAATGAATATTTACGATGATGATAATGGGATTTCTTTTGTAGTTCCTATGATAGTAGATAAACCTAAATACGAAGATTATAGCAACCTGCTTAGTGATATTCAGAAAGATGTAATTGATTTATCAAATAATATAACTGATGGGGAAATCCTTCCAGTATATGTTGATAATGTGAAAGAAACTCACTACATCATGGAAATAGTGAATGTAATAGAAGAACTTAAAGAAAAAAGTGCTTTTCCTTATGATTCTAATGGAGGCAGTCCTTTATGGATTAATAACTGGGATAATAAAAAAGAAGAGGAAATATGTAATATTTGCGGTAAAAGACCTGTTAAAAGAGGCAAAATAGTTTGTGAAATTTGTGAGGAAAGAAGAAAATTAGCTCAAAAATTCAGAGGCGATAATGAGAGTATATTCAGCGATGAAATTGCTGATGAAAATGGGAGGCTATGTCTTATTGTAGCAAAATTTAATCTTTTACCTTGGCTTTCTGGTGATATGCTTTGGACATTGTTCGTTAAATCACCAATTAATCTTAAATGTGCATACGATTACCTTGGAAAAATAAAAGACTTAGAAGAAATAGATAAAAAAAGGAAGGAGATAATAGAGAAAAAATATAATAAAGATGTAGATTTTAACTATAAATTAATAAAAGAGCAGATAGATGTTTGTCTCGATCCAAAAAATGATGGAGAACGAAAACTCGCTGAGGCTTTAGGATTTTTATATGATATTCATAGTTTCAAACTAACTCCTCCAACCGAAAACTTAAATAATATTAAAAATAAATGGTTAACAGCAGTAAATGGATTTACTATTGGTGGAAGTACATTAAAATATCGTTTTGGCGAAGAAGCAGATATTTATAATTATCTTCTTACTAAAAATCACACTCCTTCGAGACTTTTGAGTGTATGGAATACTACAAGAGATTTTCTAAAAGGTTTATTTAACTCAAGTGAAATTAGGGAAATTTTCACTTCTTTTAGGAGGTTGAAAATTGAATTTGATAAGTCATCATCTGAAATATTACTCCCCATAAATAATGCTTGTTACGAAGCTGAAATATTAGGTGAGAAAGTCGAACTTTTTAGAAGAGATGAAAATATTTTTTTAGTAAATCCTGGCAGAGAAGAACTCAATCTTAATGATAAAAGAGAAAAATGGCTTAACAGAGAAGTAAGTATAAATATTGATGAATTTGAAAAGAAGGAAAATACTAACAGCTCTATTAAACCAAAAATTGTAAATTTATCTTATAGCGATGAAATAATTTATCCATATCGAATTATTACTGCATCCCCTGATTTACTCATGGTGATTATTCCCGCTGACAAAACAATTGAAATTACAAAGTCTATTTATTGCCAATATATGAAGCATTTTGGAAAAGTTGTTGGAAGATTGCCTTTAAGTATTGGACACATTTTTTTTCAAAAAAGAATGCCAATGTTTGTCGTTTTAGATTCAGGAAAGAGAATGGAAGAAAATTTTAGCAATCGATATAAGGAATACTTTGATAAAGATAACTTTGATAAGGACAAAAGAGAAAACATGGAGGATTCAACCATTAAAGTTGAACATATCAATGGAAACGAGCAGAATGGTAAAAAGAAAATTATATTTAATAATGGTTTAGAGTGGAATATAGATGCACTTCTTGGAAACAGAAAGGAAGATTATTTTCATCCTTATTTTATAGTAAAAGAAGTCGAAAAACTTACAGAAAGAAACACCTATTTTAAAACATTTCTTGGAGATTTGGTTCACTTATCAGAAATTAAAGAAGATGACATTATTAGGGTTTGTCCATCATTTTATGATTTTGAATTTTTAGATTCAACTACGAGGCGATATGATATTATTTTAAATGATAAAACTAAATCAAAAAGGAAATCGAATGTCACACAATCATTCACAAAACCATATCTACTTGATGAGTTTAAATTCAAATTTATAAAACTTTGGAGTAGATTTAAAAAAAGTAATGAAAATGCAATAATTCCAAATATTACTGATACAAAGCTGAGGAACATTGAATCTCTTTGGCTTTCTAAACTCCAAGAATGGAAAGTTAATCTTAATAGTGAAGATACGGTTGAATCTAAAGAGTGGAAAAAATTAGTTGAAGCAACATTAAAAAAAGAATTGGGTGATGATATAATCAAAAATCCAAAAGATTTTGAATGGTTAAAAGGTCTAATTACTTCAGGATTATTTTTTGATTGCTTAGAACTAAATTTAAGAATTTTAAAAAACAAAGTGCAGGAGGAAAAAAATGTCTAATGAAGATCCATTTGTATTAAAAAGTTATTACTTTTTAACCTTTGATCCAGTATATGTTGGAACAGGGGGTTACAGATTAGGTAGAGTGGATAATACCATTGTTCGTGAGCCAGGTACAAACATACCTAAAATCCCTGGCTCAAGTATTTCAGGTGTAGCAAGAGCTTACACTGCAATGCATCCTGATATTAATAAATATCCAGGTTGTGCTGGAAAGGGTATAGATGATGGTGAAGGTCACTGCGGACAACCTGATTGTCCAGTTTGTGTAGCATTTGGCTTTTCTAAAGGTAAATCCAAAATTAGTTTCCAGGGTCTTGTCCAATTTTTTGATGCAAGAATTCTGTTTTTCCCAGTTCATTCAATGTTAGGACCTGTATGGATAACATGCCCCTCTATACTGAAAGATTTTAAAGATTCACTATTTAAAAGTGATGATCAAATAACAATTGATTTGTCAAACATAAGCGATTTTGATAATTCAAAATATTTCATTCAAACAGAACTTATTCAAAAAGATGATTCTCTAAATCTTGGGTGGATATACTTACAAAATAATAATAACTTAAAACCTTTATTAGAAAACGATGAGTTAAACAAATTAAATATAAATAAAGAGATTTTAAATAGATTAGTACTTGTTCCTGATAAATTATTCTCTCAAATTGTTAATGATAATCTTGAAGTTAGAACCTCTAATGCTATTGATCCTGCTACAGGTGCAGCTGAGGATGGTGCACTATACTCATATGAAGCTATTCCAAGAGCAACTGTTATGTGGTTTGATGTTGTTTACAACAAACCTGAATATTTTAAAGTTCCAGTAATAAAAAATGGAAAAATAGAACAAGAAGATATTAAAGAGAAATGGGATTGGCTTAAGGAAAATGTCGAAAAAGGTTTCTCCTATTTTGAATATCTGGGTATTGGTGGTATGGGAACAAGAGGAATGGGAAGAATTAAAATCTTAAACTTAAAAGATCAAGACAATAAAGAAAATAACAATACCTCTAAAACAAACAAAGAAACAAATGATGATATTAATAATCAAAATTAGGAGGTGAATAAATGAATACTTTACTTGATATGGAATGTGCAAAGAAAGGTTATGAAATTTCTAACAGTGATATCAATCTTTTAAGAAAATCTCTTGGAGTCTTGCAGGAAGATGGTGTGTACGCATTCTTTCTCTATTTGAAAGTTAACAAAGGAGAAGATATATTGAAGAAATTATATAATTTTTTTAGCGAGGAACAGATTCTGAACGAAATCTTACCTAATGAAAATAATGTTGAAAAAATATTTGAAAATTTAAGAAACAATCTAGCCATTGATTTGAATAATTTGTTATTTGTTAAAGAACTTTTAGAACGAACAATGATTTATGCAATCTATCATTCAAGATCCAAACCAAAAAACGAAACTTCTGAAGAAACCCCTAAAGCCAGCATAACAGATGAACAGGGGAATTAATTATGTGGGTAGCATATAAACTTATTTATAAAGCAATTAGTCCTATACACATTGGGTGGCACACACTTGGCTATATAAAACTTACAAGATATTATATTCCTGGGAGAAATATCTGGGCAGCTTTTACAGAGAATACTGTTCATTCTTTACAGATTGATTCAGAAAAAATAAATAATATTTATATTGAAGTTGGAAAAATGCTAAAGGAAGATATATTAGTAAGTTATTTTTATCCTTGTATTGGAGAACAGGATAAAAAACTTGATATACCACTATTACCTAAATACAGCAACAAAGGCTTTACGATAGGGAAGTATACTAAATCCGAATTCGAGAACAAATTTATCAAATCTTATGGTCAAACTGCAATAGTACCTGAAAGTAATACAGCAGAAGATGAATCTCTCCATGAATCAGAGTATATCTCTCCAACTATTGATGATGATGGCAAAATTAAGCAAGTATTTTTTGTTGGTTATGTATTCTTAAAGAATGAACAGATTGACTTACCAATAAATAATAAAGTAATTGGATGGGATTCTGGAGATATCAAACTCAAGGAGGCTATAACTGAATTATTTGTTGGCGGTGATAGGAAGTATGGATGGGGAAGATTAAGTTTGGATCTTGAAAAAACTAATGGAGTAGAAAATCGTACACTCTTCGATAAATATGAATTAAAACTGGACAATGGTAATTGTCCCGTCATTGAAATAAATAATGACTCTGATATTGCAATTCCAGCCCATCTACCTGTTAGTAATAATATAAAATTAAAAGGCGATCTCGAACCTCTTATAGGGAGAGAGTATGAAGTTGGTAAAAATTCTAATCGTTTAGGAGCAGGGCAAAAAATCAATTCATTTATTGAAAATGACAAAGTTTTTTGGGTTCCTGGATCATCAATTGTTACAGAAAAATCTCCTATCAAATTACAAATTGGCGAATACGGAATTTTGAGGGAAATAAATGAAAAATAAAAAAATGACATTTGATTTTAATTTTTGGAATATTATTTTAGCAATATTCACAAGTTCCATAGCCAATATTTTATCAAATTATATAACAAAAAAATCTTTATACGGTTGGCTACTCTTTTTTGTTATATTAATACCATGGCTATATAATATTTATAAAAAGTATGAGCGTTCGATTAAGTTTATTATTTCCGGGTTAACTGCTTATTATTATTCTTTTGACCTTGAAGAGAATCCTAAAGTATGGCAAGAGGTTAGGAAGTCTTTTTACTATCAAGGAATAAGCTTTAATTCAATTATAGAGTTTTTTAAAAGATGGATAGACGAAAAAAATATTTCAGATTATAAAATACTTCTTTTAGACCCAAATCCTAATGTCGAAGATCCAAATTTAATTGCATTAGTAAAACAAGAAATGTATAAAAAAGGATTTGGTTTAGATGTTGATTATACAACACTTAATCAAATCGAAAAAGATGAAATATACAGAGCTGTTGATGCTACCAAAATAAATATAGAAAGCACAATAAAGACTTTGCAGAATACAAAACCGTACCAATATGGTCACCTTCAAATAAGACTTTATAATGAATTTACTCCATGGTGGTTGTACATTTTGGATGAAAAAGTTACTTATATAGGTATCCTTGAGAAAGGTAAATTTGGTTATGATTCTCCTGTGCTTGTAATTACAAAGAAAGCAGGTTACACAGGGGTGTTTGATGCTTTTATGAATAATTGGTATAGAATATGGCAATCTGCTAAAAGTGTTTAAGGCACTAATTGAATATAATACACTTCATAATGCTTTTCTACAAGTGAAAGATAACCAGGGATGTGCTGGTGTTGATGAAGTAAATATCAAAAGAGAATAAAAATTAGTCAAAAGCAATGAATGTCTATATAACAGAGCAGGGCTCAATTATTTGTAAAACTGGAGATAGATTAATAGTCGAGAAAGAAGATAAGATCCTTATAGATATACCTTTCCTTAAGATTGATACAATTTTAATTTTTGGATATGTTCAGGTAACTACACACGCAATTAGAAAAATGTTTGAGCATGGCATAGAGTTAGCCTTGTTTACAAGAAGTGGTAAGCTATTAGGTCAAATAACCTCACCTTTCACAAAAAATATAGAGCTTCGAGTTGAGCAATTTAAAAAATATTCTGATGAGGCATTTAGATTAAAATTAACAAGAATAATTATTGATGGAAAGCTAAATAACTACTTAAATTTTGTTCAAATCTTCTCAAACAATCATAGAGAAATTAGTTTTAATGAAGATATTACCTCGTTAAAAATTGCAATCAAAAATTTAGAAAATGCAAATTCTATTGACAGTTTAAGAGGATTTGAGGGCATTGGAACAAGAAATTACTTCAATTGCTTCAGCAAAATGATACTTGGTAATTTTAAATTTGAAGGTAGGAGAAAATATCTTTCTATAGATCCTGTCAATGCACTTCTTTCGCTTGGATACACTCTTATTTACAATGAGATTTCCTCTCTTCTTGATGGCTTAGGTTTTGATCCATATTTGGGGTATTTTCATGAAGTAGAGTATGGCAGGGCTTCATTAGCGTGCGATATACAGGAGGAGTTTAGAGTAATTGTTGATAAGTTAACTCTTTATCTAATTAATAACAGGATGTTAATAGAAAATGACTTTTATAAAAATCAGGCGGATAGAAGTGTTTTACTTAAGCGCGAAAGTATAAAAAAATACTTTTTAGAATATGAAAGATATATGAGTACTGAATTTAAGCATCCAGAAACAAGCGAAAACACAACTATTAGAAAGTGCTTCAGAATGCAGGCAGAAAAGTTGGCAAATCTGATAAAATATGATACTGACTATGTTCCATTTAGATTAAATGAATAAATGTTTTATGTAATTACATATGATATAATAGATGATAAAAAGAGAGCTAAAGTAGCAGATACTCTTCTCGATTTTGGTAAAAGAGTGCAATATAGTGTGTTTGAATGTGAATTGACAGATGTCTACCTTGAAAACTTAGTAAGAAAACTTAAGAAAATAATAAGTCCAGAAGATAGTATAAGGATATATTCACTCTGTTCACAATGTTCTAAATCCATTAGAATTCTTGGAGTAGGAAATATTACAAAAGATGAGTTTGTTGTGATTCTATGAGGGTTTCATACGGATTTCTAAAAACAGGAAAAATTAGTGTTGGTTATGGAAATAACTAATAAAACCAGACTACATCTAAATATAACTATTGTAATATTTAAGCAAAATAGTAAAATATCTTAAGGTTTATATGCGTAAAAATAGAGGTTATGGAAAAGCATATTTTAGAATCAGTATTAATCAGTATTTGAAGGAGGTGCAGTTGGAATAGTAACCTTGATGAATAAAGGACTGCGACTTTGGAATATACATATTTTGGAGAAAAGATTATACCGTTGGAATAGTAACCTTGATGAATAAAGGACTGAGACTTAAAGTTCTTCATGGTATATTATGCCAACATGATGGAGCAAGGCTGGAATAGTAACCTTGATGAATAAAGGACTGAGACCAATATAGATTTGAAGATACCAATAAAAACAGGATAGCTGGTTGGAATAGTAACCTTGATGAATAAAGGACTGAGACGTAACCAAAAGCTAACCATAGGATTTGATGACATCTAAGCTGGAATAGTAACCTTGATGAATAAAGGACTGAGACTTTAAAACAACTTCTTCGTCGCTACGAGTTCTTATTAGTTGGAATAGTAATTTTGATAAAATTCTTTGCCATTCCGCACTTACCCCTTTTTTCATTCCCGCGACTTATTTTTGTCATTCAGAGCGATTGCGGGAATCCAGGAAGTATTTCTTCTTCTAATGTTAGAGAGAAAAAGAACATAGATTCACCTTTGTTGATTTCAAGAATTACATAAAATTAAAATAACAAAAAAGAAAGAAAACACTGGATCCCCAATCAAGTTGGGGATGACAATGGAGTAGTTTTCGGGGATGACAGTTACTATGGATCCTCGATAAAAGATTTCGAGAATGACAAAAAAAGATAGAAAAAAATAGAAGAATGGATTCCCAGTCAAGCTGGGAATGACAATGCGTGTGATTTCGAGGATGACAGAAGTGTTGTCATTCCCGCGAAAGCGGGAATCCAGGATTAAAAGAGTCTGGATTCCCAGTCAAGCTGAGAATGACAGTTACCTTGGATTCCCGATAGATACATTCGGGAATGACAAAAAGGAGTTGGGGATGACATTGGAGTAGTTTTCGGGGATGACAATCAACTTACTGGATTCTCAGTCAAGCCGAGAATGACAAAAGAAGACATAAAAAAAGAAAAAAGAATGGATTCCCGATTAAAGATTTCGAGGGTGACAGTTACTATGGATCCTTACGAAAGGAGGAATAGTAAAAGACAAATGAAGGTTATTCGCAGTAAATCTGCAAGAGATGCACTTTCAGAATTAAAAATAAAAGAATTTTAAAGACTTATGCGAAAATACAGCACTTTTAGAATGACTGACGGGTATAAAGAAATGAAAGAATATTATTATTGAAAGCAAATTTGAAATCTTCTGAATAAGGAGCATAATTTTATTATGTCTATGTCTAAAAAGGCGTTTATTTTTGTTTTACCATTTTTACTTGTACTATGCGGCTGTAGCGCAAGAGATATAAAAGCTGATTCGTTCTATATAGCTCTTCAGGGTATAAATATTGATAGGCTATCAAAATTAAATTATGACCTGATAATAATTGATTATTCTTACGATGGCTCGGAGGCAGGAGAATTAAAGAGTGAAGAAGTAAATAAGTTAAAGGAAAACGGGAAAAAAGTTTTTTCGTATTTAAGCATTGGTGAAGCTGAAGATTATAGATTTTATTGGAATGATTCTTTTAAAGAAAATCCACCCTCCTGGCTGCTAAAAGAAAATCCCAATTGGCCTGGTAATTATACAGTTGCATTCTGGGACGAAGGCTGGCAAAAGATAGTATTTGAATATATTGATAAGGTGGTAAAAGCTGGTTTTGATGGCATATTCCTTGATAGAGTAGATGTCTACAGAGAATTTTTGGAGGAAGATTCAAGTAAAGATTATCAAAAATTAATGATAAACTTTTTAAGGAAAATAATAAAAAATCTAAACGATAAAAACATTACGAGTTTTAAAATAATTTTGAATAATGGTGAAGAATTACCTCTTAAAGACTATGTCCTCTTTAGAAATATATGCGGTCTTGTGGCAGAGTCTCTTTATACTGATGGAGCTGGGAATATTAGGAGTGAAGAAGAAATTAAAGTAAGGGAAAAACCTTTAAGTCGTTTAAAACGTGCAGGCAAATGCGTTATGATAATTGAATATTCAGTTAGCGAGGATAAACAGCTAATTTTAAAGGAGCGAGCTGAGAAGAAAAAGTTCTTAATTCAATTCCTTAATCCATCACTATCGCTATAAATTTTTCGGTAGAATATTAACTGTTATTAATTATCTGTTGCTCAGCTATCAAATCCTCTTTAAAATTATAACAAATTCTGGGTTTTACAGACATCTTTATATAACTTAGCAACTTAATCTTTGATTATTTTTAAAGTTTTTTAACCATTCTCCTCTCAATTGTACAAAATCCATTTTTTTCATTAAGTCTTTTTGCTTTTTCATTTGTTTCCCATACTAATCCATCTATATATTTATGACCTTTTGAATAAGCAATTCTTTCTGCTTCTTCCATAAGAATCTGTCCAATACCAACAGACTGAAAATCAGGTTCAACTTCAATATATTCTATTGTTGAAAATGGCGCAGGCACTAAGTCGTCCGTATAGTTTTCAGTAACTATTGAGAGGAATCCTATAATTTTATCTTTATTACAGGCGACAATGATATCATGATCAGGGTCTTCAATCATTTCTTTAATACTCTTTTCGGCGGCAGTTAGTTGCATAGGATAATTTGAAAACTCACAAATAGATGGAACTAATTTTGGCATTACCTCATTAACCATCTTAAAATGTAAAAGTGCAATTTCTTTGAAATCTTCTTTAGAAGCCTTTCTTATTGTAAAATTATTATTCTTCATATACTGCTCTCCTCTATAATATTAACATTAACTTCTTCATAAAACCCTCTTTTTATTATATTCCAGTCAACATTTCTCCAAGAATATGTAAAGACATTAAAGCTATTCTCTCTACTTGTAAAAGGAAGAAACATAATTAAAACTGGCGTACTTCATCTAAAATTTTTCTTTCAATGTATTTTTTAACACTTCTACTTAGGAAATAGAATAAAAATTGTAAAAATCAACCTTTACTAAAACATTTTAAGTGAATAGTTTAACCTTTTATAAATTATCTTTATTGAAGCAAAACTACTTTCTTTACTTCTATTATGCCTTTTTTAGGATTATTTAGTAATTTACCTTTAGCTTTTAATGGTGTATTGGCAATTTATTAGAAATTTTCTTACAAATTATCTGCTTTTTAAGACATTTACCTTTTTACAGTAGGGCTCAATCGGGCAAATTGAGCACTTTGGAGATATAGGGGTACAAATGTTCTGCCCTAATGTTACAAGAAGTTTATTAAATATTGTCCAATATTTTTTTGGTAAAACTTTCATCAATGCAAACTCTGTTTCCTCAGGGTTTTTGGTTTTAACGAGTCCAATTCTATTTGAGATTCTGTGAACATGTGTATCTACAGCAATGCTTTTCACTCCAAAACCTTCAGATAATACAAGGTTTGCGGTCTTTCTTCCGACTCCTTTTAAGGAAAGGAGTTCTTCAAGTGAAGGTGGAATTTTTCCATTATATTTTTTAATTATTTCTCTTGAGATATCTAATATTTGTTGAGCCTTTCTATGATAAAATCCCACTGGATAAATAGCTTTTTCAATATATTCCTTGCTAAGTTCAACCATTTCATAAGGATTATCTGCAAGTTTAAATAATCTCTCAGAGGCTTTCAGCGTCACATCATCCTTTGTTCGCAAGCTAAGCAAAGTTGAGATAAGGATTTTGTAGTGATTGCCATTATCTCCCGCTATTTTACTAACAACTGGTTCATTAAATTTAGCACACTCATTTTTAAGAATTTCAACAATTTTATCAATATCTTTTTCCATAGTGATATAATTTTAGCAAAAGATATAAGTAAAAGGAGGCTTTATTAAATATGCCTGAATTACCAGACCTTACAGTTCTAATTGAAAATCTTATAGACCAAATTAAAGGTCTTGAAATAGTAAAAATTAAAGAAATTGATAAAGGAAGCATTAAGGGAGAGTTTCCTGCTTATGAGGATCTTGGAAAAATAAAGGAAGTTTCGAGAAGAGGTAAATATATAGTATTCAAAACTGAAAAAATAACTTTTTATATCCATTTGATGCTAACCGGGAAAATCCACCTTGCAAAAGATAGCTCAATAGATAGAAGCAGAGTAGAGCTTAAACTATCAAATGGACTTAACTTAATCGTTTCGGACAAAAGGAGGCTCGCATACATTAGTGCCAATTTAGCTGATTTACCAAAGGGTATTGAACCATTATCCCCTTCTTTTACTTTTGAAAATTTCTCTAAACTAATGGAGAAAGGTAAAAGAAAAACTATTAAGTCATTCTTAATGGACCAGGATTTAATCGCAGGAATAGGTAATGCTTATAGCGATGAAATAATGTATGCAGCAAGGCTAAACCCTTTAAGAAAAATTGAGAGTCTTAATAACATTGAAAAAGAGAGATTTTACAATGCAATTATTGAGGTTTTAAATCGAGCTATTAAAGATGTCAGAGAAAAAATGGGAAAAGATCTCGAACTTGACGAAGAAAGACTATACTTACAGGTTCACAAGAAGAAAGGTAAAGTTTGTGCATCCTGTGGAGGATTAATTGAAACAGTTCATGTTGACAATAAAGTTGCATATTATTGTCCAGTTTGCCAGAAGTAAGTGTTAGTCGTATAGTACCACTAAACTTATTGTATTGCTACTTTTATCTTAGCATACCTTTGGGTCAAAAGTGGTAATACCTTAATTTATATAGATATAGACCGAAATCTCTTCTTAATAAGTTAACATAATTTTGAATGTTTCAAAAAATTGATCGTATAAAAAAATAGAACATATCGAACTTTGATCGAAAATAAAACTTATTTTAATTTACATATTTAGAAATTCTAACAATTTATAGACAAGCATTGCGGGCCAGACAAGGGCTTTAAAAAAGCCTAATACACCAATCCAGAATGTAGTTGCCTGCTGGATGTAATAAACAAATGCTCCAATAAAAGCTAATCCATAGGCACTTATGTTATAATTGTAAAATTTCATTTTTCTGGATTCTTTACACTCTTTAACGTCTGGGTCTTTTTCACTATCCATACCAATCCTCCTAAATTTTTGTTAGAAATTATAGATTTACCTCCGAAAATAATAACTCCAAAATTATATTTGGTAAAGAGATTGAATTGTTTAGCTATATAAGAGTCATAAGAAAAGGATTAAAGTTATTATTTTCATGCTTGTGTTGTGGCAGAAAAGCCATGAAATGTTAAAATAGAAAGAAAAGAAGAGCTGAATCCAGGAAGTATTTCTTTCTTTTAATATTAGAGTGAAAAATAACATAGATTCACCTTTGTTGATTTCAGGAATTACAAAAAATGAAAATAACAAAGAAAAAGAAAGAAAACACTGGATCCCCAATCAAGTTGGGGATGACATTGGAGTAGTTTTCGGGGATGACATTGGAGTAGTTTTCGGGAATGACAGTGGTGATGTCATTCCCGCGACTTATTTTTGTCATTCAGAGCGATTGCGGGAATCCATAAAGTGTAAAAAGAAATACTGGATCCCCGATAAATACATTCGGGGATGACAAGTTACTTTTAATTACTGATAAAAGATTTCAAGGATGACATTGGAGTAGTTTTCGAGGATGACAATCAACTTACTGGATTCTCAGTCAAACTGAGAATGACAAAAGAAGATAGAAAAAAATAGAAGAATGGATTCCCAGTCAAGCTGGGAATGACAGTTACCTTGGATTCCCGATTAAAGATTTCGGGAATGACAGTTACTATGGATCCTCGATAAAGGATTTTGAAGATGACAGCGGCGGTCATTCCCGCGAAAGCGGGAATCCAGAAGACAGAAGTCTGGATCCCCAATCAAGTTGGGGATGACAAGTTACTTTTAATTACTGATAAAAGATTTCAAGGATGACATTGGAGTAGTTTTCGGGGATGACAATGGAGTAGTTTTCGGGGATAACAGTGGGTATACACTCAAAATGACTTTTACTCACTCTATTATCCTCAAGGTGCGTATTTTGTATTCTGCATCGTTAGGATATACATACTCTTTCAGGATGAAAGAGCAATCTTTCCATCAACAGAAAGATCTCCTGTTTTAAAACTCGTAAAAACTTTTAAATGATATACGGCATAGAGAAGCAAAGATTACTATGTGTAAAAGTGTAAGAGACTCACTTTCGGAACTGTAGTTAGTTTGTCTTAACTTTGAGATTTAAACTTCAGACTTACCCTCAGAATTAAGATTTTCTAAAAGCTCGGTAATTGTTTTTTTGAGCACTGGATGCACGAAATCAGGAGCAATTTCTTGCAAAGGCTTTAGAACAAAGAATCTGTTCTGCATGTCTGGATGAGGAATTTTAAGGTCAGGCTCATTAATTATTAAAGAATCATAAAATATTATATCTATATCTATTACTCTTGGCCCCCACCTTTTTGTTCTAATTCTACCTAATTCAGACTCAATTTTTGATATTAATTTCATTAATTCAAAAGGCTCAAGGTCTGAATCTATCTCAACTGCCATATTTAAGAATTTGCCCTGTTCCTTATATCCGTATGGTTCGGTTTCGATTATGTTTGATGATTTAATAATTTGTATATTATTTTGCTTAAGTTTTTCCAAAGCTTTTTTTAGATAATTGATTCTATCTCCCAAATTCGAGCCAATACTTAGATAAGCTCTTGGCATAAGTGTATTTCTTTAATAACTTTTAATACTTCAATATTTTCTTTTACATCATGTACTCTTATAATATCGGCTCCATTCATAGCTGCATAAGCTGTAACCGCCAATGTTCCAGGAAGTCTCTCTTCAGGACTCAATCCATTTAATACTTTTCCCAAAAAGCTTTTTCTCGAGTGACCGATTAAAAGAGGTAATCCAAAAATCTTAAAAGCTTTAAGAGAACGTAAAATTTCAAAATTTTGTTTTGCTGTTTTTGCAAAACAAATTCCTGGATCTATTATTATACGCTCTCTTTTTATTCCTCTCTTCTCAAGATAATTTATTTTTTCTTCAAAGTAAAATAAGATTTCTTTTACAACATCATTGTAATCTGTATAGTTTTGCATATCTTTCGGTGTACCTCTCATATGCATAAATATGAATGGGAGCTCAGTGTCAGAGAGAAATTCTATCATCTCTTCTGTAAGATTAATTATGTTTAATGTTGTTGCTCCTGCTTCAATTGCTTCTTTAGCTACTTTTACTTTATAAGTATCAACCGATATTGGAATATCTTTAAATCTTTTTCTGATACTTGAAATAACAGGTATTACTCTATTTAATTCTTCCTCTTCCGTTAGCGGTAGAGACCCAGGTCTCGTTGACTCCCCACCTATATCTAATATATCAGCTCCTTCCTTAATCATTTCTTCTGCTCTTGTTATAGCAGAAGATTCATCTAATAATGCACTTCCACCATAGAATGAATCAGGGGATACATTAAGTATCCCCATAATTTTAGGAATTTTATAAATATTCTTTTGGGTACTCTCTTCCTTTAAGGTTAAAATTACTTCCTTTAATTCATTTCTAATAGAATCTAATCCAAAGAATGGTTGATATTCGAGCTTTCTTAAAACTTCATTGTAAGTCCTCATCGATCCAATTAACAGGGCGGAAGTAGTATCTCTTTCAAACTTTATAACATCTTTATGAACTGCTACATCACCACCGGTACTTAAAAATTCCTGTTTTAAAATTGTTGCAGCCCTTGAATCTATATCATAAATTTTAAGGAGCAATAAATTTGCTTTTTCAGAAAAAATTGGAAAAGCTCTCTCATCAACACCAATTTTACTGAGCTCTTCGAAAAGCTCACAAATGTTTACAATCTTTATTGGCATTTTCTCTTTTGTCTCTACTCAAACATGCGTAAGCATTATGGTTATGGATGCTCTCTATACTTATTATTTCCACAGAGTACCATATAATTCGTTCATCTTTGTCAAGCGATAAAGAGATATTTCTTGCAACATCTTCAACAAATCTTGGATTGAGATATGCTTGTTCTGTTATATATTTTTCGTCTTCTCTTTTGAGAAGAGCAAAAACAGGAGCTGAAGCTGCCTTTTCCCCGATATCAATAATTTCTTCGATCCATACAAGTTTTTTCATTCTTATTGAAATTTTTGCAACACCTCTCTGGTTGTGCGCTCCAAATTTAGAGATTTCTTTTGAGCAAGGGCAAACGAGGTGTATTGGAACATCTACTTCAAGGACGAAGTCAAAATTATTATTTTCAGAGGCAATAAATTTACATACATAATTCATTAAACTCTCAATTTTTGATATAGGAGCTTTTTTGCTAACAAAATACATAAATTCAATTTCAATATGAGCGTTTTTAGCATTTAATTCAGCTTTAGTGTCTGTTAAAATTTCTCTTAAAGAAGAGAGATTAACATTTTTTCTATGCTTATTTAAAATTTCAATAAATCTACTCATATGAGTGCCCCTGAACTCTTTTGGTAGGTCGACGTAAAGATTGATTTTTCCATATGTATCCTGTGTTTTATTTGTACGATCCAAAACAGTTATTGGATATACAACTCCATTTACTCCAACCCTATCGAGGTTAATTTCACGATAATCTAATTCATTCTGAACATCTCTCACCCTGTTTCTCTCCTAAGTGTAACACTACTTTCACTGCTTTCCCATAATCTTACTTCATATAAGGAATAGTTTTCTCCTTTTAGAACAGGGTCTAATTTGTTGAAAATCCAGCTAACAATATTCTCGCATGTGGGATTCTTAAAAATGTTATTCAAGTACTTATGGTCAAGTAGGTTCAATATATTTTCCTGAACAATACTTTTTAGTGCAATGAAATCAACAATCATACCATCTTCTTCTATTGGTGAACCTTCTAATGTTATTGAAAGCTTAAAAGTATGACCATGAAGCTCTTCACATTTACCATGATAGTTGGTTAAATTGTGTGCAGCAGAGAATGTAAATTCTCTTGTAATAAACATTGTTAATTTTTAAATTTTGTAATTGTTATACAAGTTCTCTTTTATTCTCCGCATTGCTTCAATTAGATTTTCTTTTGAGTTTGCATATGAAAACCTTATATAACCCTCTCCAGCTTCTCCGAATGAACTTCCACCAAGGCAGGCAACTCCAGCTTCATACAAAAAATGATCTGCTAAACTTTTGGAAGTTAACCCGTATTTCTGTAGGATTTCTCTAACATCTACAAACACATAGAAAGCACCCTTTGGCATATCAACATGCATTCCAGGAATATCATTTATGAGATTTACAATTAGTTCTCGTCTTTCCTTAAATTCATTATACATTTGCTTAACTTCTGTTTGATCACCTCTTAAGGCTTCTACTCCAGCTATTTGAACAAAAGTTGTAGTGCATGAAACAGTGTTACTTATTATTTTTTGCATTGGAACATAATATTCAGTAGGTACTAAAGCATAAGCTAATCTCCACCCAGTCATTGCAAAAGTTTTAGACATACCATCCATTAAAATTGTTCTATCTTTCATTCCAGGCATACCTGCAATAGTTATATGGGGTTCATCAGAATATATTAATTGTGAATAAATTTCATCAGAAAATACAACTGCATTCGAATCTTTAATGACTTCTGAAATTTGCAGAAGGTCAGTTTTAGATAGTATTGATCCGGTTGGGTTATGAGGTGAATTTAAAATTATAAGTCTTGTTTTAGGGGTGATTAATGAAGCAAGTTGATCAATATCAATTTTATATTCATTTTCACGTGAAAGAGTTAGAGGAACTGGTTTTCCACCAGCTAAAGATATTGCTGACCTGTATGGCGGATACCCTGGATCGGGGTATATTGCCTCATCCCCCTCTTCTAAAAAAACTGTACAAGCAGCATAAATTAAAAGTTTACCTCCAGCGCTTATTAAAACATTTTCAGGATCAGTATCAATTCCTCTTGTTTTAGATAAATGTTCACTCACAGCCTCTCTAAGTTCAGGTATGCCTTTTGCGGGTGTGTAGTGCGTGTAACCATCATCTATAGCCTTTTTGCAAGCCTCTCTTATGTTTTTTGGAGTAGCGAAATCTGGCTCTCCAATTTCAAGGTGCATTACCTTAATACCCTTTTCACGCTCAAGAGCGTTAGCCTTTGCTAAAATTTCAAAAGCACCTTCAGCGGTGCAGGTTTGTGAACGATAAGAAATTTTCATAAAAAGTATTCTCCTTTATTTAATTATTTATTTTATTATTATCTTCTATCTTTTCTTCCAGAAGTTCCTTTGTAGAATGGCTTAGAAACTAAAGTTGCTATTTCTTCTTTTCCTCTTATTGGAATTACAAATGTTTCACCAATATTGTTAAGTTCAGTTGGTATGTAACCTAAAGCCGCAATTTTCTTAATTTTAGGACAGAAACTCCCGCTTGTGACATATCCAACCTTTTCACCATTCTTTAAAATATCCATTCCATGTCTCGGTATAAGATTATCAGAGATGAAAAATCCAGCTAAGGTTCTTTTTATACCTTCCTCTTTTATCTTTAAGAGTTTATCTCTCCCAACAAAATCTTTGTCCAGTTTTACTGCAAATGTTTGTCCTGCCTCTAACGGATTTGTTGTTTCATCAATATCATTTCCATAAAGCCATAAACAAGCTTCAAATCGCAAAGTATCCCTTGCTCCTAAGCCACAAGGTTTCACTCCAAAGTTTTTGCCAGCATTAAGGATACCATTCCATATTTTGGGAGTGTCCTCTGGTTTAGTTAAGATCTCAAATCCATCTTCGCCAGTATACCCTGTTCTTGAGGTAACAGTATCTATCCCAAGAATGGAAATATTCTGAAATTTAAAAACTTTTATATTTTCTAATTGATAATCAGTAAGCTTTTGTAATATTTCTTCTGCCATTGGGCCCTGAAAAGCTACTTGACCATAATTATCTGACAAATTTGACACTTCTACTTTTAGGTCAGACCTAAGTTTTTTAATTTCAAGAATATGTTCAAAATCTTTATCAATATTTGAAGCATTTACTACAAGAAGAACTTTTTCATCATTAATCCTATATGCTAAAAGATCATCTACTTCTCCACCATCTTCATAACACATAATAGTATATTTGATGTCTCCATCATTCATATCAGTTATTCGATTTGTGCATAAATAGTCGGAAAATTTAATAGCATCCGGACCAGCAATTTCAATTTCGCCCATATGTGATACATCAAAAATACCTGCGCAGTCTCTTACTGCAAGGTGTTCATCAATAATTGATGAAAAATTCAATGGCATTTCAAAACCTGCAAAAGGAACAATTGTAGCTCCTAATTTAACATGCTCATCATATAAAGGTGTTTTCTTTAAATTTGTCATTTGTAATTATATTTCCTCACTTTCTATATCTTGCAATGCTTTTAACATTTGTTCTCGATTGGGCGCTTTACCATGCCAGTCAGCTTCGTTTTCCATAAATGATACCCCTTTACCCTTGATTGTGTTACCTATAATAACTGTTGGTCGATCAATATTTGATTTGGCTTTTTTAATTGCTTCATCTATTTGTGAGATATCATGCCCATCAATAATAATTGTATGCCAGTTAAATGATTTAAATTTATCTTCAATTGGTGCTATTCCCATAACATCTTCTATCCACCCATCAATCTCGAGATTGTTATAATCAAAGAATACTGTCAAATTATCAAGATGATAATGAGCAGCAGACATAATAGCTTCCCAGATTTGACCTTCCTGAGACTCACCATCTCCATTTAAAACATAGACTCTCTGCTTTTTGCCATCCATTTTAAAAGAAAGAGCTTCACCTACACCTACTGAAAGACCTTGACCTAAAGAGCCTGTACTAACCTCTACTGCGCTTAACTTTTTAGATGCTGGATGTCCTTGAAGGGAGGAGCCAAATTCCCTAAATGTCGCCAATGCCGTTCTATCATAATAACCTGTTTCAGCGAACAATGAATACAGTAAAGGTGAAACGTGGCCCTTAGAAAAAATAACCCTATCTCTTTCTTCCCATTTTGGATCGGAAGGTTTATGATTAAGATGGTTAAAGAAGAGCACTGTTAACATATCAGCTGAGGAAAGCGATCCCCCAGGATGGCCTGAACCAGCCGCATATGTTGAAAGAATTATATCTCTTCGCACCTGTTTGGCAATATTTGTAAGTTCTTCAATAGATTTTGATACAGGGTAAAAAGTTTCTGGTGGGTTTAAATTAAAAGGATTTTTAGAAAGTAATTCTAATGCCTCAGCTCTTGTTTCCTTGCTCATTTTCACCTCTTTTTAACTGCTAATAATCTAAAAAGAATTATATATTAAAAAGAAATTATGGTCAAATAAAGTGAAAAATTGTAATTTTGCTTGAAAATGATTTATTTTTGTCTAATATATTATTTAAATAATTTTAGAAGAATGAGTGTAAGCTAATGATGAATAAGATATTTTTTAAAGATGATGGACAATCGGTTGTTTTAATCGCTGTATCGATTCTTTTGATAGTGTTTGTTGGACTTTCAGTGTTTAGTTTGGGAGAAGCTTTAAATAATAAATCTCAATTTAGAAATTTATCAGATGCGGTTTCATTTGCTGGCACTTGTGCTCAACATAAAGGTGTTTCTGCTTTTCAGAGCTTGTTAAACATAGACCCTCTTGTTAAAGTTTCATACAATCTCGGTATTGCTCTGGATAACTTACATAAAGGTGCTAAAGCTTTAAAAAAAGTTAGTCCAACTTACGATACTACTGCCAATATAATTGCAACATCACAGATAGAAAGTCTAATAAGTCCTTATAATAATCTTATATCTTCAATAACATCTAATCCAGCAGACCCCCATGTTGTTGATTCAAATTTATATAATGAGACTTTATCTTTCTTTAGTGCAGATGCAATTATTTTTGCAAGAGAAATTTTAGAGAAGAATTTAGAAATTTTACCACCAGATGAATTAAAAAATCTATCGATGGTATCTTTACCGTCAGAGATTTTTCTTCGTAGAGGTCCTATTCTTAATATTCCAGGCAATCCTCCCCGCTTTAGGTTTGAACTTAGCATTAAAGAGGGAAAATTGGTTTTAAGGTATTATAGAGTTATTGATGAGAACACAGAAATAGCAGAATCAGGAGTATTTAATATAATGATTGCAGATAGCCCCAATCTCCTATTTCAACAAATTCTTCCAGACATAGAAACGGAAAAACTTGGTAAATTTCTTTCTTTCTCTTATTCATTTCCTTTTCCCGAAGAAGGGTATGAGGAAGGGACACCTGTTAGCGAAGCGATAAATCTGTCTTATATACAGCTTGAAGCTATAAATTTAGTTAATAGTTTAAGGGCAAGTATGATGGAGTTTGATTCAAATTTTGGCCCTTTATTTAAAAATACTATCGAAAATTACTGGAACAGTATGGTTTCTGATTATAATGGTTTTTTAGATTTTATAAACTCCAATAATTTTAGGGCAGCTTTTGGTTTGAACCCTTCGAGCTATCATCTTAAACCTGTTTTTGCAAGTCTTAAAGATATGGGAATTCTTAATATTCAATCTTTTAAAGATTTAGCGGCTGAAAAAGGCTATGATATAAATAATGAGGAAGATATCAAAGATTTTTATAAAACTTTAACTCTTAAAGATATATTTGGAACAGAGGAGAATTTCAGAACATCTATCGAAGATACAATTGATACATTTGCAACTGATGAAGCTAATGTCAAAACTCGCCTTGCAACTCTTATGAATAAAATAAAAGTTTTTAATAAAGATTATGCATCAGGAGGAAATATTCCATATATATTAACGAATTTCGTTGACATTATCTATGAAAACTTAAATGAATCAACTCTTGGTCCTTTTCTTGAAGTTCTTCAATTAATAGGAAATGGAGTTGGTCTTACATACACAAACCTAAATGAATTTAATACTCTTGTTTCTTTGAGAACCGGTTACGATTTCAATTCTTTAAAACCAGATGAAAGCTTTTATAATTTATTAGACTATTTTTTTGATACTCCTCTTATTAAGTTGGAAGGCACTTAGTTTTTGAAAAAATTTGTATTAGTAATTCTTCTTTTAGCGTGTATATTATCCTCCTGTAGCGGAAAAAATGTTGTAATTGTAGGTATTGCGGAAGATACTTCCACAAACCTTAAAAATATTACGCAGAATTTAAATAATGGAAGAAATCTTGCTCTTTCTGAGATTAATTCAAATAAAGATTTTCCATATTCTATTAAATTAAAGATTATTGATACAATGAACAGTCCTGAAAAGACAGCGAATGCTTTTAGAGATCTTTGTAATTCAGGAAATGTTTCCATCCTTATAGGGGTTCCATCTATTAAATGTTCACAGGTTGCTAAGCATATTGCTAATCTATATGGAAAGCCTTTTATATCTCTTGCATTCGATGAGAAAGTAATAGAAAATGTTGATAATGTCTTATTATTTAATCATAATCCTTATAATGTAGGTAGGTTGACTGGGCTTTATTTTTTTTATGTTTTAAAAAAGAATAAGTTAGCTGTTTTATATGATGATTCTGTTAGTTCATACATAAGCACAGCAAAAGGCTTTGAAGATATTAAGAATATTGGAGCAAATATAGCATTGGAGCCGTTTGATGGCACTAATTCATCTGTTGACCTATCTGCTCATCTCGACAGACTTAAACTGACTAACCCTGAAGTTATCTTTATTTTATCTGATTCTACCCTCTATTATGAAGCACTAAAAATTGCAAAAGATGCATTAAGTATTAATGCAATATTTGCTTTAAACGATATTCCAGATGCTAAGTCTTTAAATGATTCAATATTTGATAATGTTTATGTCATTTTGCCTTTTTATGAAAGGAAAGAAAAATTCTTGAACTCTACTTTTTTTAAAACTTACACTTTAAAATTTGGTATTGAGCCTGACTTATATAGCGCATTAGGTTATGATGAAATAGTACTTTTGTACGAAATTCTTTATAATAATAAATTGAATGCTATTGATAAAAACTTAATATCTGTATTGAAGGGTGTAAAGTTTAATAAAGATAAGTTTAATACATCTTTTATGGGATTTGACGAAAAAGGTCTTGCTAAAAAGCCAATCGATATCTTGAAAATTTCAGAGGGGAATATTATATATTCTGGTGAATTTTTGATGGATAATTAATGTTGTTTATGTATTGTAAGATTTATTTGTTGCATGTATTAAGGAGTTAAATATATGGAGAGAATTTATTTTGACCATGCTGCTACTACACCAGTCCGCAAAGAAGTGTTAGAAGCGATGATACCATATTTTTCTGATAAGTTTGGTAACGCATCAAGTTTGTACTATGAAGGAGTTGATGCTTCAGAAGCTGTTGAAGAAGCACGTAACAGTGTAGTAAAATTAATCGGAGCAGATGAATCCGAAATTTACTTTACCTCCTCAGGGACTGAGTCTGATAATATGGCTATAAAAGGTGTAGCACTTGCTCTAAGGGATAAGGGCAAGCATATAATTGTGAGTAGTATTGAGCATCATGCAGTTTTAAATGCTGCACTAAGCTTAAGAAAATTGGGTTACGAAATTACTATTCTTCCAGTTGATGGAAAGGGGTTTGTTAACCCCGATGATGTTAAGAAGAATATAAAAAATGATACAATTTTAGTATCAATAATGCTTGCTAATAATGAAATAGGAACAATCGAGCCTATAGAGGAAGTAAGTAAAATTACAAAAGAAAGAGGAGTATATTTGCATACTGATGCTGTACAAGCAGTTGGTAACTATCCTGTAAATGTTGATTCTTTGGGTTGCGATTTACTTTCATTATCTGCTCATAAGTTTTATGGTCCAAAGGGTGTAGGTGCAATTTATATAAGGAAGGGTACAAGAATTATGCCTTTAATGGATGGTGGAGGGCATGAAAAAGGTAAAAGATCAGGGACTTACAATACACCAGGAATTGTAGGGTTAGGTAAAGCCTCTGTTTTAGCAATTTCTGAGCTTGAAAGTAGAATAAATCAAACTACTAAATTACGTGATAAAATTATTGATGGTATCATATCAGAAATACCCTATATTATTTTGAATGGTGATAGAGAAAAAAGACTTCCTGGAAATGCAAATTTCTCAATAAAATATATCGAAGGAGAATCTTTAATTCTTTCACTTGATGCAGAAGGTTTTGCGGTCTCCACTGGTTCTGCTTGCAGCTCTCATTCTTTAAAAATTTCCCATGTACTTAATGCTATAGGACTTGATCCAGTTGATGCTCAAGGCTCACTTCGCGTAACAGTGGGTTTAGACAACACAGAAGAAGAGGTAGATAAATTTTTAGAGATTTTACCAAAAGTAGTATTAAAACTAAGAAGAATGTCACCTTTGTATAAGGAGTAATGTTTTTGGGAGGAATTTAATGTATAATGAAAAAGTAATTGAGCACTTTAAAAATCCAAAGAATGTTGGAGAAATAGAGGATGCAGATGGCGTGGGAGAAGTTGGAAATCCTGTTTGTGGTGATATGATGACATTTTATATAAAGGTTGAGGATGATAAACTTATAGATATTAAATATAAAACTTTTGGTTGTGTAGCTGCCATAGCAGTATCTTCAATGATATCCGAGATGGCTATTGGCAAAACAATTGACGAAGTTCTTGAAATAAGTAATAAAATGGTTGCCGAAGCTTTAGGAGGGTTACCACCAAATAAGTATCACTGCTCAAATCTCGGGGCAGATGCACTAAAAGCAGCCATTGAAGACTATAAGAAAAAAAGGGAGGGTAAATTATGAAGTTTTTAAAATCGAGTATCGTTTGTTTCTTGGTGTTAATTTTTTTATTTGGTCCAATTTATAATTCAATAGCCTCCAATGTTTATGAAAAGGTAATAGAGGATCCTATGGATACACAAAATGCTTTTGATATTAAAGAAGTTTATGTGAAAGATGAACCAGCTAAAATATTTTTTAAGGTTTATCCATATGGTACTTTCGATTTTAAAAAAGATGGGACTGGGTTAGTTGGCTTAAGTATTGATATTGATGGAACAAGCAGCTTTGAATCATTTGATCCATTTGAATATCTAATACTTATGAGAAAAGATGGAAGCAAAAATACAATTTATGCATATAAGTGGATCCATGGTGCAACAGGGGGTCTTGGGCTCGAACGAATAAATCTTGAAGTTAGTGTGGTCAAAATGGATGAAGTCTCCGATTTTGTAGAGTTCTCTCTTAAAAAGGATGCAATCGATATAAAAGATAAGAAAAAAATAAGTTTTAATGTTCAAAGTTGGAAGTATGAAGGAAATACATTCTATTTATATGATAGAGCTCCCGAGAGTAGTTTATATGTTTATGAACTTGGAATAATACGTCCAAGCAAACCTACTTTACAAGTTTCAGCTGAGGAATTAAATTTAGGTACAGCTCCTTTTGATGGGGAATTAACGGGCAAATTTACTATAACTAATATTGGAACAACAGGTAAATTGGAAGGCACAATAAAACCATCAACAGGGAAACTTAAACTTTCTGTAGATAAGTTTTCTTTATCATTTCTTGAGAAACTTGAAGTAAGTGTAAGTGTTGCGGGTAAAGATTTTGGTGCGAAAGAATTTTTAGAAAAACTTATTATTGAATCAAATGGTGGTGCTAAAACAATAAATGTTAAATTTAAATTTATTTCAAAGCCAGAACTTGATTATTCTCCCTATGAACTTAATTTTGGAGAAGTAAACAAGGGTGAAAAAGCCACTCTTGAGCTAAATATCCGTAATAAAAAAGAAGGTCCAATAAAGGGTAGTTTAAAAACCGATTTAAATTTTATATCTTTTTCTAAAAAAAGTTTTGAAGCTGAATCAGTAAAAATAAAGATAGAAGCAGATACTTCTTTAGTTGAACCAGGTGAATATAATGGCACAATAAATATAAATAGTAATGGTGGCGATGCAGAAATACCTGTCACTATAAAAGTCGTTTCTGCTAAATTAGAAGTTGAGCCTGAATCGTTAGATTTTGGCGATGTAGTTATTAGTGATACACAGGATAATATTAGAAAAGTAATTATTATCAAAAATTACGGAAATAAGACGTTGGAGGGAAGTATTGCTTCAAATGTTGATTGGTTAAAAGTAGAACAAACGAGTTTTTCTATTGTAGAAAAAGGAAGTCTCGAAGTTGGTGTTGTTGTTGATTTGAAATTATTAGAACCAGGAAAAAGTTATGCAGGTGTTATAGATATAAAGTCTAATGGTGGCGATAAATCTGTGCCTGTTAAAATAAAATATTTGGAGGCACCACCAATATTATCTATATTGAGTAAAGACTCAAAAGAGTTAAAAAATATTTCAGCTACATTAAAAGAAAAAGAAGCCTTTTCTTTTAATTTTATTGTGAAGAATAATGGTGGAGGCAAATTAGATGTAGAAATACGTTTTAAAGAAGAGAATACAATATTTAAAGTTTCGAGCAGCAAATTTTCTATAAAAAGTGGAGAAAGTAAAGAGGTAATTTTAACTTCTAAAGAACCTCTTCAGAAAGGTGAATACAAAGATACATTAGTTATAAAATCAAATGGAGGAGAAGGAGAGATTCCCATAAATGTGCTTGTGCAGAGAGAGAAATTATTGATAAAACTATATATTGGTAGTAAGGAAGCATATATCAATGATAAAAAAGTTTTACTTGATGTTCCTCCATATATAAAGAATGGAGTTACTCTTGTTCCAATAAGATTCATATCCGAAGCTTTCGGTGCAGAGGTTTTTTGGGATGCCAATATAGGTAAAGGACAAGTAAAAATTATTTTTGAAGGTAAGACCATTATTTTGCTTATAGATTCAAAAAAAGCATATGTAGATGGTAAAGAATTTCCATTAATAGAAGCACCAGAAATAAAGAATGGAAGAACTTTTGTCCCAATAAGATTTATATCCGAAGCTTTCGGTGCAAGTGTTAATTGGAATGCTGAACTTAAAGAAGTAAGTATTGAATTATAAATTGGGAGGATTGGATATTATGGAAAATGATTATCTTTATCCAAACAACTTTTTCTTGCGTTATGAAGGTAACCCTATTTTAACCTCGGGTAAATGGCCTTATCCTGTTAATTCTGTATTTAACCCTGGAGCTATAGAGTTAAATGGAGAAACTTTACTTTTAGTAAGAGTTGAGGATTTACGAGGCTTTTCGCATCTTACGATTGCTAAAAGTCGTGATGGAAAAAGTAATTGGGAAATATCACCCAACCCAACTCTCGCGCCGGATGAACATTCTATGGAAGAAAAGTGGGGCTTAGAAGATCCAAGAATAGTGTGGCTTCCTGATCATAAAGAATATGCCATAACTTATGTATCTTTCTCAAGGGGTGGTCCTTTAGTCTCCCTAATATTAACAAAGGATTTTAAAAATTTTGAAAGATTTGGAGCATTAGTTCCACCTGAAGATAAGGATGCCTCTCTCTTTCCAAGACTTATTAAAGGTAGATATGCTTTAATTCATAGGCCTATTATTAGAGGGGAGGCACATATATGGATATCTTTTTCACCCGATCTAACACATTGGGGCGAACATCAAATATTGATATCACCACGTCCTGGTTGGGATAGTAGTAGAGTTGGTTTGGGTCCACCACCAATTGAAACAGAAGAAGGATGGTTAATAATATATCATGGTGTTAGAGATACTGCTTCTGGTAAGCTTTATAGAGTTGGTGCCGCACTATTAGATTTGGATGATCCTACAAGAGTTATTTCAAGAACCGATAAGTGGATTTTTGCACCAAAAGAAGAATATGAACTTATTGGTGATGTACCAGGTGTAGTTTTTCCCACTGGAGTAATAGTGAATAAACAAAATGATGAAATTAGGCTTTATTACGGTGCAGCAGATACTGTAGTTGCTCTTGCTATAGCTAAATTATCAAATTTTCTCTCTTTTATAAAAAGTTGTCCAAGCCAGGGATATAGTGAATGTAAATATTATAGTGTTTTTTAATAAGCTTCTTTCATGCGTGCGCCAAGCAAAGCTTGTAGTCTCTTACTAGTTAAAGTACAATACAGGAAAATTATCTGAAAGCTTAGAGAACAGTCTATCACTTATGTTGCACTTTATTAGGAATCCAGGAATTATTTCTTTTTCTTAAATAAGAAGAAAAAACACTGGATTCCCGATTAAGTTGGGGATGACAAGTTACTTGATTCCCGATTAAAGATTTCGGGAATGACAAAACACTTTGTCTTCCCGCTCTATTTTTCTTGTAATCGTATATATTTTATTTGTTTTTACTGGTAAGGAAACATATCTTTAACCCAACTTCACGGTTTTATTTCTACTTTATTTTACAAATATTGATAAGTATTATTCAGTTAGCTTATTCTAATTCCATGGTGTAGCCTGCAATAATATTTATTATATTTCATATTAACATCTCTTTGTATTTCTTCTACAACTCAAGCATGAAAATAATAACTTTAACCTTTTTTTGTGCCACTTATATAATTAAACAATTCAATCTCTTTACCAAATATAATTTTGACTTTATTATTTTCTGAGGAACAGATGCAATATTTATAAAACAATATTTATAAAATGTTGTCGAGTAGAGCAACATAGTTGCACAATAATGTTTTATTGCAACCATCTGTTCTACTTGGGTTAAAAGATAAATAATCCTAATATCCCAGATATTAACAAAACAGATAACAGATTTAATTTAGTTCTATATAGGACGAGAAATGCACATATAAATAGTATTAGTGCAAGAGGAGAAATAATTGTATCCTTCCCGATTGTTATTGCTGCACTTGCTATAACTGCGCTTACAGCTGGAAGCACTCCACTCATAAACTTTCTTACAAATTTGTTATTTTCATATTTTTCATAAGCTTTAGAGATTAAAAGAATTATTATGAATGAGGGTAATACCACTCCAGTTGTCGCAAAAATTGCACCCAAAATGCCATTCATTTTGTATCCAATAAATGTTGCTGAATTTACTGCAATAGGACCTGGAGTCATTTCTGCTATAGCGAGCAATTCGTTAAATTGTTGAGAAGTAAGCCATCCATTTAAAAGAACTTCCTTCTGAATAACAGGAATCATAACATATCCGCCACCAATTGTAAAAAGTCCTATTTTGAAAAACGTTGTAAATAATTTTATGAGCATTTTTTAAAGTTTCATTCCCTTTCCAATATAATTCCTATTAACCCAGAAGCTAAAATAATGTAGAAAACGCTTATATTTAGAAACAACGCACATAACAGTGATGCGAAAAATATAGTAATTGTTAAAATTGTTTTTTTAATACCTTTAATAAAATTAAAACTTACTTTTGTAAGCTGTGCAACAATGGCTATTATAACCCCATTCATAAAACTTTTAACATAAGTATATTCTAATAACTTTCCTGAAAAAATAGCTATGGTTAAAATTATCACAAAAGAGGGGAGCACAACTCCTATTGTTGCAAAAAATGCTCCGATAAAGCCTCCAAACTTTCTTCCGATAAATGTTGCCATATTAATTGCAATAGGACCTGGAGTCATTTCAGCTATTGCAGTAATCTCAAGAAATTCTTTTTCAGTAAGCCATTTCTTTCTCTCGACTATCTCTTCTTTTAGTATTCCGATCATTGCGTACCCTCCACCAAATGTTAAAGCTCCTATTTTTAGGAATGTTAAAAAGAGAGATAGGTTTAAATTAAATTTTTTCATATTATCTTTTATAATAAAATATAAAAAAAGTTTAATTGTTGAAAAGAGTTATTTTTAAGTTATAAAGTATTAAAATATTATTAATTATTTGAAAGAGGAGGCTCTTATTTAATGGCAAAAAAACCTAATATTGACAAGGAATGTTGTACTGGTTGCGGGATATGTATTGAAAATTGTCCAACTAATTCTTTAGAGTTAGTGGATGATATTGCAGTACTTGTACGACCAGAAACCTGTGATGGCGACGGGACATGTGCTGAAGTATGCCCCTTAGAGTGCATAGTTATGGAAGAGAAGTAAAAAACTAATTTGCAGCTCAAGTTTGTCAAGGCTTTAGAAGAAAAATATTAAAAAATATCTAAAGCCTTGACAAATATTTTTTGTTTATTTTAATTTTAAAAAATAGTATTATAAATTTCTATCTTTTGTTATAGAGCTGAGGTGTAAATGGCAGGGAAAGAAAAGGGTTTTAGTGTTATTTATATACCTGAGCGAGGTTCCTCTCGCTCTATACATATATCTAAAAGTTTTTTATATTTGATATTAATTGCCCTTTTTGCTTTTTCCATATTTATTTTTAGATTTGCAAGCAGTTTTGCTTTTTATAAAGCTGAATATGTAAAAGTTACAAGTTTTTCAATTGAAGAGAAACAGCAAATAATGGCTGATGAGTTATATTCAATTGAAGGTGAAACTACGAAAATAAAGGAATCAATTTACAAGATAAAAGAGAAACTTCCATATATTCAAAGCTTGAATAAAGAAGTAAGAAATACCTTAGGTTTAGAGAAAAAAGAATTAATTGTAGATAACTATTTTAAAAACTCTGAAAAAGATTTAGGTTATTTTACTGGAGTAGATTTTAGCCTTCCATATGTTCTTTCTCTTAAAGAAGAAGTAAATAAACTTGATTACTTGGTTGAACAGCGTAGGAGAGATTTAGAGATAGGCAAAGCTTCTGCTGATGATTATAAAGAACTTGATGCTAAAACACCGAGAGGTTATCCTGTCCCTGGTCCAATAAGTCCTGGATTTGGTTGGAGAATACACCCAATTTTTAGAATTCCTGATTTTCATACTGGAGTTGATATTACTGCTTCATATGGTTATCCAGTTAAAGCAGTAGCTGACGGCGTAGTTAACGAAGCTGGCTGGTCAGGCGGTTATGGTTATACAGTTAAAATTTATCATAGAGATGGAATAGAAACTTTATATGCACATTGCTCTAAGTTGAATGTTAAAGTTGGCGACAGAGTAAAAAGAGGTCAAATTATAGCAAAAGCTGGCGCCACTGGAACAGCAACACATTCACATGTCCACTTTGAAATAAGAAAGGATGGAAAAGCAATTGATCCTGAGACTTTTTAAGGAGTGCTTAAAATGAAGAGAAAAAGAGAATCAATTTCTAAGCTTCTTATAATTTCAAACTTCGGTTTTAAAACAATTGAAATTAAAATTAATACCAAAATAAGAATAATTTTATTAACAACATTGTGTTTAATTGTAAGTATCTTTTCACTTTCAATTTACAAATATAATTTCTACAAAACAAAAGTATCAACTCTTTTGAGCGATAATACAATCGCAGCATCTTCAATAAATCAAATGTCTTCCGATGAAATTAAACTAATAAAGGATATTGTTAAGTTAAAATCTGATATTCAAGCTATTGATAATTTTCTTAGAGATGTTTCTTCAATAGATGAAGAAGTTAAGAGAAATTTAAAAATTAAGTATTCATCTGTAACTTTTGCTGACATATTTTCGAAGAATGCTAGATCGTATGATCGAGTTCATCCTGCTTCTGGTGAATTATCTTCTACCGACAAAGAGGTCAATGATAAACTAATTAAAGATTCCATTGAAAGAGAAAAAAGCTATAAAAAATTAATGTCAATCACACCGTCTGGTTATCCAGTAGATGGTAATGTTATTATTTCACAAAAACACTTAAATGGTCCTGGAGTCCTTATAAGTGTTCCTTATGGAACACCTATAAGAGCAACTGCGAATGGGAAAATAAGTAAGATTTGTGAATCAAAAAAAGATAGCTATATAATAGAAATAGAACATCCTTCCGAAAACAATAATCATACAATATTAACTCGATATCTCTTCTGTAGTAAACCTTTAGTTTTTGAGGGAAAGGAAGTTAACAAAGGACAAATAATAGCTTACTCTGGATTTTATCCAGGAAGTTTTGATAATATTACTGGGTATCAAATAATTATTGATAACACTTTAGTGCAACCTTAATTTTCAAATAAAGGAGAAACAAAATGACAGCATTTGGGAGTAAACCTGAAACTGCACAGAAGGCTATTTCTACATCATTTCTTGGCAAAGGAACTAAGATTGATGGGAAGTTTGTAGTTGAAGGTAATGTTAGAATTGATGGTAACTGCAAAGGGGAAATCGAAGGAAATGCTGATTTAATAATTGGCGAGGGAGCTTTTATAGAGGCTACAATAAAAGTCAACAATCTTATAGTTATGGGTGAAGTTCATGGTAATATTTACTGTGAAGATAAACTTGAAATTCATAATAGTGGTAAATTATTTGGCGAAATATCAGCAAAAAAGTTAATTATTGAAGAAAATGCTGTATTTGAGGGTAAAAGCCATATGGCTAGAGAAGAAAAAACCGCTTCTACCTTGGTTAATAATTCAAATAGGGAACCATTAAAACCAAGCACATCAACAACGAAAACACAACCACAGCCAGATTCTACAAAGTCTAACCCTTAATAACAATTAAAGGTTTCATTTTTGCTACTTTCTTGATTAATTTGATTTCTTCCAAAGCATTTATAACTTTTTCAACATCTTTATAAGCTTCTGGTGCTTCTTCTTTTAATCCCTCTTTGTTTTTACTTAATATACTAATATTAGATTCTTTTAGATCATTTAATAATTTACCTAAGTTCACTTTCTTTGAAGCCGCACTACGACTTAAGAGTCTACCGGCTCCGTGGCAGGAAGAACCAAATGTTTCAGTTAAAACCTTTTTTTCACCTACAACAACAAATGATTCAGTTCCCATATCTCCGGGTATTAATACTGGATGCCCTGTATCTTTATAATATTCGGGGACTCCTTCTGTATTGGCAGGAAAAGCTCTTGTTGCCCCTTTTCTATGAACAACAACTTTTTTCTGTTTGCCTTTTATGGAGTGATTTTCTATTTTTGCAATGTTATGAGCAACATCATAAATTATATGTAAACCCAAACTTTCCCATTTTTTACTGAATACTTTTTCAAAGCTTTCTCTTATCCAAAATGTTATTGCTTGACGATTTGCCCAGGCATAATTAGCTGCTGCACACATCGATTTATAATAGGCTTCGCCTTCTTTCGATTTAAAAGGTGCACAAGCAAGCTGTCTATCAGGCACACTAATTCCATATTTTTGAGTGGCTCTTTCCATTTCTTTTATATAATCTGAAGCAATTTGATGGCCAAAACCACGAGAACCAGTATGAATTAAAATTGTTATGTATCCCTCTCTGAGTTTGAATTTTGATGCTAATTGTTCATCGTAAATTTCACTAACTTCCTGAACTTCTAAAAAATGATTTCCTGCTCCCAAAGTACCAACTTCAGGAAGTCCTCTTTCTATAGCTTTTGCTCCTACATATTCAAAAGACGCATCTTTTAGCCTTCCATTCTCTTCTATGAAATTTAAGTCCTCTTTTATACCAAATCCAGCATCAACCATATATTCGGCACCTCTACAAATAAGTTCTTTAAAATTCTTTTCAGTTAATTTTATTTTACCTTTAGTTCCTACACCCACAGGGATATTATTAAATAATTCAGTACTTAATTTATCTCTTACTTTTAAAACTTCCTCTTTTCTTAGATTTGAGTTAATAAGCCTAACTCCACAATTAATATCGTAGCCTATTCCACCAGGAACTATCACTCCATAATCTATATCAAATGCAGCTACACCACCAATTGGGAATCCATAACCCCAGTGTATATCTGGCATAGCAATAGAAGCAAGTTCAATACCAGGAAGAGTTGCTACATTTGCAACCTGCTCAAACGAAGAATCTCCCTCCATATATTTAAGTATTTCTTCATTTATATAAATAATTCCAGGAACTTTCATCCCTATCTTATAATCTAATGGTATTAAGAATTTGTTTTTATCTATTTTTTGTAAAATTTCTAAGACTTTAGCCATTTTTTATTCCTCCTTAAAGATTTTACTTAAATTTTTCGTTCTTTGTTCTTATAAATTATAAACTAATTATAAATAATAATCTATTCATCAATTTGTCTCAAATAAAATCTTTATGAAGAATATCATTTCTCATGTAGCTCAAGCTAAAAGAAATGTGAAGGTGAAATATACTGCAATAAAGTGAAATTATTCTGATAGATTAATGCTGTTCCTTTGTGATGATGTGGGATAGAGGCTCCTTTGAATCACTTAATAATGCTCCTTAATGATGACTTGGATGAATGTGATTATGAAGTGGGGGTATTTTAGAGCAGTTCTTGAGGAACCTACTTATTTGTCTTTACTTGTAATTACTGAAATCAACTATTAAGGAATCCATAGTAACTGTCATTCTCGAAATCTTTTATCTAGGATCCATAGTAACTGTCATCCCCAACTTGATTGGGGATCCAGTGTTTACTTCTTTTTCTTTGTTATTTCCGATCCAAACAAGAATCCAATTTTTTATTTACTTTATATTCCTCCGAAAATAATAACTCCAAAATTATATTTGGTAAAGAGATTGAATTGTTTAGCTATATAAGAGTCATAAGAAAAGGATTAAAGTTATTATTTTCATGCTTGAGTTGTGGCAGAAATGCCATGAAATGTTAAAGAAGAAATAATTCCTGGATTCCCGCAATCACTCTGAATGACAAAGAGGAAATGTGCAGAATACACCTTTTTACAATTATCCTGAAGTATAGTATTTACGCACAAATAATGAGATACCTATTCACTCATCTATTTTATGTGTAATTCTGAAAGTGTGGTATTATCGCGCAGGTCCTTAAGAATCTAAATTTTTTTACCTAAGAATATAAAATTCTTCTCGAACAAAATTATGAAACAATTACAAATAAATAAAATAAAAAATATTTTAATCTAAAAAAGTCAGATAAAATAAAAGT
>Ga0255341_1001102_pt1 | contig 40369 bp, 31 predicted proteins | sample wastewater_treat_8_FD_192418 | JGI IMG/M metagenome (GOLD analysis project Ga0255341, IMG submission 192418) | Wastewater microbial communities from Lulu Island WWTP, Vancouver, Canada - plant12 | ecosystem: Engineered > WWTP > Wastewater > Unclassified | place: Canada: Vancouver, British... | reverse complement strand
CTATCCGTTTCCTGCGGGAATGATTCTGAAATTGCTTTGTGCATGCCATACATCTATAGCGCTGCTTTGCTTTGTATGAACCTTTCTTTTGTGTATGGTTTGATCCACAATAGGGACAGTTTTTTTATTCATTTCCCAGCCTCTTTTATTTATCATAAATCGGCATCAAGTATTGTATTTAGGGGCTAATTTAGGCCCTGAAAAATAGCATTAAGCCATTATTACCAATAAACAGCAGGTAATATTGTTGAAAGAGTAACTAAATTAATAAGTTGTCCTTGATACTTACCAACAAGGTTGGCAAAATATAAAAAGGGCTTTGCAAATGATTGATTTTGCATGTTATGCCAAAGCATGATCAGCGAAAAAATAAAATCACTCAGAAAAAAACACGGACTTTCTCGCCGCCACTTAGGACTACTTCTTGGTGTGTCAACGAATTCTATTTGGCTTTGGGAAACAGGGAATCGCCGCCCCTCTTGGCCTTCTCACATTCTTCTCAGCTACGTTTCGAGGGATTTAAAAAATAGCGTAAAGAAGGAAAGCTCACGGGGGCGGTAGGTATCGACACGCTCTTTCAACCCCCACGCCTGTGGGGAATGTAACTTAATAACTCACCATCTTTGATCCATTTCGTTGCATCTTTCAACCCCCACGCCTGTGGGGAATGTAACTACTGCTATTATCAACGTGGATAACGTTTATCTCAACTTTCAACCCCCACGCCTGTGGGGAATGTAACGTTCGCATCCATGCACTTCTCTGTTAAGTTCAGTCTTTCAACCCCCACGCCTGTGGGGAATGTAACTAAGCATTGTCCTGCCCGAACGAGAACGGTATATTCTTTCAACCCCCACGCCTGTGGGGAATGTAACTAAGCATTGTCCTGCCCGAACGAGAACGGTATATTCTTTCAACCCCCACGCCTGTGGGGAATGTAACTAAGCATTGTCCTGCCCGAACGAGAACGGTATATTCTTTCAACCCCCACGCCTGTGGGGAATGTAACTAAAGCCGTTATGCGTCACGCGTTATGGGTTACGGCTTTCAACCCCCACGCCTGTGGGGAATGTAACGGACCGTGTCCTTGTCCTGTTTCAAGCCATTCGAGACTTTTAACCCCCACGCCTGTGGGGAATGTAACGATGGAGAATTCCTGTCCACATCGACAGTTAACCTTTCAACCCCCACGCCTGTGGGGAATGTAACTGTATTATGAGTTCTCTATCTCCATTGAGAAGACTTTCAACCCCCACGCCTGTGGGGAATGTAACTGTATTATGAGTTCTCTATCTCCATTGAGAAGACTTTCAACCCCCACGCCTGTGGGGAATGTAACTAGACACATTAATCAGTGTTGTGAGTAGGCACATGAGGCTTTCAACCCCCACGCCTGTGGGGAATGTAACAAATAGCTCCTTAGCCTTTTCCCTATTACCATTACTTTCAACCCCCACGCCTGTGGGGAATGTAACAAAAGCTTGTCCTGTAATTCGATCATCTTCGGACCTTTCAACCCCCACGCCTGTGGGGAATGTAACGTTCGACAGCTTATGAGTTTACTAAATGGAGAGCTAACTTTCAACCCCCACGCCTGTGGGGAATGTAACCAGAAGTACACCTGGCCAGAGCCGAAATTAATCTCTTTCAACCCCCACGCCTGTGGGGAATGTAACCTTTCAATGTATCTTAAGCCATTGAACGTTTGGGTCTTTCAACCCCCACGCCTGTGGGGAATGTAACTTACCACAATAAGACTGATGACAAAGGCAAGGACTTTCAACCCCCACGCCTGTGGGGAATGTAACTCCTTTTCCTTAACCGAAATTCCAGCGCATTGCTCCTTTCAACCCCCACGCCTGTGGGGAATGTAACTTAATAACTCACCATCTTTGATCCATTTCGTTGCATCTTTCAACCCCCACGCCTGTGGGGAATGTAACTGAGTAACGCTAAGTACGGGAAGCCCTTATTGACACTTTCAACCCCCACGCCTGTGGGGAATGTAACTCTCCCTGATACAGAGCTATCTTCTTGCTATAGCTCTTTCAACCCCCACGCCTGTGGGGAATGTAACTGAGCTACACCAGACTAAGTATGCTGGATTATACCTTTCAACCCCCACGCCTGTGGGGAATGTAACACTCAGCTAACAAATAGCTAACATGGCTCCAGGCTGCTTTCAACCCCCACGCCTGTGGGGAATGTAACTCTCTTACGGTTATTCACCTGTCACCTCGCATAACTTTCAACCCCCACGCCTGTGGGGAATGTAACTCATTATTTGACCGTGTGCAAGGGCCATATTTTCTTTCAACCCCCACGCCTGTGGGGAATGTAACCTCGGTAAGTATTGAGACAAGGTTGAGGTTTGTTCTCTTTCAACCCCCACGCCTGTGGGGAATGTAACTCAGGACATCAATCTTGCGGGATATATACCCCATCTCTTTCAACCCCCACGCCTGTGGGGAATGTAACAGCATATCCTTTTTCTGTACCTATTACAGGATGTTACATAGCTGTATTCGCGATCCGGCAACAACAGTTTTAAAAAGAGGCGTTCTGTACCGCAAGATATTCATAATATCATGATTTATTTCAATCGCGAACCGCCCTATATTTTGCCGTGAGTTACAGGTTCGCGAAGATGTTAATCATGCCAAAACCCAAACCCTTGCCATGGCCTATCCCCTTTGTTAAGGCAGTTTTAAACCTGATGACATCCTTAACCTGACACATTCCGGTAACAAAGACTGACGAAAGTGTAATTTTATGTTCCCCCTTTGCAGATATGCGAGGCCCTTCAGTACGATAGATAAACTCCGCAATCATTCCCGCATCTTCTAATTTGCTTTTGATCCATTCTTCAAGTTTGTTTCGCTGAACCGGGTATCTCTTGCCCTTTTCATTGATCTGTTTTGTCACTACCGGATTCAGGCGTGCGGTAAACAAGAATTCAGATCCTATGTCAATCGATTCGAGGAAATCAGAAATTTGCCGTGTATCAGCAGATTGATGTTTATTTGTAGGAGCTTTGGTGCTTAAGACGACAGTCTCAAAACGCCCCCTTTGAAACAGAATGTCATCTTGATCGAAAATACTTTTCAACTTCTGATGGACCTGATAATCGTCACCGGCAATATCGTAAATTCGGGTAAGATAATTCATGCCGCACCGCCTCTAACAATGGAAGCCTCAATAACAGGTTGAGCATCGAAAACGAGATTTTCCGACCACTCCTCAACCCCTTCGATATACACAAGTCCGCCCTCAAGTATGGTTGCTGTACCGCACCCTTTTGATAATCGGGAGAGAAGCTCTTCATCGACGGGTACGAAGATAGTTCCTGATATTTTGGTAATATTCTCAGGTCCGGAATTGACCATATGGATATTGAGCTTGCTTCCGACACCCGTGTGAAAGGTTATTGATTCCTTATTGGCTTTTGGGTCAATAATGTTGACTAATGCGGTACGCATACTCTTGATGCAATTCTGACAGAATTTTCGTGTTTGTGGCAGATCATAATTATCATGGAGAATCTCGATCGCCCGATGTGCCGAAATATTACGGGTTACATTTCGCTCGCCTGTTATGCTTTGAACGATATTGATAAAATCGTTCAATAGCGCTTCACCTAACAACCTTTCGAGTCGCGCCCAATAGAGCAGACCGCCCTTTATCTGAACGGGTACCCCTCCGAGAAAATAAGAAATTCTTGCTGTCTGCCACGCGTCTTTAACGGTCTTCCGGGCAGTAATCATTTCTGTGCCTTCATATCCGCGTTCATTGTGAGGAGTGTCAATGGCTACCCATGCTTTTTTTGCCGCCGCGTGTATTGATGGATCTGGCCTTAACAAAGTCTTTCTGATTGTTGGTACCGGCCGTTCTCCCATGAGGACATGCAATACATTGGACACATGCCGCCAATCGAATTTTCCGGCGGGGATTTGCATTTTGGGGGCATCCTTCCTTTTTGTCTTTCCATCAAGATCGTACATTTTATCCGACGACCGGTGCGTCTCGGGAAAGATGCCTGCGTTGATAAACTTAATTATAAGGGCCTTATTTGGCATCCTTTCTCTCCTTCCTCGCTTTGGCCTTCTTCTCCCTCGATTCTTTTTTGACTTCCCTTGCTCTTGCCACCTCGGCGGCCATATCTTCCATTAAGGATTCTGCCTCATCTTTCGATATTCTGTTAAAGGAAACCACTATTTCTTCTGCCTTTAACTGAATATCATCAACATTTTTGACCGTGGTCCAACCGGTGTCATCATCCATTCTGTCCTTAAGGGGGTCACGCACAAATTTCACCTGCAAACCGTCAAGACTAGCATACCCGCTTGCATTTCTTGTGATCGTCAATGACAACAGCCGCTTGAAAAACTCTTTCACGAGGAATGCGGTCTGGGCTTGACTTAGGAGAACGCCCTCTTCGGGAACTGCATTTACGGCACCGTTGATCATATAGAAGCCCGGATCATTGATCTTGCTTCCAATAGACCTTTCAAGGTACGGTTTGTACAATGTTTCAAAGTCATCCGGATTGACTGCCATGCGGTCAAAGGTATCTGATAGAGGGATAAACTGAAGATCGGGAAGATTGATCGCACCTTTAAAACTATATTCAACGTCCCCCACGGTTTCCTTATAAAAGAGGGAAGTATCGGATGTATCATCTTCACTTTCCTTCGTTTTCTTCGCGCCTGAGGTCGAATGTACATCGATAGTGGGTAACCCCCCGGCAATTTGTTCCGCGTCGGTAATGATAACCGGAGATTTTCGTTTAAGCCCGGTAAAACCCTCCTGTTCAAACATGTAGCCGCGCAACAGACTTCCTACTGATGCAATCGACATGTTGAGAAGCTTCTTGCTATGGAGGATCATGGAATTCTGGAAAGGGTGATCCTCCTTGAAGATGGCATTACGGAGGCAATTGCTCGATATTTTCAATCGCACCTCATATTGAGGTTTGCCATTCTCATCATTACCTGTTTTGACAAGCGCGTGTTTTGCAATCTTGATGTTGTCGAATTTTAGTGCGTTACCCCACTCATCGAATTTATATTTTTTGAGCATCCATTTTTGGTCCTTTGCGTCATAATTGACAATGCCGTTGCCTTTGATTGTACCCTTAAATAGTATTGACTTGAGCATTAAACCCTCCTTTATTAGGTGTTTTGTTTTAAGCCAAGTTTCTTGTCGTAAACCCGTGTAAAATCGGGAATCGGAGTTTCAGGATCCCGTGCGAGCCTGAACCAATGCCGCAAACTTCGCGGCGGAGTATTTTTTTTAATCATCCTTCTAAAGCGTCCATATCCACACTCATACAAAGCAACAAGTATCGGACGCATTTTAGATGCATCCATTAAACCTGTTCCTAGATTATCTTTATTGTCGATCAGACGAAAATACATCTCGATACCTTCCTCCATTACGTCGTCCGGTCTGAGCCACTCCTTCCTTGTCCCATTGATTCTTACCGTAAAATAATAGGATCCCGACGGACTCCGAAGACTTCTCCCTTTGCGGGTTTTCTCATGTGAGTCCTCCAAAAATTTTACAGGATAGTATTCGACAAGGTATCCAAGACCGGTTTTGTACTGCTCCCTCAAGAAGTCCAGAACATCCCGGCCATGATCGGAATAAAATGAGTTATAAATCCCATACCATTCTTTCAAAGTAAGAGGCTGAGAGTCGAAAATTTGTTTTTGGAGATACTGAACCCATAAATCCCGTAATTTGCGATTGTAAATAGTATCGACTGCACCTCTTTCATTTGCATGACTGCTCAACTCCGGGATATAGAGATATACTGTCGGTGACTGCGCCTCATAGGTTCCCCAACGGTTACATCGTCCTATCCTTTGAAGCGTTGTTTCCGGCGAACAGATGCTATCGTACAGGTTGACCATGGAAATATCCATTGCCGCCTGGATAACGGGAGCGGCTGAAACACGTTCTCCTCTTACCACGCCTTTTCCGGCTTTTCCGAATCCCGTGTAAATGTTGTTCATTATGCTTTGGCGATCAGCATCAATGAATTTACTGTGAACAAGATGTTCGAGTTGATTTTTAATAAACTGCTCTTGGGTCCGGCTGATCGAATTGAAGACACAAAGGGATGCCGGGCGTACCTGTTCGGGGAATTCCTTGATGAAGTGCGTCTGATATGTACCTTTGTGTGCGGCCGGGTAGTGCTGTTTTTCATTCGGCAACAAGGCGCTTGGGTGATCCGAAAGATCCCACAATTTATGCATGTTAAGCGGGGTTGCGCTTAGCAGAAGTGTACATGCTTTATCCGATAGCCGGTGCCTGCATCGCATGTAGGTTACAAATGCGGCGAACAAGGGAGAATCAGATACAAACTCGTGAAACTCATCCAAGATGACCAAGCCGGAGAGGATATTAAAAAGCCTGTCAGCCGTTCGATTGTTGACCATCGGCCCCAAAAGGTTGTCTATATTGGTTACAACAATGTCTGAGGAAAATTCCGAAATTATACCTTCGGAAGTGTTTGATTTCTTCCGCTCACCAGAGAGAAAAAGCTCGATTGAACAGTCAATGTTGATAGCTTTAATTTCGCGGCCAATGTTTTCGTAAACTGCTTCTGCAACTACGTTGCGGGGACAAACCCAATAGGACTGTTTTCCATGCAAAAGGGTGTAAAGAACGCCGATCAAGGTTTTCCCGAAGCCTGCCGGAGCCTTGACGATTGTTGTCCTTTTTTGTAGAGCTTCTTGCGCACATTCAAGCTGAAGGTTAAAGCGCCTTGGCTGATAGTCTTCAGGACAAGGGACTGTTTTGAAAAAAGATCTTTGAGCGCTTGGAAGACATGCTGAAGGCGAAACTGATCCCCGTGCGATAGCTGACACATCGCCCGATGACAACTTTGACACAAGCCGGTCGGCACCGATTAGGCACATCCGCACGGCAAGCATCTCGGCATTCGTATTTCTGTCGTATCTTGGATCCGGAGAAAAGAGGTCCGGTACGGGTTCATCCCTATTCATTACCAAGCCTGAAATATCCGGCAAGTCAAGTAATTGGACGAGCTTCGAGATTCTCTTTAAGTCAGACACCTTTATTTTTTCAATTATCTCATCACGGGATTTCAGATATTCGTAGAATTCGTTCAACGGCCTTGCATGATGCCAATATACGGCATTAAACATCAGATAATTGTCGTCCGAAATACCGTAGTTCTGCATCAGAAAAGCCCACGCAATCTCATGGTGCATGGGTGAAATTGACTCTTCATCTGTCTTACCGGTTGCCAAGTAGTCTTGGAATGATTTTGAGGCCTTTCCTATGTCATGGAGTAACCCTTCAGTGTAAGCGAGCTTCTGAAGTCTTTCGTCATAACCGCAGGTTCGAGACATTTCTCGGGCTACAAGAGCAACTGCCCTTAAATGATCGACTAACGTTTGACCTTTTGAATTGGCAAGCATTCTGACCCCTGACATTTTTGAATCGAACTGTCCTTTCCCCCCAATGCATCAGATTGATGCTTATTTGCTTAGCTTAAAATGTAACGTTAAATCTTGATTCCCAACCTCGTTTTCTTAATTGTCCCGCAATTTTAAGAAACTTACAAGTGAAAATATATCAGAGAATTGTTGAATGTCATGCGGTAGGAATCGTCGGCAGGCTGACTGCAATACTATCTTTGGTGAAGAATAAAGAAGATATACTATTCTTAGTTGAAACTTGAAGTGTGGCTCCCACCGAGGGATAATCCACAGGTAAATAGCTCAAAAGAGAAAGGAGCCACAATGAAAGGAAACACGAAACAGAGGAAAAAGGCAACACAGGGGTTTGAACATATCTACGGCAAGGATGAACTGACAAACAGGATGTTCCACATTCTATCAAAAGGAAAGGAGGGAATCGATGCCCTGGTACAGGAACTCGGCATTATGATGGCCCAGGCGATCATGGATATGGAACGTGAAGAACGCTCAGGTCCCGAATACTTTCCCCGACAAAGAGGGGTCTATAAGTGAGCATATCAACCCGGCTCCATCTATCTCGGGGACCGGAAGGAGAAATCCCCTTGGAAAGTTACACCATGCTGAAGGAACCAGGTAGGTTTTCAGAAGAGCTCTTGAAGAAAGTGCTCCTAGGCATTTCAGCCCGGAAATACCGGGAAACCGTGTGTGAGTCCGCCCGCGTTCGGAGTCTCTCCTTCTTCGGATATCATTGCGGTCACTGCGAAAAACCTCACCATCTTTGCCCTCTTTATTGATACGATCCATCGGGGAGGAGAAGCATACATGGTTGCCCTGGGCATCGACACAGAGGGAGTCAAGCACGTTCTCGGGTTCTGGCAGGGCGTTACGGAAAACCATGAGGTCTGTACCGGGCTTCTTGCCGATCTGGAGAGACGACGCCTTACCCTTTTAAAAAACATCCTCTGGATAACGGATGGAGGCAGGAGGATTATCAAGACGTGGTCCACTATTCATAAGGACAGAAACATCCAGGGGCATCTGGCAAAGAAGTACCGGAAGAAAGCCCACCGGAGATTCACCACTGCCCTGGAACAGAACGACTATAAGGATACACGAGAGATGCTCCTTGATTTCGAGAAATGGCTTCGTGCTATCAATGAATCAGCAGCCGATTCTCTCATGGAGGCCATCGGAGGAATCCTTACCCTTCACCGGTTGAACATACCTGTCCTTCTCAGAAAAACCCTTACCTCTACCAATCCCATCGAGAGCATGTTCTCCACTGTACGGGATTGTGAGCGGAACATAAAGAGATACCGCACCAGCGCTATGGCTCAACGGTGGCTCGCACCGGTTCTTCTTCACTGTGAAAAAGGGTTCCGAAGAATCAAAGGCTATAGAGATATACCACAGGTGCTAGCAAACATTGAAGCAATACACGATGAAGCCACGCTTCAGGCAGCATGAGTGAGGTTGACCAAAGATGATGAAAAGGGTGCCACACATTTCAACTAAAAACTTGACATCTTCGAGAATCACCATGGAAATAACATGAAAAACACGAAGTTACAAAAGCATCCTACTTGTCCAAAAAGAGATCGATGGAAATTATTCTTAAATGTTTGATGGCATTGTAGTTGCAACTATAAACATCATCGTGTGTAATGTGTGTAACATTTTATTTGTAAATCAGTGCATATTTAGATTAAAAGAAAAATATTATGTACGAGTCGGTTTTTTTAAAGAAAAACACTGACCAAGCATCGAGGTTATTCAATGTTGGATAGTGACCTCAATCATTTATAAAGGATCAGTTATGATACAAATATAACTATAATATTTTACTTCCAAACATGTAAATTTAACAAATATAGTGCATTGACGATGTAAAGAAAAGATTTATTTTAGGAGCCTTGGATAAAGAATAGTGCGAGATGATGTCATGAAAGATATTTTGTCCGTATCTATTAAAAATAGAATATGAAGTGTCTCATGAAAAATCTTTTGAAGAAGAAAACCTGTCAATTTGTCTTTCTGGTTATGTTTTTTATGTTAGCCTCGTTCATTCCGCGCACCATTTTTGCAGTTCCATCGATATCATCGATTAACGGCACCGTGAGCAATGGACAGCCTGTGACAATCTCAGGTTCAGCTTTTGGTTCTACTGGTCCAATAATAGCAATCTTCGATGATTTTGAGAAAGGGACAAACAACAACGAATTATCTACCTTGGCTAATTCAGCTGCAGTAAATCAGTGGTATCGGCTTGAAAATCAGGGAAAAAATCCCGTTTATTCAACATATTATGCAAATAGTGGCACAAAATCAGCGATGATTGATTGGGGTACAGATAATGCCTCTGAAGGTGGAAGGTGGTTTGAAGCAGATATTGGATCAATAACTTCTCAGGTATATGTACAATATTGGTTTTTTGTCCCTATTGGTGGTCACGTGCCAGGAGCTAATTCTGGAGGTGGTCCAAACTGGAAGTTGATGTTGATAAGTGGTCGCCCATGGCCGAGGAGTGACTATACTCAGGTCATCCTCACAGATGTAAATAATTGGCCTATGGGTGCATGGGGTTTCATATGTTTGACTCCTTGGTATGATGGCTCTGGTTTGACTGAAATGACTTCGGCTATAGGGGGTTATCACGATGAGGGGTATTGTAGTTTAAACCCCAGTGCAGGGACATGGCATCGAATGGAAGTATTTATGTCAGCAAGTTCTACAGGTTCGGGAACAATGTATACTGCTGAAATGAATGCAAACCAAACACGTAGGATTGTTGGGTCATCTTCTAATGCGACAACTCTTCATTCGGGAGATTCGTGGAATTTAGTTAGATTCCCTGCATACGGTAGAGGGGATAGCACTAGTAAGACTTACTATGATGATATTTACATTGCAACTGGAAGTGCAGCCCAGGCAAGGGTAGAGATTGGCAATAACTCCACTTATTCTACGTGTACAAAGCTTGCTATTACCACGCCTACTTTTTGGAGCAATACTTCAATCACTACAACAATCAGGACGGGAAGCTTCAAAAATGGAGATATAGCTTATTTATACGTTATTGATGCTAATGGTCTGGTCAATACGCAGGGATATCCAATTATAGTAGGTGGCGAAGGTTGGTTAGCTCCCAATCCGCCGACTGGCCTACGATTACTTGAATGAAATGAAGTCAAACTGTGCTTGCGTTGCGAAGTTTAAACACAAGGCATTTACGATTGCTGCATATAAGGGACAAAACTGGCGTGTATGTCTGAAAACACGATTTTCCATATGTATTCTCCTATGCATGTTGTCCTACTTGATGTCGATGTATGCTTCTATTTTTTATGATTTTGTGGTGAAATGTATTTTAGTATATCGCCTTCACTTCGAGAGATATTGTCAATAGTTGTGTATGGAACTTTTTTCAACGTATCCTTGTTCTCCACAGCTATGCTACCTGCTCCTGTGTTTCAGCGATCTCTCCATCGATAATGGTGATCCCTTGCATCACCTGAGGAATCCATTTATATCCTTTTATTCTTCTCCAGGTCTTCTGTGCTTCGAAGGCAAGTTTGAAGACCATGGCGAGGGTGGCAAGCCTGGTTCCGCAGCCCTTCGTCTTGTCAGTTCTGAGGCGTACCGTGGCAAAGGTTGATTCAATCACATTGGTGGATCGTATGTGGATCCAGTGCTCTGCCGGGAAGTCATAGAAGGTGAAGAGCACATCCTTGTCTTTCATGAGACAGTCACAGGCCTTCTCAAACTTTGTCCCGTAGAGGGCAAGGAAGGCATTATAGGCAACCAGGGCCTGTTCCTCTGTAGGCGCCATAGAGATGTGGTGGATCTTTTCCTTGGCTTTGGGCATCTTATCCAGGATGTTCATGGTCTTATGGACCCAGCAGCGTTGTTCCTTTGTGTCGGGGTATAGTTCTCTGATGGCAGACCAGAAGCCGAATCCTCCATCGCCGATGGCACGCTTCGGTCCTTGTGTGAGACCTCTGTGCGTGAGATCGGATAAGAGTTCCCTCCAGGAGAGCTTGCTCTCCCGGTAGCCATCCATGAGGCCCACGAGCTCCTTCTTTCTGTTCTCTAACGCTCCGATAATCATAAGGAAACACTGCCGTTTGTTCTCTGTGTCTTCGAGGCGGACATTGAAGTAGATGCCATCGGCCCAGAAGTATACGGAGCGCTTATTGGTAAGACCGCGATGAGCCCAATGTTTGTATTCCTGCTCCCATTGACGCTTTAGTCGAACTATGGTGTTGGCTGAAAGCCCTTTGGCGGTCTTACCCAGGATGGCTTCCAAGGCTTCCATGAAATCCCCGGTAGATACAAATATAAGGTGGGGATAAGATTAACGAGAGAGGGAACACAGCGCAGATACCGGGGCAATATGGTACTGGTAAAGAATTCTCCTTCCCGTTTATCGCTGACTCGGGGTTGCTTCACGGCAAGAGGACCGATACCTGTCAAAATTGAACGTTCAGGGAGAAATCCGTTTTTCACCACCTTGCGTCTGCCCTGCTCATCTTTGATGTTTTGAAAACAGGCAATGTACTCAGCCACTTCGTGTTCAATAGCTGCCTGGAGCAATCTCCGCGCTCCTTCCCGGATAACCTCCTCCAGAACCGATGTTTCTTTTGTTTAATTTTTTGATTTAATGGGTTCATTATTCCGTATGAGACGTATCCTCTGTTTTCCCACCCCTTGCCGAGGGGTGTGGTTGGTATTTGAACTAACCAAAGGATATGTCTTTTTTTGTGCCATACACGAGATTTGATTGTAGTTCGAAAAATGGAGCTTACGCAATCCCTAACTAAGTTAAATGATTATTGATTAGATGGAGCGGGCAACGGGGCTCGAACCCGCGGCATCAAGCTTGGGAAGCTTGCACTCTACCAACTGAGTTATGCCCGCCCACAAATAATATTATAGGATTTATTCCTGTAAAGCAATATCCATTTTTATCTATCGCTTATAACCTCTTACCTATCGCTTGCTTTTATCAGCTCTTCCTATTATATCCGAATCTTTCCTCGAAGATTGGTGCAATAAGGTTGTCAACAGGCGCATAATCGTCACGGATTATTATGGACGAGCGTTTTGTCATGAACTCCTCCATCAAATTATCGGGTACAATGACAGACGTGGCATGCTTCTGCTGATAGCTTTTGACGTGGGCATCGAAGTCCTTTATGTCAAGCTTACCGTTTCCTGCTATTACAATGAAAGTGCTAATACGAGTATTTTCAAAATCAGGGCTTACAGACAAGAGGTAAACGTTGTTGTGGCCAAAGACTTCGCGCAAAGTTCTAATGTAAGAAGGAAGGAAGGCTCCAACCTGGAAATTGTCTATGATGTTTGACATGAGAAGGGCATCGGGCTTCATGATTGATTTGAGCTGCATGGCGAATTCTTTTGTAGTAAGGTGATAGGGGATTGAGAGATCGTTGTATGCATCTGTAAAAATAAGATCATATTTTTCTGCGCAATTCATGACAAACCAGCGGCCATCCGTGTTGTATGTTTTGATTCTTGTATTAGCAGATAAACCGAGGTGGTTGTAAACGATCTTGGTGACTTCAGGGTCAATTTCAACGACATCAATCTGAGCATTTGGATAAAAGAGCTCCATATACCTTGGAAAGGTATAGCCACCGCCTCCAATAGTGAGGCTCTTAAAATCCTGATTTTTTCTGAACTTCCACTTAAGAACATCCGAATATATCCTCTCATATTCATACTCAATGTGAAATGGGTTTTCAAGACAGACATAGGAATGTATAAGGTTGTCGAGCACCATCGCCTGTAATGGCGTTTTTTGATCCGAACTTGTTGTTGTCAGCAGTTTGATTGTGTAATAATCACTCTCTTTATAAAGATACATGTTTTCTCTGCTTGGGATTTTGTATGCATAGGCATAGACCCCCCAGATACACAGGGCGGCAATTACAATAAATGCAACAAGAGCTTTCTTGGTTTTGAAAAGGGCACCGCAAAAAAGAGCAAGAAGTATGAGAATTATAGCCATGGTCAGAATAATGCTCCGTGTTCCCATCCACGATATGAAGAGAAAACCCGTGGCAAATGTTCCAATAATTGCTCCAAGGGTTGATACAGCATAAATCTTACCGATTACGTTCCCGGCGTTCTCAAGGTTTTTCAGCGTGAGACGCACCACAACAGGCGAGACCGTTCCAAGGATACAACCGGGAAGGAAGAAGATTACCGCAGTCACGAGAAATATTCTCATCATGAGTGGCATATTGAAGCGATACGCTGCAATAAGGTTGGTAAGTGGGATAATGGTAAGCGCGGAAATGCCCGATAAAAGCAACAGCCAACCCAATGTTTTTCTCACGGGAAACTTGTCGATGAGCTTGCCTCCAATATATGCCCCAATACTGATGCCGGCGAGGATTACACCTATGATGCTGGTCCAGGTGTAAATTGAAACACCCACGAAAGGGGCCAGAATTCGGCCAGCAACCATCTCAATAACGAGGGTGCAGAAACTTGCAATAAACATAACGATGTAAGCCTCCAGCAAATTCATTGAGAATAACCTCCATGATAAAATAAGGTGTCGGTAATCAGCTCACAGCATAACAGACACGGACCCTAAACAGTTTTTCCGGATACTCATTGCTGATAACTGCTGACCTCTGCTCAACGACATGGCAGACTATATACTTAATAGTATTGCGAATAGTTTGTCAAACTTTTTATATGGTTACCCGATCTATATTGTATTGCCCTTGAGTTGCAGCAAATAAACGATTTTTGTTATACTAACAAGAGCCATGAAGTTACTTCTTGTAGAAGATGAGGAAAAGGTCGCCCATTTCATAAGCAAGGGCCTGGAGGAAGAAGGTTATACGATAGATATTGCTTATGACGGCAGAAGAGGGCTTGAACTCCTGAAGGAGTCTACCTACGACCTTTTGTTGCTTGACCTTATGATCCCGGAAATAGACGGGCTGGATCTCCTCAAGACTATCAGGGGATGGGGCAATAATACACCTGTTCTTATTATTACTGCAAAAAGCTCAAAAGAAGATGTGGTAAAAGGGCTTGATACAGGAAGCGACGACTACCTTACCAAACCCTTTTCCTTTGATGAATTGCTCGCTCGAATCCGTGCTCTCCTGAGAAGGAGCAAAATTTCAGATTCCCATATCATAGACTATAAGAGCATTATCCTGAACCCATATACCAGGAAACTCCACATAGAAACGAAAGCAGTTGAACTGACCGAGAAAGAATTCCTTATCATGGAGTTTTTGCTCAAAAATAGCGAAAAGCCTTTGACAAGGAAGGAAATTGCAGATTATGTCTGGCAAAGCCAGACAGATTCAACCAATATAGTTGACGTTTATGTAAATTTTTTACGAAAAAAGATCGAGTCTGTGACAAGCAAGAGATACATCCACACAGTGAGGGGAACCGGATACGTATTAAAGGAAGATGATGAAAAAGGTTAACCTCCCGATAAAATGGCGTCTCACTATCTGGTATGGTGCTGTGCTCTCTCTCATTCTCGTAGGTTTTGCCAGTGGAATATTCATCTATTTCAAAAACAGCCTGCAAGAAAGCATTGATACAAAAATACGTTCCATAGGCGAAGTTCTGTCATCATCCATGACAGACTCACACAATACAAGCGTATTCGGTAATTTCGAGCGTTATTTGGAGAATGTGCTTGGTAAGAAACCCAAGGGGAAATTTATCCAGATTATGGACTCTTCAGGGAGAATCGGTGCAAAAATGAGCGATATCGAAGGAGAAGCCCTGCCGACAAGCTTCAGTACCCTTGAAAAAGCAATGCGAGGCGAGGTTGTCTATGAAACCACAGATAGGACAAAACCCCGCCTGCGGATGATAACAATCCCTATAATTGAGAATAAGAAAGTAACGAGTGTAGTTCAGGTTGGAACATCCCTGGAGGAGTTTGATGAGACAATAAAAAAGCTTTTGCTGATTATGATTATCAGTATACCTTCATCAATCTGCGTAACCATAGTTGTTGGTTACTTTATGGCGAAAAAAGCGCTAAGACCGGTTGATCAGATAAGGAGGGCAGCAGTAAAGATATCATCGAGCAACCTTGATGAGAGAATAGATGTTTCCGGAAGAAGAGATGAACTCGGTCGGCTGGCAGAAACATTCAATGCTATGATCGACAGGCTGAAAGACACCTTCCAGAGAATAAACCAGTTCAGCATCGATGTTTCACATGAGTTAAAAACCCCTCTCACCATTTTAAAGGGAGAAACGGAAGTAGCACTCCGCAAGGAGAGGGAAAAGCAAGACTATCAGGTACTTCTCAAGAGTAATCTCGAAGAGATAGACAGAATGTCCTGCATCATTGATGATTTACTCCTACTCTCCAAGGCTGATACAAGAAAGATAAAACTCGATGTGGAGGAAGTTTCCCTGAGGGATTTGATCTTAGATGTGTGTATGGATATGAAAGTAGTTGCCGATAAAAAAAACGTTGAACTAGAGGCTAACGAACTCGAAGATATAAGGCTAAAAGGAGACGAATTAAAGCTACGAAGGATGCTCCTCAACATTGTTGAAAATGCAATCAAGTATTCGCACGCGGGAGGGAGAGTCCGCGTATCATCTCATGCGAATAACGGATATGCAATTATTTATGTAAAAGACAATGGGATAGGAATATCAGAAATGGACATTAAGTATATCTTCGATAGGTTTTACAGGGCCGATCGATCACGAAAAAGGGCGAGCGGCAGTGGCCTCGGGCTTTCCATCAGCCGTTGGATTGCCGAGGCTCATCAGGGTGGAATTGAGGTGGAGAGTCAGCCAGCCCAGGGTAGTATGTTTACAATAAAATTGCCTATATAGTCCGGAGGAGTTTATGAAAAACAAAAGATGGTATTTCACTATTTTTGCTCTCATCATCGTGGTGCTTGCGTTCGGGTACCTGAGAGGTAAGGTGAACACAGGCGATACGTGGTTTGACGCTAATCAGTCAAATGTAAAAAATGTAGTTTTTGATAAGGGCTTGCCAAGCTTTAGTGGGCTGGTAAAATCTGTAAAGCCCTCGGTAGTAAACATCAGCACAACGAGCGTGATCAAAGGGCCTAATATGCACGACCGGTTCTTCGGCCAGCAAAATCCATTCAAAGATTTCTTTGGTGAGGAGTTTTTTGAAAGATTTTTTGGTGATTCTCAAAAACGGGAGTTCAAGCAAAGGAGTCTTGGATCTGGCTGTATCATTGACCGGGAAGGATACATTATAACGAATAACCATGTTGTGGAGAAAGCACAAACCATCAGAGTAAAATTGATCGATGGAAAGGAATATGATGCAACAATAGTGGGAAGGGATCCAAAAACCGATCTGGCATTGATAAAGATAGATGCAAGGAACAGTCTACCTGCTGCAAGTTTTGGTAATTCAGATAATCTGGAGATAGGCGATTGGGTTGTAGCCATTGGCAACCCATTTGGACTTGAAACAACTGTAACTGCAGGAATTGTTAGCGCAAAAGGCAGGGTTATTGGTGCAGGGCCTTACGATGATTTTATTCAAACAGACGCTTCCATCAATCCTGGAAACAGTGGCGGACCTCTCTTCAATCTTAATGGAGAGGTTGTAGGAATCAATACAGCCATTGTCTCGGGTGGCCAGGGGATCGGGTTTGCCATTCCCATAAATATGGCAAAAGAACTTCTCCCACAATTAAAAAGCAAAGGCAAAGTGACGCGCGGTTGGCTGGGAGTGGTCATACAGAAGATAACACCTGAAATAGCCAGAACTTTTGGAGTGAAAGAATCAGAAGGCGCCCTTGTTTCCGATGTTACCGAAGGTGGTCCTGCAGATAAGGCCGGGATCAAAAGAGGTGATGTGATCGTGTCTTTTAATGGGAAAGATATCAAGGACGTAGATACTCTTCCAAAACTTGTTGGTGGGACTGAAGTTGGGAAAAAGGCAAAAGTTGGAATCATCAGGGAAGGAAAATCTCTTGCCGTGGACGTTGTAATTGGCGAACTTAAAGATGAAAAGATTCAGGCATCAAAAAAGCCCGAAGTTGAGAAAGATTTCGGCCTAGTCGTCCAGAACATAACGCCAGAAATAGCCAAACATCTCAACATCAAAGACAGACGTGGCGTAATTGTAACTGATATTCAACCAGGAAGCCCTGCTCAGGAGGGTGATATAAAATCAGGAGATATTATTAAAGAAATTAACAGAAAGCCGATAAAGAATATAGAAGATTTCAAGGAGGCCATGAAAACAGTTAATATTAAAGAAGGTGCGGTAATCCTCTTACAAAGAGACAATACCACATTCTTTACGGTTCTCCGAGGATAAAAAGATCGGTGATAATTGTCATTTGTCACGTGTATGGACTATGATAGAAGGTTATTCTGCGATGTTAAAACGAGACTGCATCTGGTGCTTTTTTCTTTCAAACTTTTTTTTGATAAGGTAAGATAGCATTATGCCACTATACGAATGGCAAGGTAAAACTGGCAGAGGTGAGGCACGAAGCGGGACGTTGAAGGCCGACTCCGAGGCCATACTGAGGACAACGCTTCGCAAAGAAGGCGTAATAGTTACCAAAATTACTGAGAAAAAGGGCGGGGAGAAGGCTGTCAAGGTCAATACAAATAAGAAGATCAAGCCCCTTGCAGTAGTTCTTTTCACCAGACAATTGTCAACGATGATCACATCGGGCCTACCCCTTGTTCAGTCGCTTGAAATCCTATCTAATCAGATAGAAGATAAGAATCTCTGTGGTATTGTAAAAGAAATAAAGGCAAAAATAGAGGGTGGTTCCAGGTTTGCAGATGCGCTGAGAGACTACCCGAAATGCTTTGATGAGCTTTACGTGAACCTTGTGGTGGCAGGTGAAGAGGGTGGTATGCTCGATACAGTCCTCAACAGACTGGCCATCTATATGGAAAAAATCGAGAAGCTGAAAAAGAAAATAAAGTCAGCGATGATTTATCCGATCAGCATTATCGTTGTTGCCATCGCTGTGGTCATGGTGTTGTTGATTTTTGTTATACCAGTGTTCGAAGGCATGTTTAAAGATATGGGAGCGGAGCTTCCTTTGCCTACCCAGGTTGTTATTAATATTAGCAAAATTGTGAAATCTTACATAATTTACATGATTATTGCCCTGGCCATTGGGGTTTTCCTTTTCCGGAGATACTACAAAACCGAAAGTGGTCAGAGAACCATAGACAGACTGGTACTTAAAGCACCTGTTTTTGGTGTGTTGGCGCTCAAGTCGTCGGTAGCAAGAGTAACAAGAACCCTGGCCACCCTTCTTTCCAGTGGCGTTGCAATCCTTGAAAGCCTTGTGATTGTAGCCAGGGTGGCAAAAAACAAGATTGTTGAGGATGCCCTCATAGTAGCCCGGGCAAAAATCAGCGAGGGCAAAAGCATGTCGGAACCACTTCAGGATAGCGGTATCTTCCCTCCTATGGTTGTACAAATGGTCCAGGTAGGCGAATCCACAGGTGCGTTGGACAATATGTTGAACAAGATTGCAGATTTTTACGAAGAAGATGTGGACAATCTCGTCACGAACCTGACATCGCTCATGGAACCACTCATCATGATGTTTCTTGGTGTTGTACTTGGTGGGCTCATCATTGCTATGTACCTGCCCATCTTTAAACTCGGACAGGCAGTAGGATAACGCGCAATAATTTGCAGCGTTGAGTTTGGGAATTTCGGTAAAAATCAAGCACAAAAAGCAAGATAAACCAGAGATATATTTCAGATGGACAGGTGTAACATAGGTATCAGCCGTATGTGGCTCTCAGTCCGAGGTCATGAATCATCTCCACGTCTTGTGCTGTTTCCCTTCCAAGCGTGGTAAGATAATTGCCCGTCATAAGAGAGTTACACCCCGCTATGATTGCAAGAGGCAATAGTTGACGTAGGTTTTTTTCTTTTCCTCCACAAAGTCTGATATCTTTATCAGGCAAAATAAAACGATAAATCGCAACTGTCAAAAGTATTTCAAAGGGGGAGAGAGGGGGATTCCCCTCTAACGGTGTACCGGGGATCGGATTGAGAATATTAATCGGCACTGAATCTACACCTATTTCTTTCAGGGTTATTGCCATTTCAATGCGATGGTCCATTGTCTCTCCAAGACCAATGATCCCCCCACAGCAAACAGATAGGCCGGCCCGTTTTGCCGCCATGTTTGTTTCTATATCATCCTGATAGTCATGGGTGGAGCATATTTTTTTAAAGTAGGTTCGTGAAGTCTCCAGGTTGTGGTGATACCGGTAAAGTCCTGAATTCTTCAATGCTGATGCTTGTTCGTCGGTCAGCATACCTAGGGAGCCACAGGGCTTTAAGCCAAGAGCCGCGATACCCTTTATAGCTTCATAGATTTCATTCCACTCTTCCTTGTTTCCTATTGCTGTTCCACTCGTAACGATACTGAAAAAATGTGCACCCGACTCCTTTGCTTCCTGTGCTTTTTTTATGATCTCAGCCGCTGACAAGAGTGGATACACGGGAGCAGTAGTATGATAATGGGCTGATTGAGCACAGAACCTGCAATTCTCCGGACATATGCCTGATTTTGCGTTGATGATACAACACAAATCGATCTTTTTGCCCTTGAAATGTTCCCGTATTTCTGATCCATAGGCGAATACCATGAAAGGATAATCCTTCCCTATCTCATAGAGCGATTTTGCATCGTCCTCAGAAATACCTTTCTTGTTGATGGCCTTTGTCGCCAACCTTTTTATCTTAGATTCCATTTCAATCCTCCAAAAAGAGCCAGTGTTAGCACTTCTTGCTTTTCACTTTTTACTGATCTCATCGATTTCTTCATTCCATAACGAAATTGCTTGGAGAGCATTATGAATAACCTTTTCTTTCGCTCTCTTTCGGTAATTTTTTATCAGCCCAAAGTTGATATTCATGGGCTGAAAGTTATCATTTGGTGTAGTGATATAGTTGAGCAGGGCACCAACGCAAGTATCTTCCGGAGGTGGTGAAAAAACTTGGTTCATGATGCTTACGTGAGCTGAAATTCCGGCTACAAGACCCATGGCAACAGACTCTACATAACCTTCAACGCCTGTTATCTGCCCAGCGAAGAATGTCTGGTCTTGGCCTTTAAGGCAAAGAGAGTTATTGAGAAGGGCAGGCGAGTTGATATACGTGTTTCGGTGTATACTCCCATATCTGAGAAATACAGCATTGCGTAAGGCGGGGATCATCCTGAAAACCCTGTCTTGTTCTGCGTAGGTAAGCTTTGTTTGGAAGCCAACCATATTGTACATTGTGCCAGCCATGTTCTCTCTGCGGAGCTGTAGGACAGCATATGGTTCTTTGCCAGCAGTTTTATCCTTGAGCCCTACCGGTTTCATAGGCCCGTAAGCAAGGGTCTGACGACCTCTTTGTGCCATGATCTCAACTGGGAGACACCCTTCGAAAAATGATGTTTTCTCAAAGGGCTGCAAATCAACTTTTTCAGCTCCTATGAGGGCATTATAAAATGCATCATACTCCTCTCCTGTCATGGGACAATTCAGGTAATCATCGCTATTCTCATCATACCTGGATCCAAAAAATGCCTTATCCATATCGACTGTCCCGCCATCAATGATCGGCGAGATAGCATCAAAAAAGAAAAGATTATTGACACCTGTAATCTCTGCCAGTCTTTTTGCAAGGGCATTACTTGTAAGTGGACCAGAAGCAATAATGACAGTCCCGGCCGGGATATCCTGGATTTCTCTCCTGATAACAGTGATAAGTGGATTGGCCTCAATTTCCCTGGTAATTCTTTTTGCAAATATCTCCCTGTCTACAACAAGGGCTTTTCCCCCTGGGATTGCTGCCTGATCTGCTGTATTTATCACTATCGATCCTAGTATTCTGAGCTCCTCTTTAAGCAGGCCGTGTGCATTGGTAAGCTCCTTGGACTTGAGCGAATTGCTGCAGACAAGCTCGGAGAGAAGTGGTGTTTTATGGGCAGGCGAGTATCTGGTGGGCCTCATCTCAAAAAGGCTGACAGAATGGCCCCGGCTGGCGAGCTGGTAGGCGGCCTCTACTCCGGCGAGACCACCTCCTACTACTGTAATGTCCATCCACAGTCCTTACGAAGGCAACGGGTTTTTTTTCTAGAAGAAAAAAGGGTGGGTGCCCCACATTGCGGACATGGGCCTTCAGTTGGCTCCGTGTTGGTGGCGAACGTGCAGTTTGGATATCTGGAGCAGCTTATGAACTTCTTTTTTTTCTTTGAGATCTTTTCAATGAGTTTTCCAGTACAACCTTCTTCTGGACACTGGAAACCGATATTGAAAGGCTCTGTATACTTACATTCAGGGTAGTTACTGCATGCGATAAACCTTCCGAACCTGCCCCTCTTTTCAATGAGGTTGCCCCCGCATTGTCCACATGTTCCCATAATTTCAGCTTCCACGATCCTGATGGTCCCATTATCTTCAACTTTCACATTTTTTTTGTTTTTACAGGTGGGTTTACCGCTACATACCAAATATTCACCATTTTTTCCCCATCTAAGAAGCATGGTTTTACCGCATTTATCACAGATAATATCTGTCTCTGTCTCTTCCTTCTTCAGGCTTTTCATCCCCTCCTGAGCTGCTGAGAGGTCTTTATCAAAAAGCTCATAGAACTTTTCAAGTGACTGTATCCAGTTTTTCTTGCCGACCTCAATGAGGTCGAGTCGGTCTTCCATTTTTGCTGTGAAGTCAATATCAAGGATGAGAGGGAAGAACTGCTTGAGAAGCTTGTTTACGGTTCTGCCAAGCGGTGTAGGAAAAAGCCTCCCTTTATCTTTCTTTACATAGGCCCTTTCCTGGACAGTACTTACTATGGTAGCGAAGGTTGAGGGTCTCCCAATTCCCTTGGTTTCGAGTGTTTTTATGAGAGATGCTTCAGAGAACCTTGGGGGAGGCATGGTAAAGCGCTGGTTAAGGATTGTGTCTTTTAGAATAACCTCTTCCCCCTGTTTCATATCAGGTAGGTAAGTCCCTTCTTCTTCATCTTCTTTTTCTTCTTCATAAATCTTTGTAAAACCATCGAAGATGACTTCTGACCCGTGAGCAACAAAGGTGTAATCCCCACCTTCGATTTCGACTGTTTTTGTTTTTATTTTTTCCTGGGCCATTTGGGACGCAATAAACCGTTTCCAGATAAGCTCATAAAGGGCCAGCATGTCTTTGTCCATATGCGACTTGATCTTGTCAGGACTCAGTTCAACATAGGTCGGTCTGATTGCCTCATGGGCATCCTGTGCAGTTTTTCTATTTCGAAAAAAATGTGGTATCTTTGGAAGATAGGGTTCTCCAAAACTGTTCACAATAAACTTTCTGGCATCCTTGACTGCTTCATTTGAAACTCTCACCGAATCAGTTCTCATATAGGTGATAAGCCCTGTTACGCCTTCCTCGCCAATGTCAACCCCTTCATAGAGCTTTTGAGCTAATATCATAGTTCTCTTGGGAGAGAATTTTAGTTTTCTGGAAGCCTCCTGTTGCAGTCTGCTCGTGATGAATGGAGGTTGTGGATAAACATGCTTGTCCCTGATTTCGATCTTGTCTATGAGCAGGGTTTTTCCTTCAATCGCCTTTTTGATGGCTTCTGCCTCATCTTTTGAGGTAATTTTGATCTTTTCGCCTTCTTTCTTTTCGAGCGTTGCAGTAAAGATCTCTCCGGAGTTGAGTTGTAGTTCAACGTCTATAACCCAATACTCCTCTTTTACGAAGGCCTCAATCTCTTCTTCCCTGTCACAGACGAGGCGCAGGGCTACAGACTGTACCCTGCCAGCAGAAAGTCCGTAACTGACCCTCTCCCATAGGAGTGGACTGATCTTGTACCCTACAAGCCTGTCGAGAATTCTTCTCGCCTTTTGTGCATCGTATTTTGACTCATCCAGGGTGGTCGGATTTTTCAATGCATCGAGCACACCCTTTTTCGTGATTTCATGGAAAAGAACCCTTTTCACCTCTTTTTTTCTACCCACAACATCGGCAACATGAAAGGCAATTGCTTCTCCTTCACGATCAGGGTCAGACCCTATAAGAATTTTCTCAGCATCCTTTCCCACTTTTTTGAGTTCATCCACTACCTTTGTCTTACCCTTTACAGTCAGGAACTGTGGGGTGAATCCTTTTTCGATATCTACGCCCAGTTTACTCTTTGGCAGATCTTTGATGTGACCATAGGTTGCTTTTATCACATAATCTTTGCCAAGAAATTTGGATAGAGTCTTCATTTTTGTTGGTGACTCGACCACTAATAATGATTTACCCATGTATTTACTCCCAATTTTGCTGTCAGCTATCAGTCATGAGCTGCGAGCTGGATTATATTCTTAAATAGAATCCACCTGGTATACCTTTTATGGCTTCCTTTAGCTCAAGGTTTGTGAGAATAGCCATTACATGCTTCGTTTCCATACCGCTTTTTTCTACCACTTCATCAACATGAATCTTTGTGGACCCAATAATCCCATAAATATAACGTTCATTGTTGTCTAAATCAACGTGCTTATCCATTTTGAAGGTTAAGCCAGAAAAACATGCGGTAATAATGTCTTCTATCCCATCGATCAGTTTGGCGCCCTGTTTGATAAGCGAGTTTGTGCCCCTGTATCCTTCATCAAAAATATTGCCCGGTATAGCCATGACTTCTCTGCCGTATTCGAGGCCAAGGCGAGCAGTTATGAGGGAGCCGCTGCGCTGAGAAGCTTCCACGACGAGTACACCTTTTGACAGGCCTGCGATAATTCTGTTTCTCATGGGAAAGTGGTGCGGTAATGGAGGTTCTCCCAGTCCATATTCACTTAGGATGCAACCATCTTCTTCAATTTTTTTGAAGAGAGGCCTGTTTTCTGCAGGATAGCATATGTCAATGCCACACCCGAGAACGCCAACAGTCTTACCTTTCTCTTTGAGTGCGCCTTTGTGTGCGGCAGCATCTACTCCTCGTGCGAGGCCGCTTATAACTGTGATTCCGGACGAAGAGAGAGTCTGAGCAATCTTTTCTGCCATATTTATACTCTCAAATGATGCTGCACGGGATCCAACAATAGCAATAGTGTCTGCTCCAATCTTCAGCCTTCCTTTTTTGTACATCACGATGGGTGCATCTGGAATATTACGGAGCTGGTCTGGATATTCTCTATCCTTTATGGTTAATATTTCGGCCCCCATGTCGCTGATTTTTTTCATATCCCGATCTATGTCTTTCCATCCCTTGAAGGCCACAATCTTTTTGTATACCCTGTCATCACCAAGCTTTACTTTCCCTAAAAAAAGAGGTGCAAGGTTCTCGTGCATATCAACAAGTCTGCGTTTTATGGCGGAGCCTATTCCCTCCACCCTGTGTAGGGCAATGATGGCTACTTTATCGTCCATGGTCTGATGTTAGGCCTCTTCTACGCCTCCTGTCTCACAATCTCCTGGTTATCCCAGTCGCTGAGGTGGAAATGCTGTCCGGTCATGTCTTCTACTTTTTTGTATATTGTGTGGTTCCCTTCAGTTTGATCGGATCTTATCAGTTTTATAAAAGTTTTTTCAAAGTTGAAAACGCCAAAATTGAAGGGAGAACACGAAAACAGGCAAAGCGGATGCCTGCCGCAGTGATCATCGTTTCTCTCTATCTTTCATTTCCTTTTCTCCATACTTGAATCTTTGAAGGTAGTAATGACTTATCGAGAAGATTTCCTCTGCAAGGATACCTCTTGAGCCTGAATCTTTCCACCACTTGTCTCTGTTGAAATATGTAACTGGAACAGGTTTTATGAGATAAAGTGTTTTTCCGCCAGCTCTGGCAGAGTCATACATGAGGTGAAAACGACGAGAAGCATAGTCAGGCACAATAATGATTATTTTTCTTAATCCTTGTTTTTCGATCTGTTCCTTAACCCTTTGGGCTTTTACCAATCCTTCACCCGACGCGGATATTCTCTTTATCCCGTCATCTTTCACGTTTCTTGCTTTGGCCATCTTGTTGACCAGCTCGACAATGCTTGTCCCAAGAACAGTATCATCCTCAACAAGTATTGCTTTTCCATTACCCGCAGAGAAATCCTGAAAAGACGCTGCATAGAGCTCGCCATTTCTGTCCTCTGGAAATCTTGGCACAAAGATGGCATCTGAGGTAAATATCCTGTCTCCGTAATGGAATTGGGTGCCGAGAAAACGAAGCGTAATAGGGTGCATCAGAGCACCTGTAAACAGCATGATAATGATAAGAATGATTATGAGACAACCACATCCTGCCATGCCCCTGTGGTTCATAATTCCACCCTGACTACCCATGATCCAACGACAATATCATGTATCATACGGCCGTCCAAAAGAAGAGCGGATAGCACGTTGACAAACCATAGAGTAAGCGATAAAGGGTAGATCATGGCTCGCATGAAGGCCCTTCCGGCGTTCAGTCCAGAACCGTCTTGACGCAGAACCCTTAATTGAAAAAAACGTTTTCCTACAGTTGCGCCTCCGTTCATTGTTAGGTATGTGAAGTAAAAAATGAATGTGAATAGGGAACCACATGCAAAGATAAAAGTCAGTAGGGAAATTTGAGGAATAAGAATAGATCCGGAAGAGAGCAGGTATCCTGTAACAATGGCGGCAAACAACAAAGATATGAAAAAAAAGAGCACAAGAATGTCTACGACAAATGCAAAGAATCTGAAAAGGATTGATGCTTTTCTCATTTTTTACTGTATTCGTAAAGGATTATTGAGAGTACCACCAAGGGCGTTGTTTCAGCTCTGAATATGCTTTCGCCCAGGGTGCAAGAGATAAAACCGTTCTCTGTTAGCCATGAGATTTCGGACTCCTCTAACCCGCCTTCAGGACCGATTACAATACAGATGCCATTTTCTCTTTGTGAGGATATAACCTCTTTTATGGATGTTTTCTTTTCTTTTTCGTAGAGGACCCATTTATTTTGTACGCCATTCAAGTGGGTAGTTATTCCCCGGAGTGGAGTGGGCGGGATAATTTCCGGAATGGTAAACCGTCCTGACTGCCTGGACGCTTCAATAGCGAGTCTCCTCCATCTCTCGAGCTTCTCCTTTTCCTTATCTTCGATCCTAATCAATGTTCTTTTGAAAATTGTTGGCAGGATTCGATCTGCGCCAAGCTCGGTAGCTTTTTCAATAAGCCAATCCATTCGTGGGCCTTTAATAGGGCTTACACAGAGCGTGACTTTGGGTCGCTTTTCTTCAGGACGATGAACAACATCAAGTATCTGGAGGAATACTTCCTTACTTTTGATGCTGTTAACAGTGCAACGATAAAGGTAGCCTTTTCCATCAATGATATCTATACGGTCACCAGTATTTTTCCTCAAAACACTGCTGATATAGTTCTGCATTGGCCCGGTAATAAGGACAAGGTTGTTTTTTATCTTAAGCTTATCGACAAAGACCCTTCTAATCTCCATAGACACCTTCCTGGGTTTTATAAAAACGCGATTCATAGAGCCGGTGAAAGGTGGTCCATGTCCCATCCTCCATGTTTTCCATCATATACTCTTTCACGCCCGCAACCTTGGCATCAAGATTGTCAATATAGTGTACGATCAAGGCTTCGATGGTCATGGGTTTTCTTGGTGACCCCCACTCTTCTACGCCATGGTGGCTGATAATAATATGCTTGATGATATCGCTAATCTGAATCGGGAAATCCCTTATTTTTTTTACTAATGAGTCAAAGATGATAACACCCAGGGTAATATGTCCTAAAAGCCGTCCGTTGTCTGAATAACGGAATGTTCCCTTAATTTCCATCTCATCAACCTTGCCGATGTCGTGAAGAAGACTGCCCGCAATGACAATGTCCAGATTACCGCCACAGAACCTCACAGCCTCTTTTGCCATCTGGGCAACAGAGACTGAGTGTTCAAGGAGTCCTCCAAGATAAACATGATGGACCCCTATAGAAGCAGGGTATAAGTAGAATTTATCTGCGAGACCACTTTGTTCTGTGAATGCAGAGAAGAGTGACTTAATGTAGGGGGACTGAATGCTGTTCACGAGCTCAGCGAATTCTTCACGTACTGTCTTGCTTGCCCGCTGCCCCTCAGGGAAGAACGCTTTCAGTTCATCCATGGTAAGGGGTTCTTCAACCCTTTTGATATCTGTAATATTCAATTGGGGTTTATCCTGGTAAAAACGGCTTTTTGACTTCACATAGACAAGATCATTCTTGTCAAACATATCCTGAAACTCATCGACCCGTTCCCAGATCTTGCCCTCTATGACCCCTGTTGTATCTCTCAGTCCTATAGTCATGTATTTTATGTTATTCTTTCTCAAAAAAGTCCCTTTTTTGGTAACAACAAAAAAATCATTGATATCCATATACTCTTTTGTAATGTCTTTGACGAAGATCTGTTTTTTCACCGGGAGTTTCCGAAATGTTCATAGCCTTTTTCAGGGGCTTCATAGACCTTTCCCTGAGAAAGGACTGTTACATCTTTCCCTTGTTTAACCTCACCAATAATGCTGATAGGATAACCCTGTTGTATCATTCCTTGAATCTTTTTGAGCCTACTTTTTGGAAAGGTAAAGAGAAGCTGATAATCCTCCCCTCCTGAGAGAGCGAGAACTTCCTTGTTTTTTTTTCGGAGAAGGGGTGGTATGGGTAATTTTTCAAGATGTATAACAGCGCCTTTTTTGCTCTCGGCCATCATTCTTCCGAGGTCTATAAGAAGACCATCGCTTATGTCCATCATTGCCCTTGTTATATCATGTTTCACTATTTCTTTCCATACGGGGTATGGGGGCTTGGGGCTCGCATATCGTTTAAGAAAGGTTGACATGCCTTTTGTTGGTTTGCCCTCCAACAAAAGATGAAGGCCATAAGCACTCTCGCCGAGGGAGCCTGTGACTGCGATGAGATCTCCTTCTTTAGCCCTGTCCCGCCCAAGGTAGGTTTTTGTAACAAGTTTTCCAATCATGGATACATCTATAAAGAAATCACTTTTGGACTCTGTGGTGTCGCCACCTATCATGATTGCACCGAACTCCCTTGCTGCCTGTCTCATGCCATGATAGAGACGGCCTATGTCTTTCGATGTGAGGGCAGGCGTGATTCCAATGGTGACGAGGAAATAGAGAGGCAGAGCACCCATAGACAGCACATCCGAGATGTTAACATAGACTGCTTTTTTCCCTACGTCATATGGGTTTGTAAAGGAGAATTTAAAGTGGACATGTTCAACCATAGCATCCTGAACAAGCACGTAAGAACCTTGAGAAAGCTTTATCACAGCCCCATCATCCCCAATTCCCCGCAAGACATCCCTCGATCTATCCGCGAATCTTCTGATTTTGTCTATGAGCCTGTTTTCTGGTATCTCCATTCCTTCCTTTTCTTATCCCTTGTTGAGTTGTCTATGTTTTTTACTATCAGCCATGAGCTACAAGCTGTCTTTTCCTTTTACTTTTCTCACCTTGTCCATAAATGCGAGAAGTTTCTGTTCATACCCTCTGTTGCTCGGAAAGTAATAATGTTTCTCTTTTATCTCAGGAGGGAAGTATTCCTGTGATACAAGGCCATTCTCGAAATTATGGGGATAAAGGTAATTTTCGCCGTATCCCAGTTCCTTCATGAGCTTTGTGGGTGCATTCCGAATGTGAAGAGGTACAGGGTACTCCGGAAGCTCCCGTGCGTCTGAACTTGCCCGACCATATGCTACATAGATAGCATTGCTCTTTTCACAGAGGGCAAGATAGACACAGGCCTGGGCAATAGCCAGGTAGCCTTCAGGTGGGCCAATAAAATTGAAGGCTTCCATGGCAGCCATGGTGAGCATCAATGCCTGGGGATCAGCATTCCCCACATCTTCGGATGCGAATCGAACCATCCTCCTCATAATAAAAAGGGGGTCTTCACCACCCTCAATCATGCGTGCCAGCCAGTAAAGAGAGGCATCAGCGTCTGACCCCCGCAAACTTTTGTGGAAAGCACTTATAAGATCGTAGTGCATCTCACCTTTTTTATCATAAACAGCGGTATTTTTCTGGTATGCTTCTCGTAGAACATTGCGATCAATAACAGATTCTTCTTTACCCTCTTTTTTAGCCATCTTAAAACATACTTCCAAGAGATTGAGAGCTTTCCTGGCATCACCATTTGCAAGGAGGGCAAGTTCCTCAATGGTAGCCTCATCTATCCTCAACGTTGCATTTTTGAGCTCATGGTCTTCGTTGAGTGCGCGCCTGAGTATTGTTGTAAGGTCTTTCGGTTCGAGAGCTTTAAGGGTAAGCACTTTCATTCGGGAAAGGAGTGGGGAAATAATCTCAAATGAAGGATTTTCTGTTGTAGCACCAATAAGGACAATATCTCCATTCTCTACGTGGGGTAGAAAGGTGTCCTGCTGGAGCTTGTTGAACCGGTGGAACTCGTCTATAAAGATAATTATCTTCTGGTGCTTCGCCTTCTGAATAATTTCCTTTACTTCTTTAATGCCGATGTTGACCGCGCTCAGCGAAACATAAGGTAGCTTCATGTGTTTTCCAATGAGCCAGCCCAGCGTGGTTTTCCCTACACCGCTAGGTCCCCAGAAGATTAAGGAGAGCACATCCCTTTTGTCGAGAAGAACCCGAAGTATCTTCCCTTTTCCAAGTAGATGTTCCTGCCCGACTACTTCGTCGAGGTTTTTCGGCCTCATTCTGTCTGCAAGAGGTTTTTGTATACTCGCGTCAAGATGAGTCTCATTTCCGAAAAGGTCCATAGATAACAAAGCATACAACACCCCTTGTGGTCTTGGCAAACAGTTGTGAACGTTACTCTAAAATATCTTTTCTTGAAATAATTCCATGTATTGTCTAAACTTGAACAATGAAATAAAATGAAAGCATGTGCAAATCTCAATGAACAAACAAAATTAAATTTACTGGAGCGCGTTAAAGAACTCTCCTGTCTGTACCGCATAGCCCACCTTGCCGCCAATGCTGGCACAGCTCTTGGCAAAGTACTTGAGGGTATTACCGGGATTCTTCCCTCTGCCTGGTTATACCCGGACATAGCTTGTGCCAGAATCGTTCTCGATGGTCATTCTCGCTCAGCAAAGGAATACCCTAAACGTGTTAGGCATCGACAGAGGACGCCAATTGTCATTCGCAACAAAAGACGTGGTTATGTTGAAATCTCATATGTGGAAGAAAAGCCAGAACGTGATGAAGGACCATTTCTCAACGAAGAGCGGGCCCTTCTCGATGCTGTTGCAAACGAGATTGCAGTAATCATTATGCGGAGAGAAGCAGAACAGGAGAAACTGAATCTGGAAGAACAACTTAGACACGCAGACCGGCTGGCAACAATAGGTCAGCTTGCAGCCGGTGTTGCCCACGAACTGAATGAACCGCTCAATCACATACTTGGTTTCGCTCAGTTAATAAAAAAGAGTCCCGGACTTCCCGATCAGGTGCAGGCAGATGTTGATAAGATAGTCAATTCATCTTTCCATGCTCGCGAAATAGTGAGAAAACTACTTGTTTTTTCCCGTCAGGTGTCACCACAGAAAACCAAAGTAGACCTCAACTATATTGTAAAAAATGCGATTGGCTTATTTGAATCAAAGTGTGCCAGTGATGGGATAGAGTTCCAATGTGTACTCCAGCCTGACTTGCCAAAGATTGATGCAGACCCTTCACAGTTACATCAGGTGTTTGTGAATCTGATAGTCAATGCCATACAGGCCATGTCAAAGGGCGGTAAAATAACGATTTCCACACTAAAGGACCAAGCGAAAGCCTGCCTTTTAGTGGAGGATACCGGAATTGGCATGGGAAAGAATGTTCTACAAAAAATATTTACACCCTTCTTTACCACAAAAGATATTGGCACTGGAACAGGATTGGGGCTACCTGTCGTGCATGGCATTGTTACTGCCCATGGGGGTTCCATAAAAGTTGCAAGTAAGGTAGGGAGAGGCACAAAGTGCAGAATTGAGCTGCCTTTAAGAAAAGAAGATCACCCTGATAGATAAACGTATGGTACGTTGTACGGACGATAAAGACCGTATTCTCATAGTAGATGATTCCGCTGCAACACTGGAGGTGCTCCATCGCAACCTGGTGAGCGCCGGGTACATGGTTTTTGCTGCGTTGAATGTTACTGAAGCTATCAAGATCCTTGATGTTACCCCCATTGACCTCGTCATTACAGATCTTAAGATGCCCGGTTTGAGCGGGGTGCATCTCTTAAGACATATCCGTGAGAACTTCAGTGATATGGAAGTGATAATAATTACAGGATATCCGAGCGTGAAGGGTGCAGTAGAGGCGATAAAAACTGGTGCGGAAGAGTATCTGGCAAAACCTTTTACCGATGAAGAACTATTTTCAGCCGTGGCCAGTACGCTCCGTAAACTCCATACCCGAAGGGCAGCAAGCAGATTTCCCACAAAAAAAATAACCACCTCCTACGGTCTCATTGGCGAGTCGCCGGCTATGGCAGGTGTCAGAGATTTCATTGCAAAAGCAGCTTTGACGTCGGCAACAGTCCTGATCGCCGGGGAAAGCGGCACGGGAAAAGAGTTGGTTGCCAGGGCTGTTCATTACAGCAGCAACAGAGCATCAGCACCCTTTGTCCCTGTTAACTGCGGTGCTATCCCCGAAGAACTGCTTGAAAGCGAACTCTTTGGACACATGAAAGGTGCTTTTACCGGAGCTATAGATTCACGTGCAGGTTTCTTTCAGACAGCGGACGGAGGCACGATTTTTCTTGATGAAATCAGTGAAACGAGCTTGAATATGCAGATTAAGCTGCTCAGGGTGCTTCAAGATAAAGAGGTCTGCATGGTCGGTTCAAGCCGCACAAGAAAGGTCGATGTGAGAATCGTAGCATCCACGAACAAAGACCTTTATGCCCTTGTTAAGAAAGGACTTTTCCGACAAGACCTTTTTTTTAGGGTCAATGTGTTGGCTATCGAACTGCCGCCCTTAAGGAGCCGGGGTGATGATATACTCATGTTGATACGCCATTTTTCGGAGCGATTAGCTGAAGAGATGGGCAAACCGGTCCCAGCTTTTTCATCGCAAACCTTGCAGGTGCTTCAAAATTATCATTGGCCAGGGAACGTGAGAGAATTGCAGAATGTTTTACAGCGCCTCATCGTCCTTACTGATGGAGATATTGTCGAAACACCTGATTTACCGCAGCTTCTTCGATTTTCGGTCTGTAAGGAGGAAGATTTTACCCGGACTCTTGCTGATGTGGAGGCACGATACATTCGCAACGTCCTTGCTTCTGTTAAGGGGAATAGGACTAGAGCGGCTGCTGTGCTCGGAATAGACCGTAAGACTCTTCGTAAGAAACTGCAAAAAAGTAGTCAGTCTGTAAAGGTTTAGATAGTCAGGATGAAAACACTCAAATGGAGAAATAGTCCCAATTGGGTAGAATTTCCCCGGTTTATGTCATCGCATTATACGTGTGTAACCATTGGACATACTCTGCGAACAGACATATAAATGTATGGATTTTATAATGTTCTCTCTATCACTGTTCTGTTATATGTTTCTCAGAAAGGCTGGCATGTCTATTGCTTAACGGATTTTGTCTTCAACTTCGAAAACAGGAGAGGCTGAAAATGAAGAACTTTTCTGCACGAAAAAAGAAAGGCGATACACTTCCCGTGAGAGGGAAAGACAGGATGGACCTGTGTACATTCTGTTTCGCTGCTCCTTACTGTGTCCTTGTCAATTCGAGTGCGGCATGGGCGTTGGAGTGTGAGGAATTCAGGGCATACGATCCGACACAGGAGAGTGGTATGTGTGAGAAGAATTCCTTAGAGGCTAAGTCTGACAAAGGGTCTCAATACATGCCTGTGAGGCCTGAGTACCTGAAAAACAGAGGCCTTTGCAGTGATTGTGCCATTTACGATTCCTGTCCATTCCCAAAGAACAGGGGAGAAGTATGGTGTTGTGAAGAATACCGATAGACTATCAAAGATAAGCTAATGAAACATGGGAAGATATGGAGTGTTCTATGGACATTGCCTAAAGATAAATAATGATGCAACCTTTTGTAGAATAGGTTGCATCTATGTCTTTGTGAAAATATATGAAAGAAGGAGGAAGTATATATGGAAAAAAGTTCTTATAACCCCTTTACAAATGCCCAGGCGCAGTTCGATAAGGTAGCCTCTTTTATCGGTCTCGACGAGGCAACGTGCGATTTGCTGCGCCAGCCCTTAAAGGAACATCATGTCTTGATTCCGGTATGCATGGATGACGGCAAAATGAAGATATTTAAAGGCTTTCGTGTACTCCACAATGATGCAAGAGGTCCAGCAAAAGGAGGCATCCGCTTTCATCCTCAGGAAACGGCAGATACAGTAAGAGCGCTGGCAATGTGGATGACCTGGAAGTGTGCTGTAGTCGATATCCCGTTAGGAGGAGGCAAGGGAGGGGTAATTTGCGATCCCCATAACCTGAGCGAGAGGGAACAGGAGCGGCTGTGCAGGGGGTGGGTTAGGCAGCTATCCAAAGAGATGGGGCCATACATTGATGCACCAGCACCGGATGTCATGACTACTGCGAAACACATGCTATGGATGTTAGACGAATTTGAAACCATTCATGGAGGAAGGTATCCTGGGTTCATTACGGGAAAACCGGTTGGTATGGGGGGTTCAACAGGAAGGACCGAGGCCACAGGATTCGGAGCCATATATGTCTTGCGAGAAGCCCTAAAGGACCTGCAAATCAAGTTGGAAGAAACAAGTCTCAGCGTACAGGGATTCGGAAATGTTGCTCAGTATGCCGCTAAAATGTTTACCGAGCTTGGAGGGAAGGTTGTTGCAGTTGCCTGCTGGGACAATGAAGATAAAGTGTCATATACTTATCAGAAGAAAGAAGGCCTTTCAATGAACATGCTCCTCGAAATAACCGACTCTTTTGGGTGCATCAACAAGAAAAAAGCAGCTGCTGCTGGTTGTAAAATCCTACCTGGAGAGGAATGGATTGAACAGGATGTGGATATCCTTATGCCTGCTGCTTTGGAGAATCAGATCACGGCGAAAAATGTGAACAAAATAAGTAAACAGGTTAAAGTCCTGTTGGAAGGTGCCAACGGACCTACCACCACGGATGCAGACGACATCATAAAAGAACGAGGCATTTTCCTACTCCCCGATTTTCTTGCGAATGCCGGTGGTGTTACCTGTAGTTATTTTGAACAGGTCCAGTCAAACTTGAATTATTATTGGGAGAAAGAAGAAGTCCTGGAAAAACTGGATACAAAAATGACCTCGGCGTATCGGGCGGTGTACGATCTTGCAAAAAAGAAAAACCTTTATATGCGTGATGCAGCCTATGTCATTGCAATCAACCGGGTGGCGCAGGCAGTCAAAATGCGAGGGTGGGCATAACAAGGTGAATCCTGAGAAAGGGGAATATTAATGGAGGATAGTAGCGACCCTAAAGGAGCCTCACTCGATACCCTGAAAGAGAGAGCCAAAGAACTGGATTGCCTCTATCAGGTCGATGAGATACTAGGTAACAGTGGGCTAACTCTCACTGAGATGTTTGAACGGATTGTCCTTGTACTGCCCTCTGGATTCAGGTTCCCTGAAGTTTGCCGGGTGGAGATCGCCTACGACAACCACAGGTATCAGTCTGCAGATTTTGCAAGATCACGGATCTCGGATGGGGTAGACATCAAAGCAGGTGGTAAGGTTGTTGGGCGGATCACCGTAACATACATTGATGAAGTTTCGAAGACGGATGAGGGCTACTTTCTCGAAAAAGAAAAAAGACTCATCAAAACAATAGCAGACCGTATTGAACAAACGATTTTTTTCAGAAGAGCGGAGCGTTTAATAGAAGAGTGGGGCATTCCAGAAAAGGATGGTCTTCCAAAACATCCTACCGCTGCCGACTGGATGGCAATAATAGCACTCTTACAGAAAACCGACCAGGATATGCTTCTTCATATTTGCAGGAAGATGGTTAATCATCTCTGCTATCGCGGGATCAGAGAGGCAGAGCAGGAGTTGTGCAAGCTTAATTTCGGTTCAAAGGTGTTTCCTGTTGCAGGAGAAGTAAATTTTCCAAGTCAAATGCTTCCCCTTGGAGATCTGGCAAAGATAAGTGAAAAAGCCTTCTCTATTGCATCCAAGCATATGACGGATGGTGAAATCTCCACAAGGTTAATGAAGTGGATACAGGAGACAAAAGCATATACGCTTATAAAGACTATCGACCGTATCGATACTTCCATCGGTGATGTGGTTGAAGCGGTAAGCAGGTATACAAATACAGCGGGTACGGTCAATATGCTGGATCCGCCTACGGAACGCTGGCTTAGGGTAGCCTTAATCCGTCGTTTTTTGTCGGACAAACCTGGATTCATACGGATTGCCCAACAATACCTCGACATTCGTGGCTTCTACGACATTGTCCAGACGCTGATTTACCCTGCAGGAAGCCATGGAAAGATTGGTGGAAAGGCAACAGGTTTATTCTTGGCAAAGGAGGTACTGAAGCGTGAAAGTGAACGGATATCTTTACTCGATGAAATCAAGATACCGAAAACATGGTACATAGCCACCGATGAAATGCGAGAGTTTCTTCATTACAATAACCTGCAGGGTTTGAATGAACAGAGGTACCGCGAACTCGATGAGATCCGGATAGACTATCCCAATATTATTCAGATGATGAAGAACTCACAGTTCCCTCCTCATGTTGTCAAGAGCCTGGCCATGGCTTTGGACGATATGGGGAATAGCCCCCTTATTGTAAGAAGTTCCAGTCTTCTGGAGGATCAGAGCGGAGCTGCCTTTTCAGGGAAATACAAAAGTCTGTTTCTCGCCAATCAAGGAGCAAAAAAGGATTGTCTGGAAGATCTGAAAAATGCCATTATTGAAATTTATGCTTCCATTTACAGCCCTGACTCTATTCAATACCGGGCAGAAAGGGGTCTGCTGGACTATCCAGAGGAAATGGGAATCATGATTCAGGAGGTTGTTGGGAGGAAGATAGGACCTTATTTTCTGCCTTGCTACGCCGGTGTTGCGCTGAGTAACAATGAATTTCGCTGGTCCCCAAGGATCAAGCGAAGTGATGGGATCATTCGCATTGTACCTGGCATGGGCACGCGGGCAGTCGATCGGGTGGGTGACGATTTCCCTGTTCTTGTGTCTCCTGGCCAACCAGGACTGCGCGTCAATACGGCCCCTGAGGAAATCAAGAGATATTCCCCTTCAAAAATCGATGTAATAAACCTCCAAAAGAATACCTTCGAAACCATAGATGCCTTATCATTTGTAAGGGAGTTCGGCCATTTGGTGCCTGATATCCAGAATATCGTTTCTGTATTCAGGAATGATTATATCAGCACTCCGCCCGCCTTTGATTTAGATTTTGAGCATGATCATTTAATCCTGACCTTTGATGGGCTGATTTCGAACACTTCTTTTATAAAAAAGATAAGAGCAATATTGAATGTATTGGAGGAAAAACTTGAGACGCCGGTGGACATTGAATTTGCCTCTGACGGACAAGATTTCTATTTACTGCAATGCCGACCGCAGGGTTTTCGGGAAGACAGCAGCCCTTCAGCAATACCTAAAGATATTGACTGGAGGCATATCTTGTTTTCTGCCAAACGGTATGTGTCAAATGGAAGCTTAAAGGATATCTCTCACATTGTGTATGTGGACCCTGAGGCCTATGATGGTCTGATGAAAATCGAAGACCTCGAAGATGTTGGTAGATCGATTGGCTTGCTCAACTCCATGTTGCCAAAACGCCGCTTTATTCTTATGGGACCAGGCAGGTGGGGGAGCCGTGGTGACATAAAACTTGGGGTTAAAGTGAGTTATTCTGACATAAGCAATACAGCAGCTCTTATCGAAATCGCTCGTGCAAAATCAAATTATGTGCCTGAACTTTCCTTTGGGACTCATTTTTTTCAAGATCTGGTGGAGGCAAATATTCGTTATCTTCCTCTTTATCCCGATGAAGCAGGGATAGTGTTTAATGAAGTATTCTTGCGAAAAGCAACAAGCCTGTTCTCAAAAATCCTTCCTGATTATAGTCATCTGGAAGATGTAGTAAGAGTTATAGACGTGGCGGACTCCATGGAAGATAATGTGCTCCATGTTGCTATGAATGCGGAGTTGGAAGAGGCATTGGGCTACTTCGGCCCTCATTCGGGAGATAAATCCCTTCCTTTTCACCCCATGGTGGGCATGAAACGTATACAGAAAGATACACAGGTCCGATTCGATGATGTATTCTGGCGTTGGCGTTCTTACATGGCCGAGCGTATCGCTGGCAGACTGGACCCCTCCCGTTTTGGTGTCAAGGGAATCTATCTGTTTGGAAGCACGAATAGCGGTACAGCCGGTCCAGGGAGCGATATAGACCTGATCATACATTTTGACGGCACCGATGAACAGCGGAAGGATCTTCTGCAGTGGTTGGAGGGTTGGAGCTTTTGCTTGGCTGAAATCAACTATCTCAAAACAGGTTATTCCACTGACGGTCTCCTTGACATACACATTGTTACAGATGAAGATATTGCTAAGAAAACATCATATGCAGTGAAAATAGGCGCTATTACTGATCCGGCACATTCATTGAAGCTCAGGAAAAATCCAAAAGATCCAATATAACAGAAGGACATAAGATGGATGACCCATGACGTAAGAATACTCCATGCTGCAGATCTCCACGGTAACCTTACCCACTACCGGGAACTTCTCTCTCTTGCTGTAGCAAAACAGGCAGACTGTGTTGTGATGGGCGGGGATCTCTTACCAGGAGGAATTTCTATTTCCTCTCTTGCTGAGGTACAGAGACGGTTCCTTAATGATCATCTCAGGCCACTCCTTGAACACTTTAAAGACACCAACCCAGAGAAGACAGTCTATCTTATGATGGGTAATGATGATCTTGCGATCAATATGGATCAGCTCGAAAGGATGGCAGGTGAAGGACTCCTGAGATTGCTCCACCTCCGCATGTATACCCTCTCGGATAGTCTATTTATAGCAGGATATGGCTGTGTTCCCCCGACCGCTTTCATGATAAAAGACTGGGAACGACTTGATGCCCATCGTTCAATGGTTCAGGACCGTTCATATCAGGCTTATAGTAGCGGATCAGAGGGCATTAATGTTGTCAATACCCATGAATGGTTTCTCTCCCATAACACAATCGAGGAGGAACTTAGCATGCTCGCACGCCTGTCCAATCCTGCTCATACAGTCTATGTGAGTCATGCACCTCCTTATGCTACCAAACTGGATGTACTTTTCAACGGCCGTCACATAGGGAGCCGGTCTGTCAGGATGTTCATCGAACAGCATAAGCCCCCCCTTACGCTTCACGGTCACATACATGAATCCCATCACATGACAGACGAAATCAAGGATTGTTTAGGCCCCACCGTTTGCATCAATCCCGGACAGTCCAGACAGGTACTTCATGCTGTCACTATTGATATGGCTGGAAATGAAGTACACAGAATCGTAAGTTATCCAAGAAAAGAGACTGTCTTCTCACGCTAGTCTCTTTTTACAGTTTCGACCCCAGAAATTAGCAATTTCACTGTTGTCTGCTGTGTAAACCCGCCATTTATGATCAAACGGGACCCAAACATGCCTGATTAGGATATACATTTTCATGGTTTGGTGTACTCAAAAAAAAGAATTGATGCTTAAGTGTCGGGAACACTGGGCTAAATCTATGAAATATGGTAATATAATATGTCATCCATACTTAGAGCATTTTTTAATTGTGTGAAACCGAGATACGTGAAGAATCTCAATGATTGCAGGGATGTTACTACCAGGGATTCTGTGCTCATAAAAAACTCTAAGAGGTAACAAACATTATGAGAAAAAGAGAAATTTTCGTAACCCAACGCGATATGGAAAGGCTCCAGGCGCTGATCGAAATTGGTGGTAGACAAGATGCGGCCTACTTGGAAAGCCTGGAAGAAGAACTCGACCAGGCTAAGGTGGTTGATCCGAAAGACATCCCAAATGATGTTGTCACGATGAATTCTACGGTACTAATCAAAGACTTAGATTCAAATGAGGAAAAGACATTGGTTCTCGTATTTCCTGGCAAGACGAATATTAATGAAAATGCCATTTCAATATTAGCACCTCTGGGAACAGCCCTGATTGGATATAGGGAAGGGGACATAATTGACTGGGAGGTTCCATCAGGGAAAAAGAGAATACAGGTCATCAAGGTTGTTTATCAACCGGAACGGGCCGGCGATTATCAGGTATAAAAGATTCTTCCTATCCATGACTTAACATTCATGAAAGAAGAAGCAAGAAAATATGTATGTTACGTAGTCCACATATGGGTCTAAAAATTAACAAGCATAGAACCATCCCTGGGAAAGTAAATGTTCCTTTTTTTGTTTAATACCCTCATTAATTTGTAAAGATTGGTTCCTTATCCTCCATATCACTCAAACTGGGTGCAACGACACGAAGATTTTCGTATCCTTCTGCTCAGTAAAACCCAGGCGCCGCTGCTTCAGAGAAATGATAATGGCATCGAGTGACTGGTGTTAATCAGAGCTCAAACCCATTGACAAGCCACCATATTTCTATATAGAATTACCTCTATGCTTATTCTGGTGTATCGGCACTTTTTTTGTGGTTGTCTCCATAGACTCGCCTTTAAAATATTATTCTAAAATTTGTTTTTTTGTCATTTGCTCCAGACGACTTGAAGTCTGACCGAATCTTCCGTAATAAATCTGGGTGCGAGTCAGTTCAGGGCTAGGCATTCATCTCCAGGAGGGCGCTATGAAAAACAAGGCACGATACCTATATATCACCGAGCATGACGCAGAGCAACTGGAGCATCTTATCAAGATAGGAAGCACCATGGATGCTGCACACCTGGAAACCCTTGAAGATG
>Ga0255341_1001097_pt1 | contig 40577 bp, 37 predicted proteins | sample wastewater_treat_8_FD_192418 | JGI IMG/M metagenome (GOLD analysis project Ga0255341, IMG submission 192418) | Wastewater microbial communities from Lulu Island WWTP, Vancouver, Canada - plant12 | ecosystem: Engineered > WWTP > Wastewater > Unclassified | place: Canada: Vancouver, British... | reverse complement strand
AGCGGGTCGGAACAATTGTAGCGTTGCACGCGGTTGAGAATGGTCTCAGGTTCGGCCTGCAGGTCTTTCGCCTGGCTGATGAAATCCTGGTTCAGTTTTGAAACCAGTGAGGAAAAATCGTTCCGCGCACGGCCGGCTGAAGAAAGGTCGGCCTCTGGATTTTGAAGGTGAGAAACGATTTCAGGATGTAAACCGATGTACGCAGCTGATAACTGCGCAATCATACGCTCAGATTCAATCTCATCGAGGATTGAAAACTGGTTGGCTACACCAGCGAGGTCAGGTCTTTCCTGGATGATATCGTGAGCCAAACCGTGCAGTGTCCTCACACGGTAACCGATGTTTTCCAATAACTGCGCTTCTCGAATAAAACCACCAATGCGGTTGAGAAAATTATCAACTGCGGAATTGACCAGGGTCACGATGAGGATTTCCTGATCGTTTTGCAGCTCCCCCTTGAGAATCAGCTGGGAAGCCAGGTAGGATAGGGTGTGCGTCTTGCCGCTGCCGGGAACAGCAGAGATCCCCATTTTTCCGCGCTGGTACTGCAAAATACGAACCTGGTTCTCGCGTGGTTTAAACATCTGCACTACCTTCTAAACGCGCGCTTGAACGCAAAACAGTTTGCAGTGCTAACAGCAATTGACCGCGTTCTTCGAAGCCATGCTCATTATAGGTAACGCTGCACATATAGATGTGAGCACTGCAGCGCCTGACCAATCCGGTGACAACACGAGCAAGCGTCAATTGATTATTGAGATACTCGTGCTCATCAGTCCATTTTTGATTGATAGACCAGTTACGATTGAGCACATAGGGTTGGGTCAAGGGCTGGTCTAACCTGGACCACCAACCGCTTGAACCAATATCGACCCAGAACTGATACTTAATTGGCTGGTTGCGCATTAAAAAAGAGTAGGCGGGAGAAAGGAAAACCACGTCCGTATTGGTTTCAAAAAGAGAACGCGGGTTGGACTGAGAGGAGAGCAAGCCATTCTGCAACACACGGGTGAATTCTTCACCAGCGCCAGAAACCGCAGTCTTCGCGCTCGGCTGATAAATTTTGCGAAATTCCCGGCAGGATTCAATCAGACGGTTAATCGACGACGCGGCATCATAATCTTGATGAAAGTCAAAGCCGGGCTGGGAAAGGCATTCGCCAAAAAGCCGGCTGATCCAATGGTCGAGCTCATGTGCGCCCTGTTCCAGATTCTCGTTCAGCCAAGCGCGCAGGCGTTCGTAATACTCGCCCACCTGGAAGGAAATTCGAGATTGCATCTCGAGGTTGAGCCCCTGGAAAGAAAGAAGAGGAAAGAGGTTGTCCCTGTTTTTAAAAAGCGTACGGGAAATGAGATCTGCCCGTACAAAATCACACGCGGCAATGACCATGGCAAACGCTGATCTGGCCTGCTGTGGGGAGGGTTTGCTCTGCCATGAAGGATGCGCCATTTGGGCGAGGGTAAGGACCGCCTGCACCGCGGGCTCTGCATATAAACTGCGCGAAGGACGGTAGGTCGTGAAAGGGATGTTCGCGCTCGACAAACGATTGGCGAATGAAAAACGCAAGGCATCACTGAGGTACGGAGTGAGGATCGCGATGTCGCCAGGCTGTGTGGTACTGTCTTTTAGCAGTTTAACAATTTCACCTGTGACCCAATCGAGCGCCTCGGGGTAAAAACGAAAGGAATGGATGGTATAGCTGCTACGCGCGTCCGAGGAGTCGTACTTCAACAATCGATGTTCAAGGATGCTTTCACGTAACGCCGTTTCAAGGTTTGCCAACGCATTGGTTTGCACCAGCGATGAGGTCAGGCGGATCTGACTGGAACATTTGCCCGATAGGCGCTGGGCGCTGGTGGCATCCGCGCCAAGAAATGAGCGATAACCCCCGCCTTCATCTTGTATCAACAGCGCGGAATCAAGGTTGGGAAGGATCTCCTCTACAAAATCGTGGGCAACAGGGAAATCTTCTTCTATGTTATCGTAGATAAGGTGACGGAAGGTCTGGTTCAGGTGTTGCCTGCAGAGCAGCGAGGGCCACAGTTTTTCGCGGAAAACGGATAATTGCAGTGAAAAGTCGAGGAAGTTGTTCTCCAGGCAAAACTGCCGGAACTTTAAGGCACATTCCTGAGCCTGTTGATAGATATTGGATTTGGAGGTTTTACCAGACCAGGCAGATGTAAGCCGCTCAGCGATTTCACCAGGAGGGAATCCTACTACGGCAGATTTGTTCAGGTTGTCAAGTATCTGGCTGTAAAGTCGGTTCGGGTCAATTGTCAGGCTTTCAAAGTTTCCCTGCAGCAACAACGGCTCAACAATACCTGCCAGGTAATACTGGGCATTTTCCATGTTGAGAAACCGTGGAGGTTCTGCCGCGCGAAAACCAGCATCTGTGGCGATAAGCGGCCAGAATAAGGAAAGCATGCGTTGAGCCAGCCCATTGAAAGTAAGTAACTGTGGCTGACTGCCGGCTGGGAAATCTGGTGAATGGATTGCCTTGTAATACTCAAATGCCAGACGGCGCTGCGGCACAAGGACAAGGATGCTGTCGCCATCGATACCGTTTTCCACCATCTGGCGCATGCGCAGCACTGCCGCGGTAGATTTGCCTGTACCGGCTTTCCCCGTCACAAGGAGGCTGCCACGTGCTGGGGCAGTAATCACCGCGGATTGTTTTTCTGTGAGTGAAGCATTTACAACAAGTACGAGATGTGTTGGATTCAATACGGCAACCCGGCAATCGAGTGAAGTACAGCCCTGGTGAGCAGGGCGTCAGCGGAAGAGCGGTGGGCGTTGAGTAAGTCAATCTGAAAAAATGCGCCTGCTTCGGCAAGTTTAAAGTAACGGTAGGTTTTTCGGAAAGGGTCCCACACAGCGCGGAAATCAGAGAACAATTGCATCACATCCAGGAAATTCAGCCTCTCGCGCCAGGGCAGGCGGTAACGCGAGTGAGTTTGTTCCATTAGCCTGGCATCAAAAGACGAATTGTAAGCCGCGATGGTTCTTCCATATAGAATCGACCTGAGCTCCGGCCAAAGGATAGGCCAGGGTTGGGCGTCAGCCACTTGACGATTGGAAATCCCATGTATTCTTTCCGCTCCTGGCGGAATGGGCCTGGTAGGTTTCACCAGTTTTGAGAAAAGTTGAGCGCCGTCATGGTCGATCACGGATATCTCCACAATTTCATCCACGCTGCCTATGCCGGTTGTTTCAGTATCCAGGTAGACGGGTTTGAGCGCCAGAATTTGGCGCGCAGATTCACGTATTTGTTGTTGATTGTCTGTCAACGATGTCAATACGCAGGTCCTTATTTGAGCTTTTTAGATTATTGTAGAGGCCAAAGAGAGATCTCATCTAACAACACGGTGAAGTTGGGGTCCTCAAACGCGGATGCGAAAGCGCCAATATAGCCTTTTTCAGTGATTCCCTGATCAGAAATTTCTTTCACCAGCGAACCATTGATGTAAAAGCGGAATGTATCATCATTCGCCATCACTCCTAAACGGTTCGTTTGGTTGCTGCCCGCGTTGATCTTGGATTCCGGTGTCCAGTTCACAAGAGTAGTGGGGCCTGAATTATCCCAGCGCAAGAAATAATACTGCCCGTTGCAAGACACGCCAAAATAATAACCGATACCATCACCGTAAGTGGGCGCACGAAACACCAGCCCGTATTGGTCGGTTCCACTACAGGAGGAAGTGCGGAAGGTGCCTTCCAGGTACAGGTTTTTGGGATTTCTGGACGTCAACCGCCACCTTTTTCCCGCTTTGAGGGCAAGGCTTTTAAAGACCATGGAGCCGTTTTCTACTTTAATAATCATGCCCTCGTCCTCGTAGGGGGTTGCCAGGCCAAAAGAAACTCCGTTATTAAACGTGTCAAAAAAGCCAGGAGTGCCAAGGGTAAGCGCTGGATCATTTGCCGGGGCGGTGAGAGTGACTGTGGGCGTTAGCGTATCGGTGGGCAATGGGGTCAGGGAAGGCCCTTCAGTCGGTAGCACGATTGCGATGGTCTCGAGCGAGGAGGGGGTGGGAATCGCTGCGGTTTGCGCCGCGGACAGTGTCGCAGCGACTCTCGTGGCGATCTGACTTTGGTCGTTGGGAAGTTTACCCAGAGGGAAATTACAGGCGGTAAGCACGATACCCATGAAACCAAGTACGATGGTAAGTTTTTTCATCTTTACCTCACTTTTCTTTTTCTATTATAAACTCTGTCAATGTGAATAGAACAGTGAGGGCCGGATTATTTTCAGCCAGCCCTAAAGTATAATTCTGTAAACCCTATGAAAACGGTGATTTTACAAATTGAAGCCTACGATAATGTCGCTTCAATCCGCGATAAAATCATGGGCTGCCGGTCAAAAAGAATCTTACTGGTTCATCCCCGTCAAAAACGGGCATTTCCAGGCAGGCTCGAACTTGACCTGATCGCCCGCTGCGCGCGAGAAAACGGCGCCGCCTTTGCGCTTGTCAGCCGAAACGATATTACGCGTGAATACGCCGCGAGTTTAGGCATTTCTGTTTTTGGCTCTATCCCAGAGGCGCAGAAGGGAGAATGGCGCGAAGCTGACAACCCACTGGGTCAGACACCTTCATGCCGTGGACATGATGAATTAATCAGAATGAAGAATAACCTGCCAAAAACCGCTGCAACACGCGAAATTCGCTCTCTTGTCCGCTACCTGCTGGTTGGTATTTCTTTCCTTGCTTTGGCTGCCTTGATGGTCTTTTCGCTTCCGTCTGCTACTTTGGTAGTATCCCCTGTGCCAGAAGTGCAAACGATGACAATCGATATTCGCGCCTCCACAGAAATCGCCCAAGCGAATGTTACCGGTCTTTTACCTGCACAAGAAGAGAGTTTGTCTGTATCGGGGCAGAAAACAATTCCTGCTACAGGCAGCATCACGGTGGGTTTTGAAAAGGCCCATGGAGAAGTATTGGTGCGCAATTTGTTCACAGAAGCGCAAGTAATACCTGAAGGCGCGATCTTTGAAACTGGCGGAGAACCCAATATACGGTTTCGCGCACTTGATCAAGTTATCCTGCCCGCAGATGGTAAAGGTGTTCTCGTGAAAGTAGAAGCGGTATTACCTGGGGCAGATGGAAATGTTGAACCTGGTATGGTCAGATATCTGGTAGGCGGCAATGGCTTGCAGGTGGCTGTTATTAACAATGAATCGATTACAGGCGGAAAATCAATCAACGTTAACTCGCCAACCGAAGCGGACTATCAAAACGCGCGCCTTCAATTGCTGCGTGAGTTGGAAGAAAAGGCATTGAAGGAGATCGAGGCCAACGTTTCTCAAAACATCACCGCAATACCAAACAGCCTGAAATTCATCCGCGTGGAAACTGAAGAGCGAGAAAACCCGATTGGTGAACCTTCAGACATGCTCACGATAAACATGACGGCGACTTTTGAAACGCTTGTTTATGACACCGTTGCACTCCATTCACTTGGTGAAGAAGTAATGGATCTTTCACTGCCCGAGGGTTACCATGCAGCGAAAGACCCTCTCAAAATAATTCAGCAAGGCGAAGCTGTTCTCGACCAGTCGGGAGAAGCTTACTGGCAAGTCACTTTTTCGCGACAGGTCTATATGGACCTTCCGTGGCAACAACTCATTCCCTCTTTTAGAGGGCGAGAAAAGAGAGGCGTCGTAAAAGTACTCGATAAAGAAATACCTCATGTAAAGGGAGCGGAAGTTCTGACTTTTCCAAAATGGTGGCCCTGGCTGCCCTTAATTTCAGATCGTATATACCTGGTTGAAGGGGCAACCGGCAATGGGTAGGGTTTTGGCAGTAGACCCTGGTGAAAAGCGCTTGGGTATTGCCATCAGTGACCCTTATGGCATTGTGGCAACGCCACTGACCGTGATCAGACATGAAAGCATGACTGTTGATTGCCTTAAGATCATCGAGTTGTGCGCGCAAAATGATGTCAACCTAATCGTTATCGGGCAGGCGCTATCAGCTAGCGGTGAGGAGAGCCCGCAAGTCAGGCACACGCGCAAATTGGCGCAAACGATCCGCTCTTTGTCTTCTTTACCGGTTCTCTTTTGGGATGAAAGCGAAAGCACCAACTTGGCTAAGATAGCCACAATCGAAATGGGAATGAAGAAGAAAAAACGCGCTGGTCACCTGGATGAGCGCGCCGCCGCGGTAATATTACAATCATACCTCGAGGCGCAGAAAGGCAGGCAGGCGAATGAAGCCTAAGCGACATTCGGTTGTTCCAGGTTGCGTATTACTGATTTTGCTCTTCGGTATATTTTTGTCCATTTTATGGGTGGGTATCCCGATAATAGCCAGGTGGCAATTCGGGGCGCCGGCAGACCACCTGACCGGATTTTCGCTCAGGAACTTCGGGCTGCAAATCCTGCTTCATCGAAGCGATCTGACTCACGCTTCTTCCATGGCAGGCGGAGAGATCGACTTTACGATTGAAAGCGCGGAATCCATTAATAGCATCAGCCGCCGTTTGGCCGCAGCGGGGCTGATCAAAGACGCAGGCGGATTTAGAGCTTACCTGGTTTACAAAGGGTTGGATTCACGCATTAAAGCCGGCGCTTATAAATTGGATCCATCGATGACCAGCATTGAAATTGCCGACCGGTTACAGGCTGTTTATTCGCCAATCGTCCCCTTCTTTGTTTACCCTGGTTGGCGGGCTGAAGAAATCGCGGCAGCGTTGCCATCTTCGGGTATTGAAGTGTCGCCGGAGGAATTTCTTGCCATTGTTCACAACCCATCTTCTCTTGGAGAATTAACCCCACTGAGCGAACAGGACTCTTTGAATGGCTTTCTCTTTCCTGGAGCGTATCAGATTGATCGAAAAATCAGCCCGGATGTACTTGTACTAACATTTGTCAACCGATTTTTTGAAAGTGTGACCCCTGATATTGTGAGCGCTATTCACCAACAGGGATTAAGTCTTTATGAAGGAATCACACTGGCGTCCATCATCCAACGGGAGACCTTTGAAGATGATGAACGCGCGCTGATGGCATCCGTTTTCTATAACCGGTTACGCGACGGGATTAAGCTCGAGACTGATCCTACCGTCCAATACGCGTTGGGATATTCAGCCAAATGGGGCGGGTGGTGGAAAACACCTTTGCAAACGAAAGACCTGGAGGTTGATTCGCCTTACAACACCTACGTCATACAGGGGTTACCGCCGGCACCGATTTCAAACCCTGAGCTGTCCTCGATTATGGCTGTCGCTTACCCTGAGGAAAGCTCATTCTATTTCTTCAGGGCCAAGTGCGACAATTCAGGGTACCATGATTTTTCTATTACTTTTGCAGAGCATCTCTCGAAAGAGTGCAAATAAAAAGGAGACCCGCGGGTCTCCTTTTTATTCGCAGTTGATACAAAACGTCAGGCGTTGTAACCAGGGCCAGATTTGAAAAACTCGGCATTGGTTTCGATGCAGAAGGTTAGGTCAACTGTTTCGCCAGCGGCGAGTGTGCGAGTTCCTTCAAGATGAACTGGCTCGCCGTTATGGTTCTTGCCATCGTAAACTTCAGCGAATCCTGTGGTTCCCACGGGCATAGAAAGTTTTTCACCGCCCTTCGCCTTATAGGCTGCGGGGACTTCGCTGTCGGGGAAGATCGCCTCAAAAGGGCACTCTGCAACACAGGCGCCGCAGTCGATGCAGGTATCTGCATCAATGTAGAACCACGGCCATTTATCTTCTGGCTTTCCAGGAATGATACATTCCACAGGACAAACTGTTGCACAACCACCATCACGTAAACACAAACTGGTAATTACATGAGCCATCTGATTCCTCCGTATAAAAATTGGTTATAGTTATTTTATCGCAGAAAAGCGATTTTCTACCTCATTCCAGTTAATGATTTCCCAAAAACCAGCCAAATAATCCGCGCGCCGGTTTTGATATTTAAGATAATATGCATGCTCCCAAACATCTACAACCAAAATAGGCTCGAGCCCTTCTTGAATAGGAGAATCCTGGTTGGCTGTAGAATGAAGGGCAAGTTCACCACCTGGTTTGGCGCTCAACCAGGCATACCCGCTGCCAAAACGGGTTAGCCCGGCCTTTTCAAACTCAGATTTGAAAGTCGCAAAATCACCGAACTTTTTCTCCAACGCTTCCCTTAATTTGCCAGCAGGCGCGCTGGAACCGCCAGGTGATAGGCAGAACCAGTAGACATTATGATTATATACTCCACCACCGTTGTTTCTGACGGCGGTACGTATCTCTTCAGGAATCTGGTCAAGGCTGCCAAGTATCTTTTTAAGCGGCCATTCATAAAATTGAGGATATTTCTCCAGCGCGGCGTTGAGGTTTTTCAAGTAGGTCGCATGGTGTTTACCATAATGGATTTCTACGGTTCTGGCATCAATTACGGGTTCAAGCGCGTCGTACGCATACGGAAGTGCGGGCAGTTCGAACGGCATTTTTCCCTCCCATCGGTTGGTTTCGTGTTTATTTTGCGAGTATTTCAGTTAAAATTCTAGCCATCAGGTGAAGGATTGTCAAGCAGAAGTGAAGAAAACACGCTGTAACTGGAAAACATATTTCTTGACCGGGTATGAGAGAAGTGATTCCTGATAAACGGGTTGACAAGCGCGCCAAATACCTGGCGGGTTTATTCGCTGGCATAATGGCAGTTTCAACTGCTTCTATCTTTATTCGTTTCGCACAGCAGGAAGTACCTTCTCTTGTTATCGCGGCAGGAAGGATGACCTTCGCTACGCTGTTGATGCTGCCCTTCGGACTGGCAGAAATAAAACGCAACCCGACCGCCTTCAATAAAAAGCAAATTTTGTACCTTGTATTTGCCGGAACCGCGCTGGGATTGCACTTTGCCGCCTGGATCACGTCGCTTGAATATACGTCTATTGCCAGTTCAGTTGTGTTGGTCACGACTGCGCCGTTATGGGTAGCGCTGGTTTCACCAGTTCTCCTTAAAGAGAGATTAACCAAACCTGTGGTTATCGGTTTATTGATCGCTCTTGTCGGTGGAATCATTGTGGGCGGCAGTGGTAGCTGTTCAACGGTTCAAGGAAAATTCACCTGCAGCGGTATCGATGACCTTTTTGTACGTTCGAATTCACTCGGCAATCTATTGGCTTTCGCCGGCGCGCTGCTTTCAGGCGCTTACCTGATTGCGGGCAGAAAGGTTAGAAATACAATTGCGCTGCCCCTTTATACTTTGATTGTCTATGGTATCGCCGCTTTACTTTTAAGCGTGATGGTGCTGCTCAAAGGAGATAAGGTTACGGGTTATGCGCCTATTAGTTATGTATGGGTTCTGGCATTGGCGCTTATTCCACAGACGATTGGACACACGGCCTTCAACTGGGCGCTCAAGTATCTGTCTGCCGCATTTGTTTCTATCGCGCTGCTTGGAGAACCGGTGGGAACGATAATCCTGGCAGCTCTGCTGCTGCACGAAGCACCGACTTTTTTGGAAATGATGGGAGGAATACTGGTGCTAACTGGAATTGCCGTGGCAACCCGGAAAGCAGCCCCCAAGAAAATTGAACATGAGAAAAGCCCGTAGATTGAACCGCTAACGGCTGTAAAGGAAGTTTAATTCTTTTACCCAGCGTTGCAACTCGGGGCTCAGTTGGTAAGGCAGGTAACGCCAGCTCCAGTTACCTGCGGGGCGACCAGGATAGTTCATGCGGGATTCGCTGCCCAACCCTAGAAAATCCTGAAGCGGACTGATAGCGAACGCCGCTGGCGATTTCCACAGCTCGCGGATCATGTCTATATGAATATGTTCTCCAGAGCTGGCCAGGTATCTGCGGCACAGGTCTTTTTCAATTTCTGGGGCACTTTCGTACCACCCTCTTGTGGTATCGTTGTCATGGGTTCCGGTGTAAGCCACGCAGTTGAACGGGTAGTTGTGCGGCAAAAAGGGATCTTCAGGCGTGCTAGCGAAAGCAAACTGGAGAATCTTCATCCCGGGAAGATGGAAGGAGTCGCGCAGGTCGATCACGTCAGGCGTGATCAGCCCCAGGTCTTCGGCGATGATAGGTAAGCCTTTTAAAGCCCTGTTAATGGCTGATAAGAAGCTTTTCCCAGGGCCTTTTACCCAACGCCCAATTTCAGCGGTTGGAATGCCTGCAGGTATTTCCCAATAACCCGCGAAACCGCGGAAATGATCCAGGCGGGCAAAATCCACTGTTCTCAGCACCGACATAAAGCGTTTGATCCACCAGGCATAGCCCTGGCGTTTGTGAGCAGACCATCTATATAGTGGATTACCCCACAGTTGCCCGGTGGGAGAAAAATAATCAGGCGGGACACCTGCGACAACCGTTGGGCAGCTATCTTTGCCCAGGAAGAAAAGTTCGGGGTTTGCCCAGACATCCGCGCTGTCGTAGGCAATAAAAATGGGGATATCACCGATGATTTGAATTCCGCGAGCGTGCGCGTATTCATAAATTCGCTGCCATTGAGAAAAGAAAACAAACTGCCTGAACTTGTGCTTTTCAACAACAGACGTATTTTCGACGGAGAATTTTGAGAGGGCTTCGGGAAGGCGCAGGCGGAGTTCCGCGGGCCAGCCATCCCACGAGCCGCCGCCATGAACTTCTTTGATCGCCATGAAAAGAGCAAAGTCATCAAGCCAGCTCGATTCTTGCCTGCAGAAATCTTGATATTGCTGGTGGAGCTTTGTTGAACGTGATTTTTTGAACCTGCGAAAAGCCCGGTCAAGGATGGTGGTTTTCCAGGTGATGGCAGTGCCGAAATCCACCTGCCCAACTGGGAAATTGGGTCTGTCGAGAAAATCTTCCCGGTTAAGAAGGCGCTCTTCAAGCAATAAAGTAGGTGAAATTAAATAAGGGTTACCGGCGAAGGCGCTGAAGCACTGGTAAGGCGAATCGCCAAAACCTGTAGGGCCAAGGGGAAGAATCTGCCATAGGGAACAACCACAGCCGTGCAGAAAGTCCAACCAGCGGTAACACTCTGGCCCCAGATCTCCAATGCCGTCAGGACCTGGCAGACTGGTGGGGTGCAGCAAGATACCTGATTTTCGCGAAAGGGTCATGGCTCACTCACAATAGATGAATTTTCGGACAATTGCGTGTAGAGATTAAGGTAGTTCCGCGCTGAAACGGACCAGGAGAAGTCGCACGACATCGCGTTGAATTGCATCGCCTGCCATAAAGCGTGTTTCTTATACAGGCGCAAGGCGCGTTTTAAGGCCGTGGTGAAAGAACTGGCGTCAGCGTTGGGGAAGAGAAAACCTGTTGGTGCTGAAGATGAAAGCGGGTCAGAAATCGTGTCAGCCAGCCCGCCGGTAGCTCTGGCAATTGGCAGGCAGCCATAGCGCATGGCATACATTTGTGAAAGACCGCAGGGTTCATAACGGGAGGGCATGAGTAAAAGGTCAGCGCCCGCATAAATACGCCTGGAAAGCTGGACATCAAAAAGGATGGCAGCGCGAACTTTCTCCGGCATTTCATCTTCCAGGTCTCGGCAGGCCTGTTCATGATTGCGGTCCCCGGTCCCAAGTAAAATGGCGCGCCAGGCGAAATTTTTCATGATGCGAAGACCGGCGATAATGATATCAATCCCTTTTTGCCAGTCAAATCTGCTGACGAGAGCCAGCAGGGGGACATCGCTTTCAACAGGAAAACCGAATTCAGCCAGCAAGGCCCGTTTGTTTTGGCTGCGTGTGGTGAAATTGCTGGCAGCAAAGTTGACCTTAAGTGCGGGGTCTGTTGCCGGGTCCCAGGATTCGACATCAATCCCATTAAGAATGCCTGTGAGATGGTCGGATCTTGTTTTAAGAAAATCCTGTAAATCACAACCATACTCCGGCGTGAGGATCTCTTTTGCGTAGTTCGGGGAGACCGCCACGATGCGGTCAGCGGTGGCCAAACCCATTGGAAGAGGTTGGGTTTTCCCCCAATTTGGCAGGTTGTTATCATTGGATGGTGAAATTTTATATTTTGCCAGGGCTTCCTCCGCCCCGCTTCCCATAAAAGGTAGGTTGTGTATTGTCAGCACCGAGCGCGTTGTTTGCAGGAAGGCGTTTTTCTTCTTCGCTGTGGCTAGCTGGTGTATTGCCAGCGCTGTGTGCCAGTCATTGGCGTGCAGAATGTCACACTTCCAACCGAGCAAGGAAGGGATTTTTAAGCAGGCGAGAGAAAAAAAGACGAACTTTTCAGCGTCCTCTTTAAAGTCCTTTCCATAGACCGAAGCGGATTTGCTCACCGGAGCGCCTGAAACTAGATAGGTGACCACACCTGAAATGGATGTTTCAAATAACCTGGCTTCGACTGCGCCATTCACGGTGTTGACTTTGAATTTTCCAATGAACGTTGTTGAAAGATTACTGGTCTTGATCGAGTTGTAGAAAGGGATCACCAGGCGCACTTCTGCTGATGCTCCACGTAGAACTGGATCCAGACGATTGAGCGCGGCTGGTAAAGCGCCTGCCACATCTCCTAGCCCCCCGGCTTTAACAAGTGGAGCAGCCTCAGAAGCGATGAAAAGCACATGGATCACTTTTTTTGGTTGACTCTCACCGCTCATTTATCTGTTTACCTGACCATCTCAATATAATCGTCAGAAGTGACTTCGTCCAGGTTGGCGCCTAAAAAGCTGATCAGTTCAGTAATGAGGTGAGACTTCATCTCAGCGTCCTGGCGGCTCCAGGTGCGGCTTTTCACCTCAACAAATTGACCAATGGGTGGCTTGGTGATTTCATCAAAATTGATAAAGAATTCTACATCCTTGAATTTCACCAGGTAGCGGATACGATCTTTTTCAACCTCTTTGGCCAGGTGCGGTTTGAAATACTCCCGGTAAAAGCGTGGGCTTTGTGTGGCTGGAGCCAGGTAGCGGCTGCGTGACAGTAAAACTTCCTGTTCGAACTTATCTTCACTGGTTGGACCGATCAAGGTGAGCCTGGATCGAACTTGCTCGATCTTTCCCATTTCATTAAGGAACTCGTCTTCACGGTAGCGCAGTATCCCCTGGTTGATATCCGCGAAGAAGAAGTAAATATCAAATTCACGGTAATGGCGTTTTCGTAGAATTTCCATGTCTGAATGCAGTAATTTTTCAATCAATTTGCTGCGGTCGTCGACGCGAATTTTTAACTGGATTTCAAAGCTTTCCTCTTCAGATGTACCACCGATGGCAACCAGCTTGGAGAGGACAGAAGACTCTCGTTGGATGAGAAATTGGTCGATCTTGCGCGAATAATCACGGCTGTGCTTCAATAATTCTTCTTCATCCAGGCCGATGATTTGTTGATCGCGCATCAGCCATTTGCCATTAACCATCACATCTTTCACATCTGTGGCTTTTGCCGCGTAGACGATCTGAGCGTAGGTGCCGTTCGGGTCATGTTGAAACCTGGGGCTGTTATGCAGCGGCTCAATATCGATCAGGATAAGGTCTGCTCGTTTTCCTTGCTCCAGAGAGCCCGTCAGATGACCGATGTGCATGGCCTGGGCTCCAAGGCGTGTTGCCATCAGCAGCGTGGTCCTGGCGGGCAAGGTTGTTGGGTCTCCGCTAAACCCTTTTTGCAGAAAAGAAGCCAGGCGCATTTCTTCAAACATATCCAGGTCATTGTTGGAAGCTGGACCATCGGTGCCAATGCCCACATTCAGGCCAAACTCCAGCATGCGGGTGATTGGAGCAACGCCTGAAGACAACTTCATATTAGAGGAAGGGTTATGCGCCACACCCGCGTTCACATGCAGCAGGGTGTGCATTTCGCCGTCATCCACATGCACACAATGAGCAGCGAGGACCTTTGCTTCGAAAAGACCTTGTTTTTTTACAAAAGGAATTACCGGCATTCGGTTCTCACGGCGCATGTTTTCAACTTCAACAGCCGTTTCAGACAGGTGTGTATGCAAAGGGACATCAAATTCGGCAGCCAGGGCGGCAGTGGCCTTGAGGATTTCAGCCGTACAGGTGTACGGAGCGTGAGGTGCCACGGAAGGGATGATCAGATCATGGCTTTTCCAGCGTTGGATAAAATCGCGTGACAATTCAAGAGACTCTTCGTAAAACTGAGCATCAGGGGTTGGAAATTTAAGCACGGTTTGAGCGCAAAGCGCGCGTAAGCCAAACTCAGCGGTCGCTTTGGCTACCTCTTCTTCAAAGTAATACATATCGGCGAATGTCGTGATTCCTGAACGGGTCATTTCGACGCAGGCGAGCTGTGTTCCTAAACGCACGAAGTCGGGAGAAACAAATTCTCGCTCAACAGGCATCATGTATCCCATGAGCCAAACATCCAAACGCAGATCATCCGCAAGCCCACGCAGCAGGGTCATAGGTACATGCGTATGCGCGTTAATCAGACCGGGCATTAAAATTTTGCCCGCGCAATCCACTATTTGCGGGGCTGTATACTGGGCGAGAATGTCTTTTTCGTCGCCAACAGCTTCGATGATTTTTCCGTTAATGGCGAGCGCTCCGCATTCATAACGGCGAAATTCATGGTCCATGGTGAGCACTTCGGCATTGCGAAGCAGGATATCGACTGTCTTCATGTTATTCTCCATTCTCGACCTCAGAAAGTTTCCTTCTGATGAAATCCAGGCAGGTATTTTCCATCCATTTTTGCAGTTGCGGTGAAGCGTTGTTGAACAGTTTCTTTACTTCTGCATGTTTTTGAGGGCTGGTAAAAAACATGACCAGGGTTGCTATATCATCCTGGTAATAGATGTTTACGGCAAATAATAAAGCGCGGCTTTCCAATTTGAGTTCTTGTTGAGGGGTATAAGGGCGGTCAAGTTTCTTAACTTCAAAAACGTTATTGTTGGTGTGGTTTGGAAATAAAACCAATTCGTTGATCGCGCAAAAAACGAATAAAGTGATGCTCGTTCCATGCTTGGCTGCGAGTTCAATGACTTTTTCCAGAAGTGTATCCTGGTCAAAACCATAAATGTGCGGTTGAAGCAGAGAGATGATCTTCTGCTCGACGACATCAATCATCCTATCCGCTTCTTGGGATGAATTTGCTTTGGCCGTGATGCGAATATCCACACACCCTGGGTGAGCGGAAAGACCCACTGTTGGATTACTGGATGTTTCCAAATCGGCAATCCGAGCGTCAACCACCGATTCACCAATCCCGCTGGTGCGGATTACGCGGGTCTTGATGAGTTGGTGGAGTTCGAAATACCCGCGCAGGAGCGGTATCACTTCATAGTGAAATATCGTTTCCATTTCTGCGGGCACTCCCGGCAGGCAAACCAGCAGTTTCTTTTGCTCCGCGATGTAAAACGCAGGAGCGGTTCCGACCGGGTTGTGGATGGCTACTGCGTTCGCTGGGAGGAACGCCTGTTTCTGGTTATTGTCTGAGGGAATGGCCCCTCTAACCTGGAATTTCCGGTAGATTTCTTTCCATAGGTCTGCGTGAAAATCCATCTCCACGTTAAAAGCAATCGCCGCGGCATTACGGGTAGGATCGTCAATGGTCGGGCCGAGACCGCCGGTGGTGATGACGATTTCCGCCCGCGAGAGGCTTTCTCGTATCATTTCAGCGATGCGCAGCGGGTTGTCGCCAATCGATGTTGCTCGAAATAAATCAACTCCGAGATGGCGCAACTGCCGCGCCAGGTACCGTGTATTGGTGTCCAGGATCTCGCCCAGCAGGAGTTCGGTTCCAATGGTGATGATTTCAGCCTGTGTCATCTCACTCCGTTGAATAAATCATTTTATCAGGTTTTAATGAGAGGGAGTTCCTAGCTGGGAAAGTCGCTGACGAAATTGCAACGGGAATAAGGTAGAATCAATTGGGTGATTGATAAGGATGACGTGGAATTGGTGAAAGAAAAGAGCCGACGAATAGAAATTGGAAAATGGGGCGAAAGCGCAGCGCTCAACTATCTAGAAGGCGAAGGGTATACTTTGGCGCAGCGAAATTTCAGGTCTCCCGACGGTGAAATTGATTTAATAATGAGGAAGAAGGACGAGCTTGTTTTTGTTGAAGTGAAAACAAGGACCTCGGTAGATTTCGGTTTCCCGGAAGAGGCGGTAGATGACCAAAAACTTGATCACCTTGAAGCCGCGGCAGGATGGTTCCTTGTTGAACACACAGAATTTGAAGATAACTGGCGGCTGGATATTGTTGCCGTAACTGGCAAGTTGGGTTCTTCATCTCCTGAAATCAAGTGGTTTGTCAATGTTGGAAACGCCTGATCACAAAACGGTCCTCGTCATTGTTGGACCGACCGGGATAGGGAAATCAGACCTGGCAATCGAACTGGCAAAGCAGGTCAATGGAGAAATCATCTCCGCGGATTCGCGCTATTTGTACCGGGGGATGAATATCGGCACTGCCAAACCCACATCCGACCAGTTGGCTTCTGTAATCCATCACCTGGTCGATGTCGCTGAACCAGATGAAAGCTGGTCTTTAGCCCGTTTTTTGAAAGAGACGCAAAAAAAGATCAATGAAATTCATCGACGCAAGCGCATTCCGATTCTTACCGGTGGGACAGGGCAATATATCCGCGCGTTAACCGAAGGGTGGAGAGTACCTGAATTTGAAACTGATCAAAAATTAAGACGAGTATTAAATCAGTGGGGGCAAAGAATTGGCGCCATAAGCTTACATGAAAAACTAAGGTTGCTCGATAAAAAAGCGGCTGATTTCATCGATGCGAGCAATATGCGCAGAACGGTACGGGCGCTTGAGGTCATCTTTACGACTGGAAAAAGGTTCTCCGATTGTCGAAGAAAAGACGGACCTGCATATGATTTTCGGATTATTGGGTTGCGCATGGAAAGAGAAAAATTGTACGAACGAATTGATGAGAGGATTGACCACATGATCGTGGCTGGTTTGGAAGAGGAAGTAAGGAACCTGCTTAAAAAAGGCTATGGGACTGATTTGCCCGCGATGTCTGCCATTGGTTACCGCGAAATGGCCCGCTTTATCAATGGCGAAATTGATTTGGAAAGCGCTAAGGCGCTTATGCGCAAAAATACGCGCAACCTGGTGAGACGCCAGGCGAATTGGTTTAAATCAAGTAACCCTGAAATTCGCTGGTATGAGGTTGGTGAGCAGACATCCATTCAGGTTCTGAACGACCTGGCTGCCGAGGGTATTTGGAAGAAGCAATGATCAAAAGTAAACCCTGGTTATCAAGGTATGACAAGGGAGTGCCTTATTCTCTTCAGTACCCTGATATTTGTGTCCATGAATATCTCGCTGCGCAGGCTCAAGCCTACCCAAAAAGGATCGTGATCATCTATGGAGAAAGCTGTATCGATTACCAAACGTTGCATCAAAAGGCGATCGCCTTTTCCAAGCAGTTGATCGGACTTGGACTGAAGCCCGGAGACAGGGTGGGGTTATGCCTGCCAAATTCCACCGGCTTCATTGTCGCCTTCTTTGGTGTGTTGATGTGCGGTGGAGTGGTGGCTGCGATGAACCCGTTATTCCCAAAAAGGGAACTGGAATTCCAGGTGAAGACTGCGGAAGTTCGCTTTATTATTACAGATGAAACAAAAGAAGACGATTTCCTGACAATCGAACTTTCTCAACCTGCGAGTATCTTTCGAATCTCGCAATCATTTGAGCTGCTTGACCCTCGAACTGGCGCATCTTTTACCAGTCAGTCGCTCAACTCACCAGAGAACCCCATCATAAGTCATTTTTCTGGTCCCCATGCTCCCGCTGTGCTGCAATTCAGCGGAGGGACAACTGGGGTTCCCAAGGCGGCAATTGGGACACATCGGAACCTTGTTGCCAATGTTACCCAATTCAAGAACTGGTTGGTGAATCTCGATGATGGTAAGGAAACCTACCTGATCGCCATTCCTTTATATCACGTGTATGGATTGGTATTGGGTTTATTACTGGGAATCGCCACTGGGGCAACGCTGGTGCTCTTGCAAAAACCGGGCGATGTGGATGAAATGTTACACGCAATTACGAAGTATCCAGTCAGTTATTTCCCTGCGGTGCCGTCAATTTTTAACCTGATCAATAACCATCCCGGCGTAAAAAGGGGAGATTATAAATTAAACTGTATCAAAGCCTGTATCTCTGGTTCTGCGCCACTAATGGAGGCGGTTCGCGAAAATTTTGAAAAACTAACTGGGGCGTCTCTCGTGGAAGGATATGGGCTATCAGAGGCACCGACAGCCACCCATTGTAATCCAATTTTGGGCGAAAAGCGCGCTGGTTCAATTGGACTACCCTTGCCTGATGTGGATTGCCGGATTGTAAGCCTGGCAAACAACCAGGTGGAGATGCCCATCGGAGAAGAAGGTGAACTTTTAATTCGCGGGCCGCAGGTGATGCCAGGTTATTTCAATCACCAAGAAGAAAGCAGCGCATTGCTCGAGGGTGGCTGGCTGCGCACTGGTGACATTGCCAGGATGGACGCTGAGGGGTATTTCTATCTTTCAGGGAGAAGCAAAGACCTGATTAAAGTACACGGTATGCAAGTCTGGCCGACAGAAGTTGAACAGGTATTGAGTGAACACCCATTAATTAAAGAATGCGCCGTTGCCGGAGTGCCAGACGAAAAAAGTGGGGAACGAGTGAAAGCCTGGTTGGTTTTACAAGACGGCCATGAAATGGCGCTTGATAACCTGCGTCAGTATTGCCAGGGAAAGCTGGCAGCCTATAAGATACCTGTTGAAATATCCATTTGTGCTTCATTACCCAAAACAGCAGTTGGAAAAGTGCTGAGGCGAGAACTGGTCAGAGAGCACCTGGAGCGAAAATAAAAAGGGAGCAGACGCTCCCTTTTATCAATTGAGGGTTATCTCCGGAGTCCCGGAATGATGTGGAACGGGCGGTGGGAAGATTTTTTCAAACTCTTCTCGCGAGAGCGTTTCCACCTCAAGCAGACGATTGGCGATGTCATCGAGCTCTTTGCGGTAAGTGGTTAGAATCGATTTTGCCTGCGAATAGGCGTTATTGACCAATGAACGCACTTCCTTATCGATCTTTTCGGCTACAGATTCAGAGTAATCACGCTGCTCTGAGATTTCTCTACCGAGGAAGATCAATTCCTCTTTCTGCCCGTAGACCATGGGGCCCAGCTCAGCGCTCATACCCAATCGCGTAACCATGTTACGGGCGAGCTGGGTAACCCGTTCAATATCATTCGAGGCGCCAGAAGTGATATCATCAAAAACGAGTTCTTCCGCCGCGCGACCGCCAAGCAGGCCAACCATTTCAGCGATCAATTTCTTACGGGGCATCAAGGTACGGTCGTCCATGGGTAACGCGATTGTATAGCCGGCTGCCATACCGCGTGCGATGATAGAGACTTTTTGCACCGGGTCGGCCTCAGGCAGAGCATTCATTACTACGGCGTGACCAGCTTCGTGGAAGGCGACAATACGTTTTTCTTCTTGGCTGATCAGGCGGCTCTTACGTTCAGGCCCTGCGATGACCCGTTCAATCGATTCCTCAAATTCGCTTTGCCCAATACTTTTCTTATTGCGGCGTGCGGCTAAAATGGCTGCCTCGTTTACCAGGTTTTCAATATCAGCACCCACAAATCCAGGTGTGGCCTTTCCTAACAGTGAAAGGTCCACCTCTGGATCAACTGGTTTGCCTTTAATATGAACGCGAAGGATCGCTTCGCGACCTCGGACGTCGGGGCGGTCAAGTACCACACGCCGGTCAAAACGGCCAGGGCGAAGCAACGCGGGGTCCAGAATGTCGGGTCGGTTGGTAGCGGCCATGATGATGATGTTTGTGTCAGTATCGAAACCATCCATTTCGACCAGCATCTGGTTAAGCGTTTGTTCGCGCTCATCGTGCGAACCACCCAGGCCAGCGCCGCGTTGACGACCAACAGCATCAATTTCATCTACAAACACAATACAAGGAGAATTCTTTTTTGCCTGGTCGAAAAGGTCCCTTACGCGGCTGGCACCCACACCGACGAACATTTCAACGAATTCGGAGCCAGAGATGGAGAAGAAGGGCACGCCGGCTTCACCGGAAACGGCTTTGGCAAGGAGCGTTTTACCTGTCCCTGGAGGGCCGACCAGTAAAACGCCCTTGGGAATACGCGCGCCCAAAGCGACAAATTTCTGTGGTTCCCGCAAAAATTCGACTACTTCTTTCAACTCCTCCAGAGACTCCTCGATGCCTGCCACATCTGCAAAAGTCACTGTGGGGTGATCCCCGGTAAACATACGCGCACGTGATTTACCGAACGACATGGCAGCGTTGTTGCTCCCTTGCGCCTGTCGGAAGATGAAGAAAAAAGCACCGCCTAACAACAGGAAGGGCAGGATGTAAAACAACGCATTTAAAATACCGGCGAATGCTCCGGGCGGTTTGATCTCTATCTTGATCCCTTTTTGGGGATTGAGCTCTTCGGGTGTGACACCAAGGGCAAGCAATTGTTCCACTAAAGTGGTCTCTGTTTCCTTGGTGGAAGTTTTTTCAGCGCCGGAGGTCATGATGATTTTTAAGTCATTTTTCTCTTCAACAATTTTGGCGACGCTGCCTTTTTTCACTTCATCAGCCAGCTGGTTGATAGTGAGAACACTATCCGCGGTGTTTCCGCGATTCAAAGAAAACACCACCAATACGATAATTGAGGCAAAGAGGAGTAGATAGACGATATACGATGGACTTCTAGGTTTCACAATCTCCTCCAAAAGATGCGAATAAACTACAACGATTATACCAACCCTTGCTCAACAATTCGGTGTGGAGAAGGCAAAAGAGGAAAGATTAATAGATTTCTTATAAATACGAGAAAGTTAATGTCACTCTTTCGGCAGCCCAGTGTTGGTTAAGAAAAATCATCCTTGGCGGATTCTACGAATTCCAGGCGGTGGCATTGACCGCAACCAATATGCGGTTGTTGAACTTTCTCTTTCGCAAGGTGGCAATAGGCTGTTACCATTACATAGCGTTTGAAAAAGCGAAACCGCCTTTTAATGACCGCGGATAATTGCATTTTTACACAAGCATTAGCGCGTTTGATGGAAGGAACAGGGCACGTTCGGCAGAGTTCAGCAGTCCAATTATGAGGGGGAGGATGGTTGCCAATCAAACGGCATTCTTCGACATTTCTCCCTCGGTAATAGTCACCATAAAAAAACGGGCATTCTGTTCCAGCAGGGTTGCGCATAGTCGCTTAAATGAATCTTCCCCTCTCAGGCGTAAACGGGGCAGAAAAGGCGCTTTATACTCTGGTTACGTATTCACCGGTGCGGGTATCTACGCGGATCGTATCACCCGTTTGAACAAAATACGGCACGCCGACTTCCAAACCTGTTTCGGTGACTACCTTTTTCGTCACTCCGGTAGCCGTATCCCCTTTGACGGCAGGTTCAGCGAAAGTAACCGTAAGGTCGACAGTGGTGGGAAGTTCGATGTCGATGGGTTCATTTTCAAAGAAAGTTAATTTCACTTCCATTTCAGGTTTTAAAAACCCAGCGAGATCTCCAATAACGGAACCTGAAATGGCAGGCTGCTCGTAGGTTTCCAGGTCCATGAAGTGGTAAATTTCACCATCGTTATATAGATACTGAACATTGTGAAAGTCCAATCTCACGTCCTTAATGCGCTCGCCAGAGGTGAAGGTTTTCTCCAGGGTGTTTCCTTTTCTCAGGTCACGGGCTTTGATACGGATTGTGGCGTTGCCACGTCCGGGTTTATTAAATGAGTATTCCAATACCCGGTATAGATTACCATCAAGTTCAAAAATCACGCCTTTACGTAGATCATTAACATCGATCATTAACAAGCCCTCTTTTCAATTTCAGAAATAACCTTGAGATTATAGCCCAGCCACTGTTCAATGACAAGGAAAATCAGTGAGATTAAGGGTAGATTACAAGTTTTGCCGTGTTTTTTGCATCCGTTTGAGTAAAAGTGGACCTGCCAGGTCGATGAAAGAAGAAAACAATACTTCAAGCAGCGGGGATAGAAACATATAAAAAGGCACATAAATAACTTTGCGCGGGAACTTCACTGCGCTCCAAACTGCTTTCGCTACGCGCGCTGAAGGAATGGCAAACCTCTCGGCGGGAATGGCCCCTCCATTTGGCAGCTTACGAGCGGTGTCAAAGAACTCCGTTCTTACCGGACCGGCGCGGATGACTGAAATGTGCACGCCAGAGTGTTTTAATTCGCGGTGAGTGCAAGTGGTAAACGCATCCAGGTAGGCTTTAGAAGCGGAATAAATAGCGATGCCCTGCTCATTCAGTTTTCCGGCGATGGAGCCGATATTGATAATAAATCCATATTTATTCCTGACCATGGCTGGAAGGAAAAGCAGGGCCATGTGTGTTGAAGCGGCGATATTCAAATCGATGATGTCTCTGGAGATTGTCCAGGGCATCTCGTGGAAGTAGCCGTACCAGGCTAGCCCGGCATTGTTGACCAGAACATCAGGGAATAATTGGGATTGATTTAGTTCATCCAGCAAACGCAGGCGCTCATCTTCCTGTGACAGGTCTGCTTGAATGATTGTGGCTTTGCCGCCCGCAGAAGCGATTTTTGCTTCAATCTCTTGCAATCTTTCAAGGCGGCGGGCGGTCAGGATTACGTGCACCCCATTTTTGGCAAAAAGCAGGGCAACGTCGGCGCCTATGCCGCTTGAAGCACCCGTGATCAAGGCGATTCTGGGTTTCTTCTGGCTCGGTGGCATAAGTTTGGTCAACGCTTTACTGGGTGCTGCTTCCACCAATTGATCGTATCGCGAATGGTATCTCTGATGGTTCGCGGGGAATAACCAAGAGATTGGCGGGCTTTCGCATTGTCGATAACCGCGTTGCTTTGCAATGTTTCGATGCTGTACTGGGTAAATTTCGGCTTGGTGCGGGTAATTTTATAATACAGCTCAGAAAAGTTAGCAAAAAATCGCGCCAATCGAAGGGGAATGTTGACCAGGCGTGATTTGATGGCAAATAACTCTTTTACGATGTGCCACAGATCAGAAACCCGGATCAGCTCACCGGAAAGGATATAGAGTTGTCCAATCGTCCCTTTATCCCGGGCTTGGATCATGCCTTGCACAACATCGCGGACGTCGACGAAATCGTAGCTGCCGTTGATCATATAATTGACCTTCTTCAACATCCAGCTGTTCATTAATTCGCCAAGTTCAGAGCCCTTGTAGTCGTAAGGACCGAGCACACCCGTAGGGCAGACGATGATTGCAGGCAATCCTTCCTTGACTTTCTCTTGCACCAAGAGTGTGGCTTCGGCTTTTGATCTGTCGTAAGCACCGACGCTGAAGTTGGGGTCGATCGGGGTTGTCTCGTCGATGACCATCCCATGCGGCACGCGTTTAAAGGCGTGAATGGAACTGGTGTAAATAAACCTGCGCACGCCGGCTTTCATGGCGGCGTCAACCATGTTACGGGTGCCTTCGACATTCACTTGATGCACGATATCAACATGACTTGAAGAGATGGAAATGATCCCTGCAAGATGGAATACGGTGTCAATTCCTGTCACGGCATTCACTAGGCATTGAGGGTCTAAAATGTTGCCGTAGTGAATTTCTACATTGAGACCCTTGATGGGTGACAGGTCTTCATCAGGGAGAACCAGAACACGTACTGATTCGCCGCGATTGAGAAGTTCCCTCACCAAAACATTGCCAATGTGACCAGTCGCGCCAGTAACTAAATTCATTTATAACCTCCAAAAATGCAACTCAGCTTTGATTTCAGGCATGTTACAAGCGAATACAGCAATAAGCAGCGTTGACATGTCGTTGTTTTCAAAACCAGTCGCAATGATTTTCTTCCATTTTATTCACACAAACCAACTTATGTATGTGACGTAAGTTAGATAACAGGTCACATTTAAACAAAAACAGGGCCGTTGAAAGCGGCCCTGTGAAAAAAGGAGATCGTATTAGCCTATCTTTGGCTCAATTAACCCGTAATTACCATCCCGGCGCTGATACAGCACATTGATCGAATTGGTGTTGACATTGTAGAAAATAAAGAAATCTTCATGGTCAAGGAGCGCCATCTGTTCAATCGCTTCGTTTTCGTCCATGGGCACCAGGGTGAAGGTTTTCCTGCGCACAATGGCTGTCTTGCGGCCTGGCTCATTTTCCACTGGCAGTGGGATTACCTCAGAAGCGGGTGTGCCATCGCCCCGTCCGCGGGTGCGTTTCCCCTTGAAACGCTCTATCTGCCGCTGCATTTTGTCAGCCGCCTTGTCGATGGCAGCCAACAGGTCTACATCGCGTTCCTCGGTGCGGAGCACGAATCCTTTGCCGGTAATGGTGATTTGAGCGATCTCCCGGTCAGAGCGGTTTCTGGCGTTTTTTGCATAGGAGAGGTCAAATTTCATGGATTCAATATCGGGCAAGAGTCTTTCTAAACGTGGGGTTTTCTTCTCAACGTACTCTTTGATTCGGTCAGTCAACTCCATGTTCTTTACAGTGATCACAATTTTTTCGTCCATCTTTACCTCCAAATGAATTAAGATTTGTTCGTTTCATTGCTACACCGATGATCTTTTTTTCAAGGTTTTTGCGATTGAAAGGGCATACACTTCAGAGGTGCCAGCTTCTTTAAGCGCTTTTGCACAATGGTTGATTGTTGAGCCGGTGGTGATAATATCATCCACCAGCAGCACTTTTCTTCCGTTAAGTTTATCAGGATTTGCGAAAAATGCATCTTTCAGCATTAAATCGCGCTCAATTTTTGTATGGTTCACCTGAGTCCCGGTGTCTTTAACTCTGAGTAATGCCTTCGACGAATGTGGAACATGGAAATAGAAAGCGATGGGTCTCGAAAGCAATTCTGATTGGTTGTAACCTCGTTCTTTCATCCGGTCTGGAGAAAGAGGAACAGGAATGACTAAGTCGAAATTCCAGCCCTGTTTTTCTATTGTAGCGATAAGAAAGGTAGCAAAAAAAGCCCCGAGTGCCATATCCTGTCGGTATTTGAGCGCGTGAATCGCTTCTCGCAGCTCACCTCCATACACCGCCCAGGATGCGGCAGCATTAAAAGATACACTGTTCCTGCTACATTTCGAGCAGACGGAAGACCCGCCACCAGTATTATTCCCACAAAAAGCGCAGCGGGCATCAGTAATCAGGACCACTTGAGCGAGACAACTGGCACAGAACCGTTCTGCGTGACGGCCGCAACCGGCGCAATGCGGAGGGTAGAGCCAGTCCGCAGCTGCCCAGAAAAGACGGTGCAGGTCGAACAAAATATTCACATGTTCATTTTACAGAAAAACCGCTCAGCCGCCAAATATGCCTGACTTGATGATTTGCAGTACCGCCGGGGCAAGCAGGATGATCAAGAGCGAGGGGAACATGAGGAACGCCATCGGGATTAACATTTTAATTGAGGCTTTATGGGCTTCTTCTTCAGCCAGCTGGCGCCGCCTTACACGCATCTGGTCTGCCTGCACGCGCAGCACCTTGGACATACTGACGCCGAGCTGTTCACTTTGAATGATGGCTGCCACGAAACTGGTCAACTCACTGATACCGATATTCTCCTGCATGTCGTGCAGAGCCTCACGGCGCAATTTGCCCAGTTGAACCTCCTGGATGACGCGGGCGAACGCCATTGAGAGGGGCGAGTTCCATTTTTCAGCCACGCGGGCCATCGCCGCATCAAACCCCAACCCCGCTTCCACACAAATCGTTAACAGGTCAAGCGCATCCGGCATGTCCTTACGCACCTGTTTTTGACGGTTCGTGATGGAGCTTGATAACTGGAAATGAGGTAAGTAAAAGCCGAGCAGCGTCATCACCAGTGTAAAAAGAAAGATCCTGCCGGTGGGAATATTATTCCCCAGCAGTTTTAATATCGTGAAAGTGAAACCGCCAATGAGAAGGCCAAAGATGAATTGCAGGGTGAGGAAAACGGTGGCGTCGACTTTGGAAGACCTGCCTGCCAGTTCCAACCTTCGGTTGATACGGCTGATCCAGTTTTGCGGTGTGAAGCGCAATGTAATCTCGCCAAGTTTGCGCGCCAGCGGGTAGATGACGCGTTCTGTAAAAGGCAATGAGAGTTCCAATTTTTCAAGGTCTACTTGCTCGCCGCTTTTACTGAAATCTCCCAGGCGCTCAAACAACCTCATATCATTTTCAGAATAAGGATTGCGGATTCCGATCACCACCAACACAACCGCGATGGCTAAAATGACGCCCAGCAAAGCCAGTATCACCCACATATCAGGTTCCTCTTAAACCTCGATTTTCGTGAAACGATTCATGACGATGTATCCGATAATCGATAGCAATATCGCAACCGCGATTGCGATAAAACCACAAGGTAAAGGTGTGTTGGCTTCAGGGTCAATCAGAATCAACAGGTATTCGCGGTTAACTACCAGGATGCCCACAAAGACAAACGCAGGAAGCAGAGCCAAAAACTGAGCGGAAAACTTCATCTGAGCAGTCAACACGCGAATTTCACCCTTGATGCGCACACGTTCACGGATGGTATGCGAGATGGTATCCAGGATTTCGGCGAGATTACCGCCTACCTCTCGCTGCACTTTGATGGCGGTGATCACCAGATCAAGGTCTTCACTGGGAATTCTTCGCAACAGGTTGTCCAGCGCTTTTTCTGTAGACACGCCAAGAGAGACCTCCTGAACGACCCGGCGAAACTCTTCGCTGATGGGCGGGGGCATCTCTTTGGCGACTGATTCCATGGCTTGCAGAGTAGAAAACCCAGCCCTGAGACCGTTAACCATCAGGCTGAGCATATCTCCCAGCTGGTTGTTAAACTTGATCAACCGGCGGTTTTTTTGTGAACGGATGTAAATCCCGGGCAGCAGAAAACCCACGAATCCGCCAATAAGGGCGAGCAGGAATGACTTTGATCCTAAAAAGAAGCCAAAGGCTGCCACAACCAAAACTGAAACGATAAGAATGAGCAGGTATTCTCCAGGTTTCATCTTGAGGTCCGCCTGCACAAGCTCCTTTGAAACCTTATCTGCCCAGGAGGTTTTTGCCACTTTACGCGACAGCCATTCTGAGACGACAGAACCTCCCTTGGCGCTGAGGGTTTCATCAACGGGGATGCCACGTTCCGCAAATGCATCCAGCCTGGCTTCTTCGGCAGAGCGCTGTCCGGAGATGGTCAGATACACGCTCAGACCAATCACAGCGGCAACCAACACGCCTGCTATCCATAAAAAGATCACTGGATTCATGCTTTACCTTCTCACGCCAATTCCAAAAACCGCTGGCGGCAGGTGAATTCCGGACGCTTCGATTTTTTCAATGAACTTAGGACGCAGACCAGTGGGGCGAAGCTTGCCAATCACGCGGTTATTTTCAAATCCAAGTTGCTCAAATACGAAAATATCCGTCATCGTGATGATATCGCCTTCCATTCCAGAAACTTCAGTGATATTCACCACTTTGCGTGAGCCGTCTCGCAGGCGCTCTTGATGAACTACCAGGTCGATGGCAGAGCTCACCTGTTCCCGGATGGCGCGCACGGGCAGGTCCATGCCCGCCATCATGGTCATGGTTTCAATTCTCGCCAGGCTATCGCGCGGCGTGTTGGAATGGCAGGTGGTCATTGAGCCGTCATGACCGGTGTTCATCGCCTGCAGCATATCAAGCGCAGCTTCATCGCGGATCTCGCCGACGATAATGCGGTCAGGGCGCATGCGCAATGCATTAATGACCAGGTTGCGGATGGTGATTTCACCCCTGTTTTCAATATTCGGCGGTCGTGATTCAAGCGTAACCACGTGTTCCTGACGCAGCTGGAGCTCGGCGGCGTTTTCGATGGTAATGATACGCTCATCCGAGGGGATGAAGGCGGAAAGGACGTTGAGCAAGGTCGTCTTCCCAGAGCCGGTGCCGCCGGAGATTACGATATTCATGCGCGCTTTCACACAGGCATCTAAAAACTGGATGGCTTCAGGCGTGATGGAGCCCAACTGAACAAGCTGATCAACTGAAAGCGGGATGCGGGCGAATTTTCGAATGGTCAATACCGGGCCCACCAGTGAAATAGGCGGGATGATGGCGTTCACACGCGAGCCATCCGGCAGGCGCGCGTCCACATAAGGGCTGGATTCGTCAATGCGTCTGCCGAGCGGAGACACGATCCTCTCGATGATGCGCATCACATGTTCATCATTTTCAAAAGTAAGAGGGACCTTTGAAATCTTACCGCGCCGCTCAATGTAGATATTTCGCGCGCCGTTGACCATAATTTCAGTGACGGTGTCATCCTCCAGTAAGGACTGCAGCGGTCCCAGACCGAGGATTTCTGCCGCGATTTGTTCAAATAAGCGACTTTTCTCTGTACGGGAGAGAACGAAGTTTTCTTCCGATAATATCTGCTCATACAAATCTTGTATCGTCCGGCGCACCTCGTGGACTCTTGAAACATCCACACTGGGATCCAATTCAGACAACAATTTGTTCTGAACGCGAGTTTTTAAGTCCTGGTAGGTATCCTGGCTGGCTTGAACGGTAGAGGGTAGAACGCGCCTCGCCTGTAAAGGCGGGGTGGAAGAAGAATCGGCGACGCCATTTTGAGCCGAGGTGTTTTGGCTGTCAGTTGATTGGATGCGCCTTAAAATGGACATTGATCAAGCTCCTCAAATCAGGAAGCGATTTCCTCTTTGGCAAGGGTCACGCTTTCTTTTACCTGGTCTGCCAGGGTGATCATAGCCTTTGACGCGAGAAGGTTCTTGTTTTCGAGGATAAATGGAACACCGCGATTCACCGCGTTGCTGATAATGCGATCTTCAAAGGGGATGCTCACCCTGACAGGTTGTTTAAGGGTTGCACCGACCTTTTCAGGTGTGATGGCCACGCGGCGGTCGTAGCGATTCATCACAAAGAGGATCCGCTCGCGTTCAATTCCCGAAGCATCCGCCAAAGAGAGAAACTGATGGGCATTCTTGATTGCGGGAATATCCTGAGTGGTTACAAGGATGATCAAATCAGCGATGTCAAGGCAGGTCTGAACGACTTCTGTAAGATAAGTGGAAGAATCGACAACGATATAGTTGTACAACTGGCGCATATAGGTCAGAACGCGTGAAATGGATTGTCCTTTACCGCCATCCCCAAATTCTGGCTGCTTGGGCGCTGTCATAATATGGATGCCCGTTTTCTGGTTAACCGCCATGACATCTTCAATGATCTCAGGGTCGAGTTCGTGTGAATGTTCCAGCAGTTCAAGGAAAGAATTACGGGCATGTTCGTTAAAGAAAACCGCCACGTCGCCAAAAAGGAGATTGGCATCCACCAGCGCCACCTTGGTCTGCTCCGTTTTGAGAAGGGTTGCGAGGTTGGTGGCCACAGTAGTGGTGCCTACGCCGCCCTTGGGGCTGTAAACGACGATGATTTTTCCCGATGGCGGGTTGGGCAGAACCATACCCAGCGGAATGGCGCCTGGAGCGCCGTTAGTATTAAACGGCGCCACCACAAACTTGGATTTCTCCTCAAGGGCTAAATCGCCCGCGCGCCTGACGGCTGTGGTTAATTCATCGATCAAAGGCGGTTTTGAAAGAAAATCCCTCGCGCCTGCCAGCATGGCGCGGCGCATGTAATTGGGATCATTTTGCACCGAAAGGATGACCACCTGGATGAACGGTACCTTCTTACGGATGGCCTCTGTGGCGGTAATGCCGTCCATATCCGGCATATTAATATCCATGACCATCACATCCGGCTTTAGCTGCTCCGCCAATTCAATCGCCTGCCTGCCGGAACGGGCAGACCCGATCACTTCGATCGCAGGCTCGAATTGCAGCATGCGCAGGATCATCTCACGAGATTCGTCGATGTCGTCTACTATTACAACAGTGATTTTTTCCTGCTCGGTCATGTTCTCTCCAGGATCACGCTGATGCAGAACCAGATTTCGCTTTTATCAAGGCTGATTCAGTATGTAATTATCAAAAGCGGGGTAGAGCAGAGTATCCACCCTCGGTTCAACACCATAGGGCAGCTTGACTGGCGCGGGAATGTTCTTTTGATCCATGATGTACTGCAGGGTAACCGGGTCAGTGGAGAACTGCGCGACATCCCCGGCGCTCTTCAGCGCAAGTGAGAGCTTGGCTCCGGCGAGCGCGAGATAATTCAGGACGAGTGTATCCTGCGGAGAAACAACGATGGTGATCGAGCCCGGGTAAACCGGGCCTGTGGACGCAGACGCTTCTTCTGTTGCCACTGGCTCAGCGGGCGCCACAGCTGGTGCCGCTAGTGAATCCTCCAAAGCGAACATGCCCACGTTCAACACCACGGCGTCCTGGATGACCGTCTGGCAGACCAGCCTGGGACGTTGAACTTCGGAAGGGATAACGTAAATGGGTTGGTTCACGGTGCTGTCCAGTTCATATCGCCCGCGGGGGACGGCATCACCATCGATATAGGGGTCGACTGGTGGTATTACGGCAAGCGAGATGGCGCCGCTGGGCGATTCAACCGTGGATTGCACACCGAAAGTGATGACCGTGTCGTTGGGCAGACGGGTTTGGTAACTGGTATCCACGTCTGAGATCAACATACAGCCGACCACCAGCACATGGTCACCCTGGCGGGGCGCGTAAGCCACCGCGGTTTCAGGGCTGACGGCGAGCGAATAAGCCGTCATGCCGGCGGGGATATCAAAAGCCGCCAGCGAGCCACCGCCTTCATGGATGACCATGCTGGAGGTGAGGGGAACGGCAGGGTCGATGTTGTACTTGGCCTTGGTACCGACGGCGTCTTCGATGGAGATAAAGAAAGTGCCCTGAACCAGCTGGTTCTTGGGATAGGCCAGTGTCGTCAGCACCTCTGAGGTGATGATTTGCCCGCGGGGAATGAACTGGGAAGCCACCACAATATCGACGATTTCAAACGCAGGCGTGGGCGCGATCGCGGTTTCACCTCTGCTGGCACCGCGCCCCCTGGAAAGCAGGAGAAACGCCAGTATGGACGCTGCAATCAGGATCAGCAGGATAAAAATGATAATTCTTCCCGAGCGTTTTTTCATAGCAGACATCAAGCCCTCCTGAACACACTTGTTTAAGGGGAAAACCAGCCTTAATTATACGGCAAATGGTAAAGAACTCAATCAATAACCCCCAGTTTTTCGTAGTTCAGACCTTAACAAATAAGAAAGGCTCGTTGAATAGAGCCTTTCTTATTTGAATGAAAGCAAGTATTAATGGTTTCCAAGCTCACCTGAAATCCTGTCGAATACACCGGTAATTTGGCTTCCGAGTAAAGTGAGGGCAGCAATCACGACGATAGCAATTAAAACGATGATCAATGCATACTCAACTAAACCCTGGCCTTTCTCTTGCGCTGCGAATAACATTGGATAGTTCCTCCTTTCTTATGGTTTCTAATTTCTGCTTACATTACTATATAACAAAAAAGGCTGGTTCTACATTACAAATAACTTACAAGACAAACGATTAAAAAACTTCCGCTAATCTGCTCGTTATAAAACTGAATGTGTTGTCGAGAGTATTGCCGAAAAGTTCCACAGACAGGATGATCACCAGCGCGATAAGCACGATGATCAAGGCGTACTCCACCAGCCCTTGCCCCTTTTCAGATGCGATTGATAACATGATAATTCCTTTTCAAAGTAGAAACAAATATTATGATAGACCAAGTATAACCATTATTTTCGCAAGAGTGCATAATAATTTTGCAAACCGGAAAAGGAATTTCTCAATGATAAAATATCAAAGACTAAAAGCTTTTCCTACGTCTTAAAATATCTTTTAATTTTGGTCTTCATATATGGGCGGGTTATATGAAAAAGCTTAGCGTAAAAAGACGCTTGAACCGATTAATCAAGGCGCACCTAACCCAGTTGGTTATCATAATGACACTGGTGGTTATAGTTATTTTGTTCGTTGGTAGCACGGTGGTTCCTGTTTTGAGTGACTTTGAAATCAACCTGTGGCGACCAACGCATTTGTTGCTAAATGGTTTAAGCCCATACCGCACCGAGTTGTTCTTTGATGGCCTTCGCCCGATATGGTTTCCCCAAATCATCGGGCTTTTTCTCCCTCTGGGTGCTTTACCCGTGCAGATCGCGTCAAACATCTGGTTCTTAATCAACCTGGTGGCACTGGCAGCAATGCTCCTCATCATCGCGCGAAAAGCAGGAGTGAGCCCTCTTTTCTTTGCGGCGTCAGCCATTGTAATCGCGCTTTTTCCATCAACAGTAACTCATTTTCGATTGGGTCAGATATCCTTACTGGTTTGCACCATCTTCACTATTTTGGCTTTTTATCACGACAAAATGAAACCAGGCTTAATCGGGTTTTTACTGGCGGTCTCACTGGTAAAACCGCAATTAACCGTCATGTTTCTACCTGTGTTTATGGTTGTACTATGGCGTAAGAATGGTGCAATTGTTGTTATTAAAACGATCTTATGGACGGTTTTATGGTTTTTCCTATTAATAACGCCGTTATTTATTTTCTATGCTGATTGGTCAAGCGATTTCCTCATTAATCTGATCGAGAATCCCAGCTGGGCCTATCCCACTCTTTACGCGCTGACAAGGGAAGTTTTTACAAAAAAATTGCTCCCTATCATAGTTTCGGGGTTTTATTTGCTATTTGGGATTGGATTTATGGTCGCCAAAGCAAAAAAAATGAGCGAAAAGGAAGCAATGTTATGGAGTTTGGCACTGACACCAGTATTCTCACCGGTTGTATGGTCCTGGGATTTTGTATTCATGTACCCTCTAGCGGTTTGCCTGGCGTACGACCATAAATTCAGAGTTTCAAAGAATATTATTTCAATCGGGTTCGTAATTTGCTTGGTTTCATATATCACAATGGTTCAAAGAGGATATTATTATGACGAATACTCGATGTGGGTACCCATTGTTTTATGCCTTATTCTGCTGCTCAGTTATCGATACAGGAAAAATCCAACAACAGACAAGGTTGCCTCGTAAATTAAGCGAAGTGTATTGGTCTAATTAAATTTGATTAAATATCCAATCTCTCAACCGGGCTCATAAAAATCTCTTCCCTGAAGAATGAAACACTGGTTTATATCAAAAAAGCCTCGCGATGTTGATCAACTAACAGAAGGACAAGTGATTTTTGAGCATCGATTGAACATCAATTATGTGCTAATCTAATGAAAGGTTCAGGATGAACAGCTTCTTAATTCAATAGTTGCACAGGATGATAAGAAGTAAATTTTGTAATATTACAAAGTAAACCATTTATATCTTGCGAAGAAAAAACAATCGATACGAACCCAAACAATGCGATGGAGTGGATTAACCTTATGGAAACCAATGAACCAAGATCAAGTCATAACCAAAATAACCAAATATTAAGTACCGCTTCGTTTTTGATGCTTATCGGCTTAATGCTGATGACTATGCTCACTGCAATTCAGCCGCTGCAACCCAACGATTTCTTTCCTTACGTGCGGATCGGTGAAGAGATTGTCAAGACAAAATCCATTCCTGCGACCGAGTTTATGACCTACACTCAATATGGAAAGCCTGTTGAATATCAATACTGGTTGCCTTCTGTCATTCTTTGGGGGATATACCAGGCGGGCGGCATTACACTAACGACCATCACAGTAATGCTGTGTATCGCAGCTTATTATTTTCTGTTGTGGAAATGCCTGCGGGAGTTAGAAATTTCACCGGTTCTGGCATTGGCTTGCCTGTTTGTTTTTGGGCTTACTGCAGGCAGTTACTACATCGCCCGACCACAGGTCTTTGCTTTTCCTCTCTTCAGTTTAACCCTTCTTATATTGATCAAGTGGCAAAAAACCGAAAATCGTTTGCTATGGCTGCTACCGATAATTACCATCTTGTGGGTGAATTTGCACGGCTCATTTATCGTCCAGTTCTTTCTGCTTGTTCCAGCGCTTGTCTTTGGCACTGGAAACCGTAAAAAGCTATTCATCGCGGTTGTCATTGCTTTATTCGCTACTATGGTCAACGTGTATGGTTTTGGGATATGGAAAAGTATTTTTACGATTGTTGGGAATGAAGCCAATCAAATATACAGTTTAGAGTTCCAAAAGCCGACAAACGAAGGGTGGCAGGCGAATATCCTCTTCGGCAGTTTCTTGGTCATTCCAGTGCTGACTGCTTTGCTCCGACCAAAGGTGAAGTTCCTTTACTGGACATGGTTTGCGGGGTTCGGCTGGATGGCGCTATCAGGCATTCGCTATGGGATCTGGTACCTGGGGATACTCGTAATCCTGATGTGCCTCCTGCTTAATTCCTACGTGACCACTTTGTTTAAGAGAGAACTTTTTCAAAACAGAAGTATGAACCTGGTGGTCAGTGTTTTCCTGTTCATGATTGTGATTGCGGTTCTTCCAGGAATCCGGGAGTATTGGTGGAAGAAAGGGCCGCCTTCTTACGAAGAGACGACCCCGATTAAAGCAGCGGCATGGCTGCATCAAAACCCACAGCTACCGGGTGAGGTGTGGTGCGATTTCACTTCCTGCACTTATTTGACTTACGCGCTGCCAGAACGGAAATTGTTCATGACCAATCGCATGGACGATTTCCCGGTTGAACAATATCAGGACTACCTGAAGATCACCTACGGTTTCCATAACTGGCAACAGGTTTTAGACAAATACAAAATTCACCTCGTTCTATTTGATTATGTTGAACTCACTCAGCTGGACGAAACAATTTCTGGTTCAACAAAATGGGAAGAGGTGTACCGCGATGAGCGTTTTAAGATACTGGTTCAGAATTAATTACCAGATAGAATCTAAACGGATAGAGTAACAAAATTCAGCATAGAGTTGATCCATTTAGCGAAGAGGGTGAAAATTTGATGTTTAGAAATAAACACCAAAAGGGAAACTGGAGGGCAAAATAAAAGATAAACTAGCAAACTTGAAGAATATAAATTGGAAACTGATCCTTCTTATAACGATCGGTATTGTCTATTTTGGAATGATTATTATTTCAATAAAAGATCCTATGTCTCCAATCCATTATGGGGGAGATTACTTGGCATTCTGGAGCGCTGGAAAAGTTGCCAACGAGTACGGATACTCATAAGTTTATGATTTGGATCTATTAGGGCGAGCTCAATTTACAGGGCTCTATGAAATCGGTTATGCGAATGAATCACAGAACACCTCATTTATCACATTACCTGCACCATATTTACCTTTTTATTTGATACCATTTCAGTTTCTATCAAGAATAAATTTAGAACTGAGCTACTGGATCTGGTGCCTGTCCAACATTGTTGTTTTAGTTACTTATATATTGTTTTTTCTAAGGCAACTTATTCGCCCCGAGCAAAATCTAATTTCTAGTTCTATATTTCTGTTACTATCTGTCATATCTTTTTCTGTATTTGACAACTTTGTAAATGGACAACTCAACATTTTGATGGTGGTTTGTTGCGGTGAGTTTATTCGAAATACTGTAGAGGAAAAACCATTTCTTTCAGGAGCATGGTTGGCCGGATTATTGATTAAACCCCAATTGCTCATTTTAATCGTACCTCTTCTCTTGATTATGCGCTATTGGAAAGTTCTTTGTGGGTTTGTGGTTACTGCTGGTTTTATTGGGGCAATTTCATACTTTTTGACAGGAATAGATGGTTTTATTGCATTAATGAAACTCTGGGTTCAGTTTCCGACTGAATATGGGGGATCTAACGCAGTCTCAGGAGCGGAGATGATGATCAATTGGAGGATGATTGGATTAAACACAAATAGACTAATAAACTCATCGGTTGGCTGGGTCATTACCTTGGTCGGTATTGCCCTCACTATAACGGTTGTATTTTTGATTATGAAAACCAGACCAATTTTAGGAAGTCCCGGTTGGGTGGTGAGTATGCTAGGAGTTTTCTCAGCGACGCTTGCGGTAACCTGGCACTCACATTATCACATGGCATTGGTTCTGATTCCTTTGTTGATTTATACAACGGCGTTCAAATTGATTCCAGAAATTGTATTTTATCTATATTCGGTGATCACTCCGCTTTCGGTTTTTGGATCTGTATTGATTTATCAGGCTCTGCATTTTCTCATGAAATCGCAACTGATGGATGAAACAGGAATGATTATCGCTGTATCAGGTTTTTTAATGAATATGGTGATTCTATATTGGGCATTCAGGAACACATACATGGTAAAAGCGAAAGTAGAAACAAAAATTGAGGATTCATAATACTTCGAAATACCACCTAATTAATTTAATGAGACAACCTCATTTTTACAAGATAGCCGGCTTTGGCAAAGGTGAACAGTGGTTTTCAGACAAACACAAAACACAGAGGAGAGAAAAAATCAATAAGAATAAGAAATAGTGCGCCAAACAATGGAAGCATGCTTGTCTTCATTGCCTTCTTGTGAATCATCTTGCCCTTATCTTTTGCTTAATAAGCCCAATCTAACACTTTTCTCATAAATATCCGTATAATATATGGTATATCAACCTGCGAAATGGTTATTTACCAATCATCAGAACACGGAGGAATATGATGGGTGATTTATTGGAAAGAGTAGTGGCGCAACGGGACGCGTTAAAAAAGTTGATCGCCAAGCTGCCAGGCTTTAAGGGCTATTATGAAAGAGCGGACCGACGCTCTGCAGACAAGTTGCTGCGGGAGACCATCTCAGACAAGTTCCAGGCGCAATGGGCGCGGCTTTCAAGCATACAAAGAGAGCTCATCGCTGGTGGGCACATTGAAGTGATGGATGAGATCGAAACTGGGGCCATCCGCTTACGCCAGTTCATCGACCGGGTCAAGACAGCTGCCTACGGGTATTCAGGGTTGTTTGACGCGATAAAAATTAACGAAGCAGAGCTGGATAAGGTCTATCAATATGACCTGACGCTCATGGAGCTGGCAGATGAGGTTGCCAGCGCTATCGATAACCTTGAAGCATCAATTGGCAGCGATGGGTTACCAGCCGCGATCCGCAATGTCAATCAAAAGGCTCAAGACTGCCTGGACGCGTTCAATCAGCGCTCGGAGCTGTTCAAATTCGGCGGGTAAAACACACCCGGTAGTATCCAATTTTTTTGATAAGGGAGTAATCACATGGCAAGAATTTTTGATGTAGTTGAATACCCAAGCGAGATGACCGATGAACTGGTGCACCGCTTCCCTGAAACCGGCGTGGCTGACCTGCGCATAGGTTCTCAGATCATCGTGCGCGAATCACAGCGCGTGGTCTTCATGCGCGATGGGCACGCGCTGGACGTTTTTGGTCCGGGGCGGCATACGATTGTCACCGCGAACATCCCGCTATTGATCAACCTGGTGGGCAAAGCATTCAATGACCGCACGCCTTTTACCGCTGAAGTCTACTTTGTTTCAATGCGCGAGTTTGTCGACCGCAAGTGGGGGACTCCGCAGCCTATCCTTGTGCGCAATGCAGGGGTGGGGCTGGGTATCGCTCTGCTGCAGGGCTTTGGCACTTACAGCTTCCAGGTGGCAGATGCGCAGCAGTTCGTCACCCAGGTGGTAGGCGCGCAGGGGTCTTATCGCATGACAGATATTGAAAACCGCTTACGCACCATGCTCCTTTCCAAGATCCAGGACCTGCTGGGAGAGACCGGCAGCAAGAAGAACGTGCTTGAGATGATCGGTCTGACCGAGGAGCTTGGCACAGGCGTACGGGTGAAGGCGCAGGATGACTTCGCGGCGCTGGGCTTAATGCTGAAGAGCTTTTATATTGGCAGCCTTAAACCGTCTGACAAGTCGGCGGAAGAGCTGCGCGCCATGGGTATGCTGGATATGGCCACCTACGCTCAGCTGCAGGCATCAGACGCCATGCGCGAAGCCGCGCGCAACGAGGGTGGCGGAGCTGGGCTGACCGCGGGTATTGGCGCGGGGCTGGGCATCGGCAACGTCCTATCACAGTCACTGCAGGGAATTGGCACCACCCAGGCGGCCGGAGCTGCTGGCGCAGCGCAAGGCGGAACCGCAGCGATCCCGTCGGTGATGACACCGGCAGAAGCAGCCAATGTTCTCAAAGTGGCAGAGGCTGACGTGGTGGCAGCCATCACTGCCGGCGACCTAAAAGCCAAGAAAATTGGTGAATCATACCGCATCAGCAAAGAAGCGCTGGAAGAATTCCTTAAGGGGTAAAACCAGACGAAGGAAAGACAGGCCCGGGATCAACTCTCGGGCTTTTTTATTCCGTGTATAATTCTATGGGTTAAATCACGAATGATGCAGGTGGTGAGATGAAACTTCACGAATACCAGGCGAAAAACCTGTACGCCAAATACAACATCCCCATACCGAAAGGCAGGATCGCGACCTCCGCCAGCGAAGCCAGGCGTTTGTGCGAAGAACTGGGCGGTAAGGTGGTTGTGAAAGCCCAGGTGCTGGTGAGTGGGCGTGGAAAAGCGGGGGGAGTGCGGCTGGTTAAAACACCTGAAGAAGCAGAAGAAGTGACGACCAGTATCCTATCCATGAAAATTAAAGACCTACCGGTGCGGAAGGTGCTGGTGGATGAAGCCATATCCATCAGCAAGGAGATTTACCTGGGCATTACCAATGACCGCGCAGCCCAGAAACCGGTGCTCATTGCCTGCGGCGCAGGTGGAGTGGATATTGAGGAGGTTGCACAAAAAACACCAGGTAAAATCGCCAAAATGGAAGTTGACTCATTGCTGGGACTGAGAGATTACCAGATAAGAGATATCGCCTTGAGTATCGACCTGCCGCGCCAGTTTTGGCGGCCTTTCGGTGAAATTATCTACGCCTTATGGAAAGTTTACACAGATTGTGATGCGACGATGGCTGAGATCAATCCGCTGGTGATTACAGCGGATAATCACCTGGTGGCGCTGGATGCCAAGATCGTGCTAGATGAAAATGCCCTATTCCGCCATCCTGATCTGGCAGACCTAAGAGACATTGACGGTGAAGATTGGGCTGAAACACAGGGGAGAAAGTTCGGTGTTTCTTTCGTCAAAATGGAAGGCGACATTGGCTGCATGGTGAATGGCGCGGGGCTGGCGATGGCCACGATGGACATTATCTCCCATTTTGGAGGAAAGCCCGCCAACTTCCTGGACATTGGCGGAGGCGCATCTTCGGAAAAAGTAGCTTCAGCCATCCGCTTAATATTGGCGGACAGGAACGTTAGAGCCATTTTGATCAATGTCTTTGGCGGCATCACTCGCTGCGACGAGGTCGCAGAGGGGATTGTAAGAGCCTGCAGAGACGTTGCTTCTGATGTGCCCATGGTGGTTCGGCTGGTTGGCACGAATGAAGACAAAGCTCGCCAAATCCTTTCTGGTGCTTCTTTGGTCTATGCCGATTCGCTTGTAGAGGGCGCGAAGAAAGCGATTGCCATGGTCCGCAAGGAGGACAAATGAGCATACTTGCCACGAACAAGGTACGCCTGCTGGTGCAGGGGATAACTGGCAATGAGGGCCTTTTTCACACTCAACAGATGATGGCTTACAACACAAATGTGGTTGCTGGTGTCAGCCCCGGGAAGGGCGGAGACTGGGTGCTGGATGGGAAAGTTCCGGTTTTTGATACCGTGAAGAACGCCGTTGAAGTTACCGGCGCGAATGCTTCAGTGATATTTGTGCCCGCGCGGTATACAGCGGATGCCATTTTCGAGGCGGTTGATGGCGGGATGGAGCTGGTGGTGTGCATCACCGAGGGCGTGCCCGTGCTGGATATGATGCGCGTCAAAGAATATCTCAAAGGAAAGACAACCCGGTTGATTGGTCCGAATTGCCCGGGAATCCTGACTCCGGGCGAAGTGAAGATAGGCATCATCCCTGGAAATATTTCCTTACCAGGCAACATCGGAGTGATCTCCCGCTCTGGCACCCTGACTTATGAAGTGCTCTATTCTCTCTACAAAGAAAAAAGAGGGGTTTCAACCTGTGTGGGCATCGGTGGCGACCCGGTAAAAGGGATGAACTTTGTAGATGTTTTGGAGTTGTTCGAAGCGGACGCGAAAACCGATGCGGTGGTGATGATTGGTGAGATTGGCGGGAATGATGAAGAAATGGCAGCGGAGTTCATCAGCAGGCAGATGACGAAACCTGTCGCGGCTTTTATCGCCGGCATTTCAGCACCTCCTGGAAAACGCATGGGGCATGCGGGCGCTATTGTTGAAGGGGGCAGTGGCAGCGCTGAATCAAAAATTGAAAAACTGAAATCAAATGGCGTGAAACTAGCAGATTATCCTGAACAGATTGCGACTTTAATATAAAACAGGAAGAGTACCGGTTACCTCTTCCTGTTTGTTGACGAAGACTATTTCTTATGGGTGTCAATATACTTCACAGCATCAGCCACGGTCTTAATGGACCTGGCGTCTTCATCATTGATATTGAGATCAAATTTTTCACAGAATCCGTCAATCAAAAAGAACTGATCCATTGAATCCGCTTTCAGGTCTTCCACAAAGCGAGAGTCTTCTTTTACCTCTGATGCGTCCACCTTTAAGACTTCAACAATTACTTCACTTACTTTTTCAAACGTGTCACTCATCTCTTGAACCTCCTGGATGGATTATTGCCATTTTTACTAAATTGTAACTGACCTCAACTTTCTGTCAAGTACACCGTGTTAGTTCACCTAAAATGTTACTAAGATAACATCGTTAGGCCAAAAGAAAATGTTACTGGAGCCAACGATGTCCGAAGAAGAACCCATGAACGTCAACGAACGCAGGAAGTATATACACAAA
>Ga0255341_1001090_pt1 | contig 40728 bp, 36 predicted proteins | sample wastewater_treat_8_FD_192418 | JGI IMG/M metagenome (GOLD analysis project Ga0255341, IMG submission 192418) | Wastewater microbial communities from Lulu Island WWTP, Vancouver, Canada - plant12 | ecosystem: Engineered > WWTP > Wastewater > Unclassified | place: Canada: Vancouver, British... | reverse complement strand
AAAAAGACTATTCTAATTTATTAATTTTACACTTTAAAACTTTAATATTGAAATGAAAGCACTCCTTGACACAAATATTATTATTCATCGAGAAGCCTCAAAGGTTATTAATCAAGATATTGGCATTTTGTATCGGTGGTTGGATAGAGCTAAATATACAAAATGTATTCATTCATTGACTAAATCTGAAATCGAAAAATATAAAAACCAACAGACTATTGAAACTTTTCAGATAAAGTTAGACAGTTACGAACACATTGAAATCCCCTCACCTTTACAAGCAGAGGTTTTAAAGGTCTCAAATAAAATTGATGTTAACGATAATGATAAAAATGACACTTAACTTTTAAATGAGGTTTTTGTCGGTCGTGTAGATATATTAATAACGGAAGACAAAAAAATACACAAAAAGCTACCGAATTAGGTGTTGAAAATAAAGTTTTTACGATTGACTCATTCCTAGAAAAAACTTTTGCAGAACATCCCGATTTAGTAAACTATAAAGTCCTTAATGTCCAGAAATTAAAGTTTGGAAGAATAAATCTTAGCGATGATTTTTTTACCAGTTTAAAAGAGGATTATGCTGGCTTTGACAAATGGTTCATCAAAAAGTTTGATGAAGAGGCTTACATTACTATAAATTCAAACAATGGATTACTTTTGTCGTTTTTGTATTTGAAAGTTGAAGGAACAGAAGAAGATTACAAAAACATTCATCCTATTTTCCTGCCAAAAAAACGATTGAAAATAGGGACATTTAAGGTTATCAACAATGGCTTTCGTTTGGGAGAGCGTTTTATGAAAATTATTTTTGACAATGCTCTTAAAAACGAGGTAGATGAGATTTATGTGACGATTTTTGATAAACGAAATGAACAAAGAAGATTAATATATTTGCTTGAACAGTGGGGCTTTGTATTATGGGGTAAAAAAGATGATGACGAATTAGTTTATGTAAGAGATTTTAGTAAGAAAACAGATGACAATCATTTAAAAGAGTGTTATCCCTTTATTTCAAGGGACAAAGAATGTTTTATTGTACCAATTTATCCGGATTATCATACAGAATTGTTGCCAGATTCTATTTTAAATACAGAATCACCAGAAGATTTTATTGAGGATTTTCCACACCGAAATAGTATTAGCAAAATTTACGTTTCAAGAGCAATGACACCACATCCAAAAACAGGTGATATCCTTATTTTTTATAGAACGGGTGGTTATTACAAAGGCGTTGTTTCTACTATAGGGGTTGTAGATGAAATAAAATATGATTTCAAGGATGAAGATGATTTTATTTTATATTGCAGGAAAGGTAGTGTTTTCCCCGAAGAACAACTTCGTGCAATGTGGCACTATCGCTCATCCAAGCCTTTTGTTGTTAGATTTTTATACGTATATTCTTTCCCACACCGAATAAATATGAAAGAACTTATTGATTTAAAAGTTTTAAGCGGTATAAATGATTCACCAAGAGGTTTCAAACCAATTACAAAAGAACAATTTAATATTATCTTAAAAGCTACAAAAAGTGATGAAAGTTTTATTGTCGATTAAACCAGAGTTTGCTTTCAAAATATTTGATGGCACGAAAAAATTTGAATTTCGTAAAGTTATTTTCAAAAACCCAAATATAAAAACGGTTGTTGTCTACGCTTCATCACCTGTTCAACAAGTTATTGGGGAATTTGAAATTGCCGACATTTTAAGTTATAACCCAAGTGAAGTTTGGAGACAGACGAAAGAGTATTCTGGTATTTCGGAAGACCGTTTCTTCGAATATTTTGCAGATAGAAAAATTGCGCATGCAATAAAAATAAAAAATCCACAAAAATACAGACAACCATTAAACTTACAAGACAACTTTAATGTTTTTCCGCCACAATCGTATGTGTATTTGTAGTAAAACAAAAAGAGGAGAGGTGCAGATAATACATAAATGTATGTTTTTTGTGTTTAAACTGTTTTTAAAATGAAGGAAATAGATATAGAGCAGCGTGCTGCGCAAGCGGAAGCCAATTTTCGTGCAGGCTACAATTGTGCGCAATCGGTTTATATGGCTTATGCCGATTTGTTTGAGTTAGATAGCACTTTGGCGGCAACAATAAGTGCGCCTTTTGGTGGCGGCATGGGGCGTTTGCGCGAAGTGTGCGGTGCTTGCAGCGGTATGTTTTTGGTGGCAGGGCTGGCAGTGCCGGTAGCTACTCCGAAGGATAGAGAGGCAAAGGCAGCCAATTATAAGCTGGTGCAAGAGTTAGCGGCGGAATTTAAAGCCGAAAACGGGTCGTATATCTGTCGCGAACTGCTTGGACTTACCTGCCACACCGACAGTCCGACACCGGAAGTTCGGACGGAGGCTTACTACAAAAAACGCCCGTGTGCCCAATTGGTGCGCATTGCGGCTGAAATAGTGGGCAGAAAATTGGCAGCTTTGTAAATTTTATGGTATGCGAGTTTTGGTTCAGCGCGTATTGCACGCATCAGTTACGATAGAAGGTGCGAAAAAAGCACAAATCGGTCGAGGAGTGTTGGTGTTTGTCGGTGTGGAAAACGCCGATACCAATCAGGATGCGGAATGGTTGGCAGTTAAAGTGGTAAATTTGCGTATTTTCGATGACGAACAGGGCGTAATGAACCGCTCGGTGCTCGATGTTGGTGGAGAAATGTTGATTATCAGCCAATTTACCTTGTATGCGCTGACGGCAAAAGGCAATCGTCCTTCGTATATTCGCGCAGCTAAACCAGATGTTTCGGTGCCGCTTTACGAACAGTTTTGTACTTTTGCTGCCGAAAAATTGGGAAAACCCGTACAAACAGGCGTGTTCGGCGCCGATATGAAAGTGGAATTGCTTAACGACGGTCCCGTTACAATTTGGATTGATTCTAAACAAAGAGAATAAAAAATAAAGTATAACCTATTAAAATCTAAGCAAATGGAAAAAATGAAAGAGTTGTATGCTCAGTACAATTGCGATTTGAAAGATGCGGATGTAAAAGCTGCTGTAGAAACGATTTTAGCGAAAGATTTCGCAAAAAACAATACCGTAGAAGTGTATAAAAAATGTTTAAATTCCATTGATTTAACATCGCTTCTCGGCACGGATATGGAAGAAAAAATTGCCGAAATGATGCGGAAAGTCAATGATTTTCCGAAAAAATTCCCCAAATTGCCCAATGTGGCTGCCGTTTGTGTCTATCCGTCTTTGGTGCCTGTTACGCGTGAAGTACTTAATAAAAATAACGGCGTGAACATTGCGGCTGTGGCGGCTTGTTTTCCTGCTTCGCAATCGTTTATTGAAGTGAAAGTGGCAGAAACGGCTCTAACGGTAAAAGCCGGTGCCGATGAAATTGACGTGGTTATCTCTCTCGGTAAATTTATGAGTGGCGCACATTCGGAAGTTTACGACGAATTGAGTGAGTTGAAAGCTGCTTGTAAAAATGCTCATTTAAAAGTAATTTTGGAGAGCGGTTCATTGCGTTCGGCTGTGGAAATCAAGCAAGCATCGTTGCTGGCAATGGCTGCCGGTGCCGATTTTATCAAAACATCTACGGGAAAACCCGAACCCGCCGCTACTTTGGAAGCTGCTTACGTGATGTGCGGAGCCATTAAGGAATACTACAAAAAAACCGGTATTAAAGTCGGTTTCAAACCTGCCGGAGGCGTTTCCACCACCGAAGAGGCTGTTCAATTCTATACGGTTGTAAAAGCAATTCTTGGCGATGAGTGGATGAACAATAAACTGTTCCGTTTCGGTGCAAGCCGTTTGGCAAACAATCTATTATCGAGCATCGAAGGCAAGGAAGTGAAGTACTTCTAAAATTTACGCTATTCTACAATGCTCCGATGCAAATTCGATGAATTTGTGTCGGAGTGTTTTTTGTGATGTTCGCAAATAAACACCATTCTTTATGAACGAACTAAAAAGTTTTTGTACTTTTGTAGCTGTAAAAATTAAAAATTGATATGGGAAAGAGAAAATTGGCAACAATCTGTGCACAAGGCGAATGGAATCCTAAAAACGGAGAACCTCGCATAGTGCCTATTTACCAGAGTACAACATTCAAATACGATTCGACGGCGGAAATGGCGGATTTGTTCGACCTTAAAGCCGAAGGTTATTTTTATACGCGTCTGCAAAATCCTACTAACGATGTGGTAGCGGCTAAAATTGCTGCATTGGAAGGAGGCGTGGCGGCTATGCTCACGTCTTCGGGACAGGCGGCTTCGTTCTATTCTGTATTCAACATTTGTCAGGCGGGCGACCATTTTGTGAGTGCAGCGTCGATATACGGCGGTACCTATAATTTATTTCTCGTTACCATGAAAAAATTAGGTATCGAGGTAACGTTGGTTGACCAAGATGCTGACGAGGAAGAGATACTCAAAGCATTTCGTCCCAACACGAAAGCTCTTTTTGGCGAAACCATCACCAATCCGGGAGTTTGTGTGCTCGATATTGAAAAATTTGCTCGAATAGCTCATAGTCAAGGTGTTCCGCTTATTATTGATAATACGTTTGCTACGCCAATCAATTGCCGTCCGTTTGAATTCGGTGCGGACATTGTTATCCATTCCACAACAAAATATATGGATGGGCACGCCACTTCTATTGGCGGCTGTATAGTGGATAGTGGTAATTTTGATTGGGAGGCGCATCACGATAAATTCCCCGGCTTGACCGAACCAGACCCGTCGTACCACGGTTTGGCTTATAGTAAGGCGTTTGGCAAAAAGGCTTATATTGTGAAAGCGACTGCCCAACTGATGCGCGATTTGGGTTCTATTCCTTCGCCGATGAACGCTTTTTTGCTCAATCTTGGTTTGGAAACGTTGCATTTGCGTGTGCTGCGTCATTGCGAAAATGCCCAAAAAGTGGCGGAATATTTGCAGCAGCGTCCCGAAGTGGCTTGGGTACATTACAGTGGTTTGAAAAACGATAAATATCACGCTTTGGCGCAAAAATATTTTGATGGCGGACGTTCGTGCGGTGTTATCAGTTTTGGATTGAAGGGCGACCGCTCCGTGTCGGAAAAATTTATGGACAGCCTGAAATTGGTTGCAATAGTTACCCATGTGGCGGATGCGCGTTCGTGTGTGCTTCATCCTGCAAGCCATACTCATCGCCAACTCTCTGATGAGCAGTTGATTGAGGCAGGCATACAGCCCGATTTAATTCGTCTCTCTATCGGCATCGAAGATGTTACCGACATTATTGCGGATATTGAGCAAGCATTGCAGCAAGCTAAAAAATAATAATTGCAAGAAAAATAGAAAAAGAGAAGGCGATTTTAGAGAATCGCCTTTTTTAGTGTTCCGAAACGGTGCGGATAAAAATATCGTTCATACTTGGCAGCACTTCTTCAAACAGTAACAAGTTGTGATTGGCACAGATAGCATTTAGCAAAGTATTAGGTGATGTTGCACGGTCGAGGCGGAAAGTAAGCGTAGTGCGGTTGCCTGCGGTTTCTTGCGTTATCGGAGAAAATGGCATAGTCGGTGCGGGACTGTAAACGCCGTTCACTACTACTTTGTAGAGGTGTTGCTTGTAGCTTTCGCGTATTTCGACTACATTGCCTTGCAGCACTGCTTTTGCCTGATTTATCAGCGTAATTTCATCGCACAGCGTCTCTACCGATTCCATGTTGTGTGTAGAAAGTATAATGGTTGCGCCGTTGGCTTTCAGTTCCAAAATTTCTTGTCGCATGGTGTCGGCATTGATCGGGTCAAATCCGCTAAACGGTTCATCGAAAATGAGCAGTTGCGGTCGATGTGCCACAGTAGTAATGAATTGTACTTTTTGCGCCATACCTTTCGATAGCTCTTCAACGCGTTTGTTCCACCACGAGGCAATTTGGAACTTTTCGAACCAATATTTCAGTTGTTTTAGCGCATCGGTTTTTGTCATGCCTTTTAGTTGTGCCAAATAGAGTGCCTGTTCGCCGACTTTCATTTTTCGGTAGAGACCGCGCTCTTCGGGCATATAGCCAATTCGTGCGGTGTCGGCATCGGTCATCGGTTGCCCGTTGAGTGTAATTGTACCGCTGTCGGGCAGCACTATACGGTTAATGATGCGGATAAGGGTGGTTTTTCCTGCACCATTTGGTCCCAACAGACCGTAAATTGTATTTTCGGGAACATTCAGCGATACATCGTCGAGTGCGGTGTGCCTGTCAAAATGTTTGCTTACGTTATGTGCGCTTAAAAAAAACATGATTCTTTTTTGTTGCCACAAAGATAGGTAATTTTGTCGTAAATCTGTTTCAAAAAAAGTGCAAAAAAAGTTGTTTTTCAAAGTGTATTTATTATTTGTTTGGTTGTTAAAAAAAATGTACCTTTGCATTTCCAAAAAAGAACCTAAATCAACCTATTTTTTTATATGAAATCCATTAAGCTAAAAAAAGGGCTTGATATCCCGATGGAAGGTGCAGCAGCGGCAAATGTCGTGTCGATGTCCCAACCTGAAAAGATAGCCATTGTCCCTGATTATTTTTTGGGCTTTTCTCCAAAGGTGGCTGTAAAAGAGGGCGATACTGTGAAAGCCGGTAGCGTCCTTTTGTTTGATAAGAACCATCCGGAGCTCAAAATTGTTTCTCCCGTAAGTGGGAAAATAGCCGAAGTGGCTCGTGGCGAACGCCGTAAGTTGCTTTACGTTTCGGTAAAGCGTGATGCGGTTACAACTTACGAAAAGTTTGCTCCCATTTCTCTTTCGGCTGACCGCGCCACTATTTTGGATGCTGTGTTGTCGGCAGGTTTTGGAGCATTTATTAAACGCCGTCCTTACGACGTGGTAATAAATCCGACCGTAACGCCGAAAGCTATTTTTGTGTCCGCATTCGACACCGCACCATTGGCAGCCGATTACAATTTTTTGCTGAAAGGGCGTTCGGCTGATGTGCAAGCAGGTTTGTCCGTGTTGGCGCAACTGACCGACGGCAAAGTTTATTATTCGGTTTCACCCGATACTGACGCCGAATTGCGGCACATGACCAATGTGGAGATTACCGAATTTGTGGGACCTCATCCTGCCGGGACAGTAGGCGTACAGATAAACAGCTTGTCTCCTATCAATAAGGGCGAAACGGTTTGGACGATGAATGTGCAAGATGTTGCCGCATTGGGAAAATTTGCCAAAACAGGCAAAGTCGATTTGCATAAACTCGTCGCTTTGGTTGGACCAGAAGTTATTAATCCGTGCTATTTTCGCACATTTGCGGGAACTCCGCTGTCTGCCATTACCAAGTGCAATATCAGCAAAGGCGTTAATGTGCGCATTATCAACGGCAACGTGCTGACAGGTGTTCAAACTACGAACGACGGCGTATTAAGTCCGTTTGCCAATGAGGTAACGGTGATTGCTGAGGGCGACCAAGCCAATGAACTGTTTGGCTGGATTGCACCGCGTTTTAATAAGTTCAGCAACAGTGCGTTGTATGTTACAAAATTGGTGCGGAAAATTTTCCCGAAAATGGCGTTTGCCTACGATACTCGTTTGTTGGGAGGGCGGCGCGCATTTATAGTAAGCGGTGAAATGGAAAAAGTTTTCCCCATGGATATTTTGCCAGAACAGCTCATTAAAGCTATGATTGCCAAAAATTTGGACAAAATGGAACAACTCGGCGCTTATGAAGTGGCTCCTGAAGATTTTGCCTTGTGCGAGTTCGTATGCACATCGAAGATAGAAATTCAACGTATCGTGCGTGAAGCCTTGGATTATATGAGGAAAGAACTTGAATAATTGACTATTGAAACGAATTGGATATGAATTTTATTAAGAAAATTATTGATAGAGTGAAGCCCACTTTTTCCGAAGGCGGTAAGTTGGCTAAATTACACTCTTTGTTCGATGCGGTGGAGACGTTCTTGGTTGTGCCGAACGAAACCACTAAAAATGGCGTGCATATACACGATGCAATCGACTCGAAACGTACAATGTTTACCGTTATTATTGCATTGATTCCTGCTATGCTTTTTGGTATGTGGAATGTTGGTTATCAGCATTTTATAGCCATTGGGCAAGAAGTTGGTTTTTTTGCTGAATTTGCTTTCGGATTTTTAGCGGTTCTGCCTATATTATTGGTTTCCTACATTGTGGGTTTGGGCATTGAAATTGTTGCTGCTCAAATAAGAAAAGAAGAGGTGGCTGAAGGTTATTTTGTAACCGGCTTTCTCATTCCCATGATTGTGCCTATCGATACACCGCTTTGGATGGTGGCTGTGGCTACGGCGTTTGCGGTTATTTTTGCCAAAGAAGTTTTCGGCGGAACGGGCTACAATATTTTTAACGTGGCGTTGATTACGCGTGCATTCCTATTTTTTGCCTATCCTACGGCAATGAGCGGCGATGCTGTTTGGGTGCGTACGCGCGATGCTTTTTGGTGGGGTGCCGGCGAAGCCGTCGATGGTTTTTCGGGTGCAACACCGCTTGGACAAATTGGCGTTGCAGAGACATCTACGCCTGCTTTCCATGATATTATGGGCAATCCCATCGGATTTTGGGATGCTTTCATCGGTTGGATTCCCGGTTCGGTGGGCGAAACTTCCACGTTGGCTATACTTCTTGGTGCCATTGTACTAATTGTTACAGGTGTTGCCAGTTGGAAAATAATGCTCAGCGTATTTGGTGGCGGTGCTTTTATGGCACTCATATTCAATCTTTGGGGACCTGACACAGCCATAGCGCATCTGCCTTGGTATGAACATCTTGTTTTGGGCGGCTTTGCTTTCGGTGCGGTATTTATGGCTACCGACCCTGTAACTGCGGCGCGTACCGAAACGGGTAAATGGATTTACGGATTTCTTATTGGTGTAATGGCTGTCATTATCCGAGTACTCAACCCGGGTTATCCCGAAGGTATGATGCTTGCTATTTTGCTGATGAACGTATTCGGTTGCCTCATCGATTGGTTTGTGGTGCAAGCGAACATTAAAAAACGTTTGAAACGTGTAAACTCTAAATAAAGAAGAAATAAAATATGGCAACAAAAAAATTTAGATGCAAAGTTTGCAGTTACATTTACGAAGGCGAACAAGCCCCCGAAAAATGTCCCGTGTGCAACGCGCCGGCTTCGGAATTTGAACTTGTCGGAGAGGATAAACCTGAAAAAAAGACTTTTAACAAAAACAGCAACACCTACATTTTGGTTTATACGGCTGTGATTGTGGTGATAGTCTCTTTGCTGCTTTCGTTTACGTCTGCTATGCTAAAAGCTCGTCAAGACGACAATGTAAAACTCGACACGAAGAAGCAAATTCTGAGTTCGCTGCCGACGCTCGACCTTACGCAGGGCGATGTGGCAACGTTATATGCCAATACCATTGTGGCTTATGAGTTGCTTGATGTCGAAGGTAATGTGGTAAGCAAATTGGATCCTGTGGACGATTTCGATGTGAAAGCCGCCGAAGGTCAATTACCTCTTTATGTGGCTAATGTAGATGGCGCAACGAAATACATTATTCCGCTGAATGGTGCGGGACTTTGGGGTGCCATTTGGGGCTACATTGCACTGAACGATGATAAAAATACGGTTTACGGTGTTTACTTCTCACATGCAAGTGAAACTCCGGGTTTGGGTTCGAATATCGCCACACCGAAGTTTCAAAAACAGTTTGAAGGCAAGCAGATTATGAATAACGGAGTGTTTGTTTCCATCGCTATAGTAAAAGAAGGACAAAAGGTTGTCGGACAAGACCAAGTGGACGGTATTTCGGGCAGCACCATTACTTCGAAAGGCGTTGAATCGATGCTAAAAAATTCAATCGGCGCCTATAGTGCATTTCTGGATAAACCCCAACAACCTACTAATGAAGGAGGAAATGAATTATGAAAATGAATGAGGAATTGAAAAATACTTTGCTCGGACCTTTGAGCAAGAACAACCCGATTTCCGTACAAGTATTAGGCATCTGTTCGGCATTGGCTGTAACGGTGGAGATGAAACCGGCGTTGGTAATGGGTGTGTCGGTAATGATTATCGTGGCATTGTCCAATGTGGTTATCTCGCTTATTCGCAACACTATTCCCAACAGCGTGCGTATTATTGTGCAACTGGTGGTTGTGGCAGCTTTAGTTACCGTTGTTAGTGAATTTTTGAAAGCATTTGCTTTTGATGTGAGTGTACAGTTGTCGGTCTATATAGGTCTTATTATTACCAACTGTATTTTGATGGGACGTCTTGAGGCATTTGCTATGGCTAACAAGCCGTGGGCATCATTTCTCGATGGATTGGGCAATGGTCTCGGCTATGCGATTATTTTAGTGGTAACGGCTTTCTTTCGCGAACTGTTCGGCTCGGGTTCATTGCTGGGCTATCGAATTGTGCCGCAAAGTTGGTACGAAGCCGGTTATGTCGATAACGGTTTAATGATGTTGCCGTCAATGGCATTGATTTTATTAGCATGTATCATTTGGGTTCATCGCGCAGTTGATAAAGAACTTCAAGAGAAATAAATAATTGAATTGTATGGAAAACGCATTAAGTATATTTGTACGGTCCATTTTTGTGGACAATATGATTTTCGCCTACTTCTTGGGTATGTGTTCGTATCTGGCAGTGTCGAAAAATGTGAAGACTTCTTTCGGCTTGGGCGTGGCGGTAACGTTTGTACTGCTCATTACATTGCCGGTGAATTACTTGCTCGAACGTTATGTGTTGAGAGCGGGCGCACTTTCATGGTTGGGCGAAGGTTTTGCAAACTTAGATTTGAGTTATTTGAGTTTTATTTTGTTCATTGCGGTTATTGCAGCCATTACGCAATTGGTGGAGATGGTTGTAGAAAAATTTACCCCATCGCTTTATAATTCGTTGGGAATATTCCTGCCGCTTATTGCAGTAAACTGTGCCATTATGGGTGGTGCGCTTTTTATGCAGCAGCGTCTTGGTCTTGAAGCATCCGACCCGAAAGCGTTGAAAAGTATTGGCGATGTAGTGGCTTACGCACTTGGCAGTGGTGTCGGTTGGATTTTGGCTATTGTCGGTTTGGCGGCGATACGCGAAAAACTGGAGTACAGTAATGTTCCGGCTCCGTTGCGCGGTTTAGGTATTACATTTATTACGGTAGGGCTGATGGCGATGGCGTTCCTTTGCTTCAGCGGATTGAAAATTTAAAAATCACAGAAAAGATATGTTACTCGAAATTAACACTATGGCAATACTTGTCAGTCTGACCGTCTTTTTGTTGGTCATCATTTTGCTGGTTATTGTGTTGCTGGTTGCCAAACGTTATTTGGTGGCTTCAGGCAATGTAAAAATTACAATTAACGGTGATAAGGAATTTGAAGTTCCGGCAGGTAGAATGTTGTTGAGCACTATGGCTGATGTTGGTGTGTTTTTGCCGTCGGCATGTGGCGGTAAAGGCTCGTGTGCGCAATGCAAATGCCAAATACTTGACGGTGGTGGTGAAATTTTGCCGACCGAAACGGTGCATTTTACCCGAAAACAGATAATGGACAATTGGCGTTTGGGTTGCCAAGTAAAAGTGAAAGGCGACATGTCTCTCAAAGTGGAAGAATCTATTTTGGGTGTAAAAGAATGGGAATGTACGGTTATTTCCAACAAAAACGTTGCCACGTTTATCAAAGAATTCAAAGTGGCTTTGCCTCCGGGCGAACATATGGATTTTATCCCGGGTTCGTATTCGCAAATTAAAATTCCTGCTTACGACATTGACTATAACGATTTTGACCGCGAACAGATAGGCGATTTGTATGTGCCGGCATGGGAAAAATTTGGTCTATTCGGCTTAAAACAGAAAAATACCGAACCGACCATTCGTGCTTATTCTATGGCGAATTATCCTGACGAAGGCGATATTATCACACTCAATGTGCGTATTGCTACGCCGCCTTTCAAACCGAAAGAGCAAGGCGGTGGCTTTATGGATGTACCTTGCGGTATAGCAACGTCGTACATTTTCTCATTGAAACCCGGCGATAAAGTAACCATGAGCGGACCTTATGGTGATTTCCATCCGGTGTACGATTCGAAGAGAGAAATGATTTGGGTAGGCGGTGGTGCAGGTATGGCGCCGTTGCGTGCTCAGATTATGCACATGCTCAAAACGTTGGACACGCGCGACCGTGAGATGCACTATTTCTATGGCGCACGTTCTATCGACGAAGTGTTCTTTATGGAAGATTTCTTAGAACTCGAAAAGGAATTTTCGAATTTCCACTTCCATTTGGCACTCGACCGTCCCGACCCGAAAGCCGATGCAATGGGCGTGAAATATACAGCCGGTTTTGTGGCACCTGTTTTAGGCGATACCTATTTAAAACAACACGATGCACCGGAAGATATCGAATATTACCTTTGCGGACCTCCTATGATGGCAAAAACAGTGTTGGATTTGCTGCATAGTTTGGGTGTTGAAGACGATATGATTCGTTTCGACGATTTTGGTTAATTCTTACTGCCACATAACTACTACAAAAAACGACTTGCCTTGAGGCAGGTCGTTTTTTGTAGGTAAAAAAATAGGAACACTGCACGCAATGTCCCTACTTTATAAACTTTCAAACAGAAAGAGTTTTTTACTTCTTCGGTAATTCGCATTCCTTGCCTTGAAGGTTGTAAACCTTTTCGTCGCGAAGAATGTAAACCACACCATCAACTATTATTTTTTTCGATTTTGGTGCTTCAAGTTTCACGTTATTTATGGCGGTTGCATTTTTGTAAGTAGCCGTTATGGTTACGGCGTTGGCTGGCATCACAATGGTCAATGGGTTGGCTGTCTCTTGCTCTGTGGTGAGTGTCAATCCTTCGGACACCCATTTGTCAAACACCTTGCCATCTTCCGGAGCTTTATATTGGAAAGTAATTGATGTTCCCTCAAAATAGTCGCCACCGGTATATGTCCAATTTGGATATCCATGTTTATCTACATTGACTAAAGTGAGTGTATAAGTAGGCGCAGGTGCTTCAGCCGGCGCACCCAATAGTAGAAATGCAGAAATAACGGTAGGAGTCACATTTTCCACTAGTCCAGGAACAATCGTGTCGCCATCCCAAATAAAAATCAGCGTATTGAGGTCGGCAGGCCAAGCGTAATCTGTTTTTACACAAAATTGCAATTCCACAGCATACGTTTTGGTTCCGGAGATGGCTCCTTCGCCCAGACCAATACCCCAAAAATTACCCGGAGAATTTTCATAAAGCAAATACATGTTAGAACAATAATACCCAACTTCAGCGGGTGTTGACGTATTCTCCGTAATTTTTTGCTGAACTGCGCCTTCTGTGTTGCCTATGTAAAAGTCAATAGCATTGCGATTAAGCGAAAATTCAACCGTTGTGATTTCGGTTTGCGCATGCAGAGCCGCTGCGCAGCAAAAAGCTGCTAATAAAAAGAAAAGTTTTTTCATAAAATTGATAAATTTTAAATGATTTATAAGTAATTGATTTTTAATTATTTACCCCCCCCCGTTTTGACGCGAGGAGGGCATATGGTTATGCGTTTTTCGCATTTTATAATTTAACACTACAAAGATAATACTTTTTTTTGAATAAAAAAACTTTTGAAACAAAAAAATGAAAAAAATAGTGGTATCGGCAACGAATAATGTGAATTTTTGGCAAAGAAATGTTGAAGTCGCATAAAAAAACTATCTTTGTAAAAAAATAGTTTGATAATGAGTTCGGGAAGAAAAAAACGCGTATTAATGGCTATGAGTGGCGGCATTGATAGCACTGTGGCAGCTATGCTGCTGCAAGAGCAAGGCTACGAATTGGTGGGCGTTACTTTCCGAACGTTCGATATTGATTTGGCAAATGAGAAAGGCAGTTGTGGTGGAGACACCATTTTAGAGGCGAAGCAAAATGCCGAACGAATGGGTTTTGAGCATCATATTGTCGATTATCGGGAGAAGTTTCGGGCAACGGTTATCCAAAATTTCATGGATGAATATATGCGTGGGCGCACGCCAAATCCGTGTGTATTGTGCAATTCGCACATCAAATGGGGGGCATTGATGAACAAGGCAGCAGAATTGCAGTGCGATTTTATTGCTACGGGACATTATGCTCGCATTGAACATGACGGTGGACGTTATTTTTTGGCTGTGGCTGCCGATACGCGCAAAGACCAAACCTATTTTTTGTGGCAGTTGATGCAGAAAAATTTGGCGCATACGTTGTTTCCGCTGGGCGATTTTACCAAACAGGAAGTGCGACAAATGGCGTTCGACCGTGGCTACGCAAAACTGTCGAAAAAAGCCGAAAGTCAAGAAATTTGCTTTGTGCCAAACGACGATTATCGGACTTTTTTAGCACAAAACGTTCCCGATTTTAATCAAAAATGTCGTGTCGGCAATTTTGTCGATGAGTCGGGGAAGCCGATAGGCAAGCATCAAGGTTTTCCAAATTATACTATTGGACAGCGCAAAGGTTTGCAGGTAGCGTTTGGCTCGCCACGCTATGTTACTGCTATTGATGCCGTCAAAAACGAAGTTACGTTGGGCGAGCGCGACGATTTATTTACGTCCGTTCTTGAAGCCGACGGTTGCAATTTAGTCGATGAAACTTTGTTGCAAAGCGATAGTCGTGTGTTGGCGCGTATTCGCTATAAAACTACCGCAGTGGAGGCAACGGCTACTTATGCCAACGGCATTTTGCGGTTGGTGTTCGATAAACCTGTTTGGGGCGTAACGCCCGGGCAGTCACTGGTATTGTACCGAAATAATCGTTTGTTAGGAGGAGGATTTATTCGATGAAAAGAAATGTAGTGATTGGTTGTTTCTTGTTTGTAGTGACGGTTTGTTTTTCGCAAGCCTACTTTTTTGTACGTTTTTCGGACAAGGGAAATCCTTGTGCTTATACCGTAGAAAATCCTTGCGATTTTTTATCTAATCGGGCAATAGAACGCCGTGTGGCGCACGGTATAGTCATTGACAGTACCGATTTTCCTGTACATGCAGCTTATTTGGATGCGATACAGAGCTTGGGCTTGACGCTAAAACATACGTCTCGGTGGCTTAATGGTGCTACGTTTTTGGCAACGGACACTTCGGTAATGGCACAAGTGCGCGCATTGCCGTTTGTGGTTTATACACAATGTACAAAAAAATTGTCCGGTGGCAAGCGAAAAATTTCTGATAAATTGGCGTTTACAAAAGGAAACCACGGCACAGCAACAACTCAAATAGAGATGTTGCGAATTGATTCGCTTCATGCGTTGAATTTTAAAGGCGACAATATACATATAGCAGTTATTGATGCCGGTTTTTACAAATTAGATACAAACCCCGGTTTCGAGCGGTTTCGCAGCAATGGGCAATTGCTTGGAGTGCGCGATTTTGTGGGTGATTCGATTGATATTTACAAAGCCGATGCACACGGTATGCATGTGTTATCGACTATTGTCGGTTATCTGCCCGAAAACTATATGGGCAGCGCTCCAAATGCTTCGTGTTGGCTGTTGAGAACGGAAGATGTTGCATCGGAAACGCTTTTGGAAATAGATAATTGGGTGGCTGCCGTGGAGTTTGCCGATAGTGCGGGCGTGGATATTATCACTTCATCGTTGGGCTATTCCACATTCGACGATGCTTCCACCAATTTTTCTTACGCCGACATGAACGGTCGCACGGTGCGCAATAGCATTGTGGCAACAATGGCTGCTCGCAAAGGAATTTTAGTGTTGAATAGCGCAGGTAACGAAGGCAATAAACCTTGGCGCTACATTACAACGCCTGCCGATGCCGACAGCATATTGACGGTAGGAAGTGTTGGAGCTTCGTGTTCGCCAAGCCCGTTTAGTTCGTTTGGACCTTCGTCCGATGGACGCATCAAACCCGATGTTTGCGCTATGGGCGGAATGACGGCTTTGATTAATGCCGATGGTTACACGTTTTCAGGCAACGGCACCTCTTTTTCTACACCGATAATGGCAGGAGCTGTTGCCTGTTTGTGGCAGGCGTTACCGCAGTTAAATTGTGTGGAAATTGCCAATTTGGTGCGTCAAAATTCATCGCAATCAGAGTATCCTGATTCTATTATGGGCTACGGTATTCCCGATATGGTGCGTGCTTACTATGGTGCGTCTTCGCAACTCTCTCGGACTGAAACGGGCGTTATTTCCGTTTATCCCAATCCTGCTACGGACGTTGTGTCGATAGTTGTGCCTGCCGGTGCGGTGAAAATTACGGTAACAGATTTGTTTGGCAGAGAAATGTGGCGTTCGACTGTGGACGGTACTTGCACAATTAATTGCTCTGAATGGTCTCAAGGGGTTTATTTTGTGACGGTTACAGCTAATCATAAGCGTTTGGTATCGAAAATTATAAAAAAATAAATGATGGGTGAAGTTCCTGAAATAACATCCTGTTCGTTGTCCGAACTTGCCTTAAAGTTAAAAACTGTTGTACGCGATAGTTTTTCATCGCCTGTGTGGGTGCGTGCCGAAATTAGTGAGTTGTACGAGAACGCTAACGGCAACTGCTATTTGGAATTGATTGAAAAATCGGGTGATAAAATTGTAGCCCGTCAAAAAGCTGTAGTGCTTTCTTTTACCTACCGTATGTTGAAACCTTATTTTGAAGAAAATACGGGAATTGCTTTTTCTGCGGGGATTTCGGTGTTGGTGGCGTGCGTGTACGATTTTCACGAAATCTATGGTTTAAGTTTGCATATAAAAGATGTTGAGCCGTCGTACACCGTGGGCGAGGCAGCGCGCCGAAAATTGGAAATTCTTCGCCGTCTTAGCGATGAAGGTGTGGCGGATATGAATCGGCAACTGCTTTTGCCGCTTGTTCCTAATCGTGTGGCAATTATTTCGTCGGCTACGGCTGCCGGTTATGGCGATTTTGTTGACCAATTAACGCACAACGGCTATCAATATAAATTTTATCACCGTTTGTTTCCGGCTGTCATGCAAGGCAATGCTACTGAGGAGTCGGTTATAGCGGCTTTGGATACTATTTTTGCCCATTATGATGATTTTGACGTGGTGGTCATTATACGTGGAGGCGGTGCAACAGCCGAATTGGCAGCGTTCGATAATTACGCCATTGCTCTGCATTGTGCTCAATTTCCGTTGCCGATTATTGTTGGAATAGGTCATCAACGCGATGATACTGTGTTAGATGCAGTAGCTTATCGCAGCGTGAAAACGCCTACCGCAGCGGCAGAATTTTTGATTGATGCCATGCGTCAAGCAGAAATGGAGTTGGACGGACGCATTCAAGCGTTGGCTGGCAATGTGCAAACCATAATGGAAGAATATCGACAAGGATTGCGTACGCATGCCATGAAATTACGCTATGCCGTACAAACTTTTTCGCACCATCGGCGCAGCGATTTGCAAACAATCAAAATGGAGTTGGTAGATGCTTTTAGAAAACGAATGTTTGCCGAAAATAGGAAAGCCGATGCGGTAGAAAACAGAGTAAAAATGTTAAATCCTGCCATATTATTGAAAAAAGGCTATACACTTACCTTGAAAAACGGTCGTATTGTTACTTCAAAAACATCTCTTTCGCAGGGCGATACCATCGAAACTCTTTTTAGCGACGGCTCTGTATGGAGTGTTGTAGATAAAAACAAAAATCGCTGATAACACAACGTTATCAGCGATTTGAGGAGTTGTCTCACGAAGATTCGAACTTCGACAGGCAGAACCAAAATCTGCAGTGCTACCGTTACACCATGAGACAAGCACATTGTGCTTTCGAAAAAGCGTGGCAAAGATACTACTATTTTTTTTAATAACAAAATAAGCGGAAAAAATATTTTTGTCCCCGCTTTTTTCGTACATTTGCAAAATGTAACTTTTGCTACAACAGCTATGTCCTTGTCCGTACAAAATATTTCAAAACGTTATGGCAACCAACAGGTGCTCGACCGTGTGAACTTCAATTTGGAAGTTGGTGAAATTGTTGGTTTCTTAGGACCTAACGGTGCGGGAAAGTCCACATTGATGAAAATCATTGCCGGTTTTGTGCTTCCCGACGAAGGTGTGGTGGAGGTGTGCGGGCACAAAGTGGCTACTGACGATATTGTTACCAAGCGTTTGGTGGGCTATTTACCGGAACACAATCCGCTCTATTTGGATATGTATGTAACAGAATATCTGAATTTTGTAGCCGGATTTTATGCTATTGACGACAAACGCCGCCGCATTGCCGAAATGATTGAACGGACGGGTTTAGGAGCTGAAAGTCGCAAAAAAATAGGTCAATTGTCGAAGGGTTACCGACAACGCGTAGGTTTGGCGCAAGCCATGTTGCACAATCCGCAAGTGCTTATTCTCGACGAACCGACTACCGGTCTTGACCCTAACCAAATTGTCGAAATACGGCGACTGATAAGCGATTTTGGAAAAGACTGTACCGTGCTGTTTTCTACGCATATTATGCAAGAAGTGCAAGCACTGTGCCGTCGGGTAGTGATTATTGACAAAGGCAAAATAGTAGCTGATGCGTCGGAACGTGACATTATGCGCCAATCGGAAGAAGCATTGTTTGAAGTGGAAATAAAGGAACACGCTACTGTTTCCGATTTCGCGGAATTGTCCAACAAAATAAGTTCGGTAAAGGCAATTGCTGACGGCAAGTTCGAGATAGCTGCCATGCAAGATATTCGGCAGGAACTTTTTTCGCTGGCTATGCATAAACAATGGACTATTTTGACACTAAAAGAGATTGAAAGTTCGATGGAGGACATTTTTAGGCAACTGACAAACAACGATTGATAAGATATGACGGACGAATTTGACATACATCGCCAAGAATTTGAGAGTGACAGCGACATGGAAAGAGCGTTGCGACCGCTTTCGTTCGCCGATTTTAACGGACAAGAAAAAGTAATCGAAAATCTCTCTATTTTTGTGCAAGCTGCCCGTTTTCGTGGTGAATCACTTGACCACGTACTGTTGCACGGGCCACCGGGCTTGGGCAAAACAACGCTTTCTCACATTATTGCCAATGAGTTGGGCGTAGGTCTTAAAATTACTTCGGGACCAGTACTTGACAAGCCGGGCGATTTGGCAGGATTGCTTACGAGTTTGGAGAATAACGATGTGCTTTTTATTGACGAAATACATCGCTTAAGTCCTATCGTTGAGGAGTACCTTTATTCTGCTATGGAGGATTTTCGCATTGATATTATGATAGATAAAGGACCAAGTGCACGTTCTATTCAATTGGATTTGAATCCGTTTACGCTAATTGGTGCAACCACTCGTAGCGGATTGCTTACCAGTCCTTTACGCGCACGTTTTGGTATTAATTGTCATTTTGAATATTATGATGAAAAGGTGCTTACAGGCATTGTTAAGCGATCGGCTGCCATTTTAGACGTACCTTGCACCGACGATGCTGCTGTCGAAATAGCTTTTCGTAGCCGTGGCACACCGCGTATTGCCAATGCGCTTTTGCGCCGTGTGCGCGATTTTGCCCAAGTGAAAGGCACGGGAGTTATCGATAAAGAGATTGCTTGCTATTCGCTCGAAGCGCTTAACATTGACAAGTACGGTTTAGACGAAATAGACAACAAAATTTTGCTGACTATCATTGATAAATTTCGTGGCGGACCGGTTGGTATCACTACCATTGCTACGGCTTTGGGCGAAGACCCCGGCACCATTGAAGAGGTGTACGAACCGTTTTTGATTAAAGAAGGTTTTATGAAACGCACACCCCGAGGACGCGAAGTAACAGAGTTGGCATACAAACATTTGGGACGTATGAAACAGAGTGAACAAACAAGTTTGTTTGAATAGAATATGGCGGAACTGAAAACTTTGGCTAAGGAAACGGCTATTTACGGAGTAAGCAGCATTATAGGTCGATTTTTAAATTGGTGCTTGGTACCGCTATATTCGTATGTGCTGGTTGATTCGGGCGACTACGGTATAGTTACCAATCTATATGCGTGGACGGCTCTGGTGGTCATCATATTGACGTATGGCATGGAAACGGGATTTTTCCGTTTCATCAACAAACAACCGGAGAGTGAACGCAGTGATAACCGCGTGTACAGTACTACTTTGACGAGCGTAGGCACTACGTCCATAATTTTTTCTATTGTCTGTATCGTTTTCGGTCAATCTATTGCCAATGCGTTAGGCTATGGCGAGCATCCCGAGTTCATTTGGATGTTGGGCGTGGTGGTTTCGATGGATGCGTTCGATTCTATCCCGTTTTCGTATTTGCGTTACAAAAATAAGCCTATCGTTTTCGCTTCGTTGAAGTTATTGATGATTTTCGTCAATATTCTGTTCAACATTTTCTTTTTGGTACTCTGTCCGATTATTGCCAAATCGCACCCCGAATGGATAAGTTGGTTTTATAATCCCGATTATGGCGTGGGCTACATTTTTGTGGCTAATTTCATTTCTACCACTACGGTAACATTGGCGCTGCTGCCTTATGTGTTTGTCGGCAAGTGGAATTTTGACGGGGCTTTGTTGCGTTCCATGCTGAAATATTCGTTGCCGCTATTGTTGCTTGGCATTGCGGGTATAATGAACCAGTCGATAGACAAAATCATTTTCCCAATGGTCTATCCCGACCCTGCGGAAGGTATGCGCGAATTGGGCATATACGGTGCTTGTTTCAAAGTGGCGATGGTAATGATGATGTTTACTTACGCTTTTCGTTTTGCCTATGAACCGTTTGTGTTTGCTAAAAACGAAGAAAAGGATAGTAAAACCACTTACGCCGATGCAATGAAATATTTCGTTATTACTACATTGTTGATTTTTTTGTGTATAGTAGCCTATATTGATGTGTTTCAATTGCTTCTCGGTCCTCGGTATCGTGCCGGAATACGTGTTGTTCCCATTGTTCTGATGGCTTATTTTTTTCAGGGCGTTATGTACAATCTGTCGTTGTGGTACAAACTAGTTGACCGCACAATGTTTGGTGCGTTGTTTTCGTTAGTAGGATTGGTAATAACTCTGATAATCAATATTTTATTTATTCCCGTTTGTAGTTATATGGCGTGTGCGTGGGCTTCGCTTGTCAGTGCGGTGGTAATGGTTGTAATGTCTTATGCTTTTGGGCAAAAATATTATCCGATAAATTACGACTTGAAACGTATTGGTTTTTATTTTGTACTTTCTATGGTGTTGTTTGCCGGCATGTACTTTTTTGCATTCAATAATGTTGTTCTCAATATCTTATACCGCACATTGCTTGTTGGTTTGTTTGTGGCGGTAGCGTTGTGGTACGAATGGCTTTCGTTGCAACAAAACTTTAACTTAAGACGTAAACATTAGATGTTGAAAAATAAAATTGAAAAAAACAGCTGAAATTTAGAATAGCGCCATTTTTTTTCCTAACTTTGTGGAGTTTATATTTTACCCTTAATTTTTGAGTTAAACCATTTTTAATAATATTTTTTAGAATAGTATGTCTCTTTTTTCTCTTACACAAGACATTGCCATTGATTTAGGAACGGCAAACACCATTATTATTCATAATGATAAAATTGTGGTGGACGAACCCTCCATTGTGGCGTTGGATCGTCGTACCGACCAATTGATAGCTATCGGCTCAAAAGCCCAACAAATGCACGGAAGGGCACATGAAGCCATTCGTACGGTGCGCCCGTTGCGCGATGGTGTTATTGCCGACTTTTACGCAGCAGAGTTGATGATTCGCGGACTGGTAAAAATGATACCGAAAACCAGTTATTTTTTTGCTCCGTCTTTAAAAATGGTTGTTTCCATACCTTCGGGTAGCACTGAAGTAGAGATGCGTGCCGTGCGCGACTCATCGGAACATGCCGGCGGACGCGATGTTTATATGCTTTACGAACCTATGGCGGCTGCTATTGGCATTGGCTTAGACGTAGAAGCTCCCCAAGGTAATATGATTGTGGATATAGGCGGTGGAACGACCGAGATAGCCGTTATTGCATTAGGTGGTTTGGTAACAAATAAATCCATTCGTATTGCCGGCGACGATTTTACAGCCGACATTATGGACTATATGAACCGTCAGCACAGCATAAAAATTGGCGAAACAACAGCCGAACAAATTAAAATTAAAGTGGGCGCAGCATTGACCGATTTGGGCGAAGATGCTCCCGAAGAATATCTGGTGCATGGTCCCAATAAAATGACTTCGCTGCCAATGCAAATTCCTATTTCGTATCAGGAAATAGCGCATTGCCTTGACAAATCGTTGATGAAAATAGAAACGGCAATTCTTTCGGCGTTGGAAAATACGCCTCCCGAACTCTATTCCGATTTGTGTGACAATGGTATCTATTTGTCGGGTGGTGGTGCACTTCTGCGCGGTTTGGCTGATAGGCTGGCTGATAAAGTTAGAATCCCGTTCCATGTAGCCGAAGATCCTTTGCATGCAGTGGCGCGCGGTACGGGAATAGCTCTCAAAAATGTAGATAAATACCAATTCTTATTACGATAATTTGTATAATCTTTTAAAATAGGGCTGTGGATTTTATCCACTAGCTCCTGTTTTTTTACGAAGCACAATGTCACAACTCTTCCGATTTCTTTCACGCTACAACCATTTTATTCTCTTCTTGTTGCTGGAAGTTATTGCTTTTACGCTCATAATTAATCGGAACGACTACCAAAAAAGTGTTTTTTCCCGCATCAACACACAAGTGTTGGGTTCGGTGTCGTCGGTAACGTCAAGCGTAGCCGACTATTTTTCGCTCAAGTCGGACAATGCGTTTTTAGCGGAAGAAAATGCGGCATTGCAAAATGAATTACTGCGTCTCAAATCTTCAAAAAATCCTGTTTCGGCGTTTGCTCAAAGCGATAGTGCATTTGCTTTCACTTCGGCAAAAGTGGTTTATAACACAGTAAACCGTTTTCAGAACAGCCTGATTTTAGATAAAGGTTCGACTGACGGCGTACGTCCTAATATGGGCGTAGTTACGCCGCAAGGCGTGGTCGGCATTGTTGAAAGTGTGTCCAAACATTTTTGTACGGTGATATCGGTACTCAACATCGAAAGTCGCATAAGCGGGAAAGTAAAAAACAGTAACTATTTGGGCTCTATTTCGTGGGATGGAAAGAATACTACTGTTGTACAGATGGAAGAGATGCCGCGCCACGTGGAAATAAAAATGGGCGATACAATTGTAACCAGCGGACATTCGGCTATATTTATGGAAGGCATGATGATTGGCACGGTAATAAAAGCCGAAATTAACGAAAATGATGCTTACTACAAGGTAGATGTGCGTTTGGCAAACCGATTTCAAGCACTTAATTATGTAACTATTGTTTCGTTCGCTCTCCGCGACGAATATGACGAATTGCAAAAGACGACAATCAATGAATAATGTATTTTGGCAAATACTACGGGCAGTGTTGCTGTTGTTTGTTCAAATAGTTGTTTTGAACAATATACAACTGTTTGGTATGGTGTCGCCGTTTCTTTATACATTGATTATCATTACATTGCCAATAAAAATGCCACGCAACTATGTAATGCTTTTGGGCTGTTTGATTGGTTGTGTGATGGATGTGTTTACCAATTCGTACGGCTTTCATTTTGCAGCAACAGTATTGGTGGCTTATGCTCGTCCGTTTTTGATGAAACTGTTTGCTACTCGCGAAAACATGGAAAAGCTGTATCCCTCGTACACTAATTTCGGCAACGCATTCTACTATTATGCTTTCGCAATGGTGTTCCTCCATCATTTTTGCCTCTTTGCCATCGAAGCATTTTCCTTTTATTACATTGGGTTAGTTTTGCTTAAAACTCTTTGCAGTTCGGTGTTTACTCTTATTTTGATTTGGGGCATAGAAACCTTAAAGATACGGCGGAAATGAAAAACGACCCTTTCAAAAATAGGCAACACATCATTCAAATTCTCATTGTCTTAGTAGCCGTCATTTTTGTTTTCCGTCTCATCGATTTACAACTTATAAAAGACTACGGCGAGATTGCGGACAGTTACGCTTTTTATCGTAAAACGGACTATGCACCGCGCGGTTTGCTGTACGACAGAAATGGTAAATTGCTGGTTTACAACCAACCGACATACGATGTGATGATTACCGTTCACGAATTGGATAAATTAGCAAAAGCAAAAACACCTTTGGACACGTTGGCTTTGTGCAAAGTGCTTGCCATTGATAAATCAACATTTGACAAATTGCTCCGTCAGACAAAAAAACGAAGAGGCTATTCTAAGCTCACGCCGCAACGTTTCATTACGCAATTATCGCCTCAGGAATACGCTGTTTTGCAGGAAACGCTGTACCGTTTTCCGGGATTTACGGTGCAAAGTCGAACATTGCGCAATTATGTTTTTCCGTATGCTGCTCATGTGTTGGGTTCTATTGGTGAAGTGTCGAAACGAACAGTTGAAAACGACCCTTCGTACAAAGCGGGCGACTATGCGGGCATATATGGCATAGAAAAAGCCTACGAAACCGAATTGCGGGGCAGTAACGGTGTGGAAATTTTGTTGCGTGACAATCACGGTCGCATACAAGGAAAATACAGCGAAGGAAAATACGATGTACAGCCGATAGCGGGAACAGATATTACTACGACATTGGATATTGATTTGCAAATGGTAGCCGAAGATTTGTTACAAGGTAAAAAAGGCAGTGTAGTGGCTATCGAACCGGCTACGGGAGAAATTTTGGCTATGGCTTCCAGTCCTACGTGGGATCCTTCCATTTTGGTGGGACGCAAACGCTCAAAAAATTATAAATTGTTGGCAAGCGATAAAACAAAACCGTTGCTCAATCGCGCTACTCAAGGCGTTTATTCACCGGGTTCTACATTCAAAATCGTTCAGGCGTTGGTTTGTTTACAAGAAGGTGCAATCACTGAACGCACGCTTTATCCTTGCAGCGGTCCGTCGTCCAAACCGATAAGATGCACGCACCACCATGGCTCGCTTGTTTCGTTGGAAAATGCCATAGAGCAAAGTTGTAATCCTTATTTTTGGCTGGCTTATCGCGATATGCTTGAAAAGGACGGTTATGGTGAAAAAAATGCGACGTTTAAAAAACATTATCAAAAATGGCGTGACAATTTGTTGAGTTTCGGTTTGGGACCTAAATTTTCGGACACTGATATTTCCGAACAGTCGAACGGCAGCATTCCTTCGGTTAAAACTTATGATAGATGGTATGGCCCAAGCGGTTGGCGTGCTTTGACAATTCGTTCAAATGCCATCGGACAAGGCGAAGTGCAGATTACACCTGTGCAATTGGCTAATGTCGCAGCGATTATTGCTAATAGCGGTTATTATATAACGCCACATCTGAGAAAATCTGACAGTATGTTGTTTCATCGTCATCAGACGGCAGTAGAGGCAAAATATTTTCCGATAGTACAGCAGGGAATGTGGCGCGTGTGCGAATATGGTACGGGACGTTACTACAAATTGGATTCCATTTCGATGTGTGGTAAAACCGGTACGGTAGATAACAATTTGGGGCGACCGCATTCACTTTTCGTGGGTTTTGCACCGAGAGAGAATCCGCAAATTGCAGTTGCTGTAGTAGTGGAAAACGCCGGTTTTGGTGCTACTTGGGCTAATCCTATCGCTAGTCTTGTAATGGAACAATACCTTACAGGGACGATAAAAAGGAAAGATTTGTTTACGCGTATAAAAGATGCAGTACTCGATGTCAATGTCAAGAAATATTAGTATAAGAGCTTCCATTGATTGGATGACGGTATTTATTTTTGGTCTATTACTCATTTTCGGATGGCTGAATATATACGGCGCCAGCTACAACTACGAGCAGGCTTCTATTTTTGATTTCTCGTACCGTTCCGGTAAACAGTTTTTGTGGATGGGCGTTTCGGTTGTGATAGCTTCTGTTATTTTGTTAATGGACTACAAAGTATTTACCACTTTCTCTGTGCTTTTTTATATTATTACGGTAGTTGTACTGTTGCTAACGGCGTTTGTTGCGCCCGATATCAAAGGCTCGCGCTCGTGGATTCCTCTTGGTCCCGTGAGTTTGCAACCGGCAGAGTTTGCAAAAATATTTACTGCCTTAATGTTGGCAAAAGTAATGAGCGAATACAATTTCCGTTTGAAAGGTTTTCGCAATTATGCAAAAGTGTGCGTGGTAATTTTGGTGCCGATGATTGCCATTATTCTTGAAAAAGAAATGGGTTCAGCTTTGGTGTTCTTGGCGTTTTCTCTGATGCTTTATCGCGAAGGATTGCCCGGGTTGGTGCCGCTATTAGGATTTTTATGCGTGCTGCTTTTTGTGTTGGTTATTCGTTTCGATGCGGTGCAGATTAATACATTGCCCAATAATAGCGTAGGAATGTTAATCTGTTTGTGCATTATTTTGTTGGTAACGTGGTTTTTGATGTATCACTATACGCGCGAAAAAAAGGATAAACGCCTGAAATATCATATTCTTCCGGCTTTGGGCATCGGTATCGTTGTTGGAGTGCTGAATATTTGGGTGGAAGTGCCTTTCGTTTATGTGGCGTTGGGTGTGTTAGCGGCTACTATCGTTTATTTGTTGGTGCGTGCTTTTCTGTTGCGGTCGAAAAGCTATATGTGGGTAGCGGTATTTATCATGGTAGCAATTGTTTACACCTATTCTGCCGAATATCTCTTCAAAAAAGTGTTGCAAGACCATCAACGCAACCGTATCGAAGTGGTGTTGGGCATTAAAGACGACCCGTCGGGAGCGGGCTACAACATTAATCAAGCCAAAATTGCTATCGGCTCGGGCGGATTTCTCGGAAAAGGATTTCTGAAAGGTACGCAAACCAAATTAAAATATGTACCGGAACAAGACACTGACTTTATTTTTTGTACCGTTGGTGAAGAGTTTGGTTTTTGGGGCTCGGTACTGCTCATTGGTTTGTACGTTTGGCTGTTGTTGCGGCTCATTTTCTTGGCGGAACGACAAAATGACACATTTGCGCGCATCTACGGCTATTGCGTGGTAAGCATCTTTTTTGCCCATGTAATGATAAATATTGGCATGGTACTCGGCTTGGTGCCGGTTATTGGAATTCCGTTGCCGTTTATGAGCTATGGCGGTTCGTCGTTGTGTGCGTTTACCGTGCTGCTGTTCATTTTCCTAAAATTGGACATTGCCCGCTTGGGCAGGGCAACTTGATGAATGCCAAACCTTCCTGAAAAAGTTGTCTATTCTTTTCTAAAAATTAGTCAAAATGTAATGCTGAAGCCAGCATGTATGTTAAATCCTGCTTGGGCATAATACCACGGCATATATTTTTGACGGGAAGGCGAAAAATCGCCGCTTGCACCTTCAAAATAGCTGTAAGTGCCGCCATTCGATACGTAAAGCGTGTTAAAAAGATTGTTCATTTGTATATTGACAGTCAAGTTTTTAAGAACTTTTTTTACAGGAATGGTGTAAGCCAAACGAAGATTTGTTACGCAATAATCGTCAAGTTTAGCGGCAGCGTTCATTGTGTTGTCGAGAAATTGCTCACCTACATAATTGGTCTGCAATTGCGCATTAAATCCTTTAATGTCAAATTGAAAATTGCTACCGGCTGTGATGTTTGGTGAAAATGAAATATCTGTTGTGCCATAATTGACCAAAACTTGTCCGTTGTTTGCCACAACTTCGGGCTGGTTCCAATCTGCATCCCAATCATCCACCCAATCGGAGTAGTTTTTAATTTTATTTCGGCTCAAAGTAATGTTGCCGTCCCATGAAAACCAACTACAAGGCTGTACGCCAAAAGTCAGTTCTATGCCCGTGCGGTAACTATCTTTTACGTTTTTGGTGAGGTAAGCGCCTGTGTCGCTGTATTTTCCTGTCAGTACCAACTGATTGTCGTAGTCCATAAAATATAAATTGGCACCAATAAAAAACAGGCGATGTGCGTAGGTGTAACCGAGTTCGTAGTCGTAAAGGCGTTCGGATAAGGGAAGGTCGTTTAGACCGGCTTCGGTATAGTTTTGGCGGTTGGGTTCGCGATTGGCAATGGCAAAATTGAAATAGGTAGTATGCCCGCTATTGGTGTACGAAATGCCCGCTTTGGGGTTAAAAAAATGAAATTGTTCATGTACGGGAATTTCTTCCAAATTTTCGTCGTTGATACCTTCTATTTGGTAATTGATATAACGGTATTGCAGGTCGCCGAAAAGATTTAACCCTTTGATTATCTGCCAATCGGCTTTTAGATAGACGTTAGCTTCAAATTTATTGCCTTGACTGCGGTAGTATTCAAAATCTTGCGGAATGCTCTGATTGTAAGTGCGTACCCAGATGACATTGCCAAAATGGTCACCCTGATAATTGTTTACCGCTCCGCCTAATGAAGCATTCACTTTGCGATGGGTATAATTGACCGCTAAAACGCCGCCGTAGAAATGATTTTTAAGATTTTTGCGGCGCACAATGTCGGATTTTTTTATACAGTTTCCCAGCGAGTCAATAAAATTCGGCAAGCTGTATTCTGCAAATTTTCTATTTTCCTTGTATTGTTCGTAGTAACCGTTTCCGAAGGTGTAATGCAGTGCGGCGTTTAAGTTCCAACGTGCGTTAAAAATATGTGAAGCGTGCAGTTGAAAATGATTTTGACGGTAATTGTCGGTTTGGTTGTCATAAAAAGCGTCATTGCCGTTGTCGTCAATATAGTGACCGGCGGGATTGTAGCGGCGATTGTCGGCTAATGTGGTGCTGTCAATGCCGTCCCACGCCATATAAGTTTTTTCACCGCCACCGAATGCCATCAGTTTTACCATTGTGTTCATTCCGTACCATGCGCCCGAAGCATAATACGAGTAGAGGTCGGAGAAGGCGCGTTCCACATAGCCGTCGCTGTTTACTTTAGAAAAACGCGCATCGAAAGAAAAACCGTTTTTCATAAGACCGGTACCGAATTTTACACTTTCGCGGAATGTGTTGTACATACCGCCGTTGAAGTCGATTTGCGCATAAGGATTTTTTGTTGTTTTGGCAGTTTGCATATTTACCGATGCGCCGAATGCCGATGCGCCGTTGGTGGAACTGCCCACGCCGCGTTGCACATTTACACTGTTCATACTGGCTGCCAAATCGGTCATATTAACCCAAAAAACGGTTTGCGATTCGCTGTCGTTGAGTGGCACGCCGTTTATGGTCATGTTGATGCGATTTTGGTCGGTGCCGCGAATGCGGAAGTAGGTGTAACCGACACCCAAACCGTCGTCCGATGTAACAATGAGCGACGGCGTGCCACTCAGTAAGTACGGCAAATTGACACCGATATTACGCTCTTCAAGTTTGTCGGCGGTAAAAGTTTCGGCAGTTTGAGATGTTTTGCCGCCCATGCGAGTCGATGATACGACTATTTCTTCTAAATCTCTGCTTAATTCGATAGAATCGTTGGCTGCGGTTTGTGCATTGACCCAGCCGAAAACCATTAAGGTTGCTGCTAATACTAATTTTTTTTGCATATAGCTTTGTGTTATGAAAAATCCGAAGATTTTTCGGGTTAAACAAAACTACAAGCGTTGGGATAAATAAAGTAGATTCATAGAGTTGCCACGCATCTAAAAAATGCGTTTCTAAAAATGAATACTACTTAAGGTGGAGAATTGTTTTACTTTTTCCCTTCTCGGAATTACCCGGGCAGGTTCAAAGGGTATAATCTCAGCCTGTAAAGGCACCCCTAAGCGTGTAGCGGAACGATAATTGTTCCAAATCGACGGCAAAGGTACGAAATAAATTAAGAATAACAAATAAGTGGTGAATAATTAATCCAAAAAACGGGCTATTAGACAAACCAACAGAGATAAAATAAAAAATTGCATAAGAAACGCACAACTATCAAATTTTCAAACTTCTGAACTATTACACCTTCAAATATTTATTGTATCTTTGCAATTCATTATTTATACAAGTTCTAAAAATGAAGAAATTTACAGGACTATTAATAATTGTTTTAATGCTGTTTGCCTGCTCCAATGAAAAACGTGAGGCAGACATTTCCGGCATCGAATTGGAGGTAAAAATCGGGCGTTTTGACATCGATTTTTGGAATTTGGACACTCTGGATATTCCATCGGAACTGTTGCGTTTGGAAAAGAAATACCCCGAATTGTTGCCCATCTATTTGGAGCGAATAGTGGAGTTTGGCAAAGTTACCGACACAATTACGGCAAGCACTATTTTGAGTTTTTACAAAGATACGGCGGTTATCAATCTTTATACTGACGAATTGGCGGCTTTCGCCGATGTGTCGGACATTGAAGCGAAACTGACCGATGCTTTTAAGCGTGCCCGTTATTTTTTCCCCGACAAAGCAACGCCACAATTTTGTTTGCACGTTTCGGGATTGAACCAAAGTTTGGTAGTGGGCGAAAATTTCATTTCGCTGAGTGCGGACAACTATTTGGGCAGCGACTATTCGTTGTACAAAAGAGTGATGATTTACAACTATTTACGTCCGAATATGTGTCGCGAAAAAATTGTTTCCGACTACGTTACGGCGTTTTTAGTAAGCGAATTTCCTTTTGTTTCGCAACAAAGGCAACTGCTTGACGAAATGATTTACCGCGGAAAAATTATGTATGTGCAATCGCTGTTGTTGCCCAATGAGCCTGAGCGTTTGTTGATGGGTTACACGCCGGAGCAGTGGGCGTGGGCTGAAAAATACGAAAAAGAGGTGTGGCTGACCATGCTCGGCAAACAGCATCTTTTTTCACACGACCCGATGTTGGTGGTGCAGTACCTGAACGATGCGCCGTTTACTACGCCTATTTCGCAAGAATCGCCGGGCAGATTGGGTGTTTATATCGGTTGGCAAATAGTGGAAGACTATATGAAGAGAGAGCGCAACGTAACGCCTGCCGAATTGATGAAAGATTTCGATTATCGGAAAATTTTCCAAAAATCGGGCTATAAACCGTAAACGTATGACACAGGAAGAGGAAATAAAAACGGCGCAGAAAATACTTTCGGACTTTTTGTCGTTACAACAGATGAGGTGTACTGCCGAACGTGACAAAATTGTGGAGTGCATTTACACCTACAACGGACATTTTACGCCCGATACCATTTACGAACTTATGAAAAAGTCGTTTAGGGTAAGCCGAGGCACCGTTTACAACACGTTCGAAGTGCTGGTAAAGTGCAATTTGATTGTGCAGCACCATTTTTTGAACAATCGGGTGGAATATGAAAAAACAACTGCCAATGCGACACATCATCATCGTATTTGTACAAAATGTGGCGAAGTGGTGGAATTTTCCGACCTGAAAATAAAGCGAGCGATAAAAAACCGCACTTTTACAACGTTTGATGTTGATTATCAGACAGTTTATTTGTATGGAATTTGCAAAAAATGCAAACGAAAATACGGTTTAAAGTAAATTGCTGTGCGTGCGCATTCGTTTTGGCAAGATTTTTGACAGTAACGAGTGTTTATTAGTGAAAATTTAATTATTAATCAAAGAAAAATTTATGAACATGTATTGGATTCTTTTTATTGGAATTACTATTGCAAGTTGGCTGGTTCAGGCTAACTTGAAACGAAAATTTAAAAATTACTCACAAATTCCGCTGCCAAGTGGCATGACAGGAGTCGATGTTGCCCGCAAAATGCTGCGCGAAAACGGCATCAACGATGTCGAAGTTATTTCCACACCGGGAATGCTGACCGACCATTTTAATCCGTTGAACAAAACCGTCAATTTGAGTGAAGGCGTTTATAACAGTTGCAGTATAGCTGCCGCTGCGGTGGCTGCTCACGAGTGCGGACACGCCGTACAACACGCCCAAGCCTATGCGCCGCTCAAAATGCGTTCGGCGTTGGTGCCGGTGGTGAGTTTTGCTTCCAAATGGGTAATGTGGATACTGTTGGCGGGAATGCTGATGTTAAATGTGTTTCCCGAACTGTTGTGGGTGGGCATTGCTCTGTTTGCCGTAACTACGCTGTTCAGTTTCATCACTTTGCCCGTAGAAATTAACGCCAGCAAACGTGCGTTGGTGTGGCTCAATGCGGCGGGAATAACCACTCGCGACACGCATGAACAGGCTCAAGATGCTTTGAAATCGGCGGCTTATACCTATGTGATGGCAGCTCTCGGTTCTTTGGCTACGCTGCTCTACTACATAATGATTGCCATGGGGCGGAGGAGTTAAAAAATAAAAGTTTAAAGTTGAAAAAGATAGTTGGTATATGATTTCCATTATTGTTGCTGTTGCGCAAAATCAAGCTATTGGCAAAGACAACGATTTGTTGTGGCACTTGTCTGCCGATTTGAAGCATTTTAAAAAAATGACTTCCGGAAACACTGTGATAATGGGCAAACGGACGTTCTATTCGCTACCGATAAGACCGTTGCCCAACCGTCGCAATATTGTGATTTCCGATATAGTCGGCGAAAAAATAGAGGGCTGCGAAATGGCTTATTCCATTGATGAAGCGATGAAAATGTGCAGCAAAGACGAAAAGTGTTTTATTATTGGCGGCGGCAGCATCTACCGTCAATTTTTGCCGTTGGTTGATAAATTGGAAATAACGTGGGTGTACAAAGATTTTGAAGCAGATACATTTTTCCCCGCTATTGACGAAACTATTTGGCGCATAGAAGCACAATCGGGAAAAATGCACGACGAAGCAACAGGACTTGATTTTGCGTTTTTTACTTATGTGCGTAGATAAAAATAATGAAATAAATTATTGATTTTTTTAATTTAAAAATTACACAATATCAATTGATAAAAAAGCATTGCTAAACGTAAATTAGCCAAAGAATGAAACCACTTATAAAATATAGAGGAGGTAAATCAAAAGAAATACCCTATTTGATTAAACATATTCCGAAATATGAAGGACGGTATATTGAACCATTTTTTGGTGGAGGTGCATTGTTTTTTTATTTAGAACCCCCAAGAGCAATTATAAACGATATTAATTCAAAACTTATTTCATTTTATTTAGGTGTAAAAAATGACTTTGAGACTCTCAAAGAAGAATTAATAGAAATAGAAAAAGTTTATACAATAAACCGTAGAAATTTTGAAAAGCTTAAGAGTAAAACACCAAATAAAAGAGTTGAGGACGATAACGAATCTCTATATTATAAGATCAGAGATATGTTCAACGAATTGACCGAGAAAAAATATTCTGATGCCTTACTTTACTTTTTCATAAATAAAACAGCGTATTCAGGAATGATACGCTATAATGCTAAAGGAGAATTTAATGTGCCTTATGGTCGCTATGTAAATCTAAACACTTCATTAGTCACAAAATCACATAGTAAATTACTTGCTAACACTGAAATTTACAATCTTGATTATTCCGAAATTTTTAAAATGGCTACCGAAGATGATTTTATGTTTTTAGACCCACCCTACGACTGCGTTTTTTCAGATTATGGCAATGTTGAACACAAAGACGGATTCAATGAAAAACACCATATTGAATTAGCTAACCAATATAAAAATCTAAAGTGCAAGGCACTTATGGTTATTGGAAGGACTCCCCTAACAGAAAAATTATATGGAGACTACATTGTTGATGAATATGGTAAGTCCTATACAGTTAACATTAGGAACAGATTTAAGTCAAAAGCAAGTCACATACTTATTTCTAATTACGGCAATGAAAAATTAAAACGAGAACCCCAATTAATATTAAAAGAATCTGTTTTGTATGGCTAGAATTGACAGTAAAGTAATTTTTGTAACCACTTCCCCACGGACACCAGCAAAGATGATTCCTGAAATTGGGCTGTTAAACGCTCATTTTGCAGGACAAAGTTGGAATAATGAAACTCAAAGAGCTTTTATGGGGCTATTGAGAGAGGAAAACTTTTTTAATGGTGAAGGTGCAAATGACCCAGCATTTAGTGCAAGAGACAGAATAAACAGAGCACCAAAAGCACTTGGTTTTGTAGTTCTTTCCCCAACAATTCAACTAACAGCAGCGGGAGAAGAACTTGTTAATTCAAGAAGAAAAGATGAAGTATTTTTAAGGCAACTTCTCAAATTTCAAGTTCCTTCCCCATTTCATAAACCAACTGAAAATTCAGCTGAATTTTGGGTAAAACCATATCTTGAACTTTTCAGACTTATCAGACATTTTGGCTCATTGAAATTTGATGAATTAAAGATATTCGGTTTGCAATTAGTTGATTATCGTAAGTTTGACATTATTGTTGAGAAAATTAACCAATTTAGGATTGCTAAAGCACAGAATGAGGGGAACTACAAGCGTTTTAGAGCAGAATATTTTGATAGAGAGTTAAGAGAAATTTATAGTGCAGACATAAGCTCAGGAAATACACGAACCAGAGAAACAAATGATGCTTCGATAGCTAAATTTTTAAGTACCAAAGCAAGCAATATGAGAGACTACGCTGATGCTTGTTTCCGATATTTAAGAGCAACAGGCTTGGTAAATATTTCACATTTAGGAAAGTCAATATCAATAGTTCCTGAAAAAATTCAAGAAGTTGATTATTTCTTACAACATACAGATAGAGAACCCTGCTTTATTGATAACGAACGTCAATATGTTGCATATCTCGGAAATCCAAAAATTCCGACATTGTTGACAGACAACAGAGATTTATTAGAACAAAAAATTAGAGCAGAATTTCCTCTGCTTGAAATTTCCGAAACTGCAACATTACAAGAACTTAAAGACTTATTTGCTGACAGATTAGAAAACCGAAAAGAGCAAATTTTAACAGAACAGATTGCTGCAATTAAAGACTACCGATTATTTGAAGATATTTCCACAACATTTGACCAAATACTTGATAATTCACTTTATGATACGCCACTTATGCTAGAGTGGAACACTTGGCGAGCAATGACAATGTTGGATGGCGGAGATATTAAAGCCAACTTGAAATTTGATGATTTCGGAAATCCTATGTCAACAGCACAAGGAAATATGGCAGACATTGTTTGTGATTATGGAGACTTTGGTTTAACAGTTGAGGTAACAATGCAAAGTGGACAAAGACAATATGAAACAGAAGGAGAACCCGTTACAAGGCATCTTGCCAAATATAAGCGTGAGACAGAAAAACCTGCTTATTGCTTGTTTATTGCACCAAATATAAATGACGCTTGCAAAGCCCATTTTTACGCACTGCACAGAATGAACATTCAGTATTACGGAGGAACATCAACAATCGTTCCATTGCCTTTGAATGTTTTCATTAAAATGGTTCAAGACTCTCATAACGCAAGTTATGTTCCAGAACCAAGACACGTTCAACAATTTTTTGAGTATTCAAATGAATTAGCAAGCATAGCGGACAATGAAGTGGATTGGTTTAATGGAATAACCCAAAAAGCATTAAAATGGTTGGATGAGTGAAAAATAGTGAAAGTTCATAGGGCAGTATAATTGGTTTTTAAAATAATCATAATTTTAACAAAAAGTTTTTTCAAATTGGCAACTTTAATCATACCGCATATTAACTTAAAAATTTAAAACTATATACCGTGGGCAAAAAATTTAACCGACATAACAAAAAAACTTTTCTTCAGCGCATTAGCTTTAAGTACAAGGTTTCTATCCTTAACGAAAACACGCTTGAGGAGACGTTTCGTGTACATTTGTCGCGCTTATCGGTCTTTTTGTACGCTTGTCTGTTTGCAGTCATTTCGTTTGCGGTTATCTCTTTGGTAATTTTCTATACGCCTATCAAATATTTTTTGCCCGGCTATTCTGATGCGTCTATCCGTTCCGATTTGGTAAAAAAATCGTTGGAATTGGATTCGTTGCAACGCGTAATGTATTTTCAGGAAGCTCAAATGACGGTTATAAAATCAGTTCTGAGCGGCTCGGTTGAGGTCGATTCCGTGATACCAATCGATTCCATTAAATTGGAAAAATTGGCAAAAGTACTTGATGTAAAAAGTGATGCCGAAAAGCAATTTTGTAAAAAATTTGAAGAAGAGGAAAAATACACCACGGCAAACGTAAAACCTGCCGCCAATAGCGAGATAATGGTATTTATGAAACCGGTTTCGGGCGTTATAAGCGAACCTTACAACCCCACAAAATCGTATGGCATAACGTTCGTATCGTCTTCAAATGCTGCGGTGAAAGCAGTACAGGACGGCACAGTCGTTGCCATTGACTATACGTTGCAACACGGTTATTCCATGGTAGTTCAGCACCCCGATGGTTATATTTCGGTGTATAAAAACATCGGTCAAATGCTTAAACGTGTCGGCGACGAAGTAAAAGCGGGCGAAGTGCTTGGTGTTATCGAAGATGCTGTTGGTGTGGAAGGAAAATCGAATTTGTATTTCGAATTGTGGCAGAAAGGAAAAACGGTAAATCCTTCCGACTATATTATTTTTTAAAAACGCAATCAATTTTGGAGGTTCATAAACAAAGTTTAGCCATTTTAGGTTCTACCGGTTCCATCGGCACTCAAACGCTTGATGTGGTGGCAGCCAAACCCGATTTGTTTGAAGTCTATGCGCTGACGGCAAATAATAATGCCGATTTACTTATAGCGCAAGCACGGCAGTTTTTGCCCGAAGTGGTGGTTATTGCCAATGAAACGTATTACGACAAAGTGAAAAAAGCTCTGGCTGATTTGCCGATAAAAGTTTTTGCCGGCAATCGTGCTATTGCCGAAGTGGCTGCTATGGAACCGATTACGACTGTGGTGGCTGCTATGGTAGGCTATTCGGGGCTTTTGCCGACCATTGAAGCGATAAAAGCGGGTAAAAAAATAGCGTTGGCGAACAAAGAAACATTGGTACTAGCCGGCGAATTGATAACACGGCTTGCGTTGGAAAATAGGGCAGCCATTTTGCCTGTCGATTCCGAACATTGCGCCATATTCCAATGCTTGGTGGGCGAAAATCCCGCAGAAGTGGAAAAGGTTATTTTGACCGCTTCGGGCGGACCGTTTCGCAAAAAAACATACGACGAACTGCTTACCGTTACCGCTGCACAGGCACTTCAACATCCGACATGGAACATGGGTGCGAAAATAACCATCGACTCTGCCAGCCTTATGAACAAAGGGTTTGAGGTGATAGAGGCAAAATGGCTGTTTGGCTTGGAGCATGGGCAGATAGAAGTAGTGGTGCATCCGCAAAGCATTGTACATTCCATGGTGCAGTTTTGCGATGGCAGTGTAAAAGCGCAATTGGGCGTTCCCGATATGCGTTTGCCCATAGAGTATGCGTTGACTTTCCCCACGCGCTGCAACACCACGTTTGAACGAATCAATTTTTCCACTTGCGGTGCGCTCACATTTGAACAACCCGATTTGCACCGTTTCCGAAACTTAGCGTTGGCGTTCGAAGCTATGAGCAGAGGCGGCAATATGCCGTGTGTGCTTAATGCTGCAAACGAAGTGGTGGTGGCGGCGTTTTTGAAAGATAAAATAGGATTTTGCCAAATGAGCGATGTTATCGAAGCAGTGTTGGCGAAATCAACTTTTATAAAGCAACCTTCTTACGAGGATTATGTGGCGTGCGATGCTGAAACACGTAAAATAACGGCAGAATTATTTTAAAACGATTTTTTTGTAACTCAATAATATGGAAACATTTTTAATCAAGGCTTTACAACTTATTCTAAGTCTATCACTTTTAGTTTTTGTACACGAACTCGGTCACTTTATGTGGGCGCGTATTTTCAAAACTCGTGTCGATAAATTTTACCTGTTTTTCAATCCTAAATTTTCTATTGTCCGTTTTAAAAAAATCAACGGAAAGTGGCAAGCGCGCTGGTTTGCGAAAAACTTGCCCGACCATATGCAGCCATTGCTCGATGAAGATGGTTATCCGAAAACGGACAAAAAGGGCAAAGTTATAATGGTGCCTGCGCCGTTGGACGAATTGGACGATAGCGATTGGCGCAAACACCCCGAATCGACCGAATGGGGCATTGGTTGGTTGCCGTTGGGCGGTTATTGCAAAATTGCCGGTATGGTGGACGAATCGATGGATCCGACCGTGCTGAACAGTCAGCCGCAGGAGTGGGAATACCGTTCAAAACCGGCATGGCAACGTCTGTTCATTATTACGGGAGGCGTTTTGAACAATTTCCTTGTGGCGATTATCATTTATGCGATGTTGCTTTTTGCTTGGGGAAAAGAATATTTGCCTGTCGAAAATGCCTATTTGGGCTACAACTATTGCGAAACGGCTTTGGCTAATGGTTTCCAAAATGGTGATGTGGTGGTGTCGGTGAATGGTCAAAAAATGGTTACCGAACGCGACATTATAGACAAAATAATTATTGATGGCAAATGCGATGTGGTAGTCCGCCGACAAGGAGTGGAAGTTCCCGTAACGCTGCCTGCCGATTTTAGCGAACAAATAGTAGCAGCACAGGAAAAACAATTCCTGATGGTGCGCGTGCCTTTTGTGGTGGAAACTGTTTCGTCCGGTACGCCGGCTGCTGATGCCAAACTTCAAAAAGGAGACAGTATTATTGGCGTAAATGGTAAACAATTGGCTGTGCTTCAAGATATTAAAGAAGAATTGAAACAATGCGCCGATAAAAAAATCGCCATAAGTTATGTGCGTAATCATCAGGTAATAGACGACAGTATTTATGTTAATTCCGATGGCATAATAGGCGTGCTGGTGCGCAATCCGTCTGCATATTTTGTTACTGAGCGCCAAAATTATGGATTTTTCGCATCTATCCCCGCCGGCTGGTCGATGGGCGTGGAAACTTTGGATAGTTACATCCGTCAATTTCGCATTGTGTTCACCAAAGCGGGTGCACAAAGTCTCGGCGGCTTTGGAGCTATTGGCAACCTGTTTCCTGCCACGTGGGATTGGAGCATTTTCTGGAATATGACCGCATTTTTGTCGATTATTCTTGCCTTTATGAACATTTTGCCAATCCCAATTTTAGACGGCGGTTATGTCTTGTTCATTTTGTACGAAATGATTACACGGCGCAAACCGAGTGATAAATTTATGGAAACAGCGTTGAATATAGGAATGTTCTTGTTGTTGGCATTACTTATCTACGCCAATGGTAACGATATTCTTCGTTTGTTTAAATAAGAAACCCAACCAATTTCTATAGTTAATTTCTTTTCGGGTGGTCTATCTACAAGTAGAAAATTTAACCAAATCGTTTGGCGAACGTGCTCTTTTTCAGGGAATTTCTTTTGGCATCGACCAAAGTCAGCGCATAGCTTTGGTGGCTCAAAATGGTGCCGGAAAAACCACGTTGCTCAATATTTTGGTGGGCAACGAGGTGCCCGATGATGGAACAATTACGTTTCGCAAAGATTTGCGCGTTGGATTTCTGTCGCAAGAGCCTAAATCTCCAATCGGCGTAACGGTTTTGGAAGCCTGTTTTTTGTCGGACAACGATGTGGTGAAAACCATAGCCGAATATGAACGGTTGTTGGCACTGCACGAAAAAGATAATGAACGTTACGCTGACGATTTTCAAGCTGTTTTGACCGATATGGACAGACTCAATGCGTGGGATTACGAAACGCGCATTAAGCAAATTCTCGGCAAATTGGCAATTCATGATTTCGACAAGCCGGTAGAGCAGTTGAGTGGCGGTCAGCAAAAGCGATTGGCTTTAGCCAATGTGCTGATAACGGAACCAGATTTGCTTCTGTTGGACGAACCTACCAACCATCTTGACTTGGAAATGGTGGAGTGGCTCGAAGATTTTCTCAACCAGTCGAAAATGACGCTTCTCATGGTTACGCACGACCGCTATTTTCTCGATCGTGTTTGTTCCGATATTTTAGAAATAGACCAACAGCAACTTTTCCACTACAAAGGCAATTACACCTACTATTTGGAGCAGCGCGAAATGCGCATCGATAATTTTAATGCAGAAACGGCGCGTGCGAAAAATCTCTACCGCAAGGAGTTGGATTGGATGCGCCGACAGCCGCAAGCGCGTGGCACAAAAGCGCAGAGTCGCATTGACGCATTCTACGAAATAGAGGAGCGTGCCAAACGGCGCATAGAGGAAAAACAGTTATCGTTGGGCGTGAAATCATCTTATCTCGGTTCTAAAATTTTTGAGGCGCAATATGTGTCGAAAGCTTTTGACGGGCAGGTTATTTTAAATAATTTTTATTATAATTTTTCGCGTTACGAAAAACTTGGTATTACGGGCAAAAACGGCACCGGCAAATCGGTTTTTCTAAAAATGCTGCTTGGCAAAATTCCTCCTGATAGTGGGCGGTTTGATATTGGCGAAACGGTGGTGTTTGCCTATTACAGCCAATCGGGGCTTAATTTCGACGATTCGATGAAAGTGATTGATGCCGTGCGTGCCATTGCCGAAGAGGTTGATTTGGGCGGTGGTCGTAAAATGACAGCTTCACAATTTTTGACGCATTTTCTGTTCCCTCCGCAAAAACAGTACGATTTTATTGCTAATTTGAGCGGTGGCGAAAAAAGGCGACTCTATTTGTGCACAGTATTGATGCGTAATCCTAATTTTTTAGTACTTGACGAACCCACCAACGATTTGGACATTGCGTCGCTCAATGTTTTGGAAGATTATTTGATTACGTTCAAAGGGTGCGTTATTGTTGTCAGTCACGACCGTTTTTTCATGGATAAAGTGGTTGACCATTTGTTGGTATTCAAAGGCAACGGGGATATTCAGGATTTCCCCGGGAACTATACCGATTACCGTCAGTGGGCTCAATTAAAAGATTCAGAAGAGAGTGAAAAAAAATTAAAAACACAAAATCCAACAAACAATCAAGCCCTAAAATCGGAAAGAAAAAGTGACAACGACAAGCGCAAACTGACGTTCAAAGAGAAACGTGAATTGGAACAGTTGGAATTGGAAATAGCCGAATTGGAAGCAGAGCAAAAAACGTTGGAAACTGTTTTTTCAT